>ERZ827043.487-NODE-487-length-50493-cov-3.531801_pt1 | contig 50493 bp, 48 predicted proteins | sample MGYA00519923_ERZ827043 | MGnify/ENA primary metagenome ERZ827043 (study PRJEB31778, sample SAMEA3449251) | human gut metagenome | biome: human gut; feature: human-associated habitat; material: faeces | place: United Kingdom | collected 2010/2012 ... | reverse complement strand
TCAAGCGCATTTCCTGCAAAACGGCAAGGGCCATAAAGGTCGTCCCTCCTTACAAAAATCGGACAAATCGCACGCACTGCTGGCGCACGACGGTTTACAATCTTGTCCCCTTTATGTTACACTGTTTTCGGAGATTTTTCCAGTCCTTGAGTACGAAAAGGAGGACCAGATTCAATGAGTAAATTCGAACTGAAAGACGTGCGCGTCACGGACGGTTTTTTCTCGGATTATGCGGAGCTTGTCCGTACGGAAGTGATTCCCTATCAGTGGGAAGCGCTCAACGACCGTATCCCCGGCGCGGAAAAGAGCGGCTGCATCCATAATTTCCGCATCGCGGCGGGCGAAGAAGAGGGCGAATTCGTCGGTATGGTGTTCCAGGATAGCGACCTGGGCAAATGGCTGGAGGCCGTGGCCTATTCGCTGACCACCCATCCGGACAAGAAACTGGAAGCCATTGCGGATGACGTGATCGACTTAATGGCCAGAGCGCAGCGCCCGGACGGATATATGGACACCTATTTCATCATCAAGGAACCGCATAACCGCTGGAAGTGCCTGCGCGACTGCCACGAGCTTTACTGCGCCGGCCATATTCTGGAAGCAGCGGTCGCCTATTATAAAGCCACCGGCAAGCGCCGTTTCCTCGACGTGATGAAGAAGTACATGGACTATATCCTCACGGTGTTCGGAACCGAAGAGGGCAAGCTGCATGGCTATCCCGGACATGAGGAAATCGAGCTGGCGCTCTGCCGCCTTTACGATGTGACGGGCGAGAAGAAGTACCTTGACCTTGCGCAGTACTTCATCAACCAGCGAGGCACGGAGCCGAACTATTTCATCGAAGAGCTCAAGACTCGCGGCGATTCCTTCCATTGGGACGGAAACGACAAGCAGGGGATGGAATACTTCCAGGCGAATCAGCCCGTGCGCCGGCAGAAGGACGCGGTCGGCCACTCCGTGCGCGCGGTGTATCTTTACAGCGGCATGGCGGACGTGGCGATGCGCACGCAGGACGAAAGTTTGAAAGAAGCCTGCCGCACACTGTTCCGTTCCATTGCGGAAAAGAGAATGTACGTCACCGGCGGCATCGGCTCGACCTACAACGGCGAGGCCTTTACCTTTGATTATGACCTGCCCAACGACACGGCCTATGCGGAATCCTGCGCCTCGATCGGCCTGATCTTCTTCATGCAGCGCATGCTGGAGATGGACGGCGATGCGGTTTACGGCGATGTGATGGAGCGTGCGCTGTACAACACGGTGCTCTCCGGCATGGGGCTGGACGGCAAGGCATTCTTCTACGTCAATCCCCTTGAGGTGTTCCCAGAGGCGGATCTCAAGGATCCCAACAAGCATCACGTTAAGATCGAGCGGCAGAAATGGTTTGCCTGCGCTTGCTGCCCGCCCAACATCGCGCGTCTGTTGGCGGATCTCGGCCAGTACATTTACCGCAAGGACGAAAACGGCGTGGCGGTGGATCTGTTCATCGGCTCTGAAGTGAAGGTATCAGGCGGCGTGACGCTGACGCAGAATTCGCAGGTGCCCTTCGGCGGCAAGGTGAGCTTCAAGCTCAGCTGCCCCAACGGCACGAAGCTGACGCTGCGCGTGCGCAAACCCTTCTGGACGGACGGCGTGACCTGCAACGCCGAAATGACGGAAAAGAACGGCTATCTTGTGGTCGAGAAGGTTTGGAACGACGGCGATACCGTTTTCTTTGATTTCGCGATGCCTGTGCGCCGGGTGTACGCCAGCCCCTATGTCCGTCAGGATCTGGGCAAGGTCTGCCTGATGCGCGGCCCGCTGGTCTACTGCCTGGAAGAAGCGGACAACGGAAACAATCTGCATCTGGTCAGCCTGCCGGAAGAATCGGAGATTGTGCCGGCGCAGGGCGAAGGCGTGCTCTCGGGCATGACCACGCTCAAGGCCAAGGGTCTGCGCATTGTACCGGAAGAGGGAACGCTCTACCGCGGCGCACCCTGCCGCCGCAAGGAAGAGACGCAGCTGACCTTTATCCCGTATTTTGCCTGGGCCAATCGCGGCGTGGGCGAGATGACGGTCTGGGTCAGAGAATGATCCCGTAGAGGTGAACATGGATAACATCTGGACGATTCAATTTCTCGGCATGGATATGCGGCAGCTGGCGCTTTATCTCGTCACGATCATCATCGTGCTGATGATCATCACCATTTTCGTGAAACGCCGGTAATACAAAGGCAACGTAAAAACCATCTCCTCCCGCAAAAACGGGAAGAGATGGTTTTCTTTTGCGTTCCCGGCAATTTATTTACCGAAAAAGATGGAATCCCGACATAAACAATCGATATTTCTATATCGTTAAATTTTTACGGATTGAGCTGGGAGCGTCTTCGGGGCTTGATTCCTGTGCTTTTATCGGTTAAAATAAATGTCAGAGAAGAACGGATCATGCCGCATGAGCGCGACAGCGTCCGTTTTATGCTGTGTCAATCCATGCGGACGTGCTCGCGCGGTTCGGGACGGGGCGCTTTCGCTGACAGATACGGAGGAAAGCCACATGAATGTCTACATTTGCATCGGTTCTTCGTGCTATCTGAAAGGGTCGAAGGACATCATCACCATCCTGGAGAGACTGATTGCCATTCACAATGTCAAGGACAAGGTTACTCTCATGGGCAGCTTCTGCATGGGTCACTGCACCGAGGGCGTCTGCGTCAAAATCGATGACAAGCTCTACTCCGTTTCGCCCGCGACGACGGAAGACTTTTTTGTCAAAGAGATCTTAGGGAGGCTGAATCAATGAGCGCGATTGAGTCCAAGAAGGCGAACTGTAAAAACTGCTACAAATGTCTGCGCAACTGTCCTGTGAAGGCCATCCGCTTCACCTCCGGGCAGGCGGAAATCATGCCCGATCTGTGCATCTCCTGCGGCACCTGCGTGCGCATCTGTCCCCAGGGCGCGCAGCAGGCGGAAAGCCAGCTCAAGACCGTGCAGCGCATGCTGGATCGCGGCGAGCGCGTGGTGGCCTCTCTTGCCCCCTCGTTCTACGGCGCATTCAAGGTGGACGACCCCATGAAGGTGGTCGGCGCGCTGAAGAAGCTCGGCTTTGCCAAGGTTTGTGAAACCGCGGTCGGCGCGGCGCTCGTCAGCGACGAGATGGTTCGCATTGCCAAGCAGGACGAGATGGATAACATCATCACCACCTGCTGTCCTGCGGTCAATGATTTGATCGAAAAGCATTATCCGGAACTGGTCAAGTTCCTGGCGCCCGTCGTCTCCCCCATGGTGGCGCATGGCCGCTACATCAAGCATAAGGATCCGGAAGCTAAGGTGGTCTTTGTCGGCCCCTGCCTTGCAAAGATCGATGAGGCGCGCGATGTGCGCGAGGATGACGCGATCGACGCGGTCATCACCTTTGCCGATATGGAAGAGTGGATGAACAAAGAAGGGCTTGTGCTCACCGAGCAGGAACCCGCCGCGCTGGACAGCGAGGATGCGGGCCTGGCCCGCATGTATCCCACCAACGCGGGCGTTCTGCACAACGTCAAGGCCCGCGGCCTGACCGGCTGGCAGATGCAGCACATCGAGGGCAGCGATGCCTGCTTCGAGATGATCAAGGCGCTCAAACAGGGCGAGATGCACCACATCTTCATCGAGATGAATATGTGCGTCGGCTCCTGCATGGGCGGTCCTGCCCGCATGAAGGAGCGCCCCTCCCGCTTCTCCGCCGGCATGAAAGTGCGCGACTACGGCCGCGAGGCAGATGAAGAGGTTGCCACGATCGACAACGAGGGGATCAAGCTCCACAAGACCTTTGTCGACCGCAGCAAGCCCGCCAAGATGCCCACCGAAGAGGAGATCAAGGCGATTCTGCGCTCCATCGGCAAGGAGTCCAAGAGCGACGAGCTCAATTGCGGCTCCTGCGGCTATCCCTCTTGCCGCGCCAAGGCCATTGCGGTTTATCAGGGCAAGGCGGAGCTTTCCATGTGCCTGCCGCACATGTTCCAGATCGCCCAGTCCACCTCCAACGTGGTGCTGGACAACTCGCCCAACATCATCCTGGTTGCGGACGAGAACCTCAAGATCACCGAACTCAATGCGGCCGGTCAGCACGTTTTCGGCATCAGCCGTCCCGATGCGCTGAACAAGTATCTCTATGAGCTGTTTGATCCGCGCGATTTCGAGTTCGTGCTGGAGAGCTACGAGACCATCATCGGCAAGCCGCTGACCATCGACGAGTACAACCTGACCGTGGAGCAGACCTTGGTCTATCTGCCCAATCAGCACGGCGTCATGGGCATTCTGCGCGACGTCAGCGCCGAGAAGGAGCAGCAGGAGAGCCTGTACCAGCTGCGCGTGGACACCATGAACATGGCCCAGAAGGTCATCGACAAGCAGATGATCGCCGCACAGGAGATTGCGTCTTTGCTGGGCGAAACCACGGCGGAGACCAAGGCGACCCTGACGCACCTTAAAAATATGATTATCAACAATGGAGATGGACGCGTATGATGATGCACATTGACATTGCGTGGAAATCCCTGAACAAGTACGGCGAAGAGCTGTGCGGCGACAAGGTGGAGATCATCCACGCGCCCGACTCGGACATACTGGTACTTTCCGATGGCCTGGGCAGCGGTGTCAAGGCCAACATACTGGCATCCCTTACCTCCAAGATCATCATCACCATGCTCAACGAGGGCTTGAGCGTGGATGAGGCGGTGGATACCATCGCCCACACGCTGCCCATCTGCAAGGTGAGACAGATCGCCTATTCCACCTTCACCATCTTGCAGCTCTTCCATGACGGACGGGCGTATCTGGTGGAGTTTGACAACCCTGCCTGCATCTTCATCCGCAACGGCAAGCTGATGGAAGTGCCCTATGAGCTGCGTGAAATTGCGGGCAAGACCGTGCGCGAGAGCAAGTTCGACGTAAACCTGGGCGACATGTTCGCGCTGGTTTCCGACGGCGTGGTGTTCGCGGGCGTCGGCGCGATTCTGAACCTGGGCTGGCAGTGGGAAAACGTCGCCCAGTTCTTCCTCGAATGCGCGCAGAAGAAGATGAGCGTCTACCGCACGGTTGCGTCGGTGGCGCAGGTCGTCGATAACTTCTATATGCAGAAGCCCGGCGACGATTCCACCTTCCTGGTGGCGCAGGCCGTGCCGCGCAAGAACATCCACTTCTTCTCCGGCCCGCCCGTGGACAAGGAGCAGGACGAAAAGCTGGTGCGCGATTTCATGCGCGGCGCCTGCAAGCGCATTGTGGCCGGCGGTACTTCCGCCAACATCGTGGCGCGCGTGCTCGGCCGCCCCGTCCGCACGACGCTGAACTTCACCGATCCCGCCATTCCGCCCACCGGCGAAATCGCAGGCATCGATCTGGTCACGGAAGGCGTGCTGACCATCAACCGCACGCTGGAAATCCTGCGCACGTTCTGCGAGCACAACGGCGACGTCGATCTTCGCCAGCTCGACGCGGATAACGGCGCGGCCAAGATGGCCAAGATGCTGATCGAGGAGTGCACCGACCTTACGATGTACATCGGCAAGGCGATCAACCCCGCACATCAGAACCCCAACCTGCCCATGGATCTGAGCATCAAGATGCGCCTGCTCAAGGAACTGGCCGACGTCATGCGCAAGATGGGCCGCCGGGTGGAAGTCATCTACTACTGATTTCCGACAAGAAGAACAAAGTAAATAGGGAGCGCGTCGGAGCCGCAGAAGCGCTCCCTGATTTAGGGATTCTTTCAATATTTTTATATTTATATGCAGAAAGGACGTCCTCATGTTTAAGATTGACAATGATACGCGCCTGCTCAAGCACAATGTCCTTCAGCGTGTCAGCGAACTGGCTTATCAGGGCAAGCTGTGCGACGATACCATTCAGGAAATCCCCTTTGAGCAGATCCCGGGCAGACAGCCGCACTTCCGCTGCTGTGTGTACAAGGAGCGTGAGATCATTCATCAGCGCGTGCGCCTGGCCATGGGCAAAATGCCCAACGGCATGTCGGAGCGCACCGCAGCGGTGTGCGTAATTCCCGCGGCCTGCGAGGGATGCCCCATCCAGCGCTACACCGTTACCGAAAACTGCCAGAAGTGCGTGGCCAAGAAGTGCATGCATGCCTGCCCCTTCGGCGCGATCAGTATGTCCGGCCGCGGCGCCTACATCGATCCCAACAAGTGCCGTGAGTGCGGACGCTGCGCCGCCGCGTGTCCGTACAGCGCCATTGCGGATCTGGTTCGCCCGTGTCGCAAGGCCTGCCCCGTGGGCGCGATCGAGATCGGCGACGACAAGCTGGCCGACATCGACGACGATAAGTGCATCTCTTGCGGCGCGTGCATGAAGGCTTGCCCCTTCGGAGCGATTTCCGACCGCGCGCAGATTTTGAACGTCATCAACGAGTTCAAGGCGGGCCGTCAGGTGATTGCGATGTTCGCGCCCGCTCTGGAGGGCGAATTCGGCGCGGGAGTGCCGGTTGCCAAGCTCAAAAAAGCGCTGGAGCAGCTGGGTTTTGAAAAGGCCTACGAAGTCGGCTTGGGCGCGGACGCTGTGGCCATGGCCGAAGCGGAGGAACTGCTGGAGCACCTCAAAGCGGGTCTTAAGATGACCACTTCCTGCTGCCCGGCCTTCGTCAACATGATCCGCAAGCATTTCCCGCGCTTGCAGGCCAATGTCTCGACCACGGTTTCGCCCATGGTTGCGCTCAGCCGCTGGGTGCGCGAGAAGTACCCGCAGGCCAAGGTGGTCTTTATCGGGCCGTGCGTCGCCAAGAAGACCGAGCAGGTCGAGGGCGGCCCCGATTATGTGCTGACGACGGAAGAGATCGTTGCCATGATGGATGCGCGCAAGATCGATCCGGACAAGATGGAAGCCGATCCCGTGCAGGAGTCTTCCACCTACGGCAAGGGCTTTGCTTCCTCCGGCGGCGTGACCAGCGCCGTTATGCAGGTGATTCAGGAAATGGGCGAGGTGCCGCAGGTTTCGGCGCAGCGTTGCAACGGCGCGGCTGAGTGCAAGAAGGCGCTGATGATGCTCCAGGCCGGCAAGTTTGACATGGACTTCATTGAAGGCATGGCTTGCGAAGGCGGCTGCATGTATGGCCCCGGAAACCTGCTCAACGAGCGTCTGTATACCCAGGCGCGCAAGAAGTTCCTGGGCGAGGCCGATGACCGCGGCGTGATTGAAAACGCCAAGGAACAGGGCTTCGATCAAATCCATATGCACAGATAAATCCGATGCGTTCAAGACGGACGGAGCGAAAGCTTCATCCGTCTTTTGTGTTGACGAAAAGCAAGAAAGCAGGCGGGCTTTTGAGCTTTTATACGCTGAGTTGAAAATAAAATATGAACAAACAGCATAAATGCAACAAAGAGGACTGCATATTCGTCTAACTCGTGTATAAAGGAAAGGGGGAAGGCGTTGAGATGCGGTGGATTTTGATTGCATTGGGTGCTTTGTTGACGTTGGATACCATCCTCGTCCAGACGATCAGCAATCCCAACCTCGGCGTGTATCTGCCGGCCATCATCGGCCTTCCGCTGCTGCTGATCGGCCTGTTCTGGAAGCCGGTGAGTGCATTTTTTGCAACCCATGCGGGAAAAATCATCCGGTGGCTGCTGATTGGCGGGTATGCCGCTTTTGCGATCAGTTTCGGCATAGTCGGCGCAAAGGTTGCCGGATACAGTGCACAAAAGCCGGAGCCGGGCGCGGATGCAGTGATTGTGCTCGGCGCGGCGGTTCGGGGAGACGTTCCGTCCGCGACGCTTGCCGCAAGGCTCGATTGCGCATTGGAATATTTGAAGAAGAGCCCGGAAACGCGCGCGATCGTCACCGGCGGACAGGGCGATGGCGAAAATGTGACCGAGGCCAGCGCCATGCGCGCGTACCTTGAAGCGCGGGGAATCGACTCAGAGCGAATCTACGAGGAGGATCAATCTGCCTCCACATTGGAAAATCTGCAAAACGCGCAGGAGATTCTGAAGGAATTCTTTCCGGAAGAAGCGAGGATCCTCGTCGTTTCCAGCGATTATCATCTTTATCGCGCCAAACTGGTAGCGCAGAAGCTTGGATTGAATGTGGAGACGATGGGCAGCCGGTCGGTCGTCTATCTGCTGCCGAACTTCTATCTGCGGGAATATGCCGCGGTGATGGGCTACCGGCTGCTGGGGCGTCTGGGCTGAAAAAACCCCAAATATGCAGGCGGGGGCTTGACAAAACAGAACGTCCTTTTTATAATGGAGGGGAATGATTCTGCGGGCGTAACTCAATGGTAGAGTGTCAGCTTCCCAAGCTGGTTACGTGGGTTCGATTCCCATCGCCCGCTCCAGAAACTGAGAAAGCGTAGGGACGGTTCCCTGCGTTTTCTTCAGCAACAATAACGTGGGGCCCGAGTTCATACCGGCCCACCAACGACCAAGGGAGGTTACTTTCAATGGCAAAGGCTAAGTTTGAACGCACCAAGCCGCACGTTAACATCGGCACCATCGGCCACGTTGACCACGGCAAGACCACTCTGACCGCCGCCATCACCATGGTGCTGTCTCAGAAGGGCGAAGCCACCGCGATGCGCTACGACGAAATCGATAAGGCGCCCGAAGAGAAGGCCCGCGGAATCACCATCAACACCGCTCACGTTGAGTACGAGACCGAAAAGCGTCACTATGCTCACGTTGACTGCCCCGGCCACGCCGACTATGTTAAGAACATGATCACCGGCGCTGCGCAGATGGACGGTGCTATCCTGGTTGTCTCCGCTGCCGACGGCCCCATGCCCCAGACCCGTGAGCACATCCTGCTCGCCCGTCAGGTTGGCGTTCCTTACATCGTTGTGTTCCTGAACAAGTGCGACATGGTCGATGACGAGGAGCTGCTCGAGCTGGTCGAGATGGAAGTCCGCGATCTGCTGTCTTCCTACGATTTCCCCGGCGACGAGATTCCGATCATCCGCGGTTCCGCTCTGGAAGCGCTGGAGTATGTCGTCAACGGCGGCACCGACTGCGAGCATGAGCCCAAGTGCAAGTGCATCTATGAGCTGATGGATGCGGTTGACAACTACATCCCCACTCCCGAGCGCGACATCGACAAGCCCTTCCTGATGCCTGTTGAGGACGTGTTCTCCATCACCGGCCGCGGCACCGTCGCTACCGGCCGTGTTGAGCGCGGTACCGTTAAGGTTCAGGATACCGTCGAAATCGTCGGCCTGATGGACAAGCCCCGCTCCACCGTCGTTACCGGCGTCGAGATGTTCCGCAAGCTGCTGGATCAGGCTCAGACCGGTGATAACATCGGCGCTCTGCTGCGTGGTATTCAGCGCAACGAAGTCGAGCGCGGTCAGGTTCTGGCCAAGCCCGGCACCATTCATCCCCACACCCACTTCATCGGCCGCGTTTACGTGCTGACGAAGGATGAGGGCGGCCGTCACACCCCTTTCTTCAACGGCTACCGTCCCCAGTTCTACTTCCGTACGACCGACATCACCGGCGACATCAAGCTGCCCGAGGGCATTGAGATGGTCATGCCCGGCGACCACGTCGATATGGAGATCACTCTGATCAACCCCATCGCTATCGAGGAAGGCCTCCGCTTCGCTATCCGTGAAGGCGGCCGTACCGTCGGTTCCGGTGTTGTCGTTAAGGTCATCGAGTAATCGCTGAACAAAATCAAAGGAGCATTTCGATCGGAGTGCTCCTTTTTTGCTCAAAAAAAATGCCGTCCGCGAGAAACAGCGGGCGGCATTTTGTCAGATGCGATTTTTCATGAATTCCGAAAAAGCGGCAAACACGCGCCGGTCAGGCGGGCTGATTTCTTCAACCGCGGGCAGCGAACCCAGCGGGAACCATTTCAGTTCTCGAACTTCGTTGGGGTCGATGTTGACCTCACCGGAGAAATCCGTGCAGAGGTAGAAAATCCCCACGATGAACACTTTGTCCCCGTTGGGATAGGTATAGCGCGTATCAGGACCGGAAAACACGCCGATCAGCTCCAGCGCATTGGCACGCAGGCCGGTTTCCTCAAAAAATTCGCGCTTGGCGGCATCTTCCGGCACTTCGCCGATCTCAATCGCACCGCCGTGCATCGTCCAGAGGCCGTTGTCGGCACGGCGCTGAAGCAGTACTTTTCCACCCCGAACAGGGAATACGCCTGTGCCCGCCGTCAACAGTTCCTCGTGACCGATCTTTTTGCGAAGATGCATAATGTAGCCCATGAAATCAGCCTTCTTTCGGAAAGAAAATCAGCGGTTCAGCTCGCTCTGCGGGCCGGTGGAATGATGGCTGCGGATGATCGAAGTCACCTCGTCGAAATCGGAAGAAGGAAGGTCACCGGGGATGGTGTTCTTGACCGAGCTGGTTGCATCGCCGAACTCCAGCGCGCGCTGCGGGTCGCCGTATTGCAGCAGACCGAACAGCACGCCTGCAACATAGGCGTCGCCGGAGCCGATGCGGTCCACCACGTCGATGTTTTCATAGGGCGGCTCAGTGAAGAAAGCGTCGTCCTTGCAGCAGTAAAGAATGGAGCCGAAGGTGTGCTGCTTGGGGCTGATGACGGTGCGCTGCGTCGTGGCAACATAGTCCACGCCATACTCCGTACAGTAGCTCTTCATGATGTCGCGCAGGTCGCCCGTCTTGCGGAACATGCGGCGGCTCGTCTCCTCGGAGATGAACAGAATGTCCACATAGGGAAGAATCGAAGTGATGGTGTTGTAGGCCTCCTCCTCGCTCCAAAGGTTGGCGCGATAGTTGACGTCAAAGGAAATTTGTGCGCCGCCCGCCTTGAAGCGCTTGATCATCTCCAGCGCAACGGAACGGGTGTCCTCAGAAAGCGCCAGCGTGATGCCGCTGGTGTGGAACACGCGCGTGCTGGTGTAGACGGAATCGGGAATTTCGTCAATGGAGATGGTATTGATCGAAGAATAGCGCCGGTCGTAGATGATGGCGGGCTTGCGGGGAGAAGCGCCGCTTTCGTAGTAATAAACGCCCAAGCGCGCTGTAGGCGAGGTATCGTAGACCAGATAGTCGTCCGATACACCCTGGAAGCGGACATGGTTCTTGATGTAGGTGCCCAGTTCGTTATCGGGGAGCTTGGAGATGATGCCGGTGCGCAGTCCCAGCAGGGACACGCCCGAGGCGACGTTCAGTTCGGAACCGCCCGCGCATTTGTGAAACACTTCGCCGCGTACGATGCGTTCGTTGGAAGGGGGGGAAAGTCGCAGCATGATCTCCCCGAAGGAGATCACGTCAAAATCTTTTTTTGTCATTCTGTGAAATCACTCCTTTTGAGGAATTATGTCCCCGCGGGGACATTCTAATATTATTTTACCGTTCTCATTTATGCTTTGTCAATCGGATGAGAAACAAAAAAACACCTGTGTTGCTTGCAACGGAACACGATTTGTTTTATAATCATTTTGATAAAAAAGTACGATGGGGGGGATCTCAATATGCAGCTTCAAGGGTATGTGGACGGTCTGGCAAAGCGCGGATTGACGGTTTACGGCACGGTGGTGCGGCAGCACAACAGGGAAATCGCTTCTCATTATTGGCGCACGGATGAGCGGATCAACATCCATTCGCTGTCTAAATCCTTCCTATCCTGCGCAGTGGGTATTGCCATCGACGAAGGACTTATGAAGTTGGACGATCAAGTGATCTCCTACTTCCCGGAGAAGCTCGACGCTTCGCCTACGCCCTGGCAGGAAAAGCTGACCATCCGCAATCTTTTGACGATGTCGCCCGGCCACAGCAAGGGCATTTTGCTCGGCGATCAGCGCGATGCGCTGGAGGATACCGACTGGGTTCATTATTTCCTCAACTATCCCATGGATTTTGAGCCCGGTACGCAGTTTGCCTACGATACCGGCGCAACGTTTATGTGCTCCGCCATTTTGCAGAAGCAAAGCGGCATGACCGCGTTGGATTACCTGAAACCGCGTCTCTTCACGCCGCTGGGCATCCGCAATCCGCAGTGGTTCACCAGCCCGGATGGAATTACGCTGGGCGGCGGCGGACTGCATCTGAATGTGAAAGAGATCAGCCGCTTTGGCCAGATGCTGCTGGATAAGGGCGTGTATGAGGGAAAGCGACTTGTGCCGGAGGAATATCTTGCGCTGGCTACGCGCAAGCAGATCGACAACGAGGGTACGCCCGATTGGAGCCAGGGCTACGGCTTCCAGTTCTGGATGTGCGCACCGAAGGGCGTGTATCGCGGCGATGGCAAGAACGGACAATATTGCATTGTATGCCCGGATCAGGATGCAGTGATCGCCATCACGTCGCATGAGGAATTCAATTTGCAGGGCATTTTGGACTGCGTTTGGGAAAGCATCCTGCCACAGCTGTAAGATGAGGAAGAGAACATGAATCTGGACTTTTGCTCGCTGTTCAGCGGATCAACCGGGAACAGCGAGCTGGTGGCCTTTGACGATACGCTGCTGCTGATCGACGCTGGGCGCACCGGAAAGGCGCTGGACGAAGCGGTGCGCCGTCAGGGTTTTGATATGCGCATGGTGCGCGCCATATTGGTCACGCATGAGCACATCGACCACATCCGCGGCGTGGGAGTGCTGGCGCGGAAATACGGTATGGAGGTCTATGCCAGTCACGGCACGTGGGAGGCGATGGCGGATAAAGTGGGAGAGATTCCCGCGCGCCAGCGCTGCGAGTTCGACCCGGATGCGGATTTTTACATCGACAAGGTCAATGTGCTGCCGTTTTCGATTCCGCACGATGCGGCGCAGCCGACGGGCTTTTCGCTTACCTGTGGCGGCAAAAAGGTATCGGTCATGACCGACCTTGGGCATACTACGAAGGATCTCCTGTCCTGGGTGGAGGGCTCCGACGTGATGCTGCTGGAGGCCAATCACGATATCCAGATGCTGCGCGACGGATCGTATCCGGAAAGGCTCAAGCGGCGCATCCTTTCCAATAAGGGGCACCTTTCCAATGACGCCTGCGGCATGGCGCTGACCGACCTGATCAACTGCGGCACAAGGCATGTTTACCTCGGCCATTTGAGCGAGGAAAACAATGTGCCGGAGCTGGCGTATTCCACTGTGGCGCACATATTGGAAACCATCGGCGCAAAGGTGGGCAGCGATGTTGAGCTGCGCATGACCTTTCCCGACCATGCGGCGGAGCCGATCTCCCTGTGACAGAGAAATTCTGACCCGAGGAGAGAGGCATTGTGAGAAAAACTTGGAAAAAACTGGGGCTGCTGGCCGCGCTTTGCGGCACGGCAGTCCTTTTTGCGTGCGCAAAACCTCCGGCAGCACCGGAAAACACGCCGCATCTTGTGCAGCAGGCGCAGACGATGCAGGGGGAAGAAACACTGGCGGACATGGTGGAACGCCTGAGCCCCGCCGTGGTGGGCATTGCAAACGTGCAGGACGGAAAGCAGGGCATCGGCTCCGGCGTGTTCGTGACGACGGACGGCTATGTGCTGACCAATCATCATGTTGCTGCGGCGGGGAATGAGGTGGTTTTGATTTTTTCAGACGGCGCAAAGCAATCCGCGCGCACCGTTTGGAGCAGCAAGGCGCTCGATCTTGCCGTGATCAAGGCAGAAGGGAACTTTGCCTGTGCGGCCTTGGGCAGCGTGGAAAGCGTTCGTGCGGGGGAGAGCGTCATCGCCATCGGTACGCCGCTGGCACTGCAATTCCAGCACACCGTCACCCGCGGCATCGTCAGCGCGGTGGATCGGACGCTGCAAGTGCCCTCCGAGGGGAGTACAGCTTTTCTGGAACAGTTGATCCAGACCGACGCGGCGATCAATCCCGGCAACTCCGGCGGGCCGCTGCTCAATGCCAAAGGCGAAGTGATCGGTATCATCACTGTGCGCGTAGAAGAAGCTGCGGGCATCGGCTTTGCCATCCCCATCGACATTGCAAAGCCCATTTTGCAGCACTTTATTGCAGAAGGCAGCTTTACCGCGCCGAAGCTCGGCGCTTATCTTTTTGACAGCGAAATTGCGCGGTTCTATGATGAAAACAGCACCATGACGGCAGGACTCTACGTCATCGGCGTGGAACCGAACAGCCCGGCGGAGCGGGCGGGCCTTCGGGAAGGCGATATCCTGCTCAGCGCCGACGGCAGAACTTGCCGCACGCTGCTTGATCTGCGGTATCAGATTTTTGCCCATCGGGTGGGGGAGAAAATGGCGCTGCGTGTGCTGCGCGGGGCGGAGAGTTTAGACATTTCGGTACGGCTGGCGGCGGAGTAAGCAATCGACATTGGGGCGAGCTTGGAGTATAATGGAGGCGAGGTGAGGTTTGTGACCCAATCATCCCGCAAATTTTTGATGACCAATGCGCTTTATGCGTTGATTGCGCTGCTGCTGATCGTGCTGCCGCAGCTGTTGGGTAAAGCGGAGCTGGAACCGTACAGTGCAGGCTACTGCCTGTACATGGTGCTGGTGGAATTCGGCACGATTGTGCTGCCGACGCTGCTCTTTTTCCTCACGCCCTGGGGACGCGAGAGCACGAAGGAAACCTGGGTGCAGAAGCCCACGGCAGCCATTTTGCTGATGATTCCGCTGGCGGTGTGCGCATATTTCTGCATCAACGGCGTGACGGTGCTGTGGATGCTGCTGCTTCAGGCGTTGGGCTTCGAGAGCATGACGCAGATGGTGCCGCTGCCCGAAACGGGAGCCCAGCTCGGCCTTGGGCTGCTGGTGATTGCGCTGACGCCGGCGCTTTGCGAGGAGTTTTTCTTTCGCGGCGTATTGCAGCCTGCGCTGCACCGACGGATGCACCCGGCAGCGGCCATTGTGCTGGGCGGATGCCTGTTCGGCCTGGTGCACGGTCAGCTGGCTGCGCTGCCGAGCCATGTGCTGCTGGGCATGGGGCTGTGTTTGGCAGCATATTTGACCCGCTCAATTTGGTATACCATCGTCTGGCATTTCATTCAGAACGGCATAGCTGTTGTAATCGGGTATTTCTCGCGCGACATCCTAGCGGCTTCCCAAAGCGTGACCGGCATGGACAGCATGCAGATGTTTGCGCAGAAGCCGCTGGCCATGGCGCTGAGCGGCGGGTTCATGATGGTGATGTTCGGCGCGGCGACGGCGCTGTTCTTTGTGCTGCTGTGGACTGCGACGCGCAGCCATCGAAAGGAGCCGATTCTGCGCGAGGAAAAGCCTTCTCCGCTGGCCTGGCTGCCGATGATTCCGGCGGCGGCCTGCGTTCTCTACCGCTATATCGTCAACGCCATTTCCATTTGGGGAGGTGGAGCCTGATGCGCGCGGCGCTGCTTTGCGTAGGCAAACTCAAGGAAAAATACTGGAGGGATGCTTGTGCAGAATACTTGAAGCGCCTGACCCGCTACGGGCAGGTGGAGCTGATCGAAGTGCCGGACGCTCCCGAACCCGCGCACGCCAGCCCAGGCGCGGATGCGCAGGTGCTGCGTATCGAAGGGGAACGGCTGTTGGCCAAGATTCGCCCGGACGACTATGTGATTGCGCTGGCGATTGACGGCAAAAGCTATACGTCGGTCGGTTTTGCGGAGCATGTGGAAAAGGTGATGCTGAAAGGGCGCATGGTGTTTGTCATCGGCGGATCACTCGGTTTGTCGCCTGAGGTCTATGCGCGGGCCAACGAGCGAATCTCTTTTTCGGCACTGACTTTTACACATCAGATGATGCGCGTGATCTTTCTCGAGCAGCTCTATCGCGCTTGCCGCATACAGGCCAAGGAGCCGTATCACAAGTAAAAAAAGCCGAAAAATGCGGCTTTTTCCACAGAATTGACAGAAAAACTGCGTTTTTCCAACGAAGATCTCCAGTTGTGCACAAGTTATCCACAGAAAATGTGGATAACACAGTGTGTGCGACTGAAAGGCAGGTTATCCACAATTCCCGCACAAGCCTGTGGAAAAGTGAGGATTCGCTGTGGATATTGCCTGTGGATTGTGGAAAAAGACGGGGATAAGAATGTGTATAAATCCTGTCAAGAAACGATTTGTAGTTTACAAATGATTAAAGATAAAAAAGAGGAGTCGTGACATCATGAACGTTTGCGTCTATCCCAACGGGGATCTTGCGGCCATTGCAGCGGCGGTGCTGATTGCGGGACAGGTGGTAGATAAGCCGGGCTGCGTGCTCGGCCTTGCTACGGGTTCCACGCCCTTGCCCATTTATCGCGAGCTGATTGCCATGAGCCATCGCGGCGTGCTTGATTTTTCCAAGGTGACGACCTATAATCTGGACGAATATGTCGGCCTGGGGCCGGATCATCCCTGCTCCTATCGTCGGTTCATGCAGGAAAACCTCTTTTCGCAGATCAATCTCCCGGCGGATCACATCCATATCCCCAACGGTCTGGCGGAGGATAAGGACGAGGAATGCCACAATTACGACGCGGCGATTGCCGCAGCGGGACAGATCGATTTGCAGCTGCTCGGACTCGGCGCGAACGGCCACATCGGCTTTAACGAACCTGCGGCGCATTTTACGACCAACAGCTATTGCGTCAAGCTCTCGGAGCAGACGCTGCATGACAACCGCCGCTTCTTTGATAAGAATGCGGTGATGCCCACCCATGCTCTGACGATGGGCATCGCGTCCATCATGCAGGCGCAGCACATCGTGCTCGTGGCCACCGGCCTTGGCAAAGCGGACGCGGTGCGCCGCATGATCGAAGGCCCCGTCGATCCGATGGTGCCCGCCTCGATTCTGCAAATGCACCGCCATGCAACGATCCTGCTCGACGCGGACGCGGCTTCGCAGCTGAAGAAATAGGGGAGAAAAAAGCATGATCCTTTATTTCACCGGCACGGGCAACAGCCGGTATGTTGCGCAGCGGATTGCGGAGCGTATGGGCGATGAAGCACATTGCATCAATGACAAAATCCGGGAGAAGGACACGCGCCCGATGAAGGGGGACGGTTCTCTCATCGTGGTCGCGCCGACCTATGCCTGGCGGCTTCCGCGCATTGTGGTGGAATGGTTGATAAAAACGCCGTTCCCCGATACGAAAGAAGCCTGGTTTGTGATGGACTGCGGCGACGGAATCGGCGCGGCGGGGAGATATAACCGGCAGCTTTGTGCGGAAAAAGGCTGGATATGCAAAGGCACAGCGCAGATCGTGATGCCGGAGAACTATCTGGCGATGTTCGGCACGCCGGAGAAGGACGAAGCGGCGCACATCGTTGCGGCGGCAAATCCCGTGATTGACCGCACAGCGGCGCGTATTGCCGCAGGGGAGGGCTTGGAAGAAAAGCCCTCAACGCTGCTCGACCGTATGCTCAGCGGTGCGGTGAACGATGCGTTCTACCCGTTGTTCGTCAAGGACAAGGCGTTTATCGCCGGAGAGAAATGCACCGGCTGCGGCGCATGTGTGAGGCTCTGTCCGCGGAAGAACATCACGTTGTTGGGAGGAAGGCCGCGTTGGGGCGGCAACTGCACGCACTGCATGGCCTGCATCAGCTACTGTCCTACGCAGGCGATTGAATACGGCAAAAAGAGCGCGGGCAAGCCCCGCTATCACATCGAAGTGGTGAAATAAAAAGGACGCTCCAAAGCACTTTGGAGCGTCCTTTTGGAATACAAGAATCAATGGCGCGGCACAGCGCCGTAAAAGTGTGGAATCAGCATATCCTCAGGCATATCCAGCCCATGACTGCCCAGCCCGCCGTCGATGGGGTGACAGCCGTGGTCGGGCGCAAAGGCAAGCAGCGTGTCATGCTGCGTCCAGTGCTGCTTGACGAGCCGGGCAAAGCGGTCGAAGGCTGCGGCGTTGTCCCGCAGCGCTTGCAGCGACTCCGGCGCTTCCGGGGAGAAGCGATGCATTGTTGCATCGTAATTGCCGTTGTAAATCACGATTAAGTCGTATTGATCCTCGCATATGAGTTCCTCGGCGCGAGCATTGACTTCCTCTACCGTGTCATAGAGGAAATAGTCCATCGGCCGGTCGAGAAAGATCTTGGAGATGCTGTCGCCGCAGGTGGAAACGATGGCGGGCTTGCGCCCTGTACGGATTGCGGCGTCAAAGAGCGTATCGCAGGTCAGCACAGGCTTTACATACGCCTGAATGCCGTGGACATCCGGCAGAGCGCCGGTGTACATCGAAGCGAAACACACGGGCGTGACCGAAGGCATCACCGACTGCATCGGCAGAGCCAGCGGCGCGTGCCGCAGTACGGGCAGAAACAGATCGGTATAGTGCGCAAAGAGGTGGTGCGCAATCGCGTCGGGATTGTAGAGCAGCGCACGATCCGCTTTGCGGCCGGAAAAGGCATCTGCAGCCAGCTGCTCCAGCGCGGGATTGCCGTCTCCGGCGCATTTCGGCGGGGCAAAGCCCAGAATGCGCGCCACTGAAGGCGCTACGGAAGTGATGCAGGTGGAGGCATGAAACATGATAAAACCCTCCTTATAATCCATCCGTCAGTGAAGAATTAGCACAAGCAACCAGTGCCATCCGGTCGGCAGACGCGATGATGACACAGGGGGCGAGGAATTACGCAGGATTTTCCGGAACCTCTTCCAAGGGATATTCCCTTAAATCACGACGATTTACCTTTTGGAAGGGTCAAGTGCGGGCAAAGCCCACGGAAGAAAGGAAACGGATGAAGCCCTTGCGTCCGGCGTCGTTCTGCTTGTAAACGCCTGCGTCCATCAGCACGCGCGCACATTTATCCGCCACGCCCTGACGGAGCACTTCCGCAGCGTTATCGGGGGTGATGGTGGTCTTGCTGCGCAGCGCGTTGATCCAGGGGATGTGCTTGTAGAGCGGCGTATCGGGATCAACGTGGATTTCTCCCGAGCCGGTGATGATGCTCTCCAACGCATGCAGCTCGTTCTTGAGCCGTCCGGGCAGTATGAACAGCCCCATGACCTCGATCAGGCCGATGTTTTCCATCTTGATGTGGTGCAGATCCGCATGCGGGTGGAAAATGCCCATCGGGTGTTCCACCGTGGTGCGGTTGTTGCGCAGCACCAGATCGAATACATAGTCCTCGCCCTTGCGGCGCAGGATGGGGGTGATGGTGTTGTGCGGCGCATCGGTGTAGCTCAAGATATTCAGGCTTTCGTCGTTCCACTGCCGCCAGGCGGTGAGCACCTTTTCCGCCACGTCAATCATGCGCTGCGGGCTGCGGCCGGTCAGGCGCAGCGTGCTCATCGGCCAGTCGAGAATGCCGGCAGAAACTTCATCGTCCGGACTGTGCAGCGGGATTTCGATGGGCGCTTCCGTCATCGGGAAAACATAGCGGCCGCCCTGGAAATGATCGTGCGACAGAATCGACCCGCCCACGATGGGCAGATCCGCGTTTGAACCGATGAAGTAGTGCGGGAACTGGGACACAAAGTCGAACAGCTTTTCAAACGCCGTCCGGTCAATGTGCATGGGCTGGTGCTTTTCGTTGAACACGATGCAGTGTTCATTGTAGTAAAGATATGGGGAATACTGGAAATGCCACGCTTCGCCGCAGAGCTTGAGATCCACAAAACGGTGGTTCTGGCGCGCGGGAAAACCGGCGCGGCCCGCATAACCGGGGTTTTCAACGCAGAGCATGCAGGGCGGGTAGCTTGCGCTCTTGGCAAGACGCGCCGCCGCAATGTCGCGGGGATCCTTTTCCGGCCTGGAAAGGTTGATGGTGATGTCCAGGTTGCCCACCATCGTCGGCGCCTTGTATTGAATGTTGCGGGCGATGTCGTCCACACGGATGTAGTTGACGTCGCGGCAGTATTGATAGAACCAGTCGGTGGCGCATTGCGGTCCTTCCGCGTTGTAGCGGTGCATGAATTCGCGGCAGACCTCTGACGGACGCATCGTCAGGCATCCCATCAGCCGGGCAGAGAGCGCGTCGCGTTCCCCCTGCGTGTCCGCGCAGACGCCGCGCGCCGCCGCGTCCGCAATCAGCCAAGTCAGATACGGTGTCGCCGTCTCGGGAAGATCGTTGATTTCTTCGATTTCATAGGGCCGGTACGGCTCGGCGGGCGCATCCAGCTTCAGCACATCTAAAAGAAGGTTGCGGCAAAAGGGAAGATCCTGTTTGCAGATCAGAGACTTGCGCAGCGCAAACGCCAGCAGCCCTTCCAAAGGATGATTTGCCATGCCCATGTCCTCCTTGTGTTTTGTTGCCTCTATTATACCGCGCGGAAGATAAAATGTGTAAGGAATTTTGTTGTGAGCATATGGAATTATGTTGGGAACACCATAAGGATCGCTTGACGCAGAGCGTCTGCCCGTTGCATAATAGCAGTAGAGAATTCACGCGCGATTTTCGCGCGTAAAGAAATACGGAGGCATGGAGATGTTTGACGAAAAGAACCTTGCCGCGAAACTGAGTACCGAAAAGGCCAAAGAAGAGTTCCACCTGCTCTACGGCGGCGGAGAAGATGTGGCGCAGGAAGAGGCCGCGCGCTATACGGCACTGCTTTACGACTATGTGCGCTATTTCGGAAAGAACGGCGCAGAGCCCGCGTTCTTCTCTTCTCCCGGACGCACTGAGATCATCGGCAACCACACGGACCACAACAGCGGCCTTGTGCTGGCGGCGGCGGTGACGCTGGACACGCTGGCTGCGGCCGCACCTACGGACGACGGCATCATTACGCTTTACTCCGCAGGCTATGCCAAGCCCTTTATCGTCGATACCCGCGACCTGGACAAAAAGGATGAGGAAAAGAACACCACCTTTGCGCTGATCCGCGGCGTGTGCCGCAAGCTCAAGGATATGGGCTATACCATCGGCGGCTTCAATGCGGCGGTGACTTCCCGCGTGCTGGGCGGTTCCGGTCTTTCTTCCTCGGCAGCGTTTGAAGTGCTGCTGGTATGCATCTTGGACGGCCTGTACAACGATTCCATCATCGACGGCGTGACCCGCGCCAAGATCAGCCAGTGGGTGGAAAACGAGTATTTCGGCAAGCCCTCCGGCTTGATGGATCAATCCGCCTGCTCTATCGGCGGCTTGGTCGGCATTGATTTCAAGAATGCTGACCCCAAGATTGAGGCCTACTCCTTTGATTTTGAGGCGCGCGGTTTCAATGTCGTGGTGCTGGCGACCAACTCCAGCCACGACGATCTGACGGATGAATATGCGTCTATTCCGGCCGAGATGAAGGCCGTTGCGGCAGCGCTGGGCGGCAAGGTGCTGCGCCAGTTCAAGGTGCAGCAGCTCATCGAAAAGCTGCCCGAGGTGCGCGAGAAAACCTCTGACCGCGCGGTGATGCGCGCGCTGCACTACTACGATGAAAACGAGCGCGTCAAGGCGTGCTATCAGGCCATCGAGGAGGGCAATCTGGACGCTTTCCTGCAAAACATCGTTTTGAGCGGCGAATCCAGCTGGAAGATGCTGCAAAACCTCTATGTCGGCGGCAAGTGCGAGCAGAGCCTGGCGCTGGCCTGCGCGCTGTCCGAGCGGATGCTCAAGGGCAGCGGCGCATGGCGCGTGCATGGCGGCGGCTTTGCCGGGACGATCCTCGCCTTTGTGCCGCACTATAAGCTCGATGCATACGTTCAGCAGATGGACGCGGTGTTTGGCAAGGGCGCGTGCACGGTGCTGGGCATCCGCCCCGTGGGCGCGAAGAAGGTTGAGCTGTAAATGACGGCGGTGACGACACATTCTACCGCGCAGACCGAAGAGGCGGCGGCGGCGCTCAGCCCGTATCTGAAGGACGGAGACGTGCTGCTGCTCCACGGCGGTCTGGGCGCGGGAAAGACTGCCTTTGTCCGCGGATTGGTGCGCGGTCTGGGTGGGGATGAAAACGAGGTTTCCAGCCCCACCTTTGCGCTGATGAACCAGTACGAGGGGCGGCTGACGGTGTATCACTTCGATCTCTACCGGCTCGGCGGGCCGGACGAGGTCTATGACCTGGGCTTTGAGGAGATCTTCTGCGGCGGGCACGGCGTGTGCGCAGTGGAATGGAGCGAGGTCGCAGGCGATCTTTTTAAATCGATGCGCACGATTGACGTCACCCTTTCGGGGGAGGACGAGACGCGCCGCATTGCAGTGGAGGGAATTCATGATCTTCCTGACTTTGGACGCATCGTCCAGTTCGGCGTCGGTGAGCGTGACGAAGGATGATGTGCTGGTATACGAAAGCTATCTCAACAACGGCCTGACCCATTCCTCAGGCCTGATGCCCATGGTGGAGGATGCGCTGCGCCATGCCGGGTTGGACATTGCGCAGATCGACGTGTTCGGCTGTGTGGTGGGGCCGGGGTCGTTCACCGGCGTGCGCATCGGTGTGGCGACGGTCAAGGGGCTGGCAGGCGATAAGCCCTGTGCGCCCGTGGATGGGCTGGAAGCACTGGCTGCGCAGGCAGCGCGCTTTGACGGGCTGGTTTGCCCCATATTGGATGCGAGGGCGGGACAGGTCTATACCGCGCTGTTTGAAAACGGCGTGCGCGTGATGGACGACGTGCCGCTGAAGCTCGAAGAACTGCTCGACAGCCTGCGCCCAAAGGGCAAAAAGGTGCTGTTCGTGGGCGACGGCGTGCCGGTTCAGGCGCAGCGTTTACAGCAGGAGGACTTTGCGGTATTGGGCGCGCCATCGCTGCACGGCCTGCACGCTTCGTTTGCCGCGCAGATTGCCGCTGCGCATCCCGAAAGCTGGGTGGACGCCGCAGCGCTGCGGCCGCTCTATCTGCGCGCGCCGCAGGCAGAACGCGAACGTGCGGCGCGGCTGGCGAAGGAGGAAAAGTGATGGCGGAGATCGTGGTGCGCGAAATGCGCGAAGAGGACATCGACGGCATCATGGAGATTGAGCACGGTTCCTTTGCCATTCCGTGGACGAAGCAGGACCTGATCGGCGAACTGTCCAACACGGCGGCGCGGTACTTCGTGCTGCTGGAGGATGGCGTTGTGTCCGCCTATGCCGGAACCTGGCTCATCATCGACGAGGGGCACATCACCAATATCGCCGTCCATCCCGATAAGCGGGGCAAGGGCTACGGCACGAAGGTGACTTCCGCGATGATGCAGGCTGCGGTGGACGTGGGCGTGCAGTACATGACGCTGGAGGTGCGCGTCAGCAACGAGCCCGCGCTGGCGCTGTACAAGAAGCTCGGTTTTAAAAAAGCCGGCGTGCGCAAGAAATACTACGAGGATAACGGTGAGGACGCCTACATCATGGTCAACGACCGCTTGCAGCAATCCATTGACCGCGCAAACGGCAAAAAGCCCGTTTACTAGAATTTCGCCTTTGCGGGAATGACTTGCGGAGGTGAGCTGGTGCTGCGGCAAAGATCGAAGGGCAAGGCGGTGGATTTGCCGCTGCACGACGGTATTGAGGCGGCGGAGATTTACGCATTGCTGCCGGAAGGGCGCAGCAGAACCTGATGCGCATGGACGCAGTGGAGAACCTGGAAGGCATGATTGCGGATTACACCGATCCGGAAAATTGATACAAAACAAACCATCGGCAAAGCCGATGGTTTTCCACTATGCGGGTAGAGCCTTTTGTTACTGGCCCTGTGTTAGGTCATACCGATACAATCTGCCCCTCTGCACAAGATGGTTGCTTGCCGCCCGTGAACGGGTCACTAAGATATTTCCTATCGTTACTCATCGACCTTGATGATCTTCTCCGAGTTGATGATTGGCCTGCTCCGCTTTTTTTCTTTGTTTTCTTTTCTAAACGGAGCCTAGGCCTTCATCATCGCCGATCGGTTTCTACGGAACCACCTGCCCGGTGAGTGTTCTCCGGTTTATAAAAAAGAGCTTTTCCCGAAATTTTTCGGGGAAAGCTCTTTTGCGTCAGAAAAATCAGATTTCGGGGATCTCCACCTCGACCTCGTGGCCCACCGCAGCGGACTTGACGATGTGGTCGATGATGGCCTGGTTGTACAGGATCTGGCTGGTGGGAACCGGCGCAGCCGTGTGATACTTGACCGCATCCAGGAAGGAGCGGATCTTGCGGTCGAACAGGCCGGGGCCCTTGCTCTCAATGACCGGGATGGTGGTCTGGGTCTGAACGCCCGCCACATCGTGGTAAATGGTCATCGGGCCGCCCACCGTGCCGTTCCAGCAGTCGGTGGAGGGAATGCGCAGGCTGCCCTTGGTGCCCATGATGATGGAGTCGCCGGGAGTATCCAGGTGCATTGCCCAGGCGATACGGAAGTCGAGGATGATGCCGCCTTCCAGACGGACGAACGCCGCAGCGAAATCGTCCACGTCAAAGCGCTTGGCGTCGGCCTCGGATTCGTAATCCGTGCTGGTGCCGAAATAATTGGAGGTGTAGCCCGTCACCGTCAGGGGCTTGGGATAGCCGATGGCGTTGAGCACGCAGTCCAGAGAGTAGCAGCCGATATCGCCCATCGCGCCGATGCCCGCGGTCTTCTTCTCGATGAAGGTGGAGTTCGGGATGCCGCGGCGACGGCCGCCGCCGGTCTGAATGTAGTAGATCTTGCCGAGAACGCCGCTTTCTACGATCTTTTTGATCATCTGCATGTTCTCGTCCAGACGGGGCTGGAAGCCGATGGAGAGCACCTTGCCGCTCTTCTTTTCCGCACGCATGATCTCCACCGCTTCTTCGGTGGTCACGCACATGGGCTTCTCCAGCAGAACGTTGACGCCCTTTTCCAGCGCATAAATGGCGCAGGGCGCATGCTGCGTGTTGTAGGTGCAGACGCTGACCGCATCCAGCTTTTCGCTGTCGAGCATGGACTTGTGGTCGGGATAGAACTTGCAGTTCTCGATGCCGTAACGAGCGGCGAATTTCTCGGCCTTGCCGGGAATCAGATCCGCCATGGCCACGACCTTGACGTCCTTCATGCGCTTGTAGGACTCAATGTGGGATTCGGCAATCCAGCCGGTGCCGATGATGCCGATGCGGAGCTTGTCTTCGTCGCGCACCTCAACTTCTTCTTCAACAACCGTCTGAGTAAACTGGCTCAGGACTTCATCGCCTTTGGTTGCCATGAGAGTGTACCCCCTTGTCTGATTTGCGGGACATTCTCCCGCAGTTTTCTATATTATAACATGATTGCATCGCCGCGTTAAGAGCAAAATTCAACTTTGGCTGTCTCAATTACTTTGGGATTTTTTATCTCTCTCGCAACGGCAACTAAAAGGATGAAGTTGCGTCTAATTTGTAAAACCTTATCCGCTGGTTTGACCGTCCAACCCTTTTCCTGCTATAATAACCTTGGCGGAAGAACGCTTTTCTGCCCATTCTTCGGCCTTAAAAGGCCATTCTAATGCACTCTGAATAGTTCCGCAGTCGTAAAAAAGTAACGATGAACTTAGACCAAGCCCATAGTTACCTCATCATCGTGCTTATTCGGTTGGAGTGCTTCGCAGCCCCGCAAAAGGTTGTCAGTGCGGCGGAGACGTCGAGAGCGTGCCTGCAAGCGAACAGCCGGAGCAAACGCGACCTTTTGCGGAGAAGAGCTGCTGGCGGAGCGTGTTTGGAAAGCCTCCGGTAGAAGGCGGCTCCAAACTTAGCGCAGACCGCAGCGACAAGCAAGCGAGTAGGCGAACGAAGCGTGACCTTTAGCGGAAGAGGAGCCGCGACGAAGCGTGAGAGAGGTGGTCTTTTTTGATAAAAAAAGGCCGCCGCGAACTAAGCGCAGTCCGCGGCGACGAGGTGGTGCCGGTGGCCGGACTCGAACCGGCACGCCATCGCTGGCGGTGGATTTTGAGTCCACTACGTCTGCCAATTCCATCACACCGGCATAAACCATAGTTTATTATAACGGATTGAAATGAAAAAAGCAAGAGGAAGATGCGCTGTGCATCCTCCTTTCTTGAGGGGAGAAGAAAAATGGAAGCGGATATGCTGAATCTCAAGCGTGCCCTGCGCGGTGACGAGCGCGCGTTTGAGGCGCTCATCAGCCCGTATGCCGACGCAACCTATCGGCTGGCGCTGCGCATGATGGGCAATGAACAGGACGCAGCGGATATGGCGCAGGAAGCTTTGCTGCGCGCCTGGCGGTCGCTGTCCTCCTATAAGGGGCAGTCCAGGTTTTCCACCTGGCTCTACCGCATTACGACCAACGTCTGCTTGGACGAGCTGCGCAAGCGGAAGAATAATCAGAATATGTCCATCCAGGAGATGGAAGAAAGCGGCATGGAAACGGCCGATCCCGCCGAAACGCCGGAACAGGCGCTGGAGCGCGGCCAGCTGCGGCAAGAGCTTCAAAGCGCCATCGGAAAGCTCAACGAGGAACAGCGAGCCGCCCTCGTGCTGCGCGATGTGCAGGGTTTGCCTTATGAGCAGATTGCCGAAATCCTGAATCTCAATCTCAATACCGTGAAATCCCGCATTTCCCGTGCCCGTGGCGCGCTACGCGTAATTTTGACCGGAAAGACGGAACTTTCCGGCAAAAGGCACGTCTAATGGAACAGAAGGGAGGTAACAGGCGGCAATGAAATGCGATTCTTTTCAAGAATACCTGGACGGCTACCTCGACGGAAGCCTGTCTGAGTTGGAAAATGAAGCCATGCGCGCGCACATGGATTCCTGCGGCGCGTGTAAAAAAATATATGAAGAACAAAAACAGTTGCTGGAAGCGCTGAATGATCTGGACGACGGCGTTCATGCCACGGATGATCTGGTGGCAAACGCCATGGCGCGCATCCACAAGGAACGCGGCGCTTCGCATAAAAAGTCCTGGTGGATCGCAGGCGGTTTGGCCGCAGCGCTGTGCCTGACGTTGGGCTTAGGCACACTGCTCTTGGGCGGCGGTGCGAAATCAGCGGCTCCGGCTGCGATAGGATCGGCGCCCAATGATAGCGGCATCCAGGACACAGCCTCAGGATATGTTGATCGCTCGGATTTTGCATATATGGAAGAGGCGGGCGCTGCTGCCGACAATGGGTGGGCGGACGGCACAGCGGCGGATGACATGAAAATGGAGGCTGCTGCGGAAGAGCCGGCTCCGGAGGCAGCGGAAGCGCCGAGTGCAACGCAAGCGCCGAGTGCTGCGGAAGACTCCCTGATGACGCAGAAGAGCGCGGAACCCTCTTTAGAAAAGACGCAGGCCGCGCTCAAGATCATCCGCGAGGCCAATCTCACGATGGAAACCGAGCAGTACGACGACGATATGCAGGCGCTGCGCGCGCTGGTGGAGGAAAACGCGGGCTTCATTACATCCAATGAGGAATGGGGCTCCGGTGAATATACTCGCCACATGATACTCAACATCCGCGTTCCGGCCAGTTCGCTGGATTCCTTCATGGAGCGGGCTAAAGCCGTCGGCAGCGTGATCAGCAGCGCCATCACGGAAACCGACGTCACCGATCGATACACCGATACGGATCGCCGTCTGAAAGCCTATCAGAAGCAGTATGATCGCGTGCTGGACATGATGGATCAGGCGCAGACGGTGGATGAACTGATCCAGATTGAATCTGAGTTGTCCAGACTGGAGTTGAACATTGAAGATTGTCAGGGGGCGCTGAACTACTGGGACGAGCGCATCCAGTATTCCTCCGTGACCATTTACGTAGATGAGGTCAAGCGCGCTGCTCAGGAAGATCAGCCGCTCGGCCTGCAGATGCAGAACGCGCTGGAGGATTCCTGGGAAACCTTCACGGAAAACGCGAAGGAGACGCTGGTCAATACCTATGCTGCGCTGCCCTATATCGTGACCTGGTTGATTGTGCTGGTGATCGTTGGCGGCGTCGTGCTGATTGTCGTGCTGACCCGCAGACGCAAAAAGCGGAAATAACAGAAGATATTGTTTTGAGCCTGTGCTTTCCGGAAGAGGAAGGAAGCGCAGGCTCTTTTCTGTGAAAAATGCGTGATGGGCGGGCAGAAAGTTTCTTAAACCACAGCGGTTGTGGTATACTGTAACCAAAGGCAGGATGTTTTTTCGGAGGGTGGAATTTCATGGACAGATTGGTTCTGATTGACGGATATTCCCTGATGCATCGCGCGTTTTACGCCATACCGGCGCTTTCCAAGGACGGCGTATACACCAACGCGCTGTTTGGCTTTTTCAATATGTTGCTCAAGGTGGTGAGCGACGCTGCGCCCGATTACCTGATTGTGACGCTGGACGCGCACGCGCCGACCTTTCGCCACAAGCAGTTTGCCGACTACAAGGCGGGCCGCAAGCCCATGCCGGAGGAAATGCGCCCGCAGGTGGAAATGCTGCGCGGGCTGCTGAAGGAAATCGGCATCTGTCAGGCGGAAATGGCGGGCTTTGAGGCGGACGATTTGATGGGTACGTTGTCACGCAGCGCGGCGGAGCAGGGCACGGAGTCCATATTGGTCACGGGTGACCGCGATTCCTTTCAGCTCATCGGGGATCACACGCGCGTTTGGTTTACGCGCAAGGGACTGAGCGAGATCGAGGATCTTTCGCCGGAAAAGCTTGTCGAAGGCTACGGCGTGCGTCCCGATCAGGTGCCCGATCTCAAGGGACTGATGGGCGATGCGTCGGATAACATCCCCGGCATCCCAGGCGTAGGCGAAAAGACCGCTCTGAAACTCCTGGGGGAATATGATAAACTCGAAAACGTGTTGGAGCATGCAGGGGAGATCAAGGGCAAATTGGGCGAGAAGGTTCGCGCCGGTGCAGAGACGGCTCGCCTGAGCAAGGAGCTGGCCACCATCGACCGCAACGCACCGGTGGAATTCGATAAGCGCATCGCGCTGCTGCCGCAGGCGGAAAAGTTTGTGCCGGTGTTCCGCCAGCTCGGCTTCCGCTCATTGCTCGACCGTTTGCCCAAGGGAACGGGCGCAGCAGTCGAAACGGAAGAAGAGCGGAGTTCCTTTGGCGAAGAGCAGGTGCTGGACACGGCGGAGGCAATTGCCTCGTTTATAGAGCAGCAGCCGGACGCCTTTGCGCTGTTCGCGCGGCCGGATGCGCTGTGCCTGGCCGACAGCCTGAACCGCTGCGCACGCATACCGCTTCAGGCAGACCTGCTCAGCGCGGGAATGGATGAACAGAAGGCATTGGAAGCGCTGCGCCCATGGCTGGAAGGCAGCGCGCAGAAGCGCGTGTTCGACATCAAAGCCTGGCGCACCAAGCTGGCGGGAATGGGATTGGAGATGCGGGGACCGTATCTGGACGTGTGCATCGCGGGCTATCTCATCGAGCCGTCGGACAGCGCCAGCGTGGAAAAGCTCTGCGACCGGCAGCTGGGCGCGGAGGCCTCGGCAGTCAATCTCTATCGCCTGGCAGATGTGCAGATGGAAAAGCTGACCGCACAGGGCATGAAAAAGCTCTTTGACGAGGTGGAAATGCCGCTGGCGGGCGTGCTGTTTGACATGGAGCGCGAGGGCTTCCGCGTGGATCGCGCGGCTCTGACGCAGCTACAGGAGCAGTTTGGAGCGAAAATTGCTGAATTGCAGCAGGCGATTTACGAGGTTTCCGGGGAGAATTTCAACGTTCTTTCGCCCAAACAGCTGGGTGTAGTGCTGTTTGAGAAACTCGGCCTGCCCGCCGGGCGCAAGACCAAATCCGGGTATTCGACCGATGCAGAGGTGTTGGAAAACCTCGTTAGCGCGCATCCTGTGGTGCCGCTGGTGCTGCAATACAGGGCGTTTACCAAGCTCAAGTCCACCTATGTGGACGGGCTGCTCAAGCTCTCGGACGAAAACGGGTTTATTCACACTACCCTCAACCAGACCGTCACCGTTACCGGGCGCATTTCTTCTGCCGAACCCAACTTGCAGAACATCCCCGTGCGCACGGAGTTGGGGCGCGTGATGCGCAAGGTCTTTGTGCCGCGGGACGGGGAGCATCTGCTGGTGGACGCGGACTATTCGCAGATCGAGCTGCGCGTGCTGGCGCACATGGCGGACGAGAAGAACATGATCGACGCCTTCTTAAAGGGCGAGGACATTCACGCGCGCACGGCTGCGGAGGTCTACGGCGTGCCGCTTGATGAAGTCACGCCGCAGATGCGCTCTTCAGCCAAGGCGGTCAACTTCGGCATCGTCTACGGCATCAGCGATTTCGGTCTGGCAAAAAACATCGGTGTTTCCAGAAAGGAAGCGCGGGAGTTTATCGAAAAATACTTTGCGCGCTATCCGCGCATCAAGGAATATATGGATTCCTGCGTGCGGCAGGGACACGAGCAGGGGTATGTTACGACGCTGTTCGGCCGCCGCAGAAACCTGCCGGAACTTTCCTCTTCCAACTATCAAACCCGTTCCTTCGGCGAGCGCGCCGCGATGAACACGCCCATTCAGGGCACGGCGGCAGACATCATCAAGATCGCCATGGTGCGCGTGGCGGATGCGCTGCGCAGGGAAGGACTGGAAGCCAAACTCATCCTTCAGGTACATGACGAACTGATCGTTGATGCGCCGAAGGACGAAGCGGAGCGCGTGAGCGCACTGCTCAAAAACGAGATGGAAAACGCCGTGCAGATGCAGGTGCCGCTGACCGTAGAGGTCAAGACCGGCCGCAGCTGGTACGAAACCAAATAAAGCAAAAGAAAAGAGCGGGATGGAGTTTATGAAAGTAATTGGGCTGACCGGAGGCATCGCCAGCGGAAAATCGACGGCCTCGGCCTATTTGCGGGAGCTGGGCGCGGCGATTGTGGATGCGGATGCGATTTCGCGCGCAAGCACACGCCGCGGCGGCGCAGCCTTTGAAGCGGTCTGCGCGGCCTTTGGCGATATTCTCGGAGCGGACGGCGAGATTGACCGGCGCAAGCTGGGCGGTATCGTGTTTGCCGACGAGGACGCGCGACGCAAGCTCAATTCCATCGTTCATCCCGCGGTGATGGCAGAATCCCGCGCGCAGATTGAAAACGCGCGCGCATCGGGCGTAAAGGTGTGTATCCTGGATGTTCCGCTGTTGTTTGAAACCGGCATGGAAAAGCTCTGCGACGAAACGTGGCTGATCTATGTGCCGCGGGAGGAACAGATCCGCCGCATGGCGGAGCGGGACGGTTTGGACGCTGCCGCTGCCGCCGCGCGAATCGACAGCCAGATGCCGCTGGAGGAAAAGCTCAAGCGGGCAGATGTGGCGATTGACTCCTCCGGCACCATCGAGCAGACGCGGGAAAAGCTGCGCCGCCTGTGGGAGGAAAGAACATGACCGCGAAGAAGAAAGGGCAGAAGGTCACAAAGCGGCAGATATGGTTGGCTGTTTCTGCGGTGGCGATAGGACTTGTTGCGGTTGCAATTTGCTGGGCGTTTCGCTGGGCGCCGAAGAAACAGGAGATCGTCTATCCGCTGGATTACGAGCAGGAGCTGCTCTCTGCGGCGGATGAGTTTTCCATTGATCCCTGTTTGCTGGCGGCGCTGGTCTATTGCGAAAGCAGCTTTCGATCGGATGCAGTCAGTTCCGTCGGCGCGGTGGGGTTGATGCAGATCATGCCCGAAACCGGGCGCTGGCTTTCCGGGAAAATCGAGCTGGACGCGCCCTATGACGACGAAATGCTCTATGACCCGGCGACCAATCTGCGCCTGGGCTGCTGGTATCTGGATTTCCTGCACAAGCGCTACGACGGCCGCTGGCAGGAAGCGCTGACGGCGTATATCGCCGGTCAGGGACAGGTGGATCAGTGGCTGACCGATCCGGAGCTTTCCAAGGACGGAAAAACCTTGGATGTAATTCCCGGGCAGGACGTCAAAGAATATGCTGCAAAGGTAATGAGAACGCATGAAAAATACAAAACGGCTTATCCTGATGTGCTTGTGTGCACTCTTGATGACGACGATGACGGGCTGCAAGAGTGAGGAAGCCTTCAACTGGTCCCAGCTTTCGGCGGGGACGGCAAGCGCATCGCCCGCGCCGACGGTGACGGAATCTTCGGAGCTGAATGTCGGTATGCCCACGGCATCGGGAGAATTGAACCCGTTGACGAATCCTTCCGCCTCCATGCAGGGGCTGTTCAAACTTGCCTTTGAAGGCGTGATGCGTCTTTCCGATCGCTATCAGCCGGAAAACTGGCTGGCGGAAAGCGTTGCGCGCACGGAAAAGGGATATACCATTATGCTGCGCGCGGGCGTGCTCTTTCACGATGGAAAGGGGCTGACGGCGCAGGACGTGGTGGATTCCTTTGAGGCGATTCGCGATGCGGAAGCCAGCCCGTGGAAGAGCGTGATCGCCCCGATCACAGCCATGACGGCGGAGGGGGAGCGCGAACTTTCCGTGGAAACCGAGGCGGGTTATGTCGCGCTTTACGCGCTGACCTTTCCGGTGGTCAGCTCTCAACAGGGAAACACCTTCCCGGCGGGCACGGGGCCCTATCGCATCGCGGGGTATACGCAGGGCGAAACCATGGATCTCTTCCGCTGGGACAGCTGGTGGCGTACGCCCGCGTTGATTCCCTCGATCCACGTTATGGCTCGGGAGGATGCAGAATCGGAGCTGGCGACCTTCCAGGCGGGCGCGCTGGACGTGTGCACGGCGGATATGCTGACGGTTTCCTCCGTCACGCAGCGCGCGTCGGTTTCGAAACAGGATTATTTGACCGGGCAGGCGGAGCTGCTGCTGCCCAATCTGCACGGCGTGCTGGGCGATGTGCAGCTGCGGCATGCGGTGGCGCAGGCGTTGGATAAGAGCGATGTCATCACCAACACCTATCAGAACCACGGCGTGGCGGTGGACGTGCCCGTGCTGCCGGACAGTTGGCTGGCGGAGCGCACCGAGAGCATTGAGTGCGATGTGGACGCGGCGCGAGAAGCGTTGGCGCAGCTCGGATGGAAGGATTTGGACGGCGACGGTTATGTGGAGCGCTATGCTTCCGGTCAAAACGAGCCGCAGCAGACGCCGCAGCCCACGGATGAACCGGCGGCAACGGATACGCCCGAGCCGCCCCCGGCAGACGATGTGCCGGAGAACACCGGCAACAAGCTCGATTCCCTGCTGGGCGATGCAAATCAGAACAATACCTCGAGCACGATGAATCGTCTGTCGTTGACCATACTGACAAATGAAGAGGATTCTTCCTCTCACAAGGATGCGGCCAGCCGGCTGGTGACGCAGCTGGGCAAGGCGGGAATCGAGGCGACGGTGATTTCTGTGGCCTTTGACAAGTTGGATGCAGCCGTTGAAGCTGGGGAATACGATCTGCTGCTGATCGGCTATCAGCTGCCGAAGAACGGCGACCTGAGTTCCCTGCTGCGCTCGGACGGCACCAATAACCGCACGGGGTACGCCAGCAGCGCCATGGATGCAGCGTTGGACAGCCTGCATACGGCGCAATCGGCGGAGGACTATTACAACGCCATGCAGAAGGTCTATGACCTCATCATGCAGGATCTGCCGGTCTATACGCTGTGCATGCGCACGCGCACGCAGGTGGTGGACCGCAACGTGATGGTTTCGGCTGTGGCGCACCAGGATGAACCGTATCGCGGCATAGAAACCTGGACCAACATTAAGGAAGAATAAATCAAGGACAGAACAGACCACCGGCAAAGCCGGTGGTTTTTCATTGTCATGCTGATTCGATCTACATCTGCATAAGATGTTCTTTGCTACTCTTTTGCCAATAGGCTTCCGGTGAACTGCTCGCCTGTGAGTGAATTTCGAGTTTACAAAAACAGCCTCATCGGAAATTTCCGATGAGGCTGCTGTTTATGGGGCTATGAAATTACTTCGCGATCAGGCTCTCGCCGGTCATTTCGGCGGGCTTGGGCAGACCCATCAGCTCCAGCATGGTGGGCGCCAGGTCGGCCAGACGGCCGCCTTCGCGGAGCTTGGCGTCCTTGCGGCCGGGATCAACCAGGATGAAGGGCACCTTGTTGGTGGTATGCGCGGTGAAGGGCTCGCCCGTGGTGGGGTCGATCATCATGTCCGCGTTGCCGTGGTCAGCGGTGATGAGCACCTGACCACCGGTGGCCAGAACTGCCTTCACGACGCGGTCCACGCAGGCGTCCACGGTCTTGACGGCCTTCTCCGCCGCTTCGAGCACGCCGGTGTGGCCGACCATGTCGCAGTTGGCGAAGTTCAGGATCATCACGTCATACTTGCCGCTGCCGATCAGTTCCACAGCCTTATCCGTGACCTCATAAGCGCTCATTTCGGGCTTGAGGTCGTAGGTCGTGACCTTGGGGGAAGGGATCAGCTCGCGATCCTCGCCGGGATTGGGCGCTTCCACGCCGCCGTTGAAGAAGAAGGTGACGTGCGCGTATTTCTCGGTTTCTGCGATGCGCAGCTGGGTCTTGCCGTTGGCCGCCAGATATTCGCCCATGGTGTTGGTCAAGGTCACGGGCTTGAAGGCGGTTTCGATGTTGGTGAAGGTATCGTCATAGCGCGTCATGCCGACAAAGGTGACGGGCTTATAGCCACCCAGACGCTCGAAATCGCTGAAGTTCGCGTCGATGAAGGCGCGAGTGATTTCGCGGGTACGGTCGGGGCGGAAGTTGAAGAAGATCATCGAATCGCCGGCTTCCACGGTGGCGACGGGCTTACCGTTCTCCTGGATGACGCAGGGCACGACGAATTCATCGGTCTTTTCGTTCTTATAGCTGTTCTTCATTGCGCAGATCGGGCAGTCCGCCTTGTCGCCAACGCCGCAGGAGATGGCTTCGTAAGCCTTCTGGATGCGGTCCCAGCGCTTGTCACGGTCCATGGCCCAGAAGCGGCCGGAGATCGTGGCGATCTTACCGAAGTGCACCTTGTCCATGTAGTCCTGGAGCTGCTGGACGTACTCGATGCCGGAGGAAGGCGGCGTGTCGCGGCCGTCCATGATGCAGTGGACGTAAACATTGTCCAGACCCTGCTGCTTGGCCAGATCAATCAGCGCAAACAGGTGGGTGATGTGGGAGTGCACGCCGCCGTCGGAGAGCAGACCCATCAGGTGCAGCTTGCCGCCGTTCTTCTTGGCCTTCTGGCAGGCATCTACAAATTCGGGAACCTTGAAGAAATCGCCGTCCTGAATGGACTTGGTGATGCGGGTCAGCTCCTGATAGACAATGCGGCCCGCGCCGATGTTGAGGTGGCCGACCTCGGAGTTCCCCATTTGGCCGTCCGGCAGACCGACGTCCATGCCGCTCGCACCGATGACCGTGTGGGGGTATTCCGCCTCGAGCTTATCCAGGTTGGGAGTGCCGGCAAGCTTGATGGCATTGCCGTAGGTCTCGGCGCGCTCACCAAAACCATCCATAATGATCAAAGCCGTCATTTTCTTCGTCATGGTTTATTCTCCTCTTACTTGACCGTCGCGGTCGCCGCCGCAACAATGATGGAGAAGTCTTCCGCCTTCAGGGAAGCGCCGCCGATCAGGCCGCCGTCAATCTCCTCCTGCGCCATCAGGCCGGCGCAGTTCTTGGCGTTCATGGATCCGCCGTACTGGATGCGGGTCTCGTCCGCAACTTCCTTGCCGTAAGCGCCTTCGATGGCCTTGCGGATGACGCCGATGGTCTCGTTGGCCTGCGCATCGGTTGCGGTCTTGCCGGTGCCGATGGCCCAGATGGGCTCGTAGGCGATGACAACGTTCTTGACCTGCTCACCGGTCAGACCGGCCAGAGCCTTCACGGTCTGGGAGGAAACCAGCGCGTCGGTCTCGCCGCTCTCGCGCTGCTGCAGGGACTCGCCCACGCAGATGATGGGGGTCAGGCCGTTGGCGACGGCGACCAGCACCTTCTTGTTGACCGTCTCATCGGTCTCCGCAAAATACTGACGGCGCTCGCTGTGACCAAGCACGACGTACTCTGCGCCGACCGCCTTGAGCATATCGGCAGAGATCTCGCCGGTGTAAGCGCCGCTCTTTTCCCAGTGCATGTTCTGCGCGCCCACCTTGATGTTGCTGCCCTCAGCCGCCTTGACGACCGCGCAAAGGTCCACAAAAGGCACGCACACAACCACGTCGCACTTCGCATCCGCGACCTTGGCCTTGAGGGCCTCGACCAGCTCCGCTCCTTCGCAGGGGAGCTTATTCATCTTCCAGTTGCCTGCGATAATCGGCTTTCTCATGATCTTTACCTCCGTAAAAGCTTGATGAAATGGGTACATCCGCACGAAACGCTCTGCGGAAACCGGGTCCGCAGAGCGCTTTTGAGTCGGATGATAGATTACTTGTCGTTCAGCGCCGCAACGCCGGGGAGCTCCTTGCCCTCGAGGAACTCAAGGGAAGCACCGCCGCCGGTAGAGATGTGGGTCATCTTATCGGCATAGCCCATCTGCTCGACTGCCGCCGCGGAATCGCCGCCGCCGATGATGGAAACGCAGTTGTGATTGTCGGCCAGAGCCTGCGCGATGGCGCGGGTGCCGCCGGCGAAATTCGGGAACTCGAACACGCCCATCGGGCCGTTCCAAACGACGGTCGCCGCGTTGGCGATTTCCGCCGCAAACAGCGCCTGGGTCTGCGGGCCGATATCCATGCCCTCCCATCCATCGGGGATCTGCTTGGAATGCACGGTGATGCGCAAGGTGTCATTGCTGAACTCCTGACCGCAGATGTTATCCACGGGCAGCAGGATGCGCACGCCCTTCTCCTTGGCCTTTTCGAGCATCTCGCGGGCCAGGTCGATCTTATCTTCCTCGCACAGGGACTTGCCGATGGAGCCGCCCAGCGCCTTCTGGAAGGTGTAGGACATGCCGCCGCCGATGATCAGGGTATCGACCTTCTCCAGCAGGTTGGTGATGACGCCGATCTTATCGGAAACCTTAGCGCCGCCCAGGATCGCCACAAAGGGACGGGCCGGGTTCTCCAGCGCCTTGCCCATGACGTCCAGCTCCTTGCCGATCAGGAAACCGGCAACGGCGGGCAGATAGTGGGCAACACCCTCGGTGGAAGCATGCGCGCGGTGCGCGGTGCCGAAAGCATCGTTGACATAGATTTCAGCGAAAGAAGCAAGCTTCTTGGCAAACTCGGGATCGTTCTTTTCCTCTTCCTTGTGGAAGCGGACGTTCTCCAGAAGAACCACGTCACCGGGCTTCATCTCGGAGACGCACTTCTGCGCGTCGGGACCGATGACGTCCTTGGCCAGCACAACCTTCTTGTCCAGCTTCTCGCTCAGACGCTCGGCCACGGGAGCCAGGGAGTACTTCATGTTGAACTCGCCCTTGGGACGGCCCAGATGCGAGCAGAGGATGACGGCCGCATTGTGATCCAGCAGGTACTTGATGGTGGGCAGAGCCGCCACAATACGGGTTTCATCGGTGATCTTCGTTCCGTCCAGCGGGACGTTGAAGTCGCAGCGAACCAATACGCGCTTGCCGGATACGTCGATATCCTCAATGGTCTTCTTGTTCATAACACACACTCCTTGTCCGTTTATTGTGCGCAATGTTTTGTGTAGACGCCGCGCGGCGGTAAAGCCGCGCATCTGGAATTTCTGACAATTAAAGTATACCTGAAATCAAGACCGTTTGCAACCGCTTTTCGGCTTCTTTGTTAAGGGATTCACAAAAAGTTTTTTTGTTGAGGCGAGCGGTCACCAGGGAGGAAGGTTTGCGAGAAATTCCCGGATAAGATGCACAAGAAAAAGAACCATTGCAGTCAGCAGCAGGGAAAGGAAAACAGCCAATGCGGCAACCAGCGCCTTTTTTTTCCGTGACTGCGTCATGGACGAATTTCTCCTTACAGCGTTTTTACGTCCATTCTGCCCGTGAAGGCGGCACTTTATGCGTCGTTTCCATTGCAATTGCTGAAAACGATATGCTATAATAAAGAAACAAATACAGAATACAGGAGGGGAATTCTTTATGAATCAGATTCACATCGGCACATGCGTGCCCGGACAGCACGCCATGACCTATTTGCCTGCCATGGTGGATAAGGGCTACGAACGCTTCCAGATTTGCTTCCACATGGAATATTACGGCGTAGAGCTTTCCGAGCTTGCGCCCCGCGTGATGGAGACCATTGCGCCCACCGGTCAGAAGATCACCGCGCTCGGCCTCTACTGCAACCCCATCCAGTATCAGGAGCATCTGGATAACCTCAAAAAGGCCATCGACAACGTGCACCTCTTCGGCACCGATCTGGTCTGCACCTTTGCAGGCGCTTTGGAGGGCAAGAGCGTGGAGGAATCCATGCCGGGCTTTAAGCGCGCTTTCACCGAGCTTGGCAAGTACGCGGCGGACCGCGGCGTTCGCATCGCATTTGAAAACTGCTCGATGGGCGGTAATTGGCGGAACAACACCTGCAACATCGCTTACGCGCCCCGCGCCTGGGACATGATGTTTGAAGAAGTGCCGATGGACAATATCGGCCTGGAATGGGAGCCGGCCCACGCCATTCGCCAGCTGATCGACCCCATTGCGGAGCTGAAGAAATACGCCCCCACCGGCAAAATCTTCAACGTCCACGGCAAGGATACCACCGTCGATTGGGACGGCATCCGCCACGAGGGCATCAACTGCGGCCTTGAGTTCACGCCTGACCGATTCCCCGGCATGGGCGATACCAACTGGCGCGATGTGTTCTATCTGCTGCACCGCAACGGCTACGAGGGCGACGTCAGCATCGAAGGCTATCATGACAACTGCTACAACAAGCAGTGGGAAATGACCGGCCAGATGCACGCGCTGAACTACCTCAAGTGGGCGCGCGGCGGCGAATTCATCCCCACGCCCTGGGAAAAGTAAAAAGTCATAAAGCGTACCCGCTTTTCCCTGTGGAAAGCGGGTACGCTTTATGCTGAAAGGAGAACACTCAAGTACTAAAAAGGAGAATAGCCGGATGGCTTGCAGAATCGCCTGATTGTGGGCAGAGCACTTCGTTTATGCACGTTCTGCGAAAAGTCGGAGCCTAATACCTGAAAAAAATGCCTCCACACGTTTTTCGTGCGGAGGCATTTTTATTTTGAGGGGTTCTCAATCCATGTCGGCTGCGGTGATGATGTTGATGGCGTGGTCGGCGACACGCTCCAGGTTGGTGGCGACGTCGGTAAAGAGCATACCGCTTTCCGGCGTACACAAGTTCTTGTTCAGACGGTCGATATGGCGCTGACGAAGCAGCTCATCCATTTCGTCGACGCGTTGTTCCAGTGCGTAGGCACGGGTGGCACGGTTTGCATCGCGGCTATCGAACGAACTCAGCGCCGTTTCCAGCAGCTCGCGCACAGGAGCGTACATTTCGTTGATTTCAAGCAGCCCCGCATCGGAGATGACGACTTTGTCGCGCTCGCGCGCCTGTGCCAGCTCCATGATGTTCTCCGCATGGTCGCCGATGCGCTCAATATCGTTGACGACGTGGAACAGTTCGCCCACCAGCGAACCTTCGTGGTCGGAAAGCTCGGTCTGGTTGATGAGCACGAGATATTTGGTGATCTCGTGGTTGAGATAGTTGATGAGGGCTTCACGATCCTCCAAATCGGTGCAGGAGGAATCGTCCGCCTTGCCCTTGACGAACAGATCAATGGCCACCTGAATGTTCTGGTTGGCCAAGCCCTGCATGCGGTGGATTTCCTTAATGGCCTGTGCCAGCGCGGCAGGCGGCGTGCTCAGGATGGAATCATTGAGAAATTGCAGACGCAGGGAAGTTCCGTTGGTGTCCTCGCCGGGGACGATGATCTCCGTCAGGCGTACCAGCTTGTTGATGAAGGGGAAGAAGACGACAACGCCAAAGATGTTGAACACCATATGAGCATTGGCAACCTGGCGCATCGGATCGTCGGGAGCAGTGGCTGCGATCCAATCCGTTACCGGAAGAACGCAGACCAAAATAAAGAAGAGAATGGTCGAGAAGATGTTAAACATCAGATGCAAAATGGCTGTGCGGCGCGCAACCTTATTGCCGCCGAGGGAGGCAAGCATTGCGGTGACGGTGGTGCCAATGTTCTGTCCCATGACGATAAAGATGGCAGCGTCCAGACCGATCAGGCCCTGTGCGGCAAGCACCTGAAGGATGCCGACGGAAGCGGAGGAGGACTGGATGACAACCGTTATCAGCAGACCGGCCAGCACACCCAGGATCGGCACGCGGCCGAAGGCAGCGAGAAATTCGGCAACCTCCGGCATGTCGCGCAGCTTGGACATCGAATCGCTCATCAGATCCAGGCCGACGAAGAGAATGCCGAAACCGGCGATGACGCCGCCGATCTGGCGAACCAAAGACTTTTTGCTGAAGGAATACATGACTACGCCGACCAGCAGGATGGCCGGAGCGACATCCGACAGTTTGAAGGCGATCAGCTGAGCGGTGATGGTGGTGCCGATGTTTGCGCCGAAAATGACGCCTGCCGCCTGATAAAGATCCATCAGCCCCGCGTTGACGAAGCCGACGACCATGACGGTCGTGGCCGAGGAGGACTGCACCAGCATCGTAAAGAGCATACCTACAAGCAGTCCGAGCAGGCGGTTGCGGGTCAGCACCTCCAGCAGATGTCTCAAACTGTTACCGGCGGCGCGCTCCAACTCGTCGCCCATCATTTTCATGCCGAACAGGAACAGACCCAGTCCGCCGCCCAGCATGAAGAAATCTTGCCACGTCATCTTATTCTCTCCTTATGATTCGGTTTCGTACTGCGTCAGGTGGCCGCAGCGGTTCAGACTTTCAAAATCATTCTGCCGCAGCGCTTCATACAGCACAACAGCAACCGAGTTAGCCAGGTTCAGGGATCGGGCGCCTTCCACCATCGGGATGCGGATGCAGCGGTCGTAATGATCGTGCAGCAGCTCTTCCGGCAGGCCGCGCGTTTCCTTGCCGAACACCAGGAAGGCATTGGGCGGGAAATGCACCTGCGTATAGCTTCGGGGCGCTTTGGTGGTCGAATAGAAGAATTCGGCGTCGGGGTACTCTTCCATCAGTTGGGCAAAGGAAGGGTGTTCCTCAATCGTGACCAGGTGCCAGTAATCCAGTCCCGCGCGCTTGACCTGCTTTTCGTCGATGGAAAAGCCCAGCGGGTGGACCAGATGCAGCGTGGAGTGCGTCGCAGCGCAGGTGCGCGCGATGTTGCCGGTGTTCTGCGGGATTTCCGGCTCAACCAATACGATATGCAAGGGGAGGAACATCTCCTTTGTGAAAGGTCTGCGGGCAGGAAAAGAGCTGCAAAAAGCCCAAACTTCCCCCTGGGAGAAAAAATGTCACAAAAATTTTCCGATGTTTCGCGCGATGCAAAAGACGATCAGCAGCGCGCCCAGCGCGATCAGCAGCCAGGAGGGCAGCACGATCTGTTTGAGCTGTCGGCCGAAAAGATAGGGCGACAGCTCGGCAATCCCCATATAGCCCGCCATCAAAACCACGAGAATAAAGGGATTCTGCCGCAGCGCCGCGATGGGGTGACCATGCATCAGCAGGTAGGCAGCGCGCGTCATGCCGCAGCCGGGGCAGTCCAGCCCCGTCAGCGAATGGAACAGACAAAACGTCACGCGGCTTTCAAACGGACTGTGAAAGTAGACGTAGATCGAAAATCCCGCAACCGCCGCCACCAGAAACCAGGCGAAGAACGTCATGCCATGGCGGCGGAAAAAGGATTTCTTTTCAGATTCGGGCTGCATAGCGGCAGATTAATACCAGCTGCCGTAATTGGACGGGCGCTTCGGACTGGAGGGGCTGCTGTGCGGAATCCGCAGGTTGCTCAGGCTGAACAGGAGTGGGGGTATCCTGGGCGATGCGCACGCCGCAGGAGGTGCAGAAGACGGCTCCGTCTTCCAGTTTGGTACCGCAGTTGGGGCAGAACATAGGTCATGACCTCCTTGGATCAAAATAGTCTATTTGATGTCGAGAAGCATGGAAACGCCGTAAATAACCATAAAAATGACGTAACCAATTGCAAACAGCACGCGAACGCCCATCGTGATGCCGGAGCAGATCGCCATCCAGCGCGCGGTATCCGCTTTGTCCTGAGCAAACGCGGTGCGGCCGGCCTCACTGTGCTTGCGCGCCTGACTGGCAAACACAATGCCCAGCAGCGCCAGCACTGCATCGGCGGAAACAAAGCCGCAGGTCAGAATGCTGACGACGAGCAGCACAATATTGGCGGTGCGATGATCCTTCAAGAGAGCGGGGGAGGCGAGCTGCGCTTGACCGCACTGCGGGCAGAGCGCGTCGCCGTCGGCAAGAGGCGCGCCACAGTTTTTACAAAGCATGAGTGTCTCCTCCTTTTTTCGCTATTGCAGCCATTTTAGGAAAAAGGGACGCCAAACGTCAATGGCTGTCTGGGGGCAGAGCTCCTGACAGCAGTAGCAGCGAATACATTTTTTATAATCGAAATGCGGAATTTTATCCCGGATATCAATGGCCTTTCCGGGGCAGGAGCGTTGGCATACGCCGCAGCCCACGCATTTTTTGCGGTGGAGATACGGATGCGAGCGCACCAGACGCGAAAACGCCGGATTGACGAGAAGCGCCTTGCCTTCGACGGCTGCCTTAACAAAGTCCGGCACGGCGAGGGAATCCACCTCTTCACCCAGCACTTGCGGCACAGGCAGAAGGCCATGCCGTGCGGCGGCGCGCAAAGTAGAAACCTGTTCCGGCTCCAAACCGATCAGTGCCGCACCGACGACATCTGCGGCGTGAGGATTATCGGACACCACCAGTGCGCCAATGGCGCGAGGACTTCCGCCGGAAGGCCCCTGCCCCTCCATGCCCACGATGCCGTCCAGCACCGAGAGACAGGGCTTGGCCCATTTTACAATATCGAGCACGCCGTCGCTGAAATCATCAATGTCCGGATAGCGTGCGTGGTAATCGATCTTGAGCATCCCAGGCACCAGCCCGAAGAGATTTTTGACCGCGCCGGTATAGGCGGTCAGCCCGTGGGTTTTGATCTTGCCCACGCTCACGATGCAGTCGGCTTCCGCCGCGCAGCGCATCACGGTGAGCATATGGCTCCTGATGGGATCGGGCACTTCGACTTCCGCGCCCTCAATAGAGAAATTCAGCTTTGCGCCGGTGCGCTCGGCAACCTCCTTCATGCCGGTCAAGGCATAGAGCCCCGGCAGCATCCCTTCGGTAAACGGCCCGCCGGGACTATCGGCCAGCGTGACCTCACAGCCGCGTGCCTGAAGCACGCGCACCACGGCTTCGACTACGGCGGGTGCGTCGTGGTGTGCCGGTCGGGATCGCGCTTCATCAGCAGGTTCGGCTTGACCAGTACATTCGCGCCGGGATGAAGCTGCGGAATTTCCGGCAGCTGCTTCAGCGCGTTTTCGAGCAGCGTCTCGATGCGCTTTGCATCGTATTTTTCGCACCGGGAGAGCACAACGGACGCCATGCTCATTCCTCCTTGCCGAAAACGGCCTTTTCAATGGCGTGCGCCACGCCGTCCTCTTCGTTGGTCAGCGTCACCCAATCGGCTGATTCCTTGGCGCGGTCTGTGCCATTGCCCATCGCGACGGAAAGCCCCGCAACCTCGAACATGGAAAGATCGTTTTCGTTGTCGCCGATGGCCATGACCTGCTCCATGGGCAGGTTCAGGCGCTCCGCCAGCGCGCGCACGGCCGCGCCCTTGTGGACGCCCGCTTCCAGCATTTCGAGATTATCCCACCAGGAGGAATTGATCTCCAAGCCGTCGATTTTCTCCATCGCGCTGCGCACGCGCGCAACCTTATCGCGATCGGGAATGAAGGTGACGACCTTCAGCGCGCCGTCGCCAACGTATTTTGGCATCTCGTCGCCCGTGAGCACTTCGCCCTGATAATCGTAGCAGTTGAGCTTGCGCTTGAGGCCGGGGTTGGCGGTGCGGCTCTCCATCACGCTGCCGTCGTCGCAGTAGACATGGTAATAGCATTTCTCTTTTTCGAGAAGCTCCACCACACTGCGCAGACGCGCCTTGGGCAGGCATTCGCAGTAAACGCATTCGTAGGGATCGTTCAGACAGGCCATCGCGCCGTTTGCGCAGATGACGGGCTGGCCGGGCGCGATGGCTTCGGAAAAATCCATCACGTCCGAATAGCGCCGGCCGCTGGCTACGGTGATGTAAACTCCCGCTTCCACCGCACGGCGCAGAACGGAGAGACTATACTCGGAGATTTCCTTTTTCTCATTGAGCAGCGTTCCGTCCAGATCTATGGCAATCAGTTTGATCGGTTGCATGACATCCCTCGCTTTGCCGGGGCTTTCTGCGTCCCGGTCATACTGTGTCTATCATATCATAATTGCCCGCCGCTTTTCTACATTTATTTTTATTTTTGCAAAGGCAGCCGCAAAAAATCGCATAAAAATTGCATAAAAAAACGCACGGCAAAAACCGTGCGCAAAATCTCATTGTCAATCCTCCTTGGGAATGGGCATGTATTGTGTCACTACGCCGGGAACGCATTCCCTCGCGTCATCCAGCCGAATGATGATTTCTTCCTCACGGTCGGCAAAAGCCTGCATATAGTAAACGCAAGGCTCCTTTTCGCAGATCACCTCGCCGTGATAGAGATTCGTTTGCAGGTGCTGAACCAGCGCTTCGGCCGTCGGCGAATCCGGCGCACGCAGCACACACAGATACATCGTGCTCTCCACTTGCAGCGACAGGCGCGCGTTGAACCTGTAAAGCGTCTCGAAAACCTCCGGTTCGCAGAACCGCGCCGGATTGTTGGGCGGAATCATCATCGCTGCACACCGCCTTTCAGGAGAATACTGTCGATAGTATAACATATTTTTTGAATTCTGCAAATCTATATACGGATAAATGGTATAAATAAATAATTATATTTGATATTTACAGATATTAAATAATATTGTATAATGAAAGAAAAGCAACGGAAATGAGAACATTCGGAAAAATGAAAAAGCAAGAACGGGGAGGTCGGATTGATTGAACTGGAAATCACTCATGGAGCAGCGGATTTACAGTAAGAAAAACTTTTCGCCAAAGGTTTGGCGATGGATCGCATGGGCAGTGGGAGCGGCATTGCTGCTCCTGTCTGCGAAGCTTCTGCTCTTTGACCTCGGCCCGCAATACGGCCCCGGTGCATCCGCCGGAACCATCGCTGCGCGGAACTGCTTTTCTCCTCTCGTCTGGGGGATGATCCTGGCGCTTTCGCTGGCGCTGCTGAACGTGCTTCGGCAGGATACCGGTACATGGGAATGGCTTCCCGCACTGGCAGTTACCGCTCTGCTCTGGTCGCAGACGGATACGCCGGTCTGGTTTTCCGCTTATCCGGATCATCCCATGAACCGGATGCCCATGGGAATGACGGCGCTGGTGTGCATCGGCGTGCTCACGGCGCTCGGAACGATGGCGGGAAAGCAAAGAATGCGAGGCAGCGCGGCAAGAATGGCATGGCTTCTGGGGGCGGTTCTACTCTCCTGCGCGGGGGATCTGCTCTATGAGGTGATGCATGAGGTGGAGGCAAGCACCATGAAGGCAATGATCACCTGGAAAAACCCGTGGCCGTTTGCCGCGATGTATTGGGGCGTTCCGCTGCTTCGGCTGCTAGGCGGCCTTCCGTCCATCTTTCTGATGAAAAGAAACCCAGCAGGCGGCGCGGTGCTCCTTGCGGTCGGTTTGGCAGGTTGCTTGCTCTGCTTGCTGGAATGGTTCGGCGTTCCGCTGAGCATTGCCGCCGGGCAGAACAGAACGCTCACGGTGTTCGCCCTGCTGCTGTTCGGCGGAATCCGGTGTGTTTTACCGGAAAGGAATCTGGTTTGTCAGTCAAAGAGTTGACAATCCACAAACAATGTGCAGGCGGTTGTCCGTCTGCACACATTTTAGGAGTGAAAATGAAGAAAATAGTGATTTTATCCTTGCTCATTGCTGCGATCCTTTGCGGATGTGCGACGCAATCCCATTCCGAAGGGACGGCGGTGCAGATAAAGGCGACACCGGAGATAAAGGCGACACCGGAGATAAAGGCAACACCGGCGGCCGGCGCAAGTTCCTCTGCGGTTCCGACAGAATCCGCGGAAGCGTTTGCTTTACCCGACGCGATTGAAAAGGACGGGAAGATTCTTTTTCCGGCCGGGGACGTGAAAAATTTCCGCTATTCCGATTACCTCTCGCAGGACGAGCCGCTGAACCTGACGGAAGAAGAGGTCGACGAGCTTCTGCATCTGCTGCGCACGGCGGAAGAAAAGGAGAAAAAGCCCGAGAAGCTTCACGGCGCGTTCACGGGAACGAGCCTGTGCTTTGAGCTTTATGGGGAAAAGAACCAACAAGTTCGGCTGGATGCGGTGTCGGACGGGCGGATCAACGTAAGCCTGTGGGATGCGTCTGCCGAAGAGATGACAAACGACCAACTTTACTCCGTCGATTTGCTGGAATGGATTCAGCAAAAGACGGGCTATCGCGTCCTCACGGCGGAGGAACTGCGGCGAATCACCAGGGTTCACTGCGCTGATGCGGCGCTGGACGAAGAGACAGCAGAAGCGCTGCTTTCCGTGATACAAAGCGGAAAAGCGGTTCCTTCCGACGGGCCGCACGATCTGCTTCATTTGGAATTTGCAACAGAGGACGGCAAAATGATTTCGGGAGGATTGGATAGGGAATGCGGACTCGTGATCGTGGAAAACGGCGCCTACGGCTCGATAGATGAAGAATGCCTAAAACGCTTTTGGGAAGAAATAAAACAACAATAAAAAGAAGCAGCCGTTTCCAGTGTTTGCGGAAACGGCTGCTTTGAAGTTATGGGAGATTATTTCTGATCGCTTTCGATCTGCGCGGCGCGGTGACGGGCCAGCAGGTTCTGGATGCGCTGCATCGGGTTGAGCAGCGGGGAGATGGAGCGGTCGTGGTTCAGGGTGGCGATGATGAGCGCGATGTACTTGCTCATGTCCACCTCGATGAACCAGGGCTGCTGGCGCAGTTCGGGACGTAGATAGTTCAGGTTCGTCGCCAGGATGTAGTCGAACAGGCCTTCCTTATAAGCCTGGTTGAACACCTCGATGCCGTTGGTGAACATCGCAAACGTGGTCGCCATGAAGATGCGGCCGCACTTGCGGCGCTTCAGCTCACGCGCAAGGTCGAGCATGGAATCGCCGGTGGCCAGGATGTCGTCTGCAATGAGCACGTCCTTGCCCTCGACCGATTCGCCCATGTATTCGTGCGCGACGATGGGGTTGCGGCCGTTGACCACGACGGAGTAGTCGCGGCGCTTGTAGAACAGACCCATGTCCAGACCCAGCATCGTGGCGTAGTAGATGTTGCGGTTGGCAGCGCCCTCGTCGGGGCTGATGCACATCATGTGGTCGCGGTCGATCTTGAGGTCGGGCAGCTTGCGCAGCAGCGCCTTGAGCATCTGGTAGGTGGGATGCACGTTTTCAAAGCCGGAGCGCGGGATCGCATTCTGCACTCTGGGGTCGTGAGCGTCGAAGGTGATGATGTTGTCGATGCCCATCGCGGTCAGCTCCTGAAGCGCCATGGCGCAGTCCAGAGACTCGCGGGCGGCGCGGCGGTGCTGGCGGCCTTCATAGAGGTAAGGCATGATGACCGAGACGCGCTTGGCCTTCTTGCCCTCGGCGGCGATGATGCGCTTGAGGTCCTGGAAGTAGTCGTCCGGAGACATGGGCACGTCCATGCCGTACATGCGGTAGGTGTTGGAATAGTTGGTCACGTCGCAGAGAATGTAGAGGTCATAGCCGCGTACGCTCTGACGGATGACGGCCTTGCCTTCGCCGGAAGAAAAGCGGGGGCAGTCGGCGTCCAGCAGGAAGTTGCTGCGCAGATAGCCGGGATAGGTCAGCAGAACCTGATCGGCGTTTTCGGGTTCCTTTTCCCACTTAACCAGATAGGAGTTGACCTTTTCGCCCAGGCTCTTGCAGCCGTCCATGGCAATAATTCCAAGAGGTCCGACCGGCTGCGGGTCGTTACCGAAACGAGACGGGATGTCCGACATGAGTGTTACCTCCCAACGTATTGTAAACACAGTATAGCACGTTTGGACAAAAAATTCTGTAAGAATCCGTCATCTACCGAATATTTTACAATTCCTTTATCAATAAAGTACGACGCATAAGCATATTTGGGAGAAAAGAAGGGGCATTTTTCTGATAAAGCAGCCAATTTCCCGAACAAGAAAGATTGGGACTTTACGGCGCGTACCGGGTAGGATAAAATAATTAAAATACAGTTTGCGGCCCCGAATGGGGGAAGAGGAGAAAAACGTGGCGGAGACAAGGCGGAGAATCACGCTGCTGGCGGCGGATGCCGACCGGCACCTGCAAGCGCACCTTGCCGCGCTGCCGCTGGAAGAGGTAGGCGTGCGGCTGCTGGGGCAGGCGGAAAGCGGAGAGCATGCGCTGGAGGACTGCCGCAGGGTGCATCCCGACGTGCTGCTGGCTGAGATTCATCTGCCCGGCTTGGACGGCCTTGCCTTGGCGGAAGCGCTGCGGAAAGAACAGCCCGGTCTGCGCGTGATCTTTTTGACGGCTGCGCAGGATTTTGCCTGCGCCCGGGCGGCGGTACAGGTGGGCGCAGCGGGATATCTGCTCAAACCCATTCGCGAGGAAGAGCTGCTTTATACGCTGCGCCGCATCGCGGAAGAAAAACAGGCGATTCGTGCGGAAGAACGCGAAGGCCTGCCGGAGCAGAGCGAGGAAGTATATCACGTCCTCACGGAAGCGGAAACGGCGCTGCACCGCCTCCTGCACCGGAACGATACGGTAAAAGCAGTAAAAGAGATCGAGACGCTGCTGGGGAAGATGCCGTCCCGAACACAGAAAAAGTTGATGACGCTGGAAATATTGAGCCTGATCGGGCGAGTCAGCGCCGAGAAGGGCTGCGTGCTGCCGCCGGAGAAGCTGCTGGCGCGGCACCAAAGCGTGATGGAAGCGCAAGACGCGCAAACCCTGCTGGATGCAGTGGGAGAAGCCCTGAGCGAATGGCCGGAAGCGGAGCGGGAATCGTCCGGCAGTCTTGCAGCGGATGCGGAGCGCATCATCGGGAGAAAATATATGCACAGCGGGCTGACCGTGCAGGCCATCGCGCGGGAGATGAACCTTTCGCCCAACTATCTGTCCGCTGCCTACCGCGGCGCGACGGGTGTGCGGCTGGGCGAGGCGATCTGCCGCATGCGCATGGAGCGCGCGCAGGTGCTGCTGCGCGGAACCGATTTGCGTCTGGAAGAGATTGCGCGATCCGTCGGGTTTGAAAACGCGCGCTATTTCGTCACGGTCTATCAGAAGCAGACGGGGGAACATCCGCTGGACTGCCGGAAAAGAGAACAAAGATAAAAAGGAGGATCACTGAACGATGTGCTTTCGGCCCGATACGCAGGCGCTGCGGCTGGAAAACGTCAATCTGTATGTGATGCGTCATGTCGGTGTGCGCGTGCTGCTGCTCGATGCGGATAACACCATCACCCGATGGAACAGCCCGGAGATTTCGCCGCAGGTGAAGGAATGGGTGCGCACGGCTAAGGAGGCGGGCTTTGCGGTGCTGGTGGTTTCCAACAACCGCGCCCCGCGGCTGGAGCCGATCTCCCGCCAATTGGAGATCAACTGCATCCCACAGGTGCGCAAGCCCCTGCCCTTTCGTCTGAAAAAACTGGCTAAACAGCTGGGCGTCAAGCCCAAGCAGTGTGCCATGATCGGGGATCAGATCCTGACCGACGTGCTGGCGGGCAATCTGGCGGGGATGCACACCGTGCTGTTGCAGCCCATCGATACCAGCGCGGAATTCAAGGGCACCAAGATCAATCGCAAGCTTGAAAAGGTGATTAAGAAACTATGGAAAATCGTTTGACGGTGCGCTTCGGCCCCGCGGGAAACTGCGAGGATTTTTACGAAAAAGGCTATAAATCCACCGTACAGGCTCCGGAATATCTGGAAAAGATGGGGCTGGACGCCTATGAATATTCCTGCGGACGCGGCGTGCTGCTCAAGCAGGAGACGGCGGAAAAGATCGGCCGGGCCGCGGCGGATCATCATGTCGCGCTGTCCATTCATGCGCCGTATTTTACCAACCTTTGTAATCCCGATCCCGCCAAGCAGGATGCGACGGTGAACTATATCCGTCAGGCTGCGCAGGCGATCTGCTGGATGGGCGGGACGCGCGTCATCTTTCACCCCGGCGCGCTGATGAAGAGCACACGCGAGGCGGCGCACGAGCGCGCTCTTGCGCTGATGCATCGCGTCACGGACGAGGTGCTTTCCGAATTTCCGGAGATCGTGCTCTGCCCGGAGACGCTGGGCAAGCGCAACCAATACGGCACGCTGGAGGAAGTGCTGGCTCTGTGCGCGCCCTACGGCGAGCGGGTGCTGCCCTGCATTGATTTTGCGCATCTGCACGCCGCGGGCTGCGGGTGCATCCGTTCCCGTCGGGATTTTGCCGCGATGCTGGATCGGGCGGAGGAGATTCTCGGAAAAGCGCGGATGCAGGCGTTTCACATCCACTTTTCTCACATCGAATTTACCGCCGCGGGCGAAAAGCGCCACCGCACGTTTGCAGAGGAAGGCTTCGGCCCGGACTTTGCCGAGCTTGCTCCGGAGCTGGCTGCGCGGGGAATGACGCCCACCGTGATTTGCGAATCGGCGGGCACGCAGGCGGCAGATGCTGCGCAAATGCAGAAAATTTACCTGGCCTGCCTTCAAAAAAACTGAATTTTGGCCGGGTTGACCCTAGCCAAAGATACGCGAATGTGGTAAAATGAATCGGATAATGTGAGGGTTTGCTTACTCGATGCAGACAGGTTCACGTTTGCGGTGCGCTTCAAGCGGCGGACCGATCAGCATTTTATTTTCTACAATGGAGGGTTTTTCATGATTACTGCAGGCGATTTCCGTAAAGGCGTTACCATCGAGCTGGACGGCAACGTGTTCAACATCGTGGATTTCCAGCACGTCAAGCCCGGCAAGGGCGCGGCGTTCGTCCGCACCAAGATCAAGAACGTCATGACCG
>ERZ827043.482-NODE-482-length-50743-cov-16.063447_pt1 | contig 50743 bp, 42 predicted proteins | sample MGYA00519923_ERZ827043 | MGnify/ENA primary metagenome ERZ827043 (study PRJEB31778, sample SAMEA3449251) | human gut metagenome | biome: human gut; feature: human-associated habitat; material: faeces | place: United Kingdom | collected 2010/2012 ... | reverse complement strand
ACAAACTGGGACTTGAAATCCTGCAATGTGGTATTGACTACTTCAATGGCTCCGACGAGCCTGAGGCTGCACACAAAGCCATGGACTTGCAGAAATATGCCCAAAGCATTGTTGTTGGTCAAATGGCAAAAGATAGATGTGAGGAAAATGTAGATATTCTGCAAAAGATTATCGAAGCCCTACCACCATCTGAGGTTCTTGCAGAAGATTGTGCCATAAAAGAAGAATTGCGTAAGTATTGTAAATTGCCTGACGAGATTTGCTATGCGGTTACGTTGTTGAATAAGACGAAACCACATTTGCAAGCCATAAAGAATAAACTTGGGAGTAATAATAAGTACTATCTAAAAATATCCACACAGATAGTCAGTAATGCATTACACAATTTGATTGAAGAGGTAAATGCTACACAAAAACAGGCAACAAGCGAAACAAAAAAAGCATTGAGAGAAGCCTGGAAGACTACATTGATTATGGATACTTTCGATATGGAACAAGATTTTAAGAATAATCGCTATGCTTCAAATCGTTCTGTACTTAAAGACTTGTATGAGCGTTATAATGTAGCTTCGCATCCTTATATTGCTGCTACAGTATTAATGATTCTTTCACTAATTATTGGTTGTATATGGCAGAGTTGTGCTGATTATCATGATGACGCACCTTATGGCATCATTGGTTTGGCTGTTGGAATGGTTTCCTTTTTGTATCCTTGGTACGAACGTTCTGGTACAGGATCAGAGGAAACTCTGGGATGTTTGTCTAGTTTTGGTTGTCTCAGTTTTGTCATCATAATCCCACTGTTTGTCCATTATTGGATGTATAAAGGTTTGAAATATTGCATAAAGTATTAAAGCAAACATCAATGAAAAAGATATTTACAATTTTACTGCTGATAATATGCGCTTGTCAAGCAACAATCGCTAAACCATCGTCAGACAATGATAAAATTAAATCATTGGAGGAAAAATGTGTTAATTTACAGAGCCTTCAATCTCGTACTGCTAATGATTTGTACAGACTGAAAGAAAAACAGAAAGAGGGTGAGAGAATAATACAAACCCTCAAGAGTGAGAACAACAGTCAAAGCTCAGCTATTGACAGTTTACGCAAAACTTGCAAACAACTGACCGAAGTGCAATCTGCAGATCGCAAGAATGTTAATGGCATGATAGACAAAACCAACAGTCATGTGCAGGCAAACCAAGAAACTTTACAAAGCCGCACACTTTTGGTTTGCATCATAGCCATATTCTTGTTAGTTGCCATAGTGGGGATGACTTACCTATTGGCAAAGCGCATTAAATCAGGTAATACATCTATTGACGAAGTGCGTAAGGCTCAAGATGCTTTGCAGATTGCACAGAAAAAAATGCAAGAAGAGTCAATAAAACTTGACGACAAGCTTTTGGAACTATTCGATAGACAAATAGCGAATGCTCCAAAGAATGAAGGTAATGGTAAATCAGACCATTCACTTGCCTTAAAAGTTGCTGATGAAATTGTCAGAATAGAATTGAACATGTCGCGCATGGATTCTTCTATCAAAGGTTACAAACAATTGGCCAAAGCTGTGGAACGTATAAAGGACAATTTCAAAGCTAATGGTTACGAAATTGTCGATATGCTTGGAAAACCTTATAATGAAGGTATGAAAGTCATCGCCAATTTCGTTGCAGATGAGAATTTGGAAGAAGGCAAGCAAATCATCACTGGCATAACCAAGCCACAAATAAACTATAATGGGCAAATGATACAAGCTGCTCAAATAACTGTAAGTCAAAACATTTAATACAACAATAACATGGCAAGGAACAAAATAGACTATGGTATAGACCTCGGAACAACAAATTCCGCCATCTGCCGCATGGAAAAAGGAGAACCTGTTGTTATTAAAACAGATGTATTGAAGGATACGATGCCTTCATGCATCTCTGTAAACAAGAAAGGTTCAATAAAAGCTGGTGACAGTGCCTATAATACGATGAAGCAAGACAAACGTCGTGCAACAAAATCGTGGCACAAAGGTGCTTCTAATACATACATTGAGTTCAAACGCACAATGGCAACTGATACTCAATATTCATGCAAAAACCTGAACAAAAGTTTTTCTTCTGAGGAATTGTCAGCAGAAGTACTGAAGACATTGAAATCTTTTGTTACAGATGAGGCTTTTGGTTCAGTTATTATTACTGTTCCCGCAAAGTTTACCGTCAATCAAAAGACCGCAACTATGGAGGCTGCGAAGATGGCAGGTTTTAAGCATTGCGAATTGCTTCAGGAGCCAATAGCGGCATCAATGGCTTATGGGGTTTCTTCTGATGAGAGAAACGGAACATGGATGGTCTTTGATTTCGGTGGCGGAACCTTTGATGCAGCTCTACTAAAAGTGGAGGATGGCATTATGCAAGTTTTTGATACAGAGGGCGACAACTATCTTGGTGGAAAGAACTTGGATTATGCCATTGTTGACAACATCATTATACCATACTTGCAAGAGAATTATGCAATCGATAGTTATTTGCAGGATGAGGAAAAGAAGGAAGTCCTTCGTGATGCAATGAAGACGTATGCCGAGGATGCAAAGAACCAACTTTCATTCAAAGACCATGAGGATATTATTTCCAACTTGGGTGACCTTGGAGAGGATGAGGACGGAGAGGAGATTGAACTTGACCTGACATTGACCCAGGCACAAGTGTTTGATGTAATACGTCCGTATTTTCAAAAGGCAGTGGACATCTGCAAGAATCTTATTCAGCGTAACAATCTCAATGGCTCACAAATCACAAGACTGATTCTTGTTGGCGGTCCAACGCATAGTCCTCTTATCCGCCAAATGCTGCGAGAACAAGTTACCCCAAATGTTGACACAAGCATTGACCCGATGACCGCTGTTGCGACTGGTGCTGCCCTCTACGCTTCAACGATGGACGCAGAGGTTTCTGACAAAGAAATCAAAGTCGGAACAGTTAAACTTGATGTCAGCTACGAGTCGACCACAGTTGAAATGGCAGAGTATGTGCCGGTTTGTCTCGCTGAAGGCTCTTCTTTGAATAGGGTTTTCGTTGAGTTTGTAAGAGGAGATAAGGCTTGGGCAAGTGGTAAGGTGGAAATCAATTCCAAAGGTGATGTTGTAGAATTGAACCTTTTAGAGGGTAAGGCAAACTCATTTAATATATCATGCTATGATGATAAAGGCAATGCCCTACCTTGCTTTCCAAATGAAATCACGATAATTCAAGGCTCTGTTGTAGGAGCAGCACCATTACCTTATAACATAGGTATTGCCACTTGGAACGAGGATAAGAAACGCGGAGTATTCCGTATGGCAAAGGGATTAGAAAAAAACAAGCCTTTGCCAGCAACAGGAGTAATCAATGATTTGAGAACCACAAATCAACTACGTCCTGGACTTTCAAGTGATGTGTTGATTGTACCAATTCACCAAGTTGACGATTTCACAGAGGCTGAAGGCAAATCAGCTTCACTCTATGAGCATGTTGCAGACGTTGTCATTACCGGCGAAGATGTTGACACCCTCATACCTGCGGATAGTCTTGTTGATGTTACGTTAAAGGTGGATTCTTCTGAGCAGATGAAACTTGAAGTACATTTCCTTTCTACGGATTTCACTGTAGAGAAAGTCCTTGATACTGGCAAGAAACATACAATGGAGGATGCCAATGAAGAAATCCGTAAAGGATTTACAGAAGCAGAAAACGGTATGGAAACTTTGTCTGAAAGCGGTATAGATGTAAATGATTTACAGAATGAACTTGAAGCTATACGCACAGACAACGAGAATACTACTGAGAAAAAAGAGGTTCTCAACCATTTGCGTGAATTGCTAAGAAAAATAGAAAAACTGGATGCTGGTACAGAGTGGCAGCGTGTTGAAAAGGAGTTACGCGAAGAGTTTGACAAACTCGAAAAAGCTCAGAATGATTTGGGCAATGAGAAGTCAGCCCAGTTAGTCAATCAATTGCGTATGCAAACAGATAATGCCATTCGTGCAAAGAACGTACAAATAGCCCGTGAGGTTTTGGAACAGGTAAGTAGCCTTTTCTTCCAACTCACAATGCTTTATCAATGTATGGGTATTATTCGATATTGCAACGAACGCTTTGCCTCAATGCATTGGAAGGATTCCTCACGTGCTCGTCAACTAGTAAACCTGGGTATGGAGCAAATCAATAATAATCCTACGACAGAAGGACTTCGGCAAATTGCAGCAGAATTATTAGGACTTATGCCAAGGGATGAAGTAGAAGGGGCTGGTGGAAAGTTGAAATAGCAAAAATCTTTATTATGCATTTCAAAAAGAACGATAAAATAGGTTCATACACAGTAGCGTTTCCGCATAAGCATGGGTCTTATGCGGAAACCTATCGTGTAAAAGACGCCAATGGCAAGAGCCGCTTCTTGAAACTCATCAACTACTCAAAGCTCAATCGTAATCAGATAGATGATAGCGGACGAGTGATAGAAGTGGAGATTGCCAAGCAGCTGCATCATCATAACCTTTGTCAGTTTGTGGACGCTGGTAATATGATGATGAACGGAGGCCAATACGCTTGGTTCATGACCGAGTTTGTAAGTGGAGAGACTTTGTCGCAGAGGATTATCCGTGATGATAATATCAGCGTTTACGAGATCAAAACAATAGCCAAAGCCGTATTGTCCGCACTGGCCTTCTTGCACTCACAGACGACTCCTATCATTCACAACGAGGTGACGATACAAAACGTTTTTCTCAATCTCGTTGGGGAATTGCAAGACCTGAAACTGATAGATTTCGGTTGTGCGAGACTTTTAAACCAGCCGCCAGTCAAACCCAATTTGGAGGAGTTGAATCCTTTCTATCTTGCGCCAGAAAGATTCTCCGGGGTGTGCTCCGTTCAGACGGACCTCTATTCTGTAGGCGTGATGATGTATCAGCTCCTTTACGGAGTGCTGCCGTGGTTTATAGACGTTTCAAGAAAACGGGGACAAGAGGCGATAGACGCCATCTTGGCAAAGCGGGACGAAGAGCTGGAACTGACAAAAGAGGATATGTATGAGCTTGACGACCAGCTGCTGAATGTGATAGCCAAAGCATTAAGTTATGATGCAGAAGACAGGTTTCAAACGGCAGATGAGTTTATCAAAGCGATTGACGGTGAGATAAAAATAGAACGCCAATCTACGAAGCGCAAATTCCTCTCGCAGCAGTCAAAGGATACCCCAATCTCTACAGAAACAAAGAAAAAGGGGGAAGGCTTTGCTGCTGTGGCAGGCATGGAGGAATTGAAGCAGCAGATGCGTGAAGAGGTGATAGAGCCCCTCCACAACCCCGAGGAATACCATCGTTATGGCGTGACCATACCCAATGGTATGTTGCTGTATGGTCCTCCTGGGTGCGGAAAGACCTTCTTTGCAAAACACTTTGCAGAAGAGGTCGGATTCAACTTTCTGTGTATCACCCCTGCCGCCCTAAAGAGTCGCTTCGTCAATGCCACGCAAGAGAACATCGCAAAGATGTTTAAAGATGCGGAGGAGAAAGCGCCAACAGTTATATTCATAGACGAGATGAACGAACTGGTTCCTAATCGCGCGGATGGCAATGTGCACGAAATGTCAAGGAGTGCCGTAAACGAGATGTTGGCGCAAATGGATAGAACTGGCGAAAGGGGGATCTTCGTCATAGGGGCGACCAATTATCCCAACATGATTGACACGGCGATATTGCGTGCCGGACGCTTGGACAAAAAATACTTTATTGGCGCGCCAGACGAAGAAGCGCGAATGGCCTTGTTCAAACTGTATCTTGAGAAGCGTCCATACGACTTTGGATTGGATTATCAACAGTTAGCAGAGATGACCCAAGGATACGTCTCTGCTGATATTCAATTGATAGTCAATGATGCTGCGCGAAATGCACTTCACCAGCATAGCAAAATAACAATGGAGCTTCTGAAAGCAGCCATCTCAAATACTCGCCCTTCGCTCAGTGCTGACGAGTTGCGTAAATACGATCGCATTCGAAAGATGATGAATGGAGAGGATGTGAAGAAGCCTAATGATAGGCCTCGGATAGGTTTTAACATTTAAACGATTACTATTATGACAAAAGAAGAATTATACTTGAAAACCATCTTCTGTTGCATAGCTTGCGATGGAGATATTGCCACGGAAGAAGTAGGTATGGTTAGGGAGTTATGTGCAAAGGACAAGCTCTTCCACGACATTGATTCGGAGAAGTGCATCAACTCATGGATTGCCGAAATCAATGAGCAGGGCGCATGGTTCCTGCAATCTTTTCTAAAGGAACTAAAATCTGTGGTGTTGAACGAAACAGAACAGTTGCTACTCGTATCGCTTGCCATAAAAGCCATCGAGGCTGACAATCGCATAGAGTACGCTGAAGTAAAGTTCTTCAAAAAAATACGCTCTAGACTTAGTGTAAGTGACGAGGCTATATTGGCTGAACACCCAGATAAGGAAGACTTCCTCTTGCCTGATATTAACATTGCCGAGGCTCCTCAATGGGACGATAATATACATTTCTCACAAATAACTATACCTACCCAAACAAACTAAACATTAATGACTATATGGAAACTTTTTAAGACATGGGACGGTCCTTATCCTCTGGGGACGTCACAAAAACATGCGGTATTTCATTGATTTATTTGGCGGTTCGACATTTTTTTATTAATTTTACCGCAGAATATGCGACGTTTAACACTATACATTGTCGCACATAGAATAAGTAGCTTATGTATATACACGAAAGAGATAATTGGACAAACTTCCGCTGGGATGCTTCTGAGGTATCAATCCTTCAGGAGGTTGTATGTCGTAAGCAAGGTTTGCTTTACGGCAGATTGAGCACACTCGGCTTTAATAGCAAACTCAGAGCTATGGCGGAGAACCTGACACATGACGTAGTGTATTCTTCAGAGATTGAGGGCATATGTCTTAATGAGGAGCAGGTACGTTCTTCTATCGCCCGAAAACTGGGAATTGAAAACGTGAAATACACAGCTCCTTCTCATTATGTTGACTCCGTGGTGGGCGTAATGCTCGAAGCCGTACAGAACTATGATCAACCGCTCAGTAAAGAGAAACTATGCGCTTGGCAAACAGCATTCTTTCCAACCGGTTTCAGCGAAGCTTGTGAAATAGAAATAGGACAATACCGAACAAATGAGGAACATATAGTCAGCGGTATATTTGGTAGAGAGAAGATACATTATATAGCCCCTTCTCCCGACCTTTTAGAGAGTGAGATGCAAAGGTTTATAGCTTGGTTTGATGGTGAAGACACCGTGGGCAGCGTTATACGTTCTGCCATAGCTCATTTCTGGTTTGTAAGCATTCATCCTTTCGAAGATGGTAATGGTCGATTGGCTCGCATTCTCTCCGACATGCTTCTGGCACGTGGTGAGAAGAGCGAGTTGCGTTTCTATAATATTTCGTCTCAAATCAATAAAGACAAAAAACACTATTACGACATTCTGGAACGCATGCAACGTGGCGACGGTGAGATCACGGAGTGGCTGGTATGGTATATGAAAAAAATGATTGATGCGCTCGACGAAGCAGAAACCATTGTCACCACCCTCTTAAATAAGAGTTTCTTCTGGCAGAAGGCTGCATCCGTTCCTATGACAGAGCGACAAACACAAATGTTAAATCTCTTCCTTGATGGCTACGAGGCAAAGATAACGTCTAAGACTTGGGCTTCATTGGCTAAGTGTTCCAAGGATACTGCCATACGCGACATACAGGATCTTGTCAGCAAGAACATTTTGGTAGAAGATATTCCAGGAGCTAAGCGACCAACTTATTCCATTGTCTTTGACTCAGAGGACATCACACAATTCTTTACCGATGTGTGTATTACCCAAGAGAATGGCATACCATATCTCAATGCCCTATTCAAAGGCCATAGAACAGTTTGTGAAAGAATGTTGGCACTTGACGCAGAACGGTATCAAAAGGGAGAACTACCTCTGTCAAATATGCTCAATAAGTACTGCTCATATTTGATGGCAAGAGATCAGAAAAAAGCTAAACTTTTCGATGAAGAACTATGAGATACGCTATGACGAAGGCAGGAAAAAGGAATCACGCGAAAAGGGGTGAAAATAGGGCCAAAAAAGGATATTAACTTCATCGGCCTACGAATATAACTTCATCAGCCTACGAATATAACTTCATCGGCCTACGAAGTTAACTTCATCAAAAGGCGATGTTAAGCTACCACTCGGAACATAGAGAGACTGACGCCATAAAACCACCAAAAGGAGGGTTTCCATCCTCCTCTATCGACTGATAGCCGTATGCAGGAAAGCATCCTGCATACGACCATCTATCAAACTCATCCGCGCATATAATAATAGGTATAAGAACCCTTCTCATAGCGCTTGGGACGCATTCCTGCACGCAACTGATGGTAGAGCTGCCATGCCTCGGCATAATAACGCGGCATAGGCGCATTGGTCTTGTAGTACAGCGGCAGATAGGCGCAGAAAGTCGGCAGATCGCGGTCGAGCAAAAAGCCCATCAACTGATAGTTGGCGCTCTTGCTGGTGACGCGGTTGAGTATGGAGTCGGGGGTGAGCAGACTATGTACCTGTGGCGACGGACGCATCACCTTGCCCTCTCCTACCAAGCGATAATGAAAGAGGCTGTCGGTCAGGTGGCCCGTGCGCGCGACAGAATAGATTGTCAGCATCGACGATACGGAATCAGGACGCTCCAACCGTTGTGCCATCACGAGCGCCTCACGATAGCGACGTTGGTCAACCAGATATTCCATCCGCGCCCGCTTATGAAACTCTCGGTCATTATTGCTCAGGAATCCTACGAAGAGAAACATGAGGGCAAGGGTGCCCAGGTTGATCCAGAGCAGCTGTGAGAGAAAGCCCTGCCTACGCTCGTCGGGCTCATAGGGCTGGTAGCGCATGGCCTGTATGATGGCAGGTACGATGACGAGAAGCAAGAAAGGAATAGCCAACCACCAAGAGCCAAAATCTACTTGCGTCGTGACGTCGGAACGGATGCCCGTCAGCCAGGCCAGCAACAAGAGGGAAGGCGCATAGGTGAGGGCATAGCTTCTACGGCGAAGGCGGGCAAAGAACTGGACCACGACCTGCAGGAGCAGCAATACGGACGTGATAATAACTGCCCCAAGGAAGGGCGCATAGTGGGTCTGCCCGCCCGAGGCGAGAAACTGCGTGACGACGAGGACGTCCGCCTGATAGTTGTATAGATAGCAAAAGGTGAGCACGCAAAACACTACTGCGCACACCACCTGTTCGAAACTTCTACGCATGAGCATCATTCTTTTTACGCAAGACCACAGCCGAACGCGCAGGGATATAGAGCTTCAGCCAGCCCTTGTGATCCTTGGCATAGAGCGTGTCGCTATTTGTCAGATGCTCCACCGAGTCGTCGGCCAATCCGTTGCCGCCAAACTCCTTGGCATCCGTATTGAGCACTACCTGCCAAGAGCCCTCGCGCACCAACAGTCCGTAGTCGGAATAAGACCGTGAGGGAGAGAAATTGAACACGAACAGCAACGAACCGCGCTCATAGGCGAGCACCTGGTCGCCGTCATTATGCCATATTTCCTCCACAGGCGTATCGTTGAAAGCAGGCTCACTCTTCACCACCTCCAGCATCCGGCGGTCGAAATCGCCAAGATAGTGATAGCAAAGGGTCTTGTCATCGACCAGATTCCATTGCCTGCGCGCATACTTGTGGCTCCATCCGTTGCCCTCGCGCGGGAAATCGATCCACTCGGGATGACCAAACTCGTTGCCCATAAAATTGAGGTAGCCTCCGTTGATAGCTCCTAAGGTGACGAGGCGGATCATCTTGTGCAGGGCAATCCCCCGATGGGCCGCCTCGTTCTCATCCCCGATACGGAAATGCCAGTACATATCGGCATCCACCAGCCGGAAGATGATTGTCTTGTCACCCACCAACGCCTGGTCATGGCTTTCACAATAAGAGATCGTCCGCTCGTCAGACCGACGATTATTGACCTCCCAGAAGATGCTACTTGGTTTCCAGTCCTCATCCCGACGCTCCTTGATGGTCTTGATCCAATAGTCGGGTATGTTCATCGCCATACGATAGTCGAAACCATATCCGCCATCCTCGAAGCGGGCCGCCAGTCCTGGCATGCCCGACACCTCTTCGGCAATGGTGATGGCATGAGGATTGACCTCATGGATCAGGCGATTGGCCAAGGTCAGATAGCAGATGGCATTGTCATCCTGATGGCCGTTGAAATAATCAGCATAGTTGGTGAAAGCCTCTCCCAGTCCATGACTATAATAGAGCATTGACGTGACGCCATCGAAACGGAAACCATCAAAATGGAACTCCTCCAACCAGTACTTGCAGTTGGAGAGGAGGAAATGGACGACATTATCCTTGCCATAGTCGAAGCAAAGACTATCCCAGGCCGGATGCTCGTGGCGGTCGCCAGGGTAGAAATATTGGTTGGGATCTCCCGCCAGGTTGCCCAGTCCCTCCACCTCGTTCTTGACGGCATGGGAATGGACAATATCCATGATGACGGCCACGCCGTGGCTATGCGCCTCGTCTATCAGTTGCTTCAATTCCTCGGGCGTACCAAAACGGCTACTCGGCGCATAGAAGGAACTGACATGATAGCCAAAGGATCCATAGTAGGGATGCTCCTGGATGGCCATGATCTGTATGGCATTATAGCCATCTCGGACGATACGCGGCAGCACCTGTTGGCGAAACTCGCTATAGGATCCCACCTTCTCCTCGTCCTGCGCCATTCCGATATGGCACTCATAGATCAGAAGCGGCTTCGTCTGCGGCGTCAACGGCTTCGATACCCAACGGTAAGGCGTCTTGGGCGCCCACACCTGTGCCGAGAAGATATGCGTCTTTTCGTCCTGCACCACGCGGTTGGCCCAGGCCGGTATACGCTCGCCTTCTCCACCATCCCACTTGACGTGCATCTTATAAAGTTGTCCGTGGGTCAAGGCGTCGGCAGGAAGCGTGAGCTGCCAGTTGTCCGTGCCCTCGATACGACGGCATCGGTAGGTCTCCTGCTCTTTCCACGAACTGAAGTCGCCGACGAGATAAATGTCCGTGGCATGGGGAGCCCACTCTCTGAACACCCACCCCGTATCCGTCCTATGCAGACCGAAATACTCATAACCATTCGCAAAGTCGGAGAGCGTCTGCTTGCCGTGGCGCGTCAGTTGGTCTATCTTCCACAAGGCGTGGTCGTGACGGCCTCGTATCGCCTGCTCATACGGCTCCAAATAGGGGTCGTTGCGCACAATGCCGATGTGCTCCACTACCTGGGGTTCTACCTTTGCAGCAGCAGGAACCTTTTTGCGGTTCGCTTTTTTATTTACATTCTTCTTGTTCACCATATCCTGTCAATACAATCTTTTTACATCTCTATTCTCTTGCCATCCTCATAGCGGCCCTGCGCCGTGATGGCACCAGTCTTGTCGCGCTCCACAAAGGATCCATCACGCTCGTCCTCGTGGTAGCTGCCCTCAAAGCGCACGCCCTTGGCGTCCTCCTCGATGGCTTTTCCCTCGCGCAGTCCGTTGCGGAACGTACCACGGAATCGCGTGCCGTCGGCATAATGGATGACCACCTCGCCATCGAGCTTGCCGTTGACAAAAACCCCGTCGAAGACATCATTGTTCTTCTTGGTCAGTTTGCCCACTCCATTCTCGTGGCCCTGTTCCCAGAGGCCCACATAGACATCGCCATTGTGCCATGCCATCGTACCCTGGCCCGAACGCTCACCACGCAGGAAGCGTCCCGTATAGACATCACCATTCTTATATCTCATGATGCCCTCGCCGTGGCGCTCGCCCTCGACATAGTAGCCCTCGTAGATATCGCCATCCTTGAACTTATAGATACCACGCCCATCCGGCAGGTCGTTCTTCCATTGTCCGCTATACTCCTCGCCGTCGCCATAGACGTAGGTGCCCTTTCCCTCCTTGAGATTGTTCACCCAGTCGCCCGTATAGGACGACCCGTCGCCCCAGTCGAAGACACCCTTGCCATTCTTTCGGTCATCGACCCAGTAGCCATCATAGAAGGCCCCGTTCTTGAAAGTGTAGCGTCCTTTACCCGCGCGCTTGTCCTCGGCCCATTCGCCCTCGTACTTGTCGCCATTGTAATAGAACATCGTACCCTGTCCCGACTGGTAGTCCTTATACCAGAGTCCGCTATAGCGGTTGCCATTCATGAAGTAGTAGTCGCCCATACCGTGCTGGTGGTCCTGAAACCATTCGCCCGTATATTTCTCTCCATCCGTGAAGGTGTAGGTGCCCTGCCCGTGGCGCTTGCCCTTGAGAAACTCTCCCTCATAGACGTCGCCATTCTTATAGACGGCCTTGCCCTTGCCGTTGGGCTTGCCGTGCAACACTTGTCCTGTATAGCGACCACCATCAGAGAGCGTGATGGTCTGCGTGGCAGGATTCTGCGCCTTGACGGGCACGGAGCAAGCCATCATGGCAAAGAAGATATATAGAAATGTTGACTTTTTCAAATTTATCATGCGATTCAATCCTTTCAATAACTGTCTTTCTGCAAAGTTAGCAAAAAAGCCACGACCAAACAAATTTGATAACTATTTTTAGGCAAATGTCGGATTATCGCATGGTTTATGTAGAAATTATTAAACAAACCGAAGCAGCTATTTATGTGTACCAGCACGGGCAGGGTTTGTAGGCATAAAAAAATGCAAAGCCACACCTACTGCCCAGGCAATAGGTACGGCTTTGCACTTCTACCCACAGGCGTGAGTGTTAACTATTTACTCCCAGAGTGGCGGGGCGTGACCAGAGTTATGGGTCTTGACCAGATTGGTGGGCTTGACTTATTACTCCCCCAGTTCGTCTTCGTATCCCGGTATCACTACGGAGACGCGGCCTATGCCGGGGATGATCTGTGAGAGTCCCTCGACGATCTTCTCGCGGTCGAAGCCCTCCTCAATGGCGATGAAGAGCGTATCGTCACCTGCAATAGATCCCAAGACACCCTGGATCTCCTTCTGGTCGATGTCATACGCAACGGCACTCGCATAGCCAGGACGCGTCTTCATCACGGCCAGCTGACCACTAAAGGTGAGCGAAAGAAATCCATTGCTATTCGCCATGTCGGTAGCACGCTGAGGCGAAGAGACACGCTTGTACATCGTCTCGTTGGGCAACACATAGACGTATTTTCCATTCATAGAGGCAGCCTTGGCCACCTTCAACTGCTTCAAGTCGCGGCTCAACGTAGCCTGCGTAATCGTAAAGCCCTCCTTGGCCAATGCCTTCAGCACCTCCTCTTGACTGCTAAGCTCCTTGCTGGAGATAAGCATCTTGAGGGTTTTCATTCGTACCGTTTTCGCTTTCATAATCCTTCATTATTCTATTTCATTTGCAAAATTACAATATTTATTCACGCCAAGCAAGTTTTATGCCCTCAAAAAGCATTTTATTAGAATATTTTTAGATTTCCTTTTGTCACACATACCCTTTCATAGCACAACCTGCGAAAAACAATATGCAAGCTACCTTGGAAAGAAAGCTATCGCTATGCAAGGAGAAAATGGCTACATGAAGACGAAAACGCACGAAAAAGGGGAAATATCTTTTCAGATATTCCCCCGATATACGTATTTTACTCCTATAATTATCTAAGAATATTCACTTCGTCAAAACCACATCAATTGCGTCTGTCGCCCAAAAAGCGGAGCAGATAGAGGAAGAGGTTGATGAAGTCGAGGTAGAGGTTGAGCGCACCCAAGAGCGCTATCTTCTGGGAAGCCTCGCCCATATCGGGAGCATCCTGGAGAGCCCGCTTGATCCATTGCATATCCCAAGCCGTCAGTCCACAGAAGAGGATCACGCCCAGACCACTAATGATGAGATCGAACATCGTGCTGCGAAGGAACATATTGACCAGTCCGGCGATGATCAGGCCGATAAGCGCCATGATCAGGAAACCACCTATCGAGGACAAGTCCTTTTTGGTCGTATAGCCTATCAAGGCCATGGCGCCAAACATACCTGCCGAGACAAAGAAGGTCAGGGCTATGGAAGCCGTAGTATAGACGGCGAAGAAGACGCTCATCGTCATACCGTTGAGGATGGAGAAGGCGATGAAGCCCACGGTAGCCGTGGTGATCGAGATGCGGCTGAGACGGGCCGACAGCCAGATGACCAGTCCGATCTCGGCTGCAAACAACACGAGCATAGGCATCTTGGAACCGAAGAGACTCATCAGGAGGCCCGGGCTGTTGCCGATACCATAGGCGACGATAGCCGTGATGGTCAAGGCTAAAGCCATCCAGGTATAGACCTTCCGCATGAGGAAAGGCATGACACGTGACCGCTCCAGCTCCCGCGCGCGATCATCCAAAATGTTTGAATAATTGTTGAAATCCATTTCGATTTTCGTATTTAATATGTATGTTTTCTATCGTACAAAAGCCATGCCATGGAGACCATCCTTGACAGTCTGTCACTCCTGGCAAAAGACCTTTCTGTCTGCAAATATACACCTTTAGGGCGAAACGGACAAGCACTTGACATAGATTTTAGCTATTTCCTGGTCGCTTATAGTGATTTTTAGCATTTTTCTTTCTACTTTTGCACCAGCATTTCAAGCAAGACACCCATAACGAGAGAAGACATGGACAATCAAAATAGTAAAAGCAAGAAGATCCTGATGGATGTCCCCGTGACGCGGACGTCCCTGCGAGTGATCGACAACATCATCTACTCGCAACACTACGAGAAGGGAACGATCTCCCTCCACATGACGCTCATCATTCCACGAACCAATGAGCCGAAGCCCTGTGTGGTCTATTTCCCTGGTGGCGGTTTCACGACGAGCGACTACAGCAAGTTTATTGAATGTCGCATGGGACTGGCGCGTGCAGGCTTTGTCGTGGCTGCCGTGCAATATCGTACGATCCCCAACGCCTTCCCTGCCCTCCTGGAAGACGGCAAGCAAGCCATCCGCTTCCTCAAGGCCAATGCCGAGAAGCTTGGTATTGACAAGACGCGCTTTGGCGTGATGGGCAATAGCGCTGGCGGCTACCTGTCGTCGATGATTGCGACGACAATGAACGAGCCGCGCTTCGACCAAGGACAGTATCTGAACGAGAGCTCCGACGTGCAGGCCTGCTGCACCATCTTCGGTCCGTCCGACCTGGAGACCATCGACGAAGGCTTCCCTACCGAGGTGCAAGCCTACCACGACTCGCGGGCTGCCAGCGAGGCCCTGCTCGTCAATGGCGTGGTCTATGGGCGCGATCCGGGCCATCTCTTGGAGGAGATACCCGACAAGGCGCGTGCCGCCAGTCCGTTGGGCCACATCCATCCCGGACTTCCCCCATTCCTCATCATGCACGGCAACAACGACCACATGGTGTCGCAACGACAGAGCGACCATCTCTACGATGCCCTCTGCGAGAATGGGACGGAGGTGGAGTATGTCGTGCTCGACAAGGCAGACCATGGCGACGACCATTGGTTCCAGCAGCCCGTCATAGACTATGTCGTCGATTGGTTCCGCAACCACTTGCGCCCATAGGCCATAGCGACAAGCGCACCTATAACTAACAAGGGATGACAGACAGACTGCCATCCCTTGTTTTAATTTATCTTTCGGGACCACAGGCGTGTGGTCCCTCGGGAGAATCAAAGACGGTTGAAGGTGTTCTTCAACTGCTCACCCAGTCCGATCGTATAGCCCTGGGAAGAGAAGACGACACGATTGAACGTATCGGCAATGAAGAAGATCGGCAACTGCGTCTTGCTCGACAATTTCAGGTTCTCCACCATCTGCTGACGGATGGCACCATCGGTATCGATACCATAGATGATGTTCTTCGGCAGACGACCGTAGAGCGAAGCATCAAACTTCTTGGCCTCCTCGGCATTCTCGAAGAGCAGGACCATCGGGCGGCCCCAACGGTCGAAGGCGTCAGCCTCCTTGGCAATGTCCACGAGCGCATGGTTGGTAGGCTCCTGGCCGACGCCAATGAGACCGATGATATAGTAGCCACGACCCGTCTGCGAGAGCAGGCTCACCTGGTTGCCATCCATATCAAACTTGCTCTCGGAGTTGAACGAACCGATCACCTGTACCTCGTCCTTGCTCTCGCGCATGATGAGAGGTACGGTCGTGGTCTGTCCCTCCTTGATGACGAAGAACTCGCTATGAGACAAGACGCTACCGTTGGCCAGGCGCGTGCCCGTGGTCAGCAGATAGGTACCCGCCTCCAGGGGGCATCCGTCCTTGAAGGTGTTCATCCAGCTGGTCTGTCCGCCATCACCCCCCTCGTCGTAGTTGAGGAGCGTAGCCGTGCCATTCTCCAGACGACTCAGGGAGAAGTGGTTGTAGTAGAGCGGGTTGTCCAGATGGGCAGCAGGCTGATAGGTCAGCACGAGCGTGCCCTGATGGGGCGTGACCGTGCCCTTGGCCTCGAAATCGACTGTCGTCCACTTGCCATCCTTGCGATACATCAAGGCACCCGTGACCGTATCGCGCTTGGCCTCGATATTGAGGCTGCGGGCGATATCGACGAAGAGCACCTTGCGCGAGCGCTCGTCCGTGATCTTGAACTTCACGGCACCTACCGGCGTCTGGGCTATCTGCAAGGCCTTCGTATCGGGGTTGAGACGGATGTTCTTCTTGATCCAGTTGGCGATCTCCATCGGATTGGCACGGAACTTCTCGACCGTCTTGCGGTCAAAATAGTTCTCGAAGAAGCACTTGAAGGGCGTGATCAGCATCTCGTCCTCCACGCGCGGACTGACCTGGTCGCTCTTGTTGGCGAAGCAGTCCTCCAGGATCTGCGGCAGGATATCGCGAAGATCCTTGTCGCTCAGGGTATTGAGGATATTCAGGGCACGCGCCTCGTTGTCGCTATGTCGGTTGAGGAAAGCCTCAATGGTACGCCAGTTGCCCTTCGCACGAAGGAAATAGGGAGCATACTTCGACGTACCGTCCTTCGGGTAATGCGTGCGACGGATGGTCTCATGGCGTATCTCGTCCTCGGCAGCAAAGCGCGCCTTGTTGGTCGCAGCCTGCTCGGCCGACACCTCGGGCACGTTGGGCGACTCCTTGGGCGGCACAATCGCCATATCCACACTCGAGACCGCATCATTGTCGCGGTCGAGGGCGATCGTCACCTCGCGGTCCTTGCCAAAGGTCACCTTCTTGTAGCCATACTTTCCGTTCTTGGAAGCCCAGACGATCATGTCGCCCAGACCAGCCGTCAGGAAGGTGGCACCCTTCGCATCCGTATATTTCGTCACGGCCGTGAAGAACTCGGCATAGTTGTAGATCTTGAAATCCACACGGGCGTCGGCCACAGGATTGCCCTGAGTGTCCACCACCTTGAAGTCGGCCCGGCTCACCTTGGCATAATTGCTGATGAGGTTGATCTCCGTATAGTTGGACGTGCGCAGCACGGTCTCCTCCGGTCCGTCATAGTCGCCAAAGGCACGGGTGTGCATCAGCAGGGCCCGTGAGGCAGGCACGTTGAACCATCCCAGGTTGAGCACGGCCTCGGGCTCGCAAGCTCCCAGGAAGTACCATTGTCCGTCGGCCCAAGCCTCCACCCACGCATGGTTGTCGTCGGTATGGGCCCAACGAGGCGTATAGACCTGACGGGCAGGAATGCCGATGGCACGCAAGGCAGCCACGGCAAAGGTGCTCTCCTCGCCACAACGGCCCGTGGTGGTACGCATGGTAGCCATAGGAGCGGACGTGCGGGCGTCGGCCGGCTGATAGGTCACATGCTCATGGCACCAATGGTTGACCTCGAGGATGGCCTCCTTCATGCCCAGCCCCTTGACGCGGTTCTTCAGTTCGTCATAATAGACGATACGGAAGCTGTCCAGGTTCTCGTTATTGACACGAACGGGGAGGACGAAATGGCGAAACTCGCGCTCCGGCACCTGGCTACCCCATACCATCTCCTGACGCGCCTGGAGCGACTTGCGCACGTTGGCAAGGAAGAAGTCGGTCGAATAATCCGTCTCGTCGGCCATCGGCATGTAGGCATAGAGAAACTGCAAAGCCTCGGTCTCCACGCCATTGGCTCCCAGGCCCTTGACGTTGAAGCAATCCTTGCCCATGAGTTTCATACGCGCGTCGAAGGCCTGCATCACCTTCTGCCGATACTGGTCGTTCTGCAGGAAATGTCCGCCCCCCTGCGCCTGTGCGCCAAGCGCCAGGAGAAGGCAGAAGAAAAGAAGTGTTTTTCTCATTATTTTTGATATTTGCTTGTTTCCACACAAAAAACGGCACTTGCGCCCGACTGAAATCAGCCGACACTCGTGCCGTTGTGTTGTTGGCTATGAAGGCAGGGGAGCCCTCTTACTTTGCCTCTACAGGAATCTTGTTCACCCTGCGCTCATGGCGACCGCCCTCAAAGTTGGCCTTGAAGAAAGCATCCATGATCTTGCCTGCCGTATTGTTGTCGATGAATCGACCCGGCAATACGAGCACGTTGGCATCGTTGTGCTGGCGAATCAACTCGGCCACATCCTTGTTCCAAGCCAATCCCGCGCGCACACCCTGGTGCTTGTTGAGCGTGATGGCCATGCCCTCTCCGCTACCACAGATAGCGATGCCCGGATAGACCTCGCCACTCTCGACGGCTTCTGCCAGGGGGTGGGCATAGTCAGGATAGTCGCAACTGAGGTCGCTGTTGCATCCAAAGTCCTTATATGCGTACTTATGCTCCTCCAAATACTGGATGACATACTGCTTCAACGGATAGCCTGCGTGATCGCAAGCAACACCTACTTTCTTGATTTCCATAAGCGTTTCAGTTTTAATAGAGACCCCGCCTGGTGCCCTGTCTGGGCCTTTGGCGGAGTCTGCTTAGGTGATAGAATATTATGCTAAAAACTCTTTTACTTGCTTGTAAACATTCTCGGGCGTGAAACCGAGCTTCTCGTCGAGCACCTTGTAGGGAGCTGAGAAGCCGAAGGAGTTCATGCCGAAGACACGACCATGGCAGCCGACGAGCCCCTGGAGGGTGACGGGCAGACCTGCGGTCATTCCGAAGACCTTGGCCTCAGACGGCAGGACGAGCAGCTGATAGCCGACCGGCTGGCGACGGAAGAGACCCTCAGACGGGACGCTCACGACACGGCAACGAACGCCATCCTTGCGGAGCAACTCGGCACCCTCGACGAGCGTGGAGACCTCTGATCCGCTGGCCAACAGGATGATGTCATACTGCTCGTCGGATCCAGCCACGACATAGGCACCCTTGCGGGCCTTCTGATAGTCGTTGCCCTCGGGGAGGCTCTTGATGTTCTGACGAGAGAGGATCAGGGCCGTCGGCGTGTCCATGTTCTCCATGGCCATCTGCCAGCAGACCGTCATCTCGTCGGCATCGGCAGCACGGAAGACGCGCACGGAGTCCTCGCCCATGTGGTTCTGCAACTTCTCCATGAGGCGCAGCTGAGCCTCGTGCTCCACGGGCTGGTGGGTCGGTCCGTCCTCGCCCACGCGGAAGGCGTCGTGGCTATAGATGAACTTCACAGGCGTGCGCATCAAGGCAGCCATGCGGATAGCCGGTTTCATATAGTCTGAGAAGACGAAGAACGTACCCATGGCCGTGATGACGCCACCATGGAGCATCATACCGATACACATGCAGGCCATCGTCAGCTCGGAGACACCTGCCTGGAAGAAGGCGCCGCTAAAGTCGCCACGCACGATGTTGTGGGTCTTCTTGAGGAAGCCGTCCGTCTTGTCGGAGTTGCTCAGGTCGGCAGAGGCGCAGATCATGTTGGGCACCTGCTCGGCCAGTACTGAGAGGCAAGCTGAGGAAGCCGCACGGGTGGCAGAATCGCGCTTCTGCTCCAGTCCGCTCCAATCGACCTCGGGAGCCTTGCCTGAGAACCACTCCTTGAGCAGGGCAGCCTTGTCGGCATGCTCCTCGGCCCATTTGCGCTCCTCCTCATGGCGCTTGGCCACGATCTTGCGCAACTCCTCACGACGATCGCTATAGAGTTTCTCTACCTCGGGGAAGATGACGAAAGAATTCTCGGGATCGCCACCCAGGTGCTTGATCGTGTTGGCGAAAGCGTCGCCACCAAGGGGTGCACCATGGGTCTTGACGTTGTGCTCGTAGCTGGATCCGTCGGCCTGGAGCGCGCCTTTGGCCATGACCGTATGGCCGATGATGAGGACCGGACGCTCCTTCTCCTTCTGGGCCACGGTAAGGGCCTTGCGGATCTCGTCGGCATCATTGCCGTCGATCTCGATGACACTCCATCCCCAAGCCTTATACTTCATAGCCACGTCCTCGGTATCGACGACGTTGCACTCGGTAGAGAGCTGGATCTCGTTGGAGTCGTAGAACATGATGAGGTTGTTCAGGCCCAGCGTGCCGGCAATGCGGCCCACGCCCTGGCTGATCTCCTCCTGCACTCCACCATCGCTGATGTAGGCATATATCTTGTGCTGCATGGGCGTATGGCCGAGGCGAGCCTCAAGAAACTTCTCTGCCACGGCCGCACCAGCCGCAAAGGCATGTCCCTGTCCCAGCGGTCCGGACGAGTTCTCCACTCCGTGCTCGATGTCGCGCTCGGGGTGTCCCGGAGTGATGCTGCCCCACTGGCGGAACTGCTTGATGTCTTCAATGGTAAATTTTCCCTGAAGGGCCAGGGCCGAATAGAGCATCGGCGACATGTGACCCGGGTCAAGGAAGAAGCGGTCTCGACCGGACCATGCGGGCTGATCAGGGTCGTAAACCAAAAATTCGGAGAACAAAACATTGATAAAATCGGCACCGCCCATCGCACCTCCAGGGTGTCCGGACTTCGCCTTCTCTACCATCGAGGCAGCCAGGATGCGGATGTTGTCGGCTGCGCGATTCATTAACTTCTTGTCGTTCATTGTTTGGTCGTAAAAATTGTTTGATGCAAAAATAGTGAAAAAAAAGGATTGGGCAAAATAAAAAGCCGACTATTTTCCTTTGACTTGAAAGTTTAATGGTTTTTCTGACTTTTTTCCTATTATATTATGGAATATAAGGAGAAATCGGCATGAAAAAAGGCCTGGCCTTTCCCCGAGGGGGAAAGCCAGACCTATGATTTTGGTCCGCGCCATCCTGCCGTCTTTCCCTTTAGGGAAGGCCTTGGGACAGCCCCGGACATAGACGTTGGCAGCTTACAGCAGCTTGTCGAAGAGGGCTCTCATCTTAGACTCGTTGGGGGCACCCACGTGCTTGTTGACGAGCTTGCCGTCCTTGAAGAAGAGGAGCGTCGGGATGTTGCGCACGGCATACTCCATGGTGATGTCCTCGTTCTGCTCGACGTCGCACTTGCCGACGACCAACTTGCCGTCGTACTCCTCAGCGAGTTTTGACACAAGCGGAGAGATTGCCTTGCAGGGGCCGCACCAGGTGGCCCACAGATCTACTACCAATGGCAGGTCGCCATTTCTCAGAGTCTCAAAGTTGTCCTTTGTGATTTCTACTTCCATTGTTTTTTTCGTTTAGATTTGGTGAATATGTTTGTTAATACACAAATATCATGCCAATGACAAAATGTCAGTTGATGTGGTACTCCAAGTCCATCGACTGCAATTCCGTCAGTAGTCTCCGGTCCACATCGACGGTCTTGGTCCGGCTCTGTAGCGAGAGGGCCGTACGGTCGGGCAGGGCCAGGCGGACCATGAGGGTGGTGTCGCCGGGATGGTCCTCGATGATGGTCTGGAGCTCCGCCACCATCTTGTCGTCCACGCGGTCGATGGGTAGCGAGACCGTGATCTTCTTGAGGCGGTCGCGCTTGACGTCATAGAGCTGGGAGACGCTCTCCACGCGGAAGGCCAGGGCATCGCTATTGCGGAAGCGCTGCACACACTTCGCCTGGACGAAGACGGCAAAGTCCTGTCCCAGCTGCGCCTTCCATCTCAACCAGTCTTGGCCGAAGAGCGTCAGTTCGCCCATGCCCGCAAAGTCCTCGATCGTCACGATGCCGAAGGGCTGTCCCGTGCGTTGGGAGAAACGCTCGTTGACGGCCGTCACCATGCCGCCAAACGTCACCTCGCCCCGCTTCTCCAGCGCCTTGAGGTCGGCGTCCCTATGGATCTCCGAGCAATGGGTGTTGCACATGTTCTCCAGCACGACGGCATACTCGTCGAGCGGATGGGCCGAGAGATAGATGCCCACGAGCTCGCGCTCCTTGTTGAGTTTCTCGATGGCCGCCCATCTTTCCGTCTTGGGCAGGGGCGGATGGACCACGGTCACGTCTTCGCTCCCGAAGAGGCTCAGTCCGGCATTGGCCTTGTCCATCTGGTATTTCTGGCCGTAGCGCACGAGCAGGTCGATGAAGAGTTCTCCCTTGGCGTTGGGGGTGAAGAACTGCTCGCGCATGACCCCGAAACCATCGAAGCCGCCACTATAGGCCAGGCTCTCGAAAGCCTTTCGATTGACGTTGGCCAGGTTGACGCGCTCGGCAAAGTCGAAGATGTCCTTGTAGGGACCGTTCTGCTCGCGCTCGCTGACGATGGCCTCGGCAGCAGGCGTGCCCATGCCCTTGATGGCGCTCAGTCCGAAGCGTATCTCGCCCTTCTTGTTGACACCAAAGCCGATCTGGCTCTCGTTGACGTCCGGTCCGAGGGTGGAGATCTTGAGCGCCTTACACTCCTCCATGAGTTTCGTGATCTCCGTGATCTGGCTGAATCGTCGCGTCATCAGGGCCGCCATAAACTCGGCCGGGTAGTGGGCCTTGACGTAGGCCGTCTGATAGGCCACCCAGGAGTAGCACGTGGCGTGGGACTTGTTGAAGGCGTAGCTCGCAAACTTCTCCCAGTCGCTCCAGATCTTCTCCAGCACCTTCGGGTCGTGGCCGTTCTCCGTGCCCTGCTTGATAAACTTCGGCTTCATCTGGTCAACGATGGCCTTCTTTTTCTTTCCCATCGCCTTGCGGAGGGCGTCGCTCTCGCCACGCGTAAAATTGGCCAACTGTCGGGAGAGGAGCATCACCTGCTCCTGATAGACCGTGATGCCGTAGGTATCCTTGAGATACTTCTCCATGCAGGGGATGTCGTAGCTGATCTTCTCGCGTCCGTTCTTGCGGGCGATGAAGGAGGGGATGTAGTCCATCGGTCCCGGCCGGTAGAGGGCGTTCATGGCGATGAGGTCCTCGAAGACCGTGGGCTTCAGCTCGCGCAAGTATTTCTGCATGCCTGCCGACTCAAACTGGAACGTGCCGATGGTGCGTCCCTGCTGGTAGAGCTGGTAGGTGAGTTCGTCGTCGATAGGTATTTTCTCCAGGTCGATGACGTGGCCCGTGGTCTGCTTGACGACCTTGCAGGCCTCCTTGAGCTCCGAGAGCGTCTTGAGGCCGAGGAAGTCCATCTTGATCAGACCCGTGGTCTCGATGACGTGGCCGTCATACTGCGTGACGTTACACTTCATCTCGGGGAAGTCGGGGTCCGTGGCCGTCGATACCGGCACCCAGTCGTCGATCCTGTCGCGGCAGATGATGAATCCGCAGGCGTGGAGGCCCGTGCCGCGGACGGTACCCTCCAGCATCTTCGCATACTTGATGGTGTTGCGCTCGCGCGGGTCCTCGCTGACCTCGGCATCCTGGAGCTCGGGCGTACACTTGATGGCGTTGGCGAGGTTCATTTTCATCCCGTCGGGCAGTCGGTCGGGGATGGCCTTGCAGAGGGCGTTGGAGCGCTCCAGGGGCAACTTCTCCACGCGGGCCACGTCCTTGAGGGAGTTTTTCGTGGCCATGGTGGCATAGGTGATGATATGGGCGCAGTTGTCCTCGCCATACTTGTCCATCACCCATCTCAGGACCCTTCCGCGGCCGTCGTCGTCAAAGTCGGTATCGATATCAGGCAGGTTGACGCGGTCGGGGTTGAGGAATCGCTCAAACAGGAGGTCGTATTTCAGAGGGTCTATCTGGGTGATGCCCAGACAGTAGGCCACCACGGATCCTGCCGCCGATCCACGTCCCGGTCCCACCATCACGCCCAGTTCGGTACGGGCCGCGTTGATGAAGTCCTGGACGATGAGGAAGTAGCCCGGGAAGCCCATCGTCTTCATCACGTGGAGCTCGAAGTTGATATGCTCGCAGACGCGCTCCTCCAGGGGGTCGCCATAGAGTCGGCGGGCGCCCTCGTAGGCCAGCTTCGCCAGGTAGTCGGCCTCAAACTTAATGCGGTAGATCTTGTCGTAGCCTCCGAGTCGGTCGATGACCTTCTGTCCCTCCTCGGGCGAGAGCTGGTTCTGTCCCTTTTCGTCGGAGGTGAACTCGTTATAGAGGTCCTGCTCGGAATATTTCTGTCGCCACTCCTCCTCCGTTCCGAATTCCTCGGGGATGGGGAAGAAGGGCATGATGGGTCCGTGGTCGATGTCGTAGATCTCCACCTTGTCGAGCACCTCGATCGTGTTGGCGAGGGCCTCGGGCACGTCGGCAAAGACCTCGTTCATCTCCTCCCGCGTCTTAAACCACTCCTGCTTCGAGTAGCGCATGCGGTTGGGGTCGTCGAGGTCCTCCTGGGTGGAGAGACAGAGCAGGTGGTCGTGGGCCTCGGCCGTCTCGCGGTTTTCGAAGTGACAGTCGTTGGTGCAGACGAGCTTGATGCCCAGTTCCTTGGCCAGCCGTATGAGCTCGCGGTTGGCGCGTTGCTGCAGGGGAAAGGTCTCGCGGTTGGCCACGACCGAGGGGTCCTTCACCTCGTGGCGCTGGAGCTCCAGATAGTAGTCGTCGCCGAAGAGGTCGTGATACCATTGTGCGGCCTCTCTCGCGCCCTCCAGGTCTCCGTCGAGGATCTTGCGTGGCACCTCGCCGGCTATACAGGCCGAGCAGACGATCAGTCCCTCGTGGTAGCGCTCCAGGTCGGCCCGGTCCGTGCGCGGCTTGTAGTAGTAGCCGTCCACCCACGCGCGCGATACCAATTTAATAAGGTTTTTGTATCCCTTGTAGTTTTTGGCCAGGACGACGAGGTGGTAGCCACTATTGTCTCCCATGGCCTTGTCCTTGTCCTCCTTGGTGCGTCGTGCGACATACATCTCACATCCGAAGATGGGCTTGAAGGGTTCGAGGCCCTCCGCCTTGCGCTCCTTGTTGACCTTGGCGCAGCAGTCGGCCAGCTCCTTCACGCCATACATCACGCCATGGTCGGTGATGGCCATGCCCCTCATGCCGTCCCCGACGGCCTTCTTCACGAGGTTGGCTACCTTCGACTGGCCGTCAAGGATGGAGTAGTGCGTATGGACGTGCAAATGTATGAAGTCTTCCATCAGTTTTCGTATTTCACGTGCAAATGTAGATAAAAAAAATGGAATCACGGCCTCTTGGGCCGAAAAGTTGAAGTGTTAATTTGCATAACTGACAAAAAGTATATAACTTTGCACATTATTCATGAAAATGTAAACCTTCCGACATGGGAAAGAGAATAAAGAAACTCAAGAAAATCCGTCTTCATCGTGAGGGCACGGACCAGTTGTTGTATGGTGGAATCGGCATTGCCCTGGTGGCCGCCATTCTGTGGTTTGCCCTGACGACCAAGATTCCTTTCTGGGCGTTCCTCGTCATCATGGTCCCCGTCTATTGTATCGTGCTCAACTTCTATCGTTGCCCGATCCGCTACCTCAACATCGAGGACACGGAGCATATCGTGGTGGCGCCTGCCGACGGCAAGATCGTCGTCATCGAGGAGGTGGAGGAGAATGAGTACTTCCACGACCGCCGCCTGATGATCAGCATCTTTATGAGCCTCTTCAACGTCCACGCCAACTGGTTTCCCGTGGACGGCGTGGTGAAGTTTGTCAAGCACTTCAATGGCAACTTCCACAAGGCTTGGCTCCCCAAGGCCAGCGAGGAGAACGAGCATGCCGACGTGATGATCACCATCCCCGACGGCCGCGACGTGCTCTGCCGCCAGATCGCGGGTGCCGTGGCGCGTCGTATCGTCACCTATGCCAAGGATGGCGAGGACTGCTACATCGACGAGCACCTGGGCTTCATCAAGCTCGGCAGCCGCGTGGACGTCTATCTGCCTATCGACTCCGAGGTCTGTGTGAAGATGGGACAGGCTACTACGGGCGACCAGACCGTCATCGCGCGCCTCAAGCCCGTGGAGAAAGCGTAGTCCGTAGGGAAAACGTAGTCCCATGGAGAAAGCGTAATCTGTGGAGAAAGCGTAATCCCGTGGAGAAAGCGTAATCCCGTAGAGAAAACGTAATCTGTGGAGAAAGCGTAGTTCTCTCCCCCACCCCTGGGGCGGTCCTCCCTTGGCGTCTGGCCTCCAGATGCCTGAGGCGTTGGCTTAGGACGAAGCCATCCTGCTATAGGATTGGAAAAAACTTTTCTGCCATAGGAATAGGAGTAGGATAAAACTTTTCTCCTAATAAGATAGGAGTAGGAATTTTTCTGCTATATGAGCTAAATGATATGATGAAGCTTTACTGCTTATGATCAAGAAACATATCCCCAACAGCATCACCTGCTGCAACCTCATCTCGGGTTGCATCGCTACCTATTTTGCCTTCCGCCACGACTTCGAATGGGCCCTGGCGTGGATGGTCATAGGAGCCGTCTTCGACTTCTTCGACGGCATGACGGCCCGCCTGCTCCATGTCAGTTCGCCTATCGGCAAGGAGCTCGACTCGCTGGCCGACGACATCACCTTCGGACTGGCTCCTTCGGCCATGCTCTTTGCCGAACTGGGCGTGGTGGCCTATCCCTCGGCCCTGGAGCCCCTGCGCGAGGTGCTGCCCTTCGTGGCCTTCGTCATGGCGGCCTTCTCGGCCCTTCGCCTGGCCAAGTTCAATCTCGACGAGCGCCAGTCCCTGGGCTTCATCGGACTGCCCACCCCGGCCAACGCGCTCTTCTGGGGTTCGTTGATGGTTGGTGTGGCTCCCCATTTCGAGTCCTCGCCCCTTTGGGCCGTGGCCATGGTCGTGGGCGTGCTGGTGAGCAGCTACCTGCTCGTGAGCGAGATACCGATGTTTGCCCTCAAGTTCAAGCAATGGGGATGGAAGGGCAACAAGGTGAAGTATCTCTTCGTCCTCTCTTGCATCCCCATCCTCGCCCTGCTGCGCATATCGGGCATTGCCGTCATCATCGCCTGGTATGTGCTACTCTCGGCCATGGTGGCCAAGAAGCCTGCGCCACAGAATCATTAACTCCATCCGCACATTATGATTTTCATCAAATTCATATTCCTACTCTTCGTCCTCGCCTTGGTGGCCATCGCCCTGATAGCCTACAAGTTCTACAAGCAGCTACATCGCGTGGTACGCAGGTTCCAGCCCGAGGAGAACGACTTTCAGGGCCAGCAGGGCTTCCAGGACCAGCAGTCCTCGGCCCGCACCTCGCGCCAGGCCGACGGCAACACGATCGTCGACTCCCGAAGCGAGGAGCAACGCGCCAAAAAGGTCATCAAGGACAACGAGGGGGAATATATCGACTACCAGTAGCCGTCCTCGTCCCGAGGCCATGTGGCAAGCGTCCCGATCACGAGACCGAATAATGAGGGTTCCTATCACGAGACCGAATAGTGAGCGCCCCGATCTCGAGACCGAATAATGAGGGTTCTCTATGATGAGGGCAAATGATGAGCGTCCTACCATGAGGGCGCCCGCCTCTTGCCGTGAGATACGACCACGAGCCGATTTCTCCAGTTTCTGTCTTTCCCATCATGGCCCGAGCTATTTAAGATCATGACTCATCTTTTCTTTTCATGAACCAAACTGCCGAAGATTCCGAATGGGCTTCCTCCCTGCCGCTCCATCAGAAGACGACACGAGAGATAGCTGGCCACACCTGCACGATCTACGCCCAGGAGCGGCCCGCCTTTCTGCTGATCCAACCTGCCGACGCCAACGACCTCAGGGAGATGGACCTGGAGGTGGAGGCCATCGCCCAGGCTACGGGTGCGCGCTTCGTCCTCGTGGCCGTCCATATCGCCCGTTGGTTCGACGAGCTGCCGCCCTGGGACGCTCCTCCCGTCTTCGGCAAGCGGCCCTTTGGCCATGGGGCTCCGGCCACGCTCCAGTCTATCCTTGATATCATCGACCATCTGCGCTCCTCGGGCCTCGTCTCCTCTCCCGACTGCCCCACAATCCTCGGGGGCTACTCCCTGGCGGGTCTCTTCGCGCTTTGGGCGGGCTACCAGCATCCCTTTGACGGTATCGTGGCGGCCTCCCCCTCCATCTGGTATCCCCAATGGCTCGACTATGCGGCCCTCCACCCTCCCCTGTCCGCAGCCTTCTACCTCAGTCTGGGCGACCGCGAGGACCGATCCCGCACGCCCATCATGACGACCGTCAGCCAATGCATCCGTCGCCAACACGACCTCCTGATCGCCTCCTCCACTCCCTCCACGCTCGAATGGAACGTGGGCAACCACTTCCAAGACAACGGCCTGCGAACGGCCAAAGGCTTCGCCTGGGTCATCAACAGAATACAAACTCCCTGACGCTTGAGGGAACACAAATTTTTGGGACAAATCGGCTGGGCAAATCGGCTGGACAAGAGGGAAAACAACAAATACAACCTTTACAACAAGTAACAACGCTTTCGCTAAGCCATGCGCAAAACCGAGCTCGCTCGAGTTTTGCCATGGCGTGAAAGGGTACCATGAAATGGAACCTACACGCTACGCGTGTTTACAATCTTGTTGCAAGGTAAACAACATAATACAACGCTTTCGATAAACCATGAGCAGAATCGAGCTCGCTCGAGTTATGCCATGGCGAGAAAGGGTGCCATGAAATGGAACGGCTTCGCCAGGACATTCAACAGGAAACGCATGCAAGGCGAAGCGTTGTTCATAGTTGTTTCCCTTGCAGCAACCCTTGATTTGCATGGGCCTCGAAGAGGCAATGTCCCCGCGAAGCGTTGTTCATTGTTGTAAAGGTTGTTCAAGTTGTTTTCCCATGTGTCAACGTAGAACTAACATCCATGATATTCCCAAGCATTCAGCCACGTTTTTCGGTCCTCTAAACGAGCCAAATCCCCAAATTCATAGTGAAATTGGCGATTACAATCCCCAAATTATATATAAAATTGGCGATTACAATCCCCAAATTCATAGTAAATTTGGGGAATTGGAAAAATAATAGTACCTTTGCCGCATGACCAAAAGGATCGCAAGATAATGATAAATAGAGAGATAGAAAGCAACATCAGAGACGACTTCGATAGTCGCAAGGCCATAGTCCTGATCGGGGCGCGCCAAGTGGGCAAGACCACCCTGGTGGAGGCTGTTGCCAAGGATTCTGGACGCGTGCTGGCGCTCAACTGCGACAACGTCGATGACCGCATGAGCCTGGAGAACAAGACCTCCACAGAACTGCAGAACCTGATAGCAGGATACGACCTCGTGGTGATCGACGAGGCACAACGAGTGGCCAATATCGGACTGACCATCAAGATGATGGTGGACTTGAGGATGGAGAAGCCACAAGTGATCGTCACGGGGTCGTCGTCGCTGGAATTGGCCGAAGGCATCTACGAGCCTGCCACGGGCCGATGCATCAACTACGAGCTCTTCCCCCTGAGCGTGGGCGAACTGGTCGGCCACACCTCCGCCCGCGAGGAGGCCCGGCTGCTCAACCAGCGGCTCGTCTATGGGCTCTATCCCGAGGTGGTGACTCATCCTGCCGACGCCAAGCGCCGCCTCATGTCGCTCGCCGACTCTTACCTCTACAAAGACCTTCTGATGTACAAAGGGGTGAAGAAACCGGAAATACTCCAGAAGTTACTGCGGGCCCTGGCCTTGCAGGTGGGGAGCGAAGTGTCCTACAACGAGTTGTCCAACCTGCTGGGCATCGACAAGGCGACGGTAGAAAACTATATCGGACTGCTCGAGAAGTGCTACGTCGTCTTCCGCGTGGACTCCTACAGCAGAAATCTGAGAAACGAAATCAAGAAGGGGAAAAAGGTCTATTTCTGGGACAACGGCATCCGCAATGCCGTGATAGCCAACTTCTCCAGTCCCGAGATGCGACTGGACATGGGGATGCTTTGGGAAAACTTCATCATCAGCGAGCGACGCAAGCTCCATAGCTATGCGGCAGACTACGCGAAACTGTATTTTTGGCGCACGCACACGCAAAACGAGATAGACCTCGTCGAGGAGTGTGACGGCAGGCTCACGGCCTTCGAGATGAAATGGAACGGCAAGACGAAAGCCAAGATGCCATCGGCCTTCGCCACAACCTATCCTGAGACGACCTTCCATGTCGTCACCCCAGACAACTACATGGACTTCATGGTCTAAGGAGCCTTTTCGCGCAGGCCAACTTGGTCATATCAAGAAAATTGCGTAACTTTGCACCCTTGTAGCAAAACGAAGATTCAGAGAAAGAACAAAATAAGGTTTAAGACATAATATGATAACGCTCAACAATCTTGCCATACAGTTTGGCAAGCGAGTACTTTACAAAGACGTAAACATCAAGTTCACGCGCGGCAACATCTATGGCGTCATTGGCGCCAACGGAGCCGGCAAGTCCACCCTTCTTCGCGCCATCTCCGGTGACCTGGAGCCCAACAAGGGTACCGTGGAGCTGGGTCCTGGCGAGCGCCTGTCGGTCCTGGAGCAGGACCACTTCAAGTATGACGCCTATCGCGTGCTCGACACGGTCCTCATGGGCCATGCCCCCCTCTGGGAGAACATGAAGGAGCGCGAGGCCCTCTATGCCAAGCCCGAGATGACGGAGGAGGACGGCAACCGTGCTGCCGACCTGGAGCTGAAGTTTGCCGAGATGAACGGCTGGGAGGCCGAAAGCGAGGCTGCCCAGCTGCTGCAGCACCTGGGTATCGCCGAGGGCTTGCACGAGAAGCTGACGGGCGAGCTCAGCAACAACGAGAAGGTGCGCGTGATGCTCGCCAAGGCCCTCTTCGGCAAGCCCGACAACCTGCTGCTCGACGAGCCCACCAACGACCTCGACCTCGAGACCGTGGAGTGGCTGGAGGACTACCTGGGCGAGATCGACGAGAATCAGACCGTCCTCGTCGTCAGCCACGACCGCCACTTCCTCGACGCCGTGAGCACCCAGACCATCGACATCGACTTTGGCAAGGTGACGGTCTTCGCCGGCAACTACTCCTTCTGGTACGAGTCGAGCCAGCTCGCCCTGCGCCAGCAGCAGAACCAGCGCATGAAGGCCGACGAGAAGCGCAAGCAGCTGGAGGAGTTTATCCGTCGCTTCTCGGCCAACGTGGCCAAGAGCAAGCAGACCACCTCGCGCAAAAAAATGCTCGAGAAGCTCAACGTCGAGGAGATCCGCCCCTCTAGCCGCAAGTATCCGGGCATCATCTTCCAGATGGAGCGCGAGCCGGGCAACCAGATCCTCATGGTCGAGGACCTCAAGGCGGTCGATACCGACGGCACGGTCCTCTTCGACCACGTCAGCTTCAATATCGAGAAGGGACAGAAGGTGGTCTTCATCTCCCACAACCCCAAGGCCATGACGGCCCTCTTCGAGATCATCAACGGCAACCGCGAGCCGGATGGCGGCACCTACAAGTGGGGCGTCACCATCACCACGGCCTACCTGCCCCTGGACAACACGAAGTTCTTCGAGAGCGACAAGAACCTCGTCGACTGGCTCTCGCAGTACGGCCCGGGCAACGAGGTGGCGATGAAGGCCTACCTCGGACGCATGCTCTTCCGCCAGGAGGAGGTGGAGAAGAAGGTCAACGTCCTCTCCGGAGGCGAGAAGATGCGTTGCATGATCGCGCGCATGCAGCTGCAGAACGCCAACTGCCTGATCCTCGACACGCCGACCAACCACCTCGACCTCGAGAGCATCCAGGCCTTCAACAACAACCTCGTGCAGTTCAAGGGCAACATTCTTTTCAGTTCCCACGACTTGGAGTTTATCGGTACCGTGGCCGGCCGCGTCATCGAGCTCACGCCCCGTGGCACGATCGACAAGCTCACGACCTACGACGAGTATATCCACAACGAGCAGATCCGCGAGCATCGCGTCGAGATGTATAAGTAAGGAGCATAAGGCCGGGATGTGTAAGCAAAAAGGAGCATCAGGCCGACATGTATAAGCAAGGACAGGAGACCCGTCGCGCGCCCGGGTGGACTTCGCAACCCGAAGCACACACCCGTCCGGCCAAAAGGGCGGGCGCCCCTGCCTTGGCACAATATTTGCTATGCGTCTTTTTAAAAAAGCTAAGAACAAAATGAGTAAAGAGAAGAACATAAAGGTAGAGGGCGAGACCCCCGAGACCAGCCACAACGAGGCAGAAGACGTGCGTGTGGCCGAAGGCGCACAGGATGGCGCTCAGGCTGAACAGGCCGAACAGGCCGAAGAGGCCGAAACGGCTGAGAAGGCCAACGAGCCCGAGCTCACTCCCGAGGAGAAGGCGAAGGCCGAGGCCGTGGAGTGGAAGGACAAGTATATCCGCCTCTTCGCCGAGTTTGACAACTACAAGAAGCGCACCATGAAGGAGAAGGCCGAGCTGATCCTCAATGGTGGCGAGAAGACGATTACGGCCCTGTTGCCCGTGCTCGACGACTTCGAGCGCGCCCTGGCCGACAAGGGCGAGGATGCCACGGCCGTGCGCGAGGGCTTCCAGCTCATCATGAAGAAACTGGAGAAGATCCTCGAGGGCCTTGGCGTGCGCCCCATCGACACCAAGGACAAGGACTTCGACGTCGATTTCCACGAGGCCATCGCCATGGTGCCTGCCGGCGACGACCAAAAGGGCAAGGTCATCGACTGCGTGCAGACGGGCTATACGCTCAACGACAAAGTGATCCGCCACGCCAAGGTGGCCGTAGGACAATAATATAGCGACAATATGGCAGCAAAGAGAGACTACTACGAGGTACTGGGCCTCACCAAGGACGCCACGGAGGCCGACATCAAGAAGGCCTACCGCAAGCTCGCCATCAAGTATCACCCCGACCGCAACCCGGGCGACACGACGGCCGAGGAGAAATTTAAGGAGGCCGCCGAGGCCTACGACGTGCTCCACGACCCGCAGAAGCGCCAGCAGTACGACCAGTTTGGCTTCGACGCCCCGGGCGGCTTCGGCGGCGGCAGTCCGTTTGGCGGCGCGGGCGGCTTCTCGATGGACGACATCTTCTCCATGTTTGGCGACGTCTTCGGCGGCCACGGCGGCTTCGGAGGCTTCGGAGGCCGTGGTGGCGGACGCCAGGCCCCGCGCTATCGTGGATCGGACCTGCGGCTGAAGGTGCGCCTGTCGCTCCAGGAGGTGGCCACGGGCGTGACCAAGAAGTTCAAGCTCCGCAAGGACGTGGTCTGCCCCCATTGCCACGGCACGGGTGCCGAGGGTGGCAGCGCTCCCGAGACCTGCCCCAACTGCCACGGCAGCGGCATGGAGATCCGCACCCAGCAGAGCATCTTCGGCATGATGCAGACCCAGACCACGTGCCACGTCTGTGGCGGCGAGGGCAAGGTCATCAAGAACAAGTGCAAGGAGTGTGACGGATCAGGTGTCGTCAAGGGCGAGGAGGTCGTCGAGATCCACATCCCCGCGGGTGTGGCCGAGGGCATGGTCGTCAACGTGCCGGGCAAGGGCAACATGGGCAAGCACAACGGCATCGCGGGCGACATACAGGTCTATATCGAGGAGGAGGCCAACGACACCTTCGTGCGCGACGGCCAGGACGTGGTTTACAATCTCCTGCTCGACATCCCCACGGCCACGCTCGGAGGCGAGGTGGACATACCGACCATCGACGGGTCGAGCGTGAAAATCAAGATCGAGCCGGGCACGCAGCCTGGCAAGACGCTCCGCCTCCGCGGCAAGGGTCTGCCGGCCGTCCAGGGCTATGGCAACGGCACGGGAGACCTCATCATCCAGGTGAGCGTCTTCATCCCCAAGACCCTCAACAAGGGGGAGCGCAAGGCCATGGAGAGCTTCCGCGAGAGCGAAAACTTCACGGGCGACAACCATACCAAACGGTCGATCTTCGAGCATTTCAAGAAACTCTTCGGATAAACCGAAACGATTCAAGAGGCGCCTCGTGTCTTTCTCACGGGGCGCTTCGTTTTTTCAAATAGCGCTTTGAAGAAGTTTTTACAAGAATTGCTTTGGACAAATTTTGACCTGTACGGTTGAAATTATCCAATACGCCCTAAAAGGGCAGAAGCGCATAGCCCAGGGCGTCGCCCTGGGTAATTATGAACGCCAATCTGTCGCCCTGTAAGGGCAAAAACTTTAAAGAACAGGCTATAAACAAATCTTTTGCCCTTACAGGGCGTCTTGTTGATTGCCATTATACCCAGGGCGATGCCCTGGGCTAAGGACTGTTGGGCTTTCAGCCCGTTTCAACCGTACAGTTCTACAAGTTTTTACAAGTATAGCTTCGATCAAGCGCACATCAACCAACAACGTTCTTCGCATAAGCACGCAACAATGAACTACAAGGAGACAGTAGAATATCTTTTCAACAGCACCCCCGTCTTCGAGCACGTGGGCGCCACGGCCTACAAGGACGGCCTGGACAACTCCCACGCCCTCGACGACCATTTCGGCCATCCACACACGCGCTACCAGACCATCCACGTGGCGGGCACCAACGGCAAGGGCTCCTCTTCCCACACCCTCGCCTCCATCCTCCAGGCCGACGGCCACAGGGTGGGCCTCTACACGAGTCCTCACCTCGTGGACTTCCGTGAGCGCATCCGCGTCAACGGCGTGATGATGCCCGAGGAGTATGTGGTCGATTTCGTGCGGGAGGAGCGTAGTTTCTTCGAGCCGCTCCACCCCTCGTTCTTCGAACTCACCACGGCCCTGGCCTTCAAATATTTTGCCGAGCAGGAGGTGGACATCGCGGTCGTCGAGGTGGGACTGGGCGGCCGCCTCGACTGCACGAACATCATCACGCCCCAGCTCTCGATCATCACGAATATCTCCGTGGACCACACGCAGTTTCTCGGCCACACGCTCCCCGAGATAGCCCACGAGAAGGCGGGCATCATCAAGCCCCACGTGCCGGTCGTCGTAGGCGAGGCCGTGGCCGAGACGCGCCCTGTCTTCGAGGCGAAGGCGCACGCGTGCGGGAGTCCGATCATCTTTGCCGAGGACCGTCCCGAGGTCCTTGCGGCCCACGACACGCCCGAGGGTCGCGAGTATGAGACGCGGTCCTTTGGCACGCTCCTGGGCGACCTGCGTGGCGACTACCAGACGCGCAACGCCAACACCATCCTCGCGTCCGTCTCCCAGCTTCTCTCCCGTGGCACGATCCGCCACCCCGAGAGCATCGGCGAGGGCTTCCGCTCGGTCTGCCGAACCACGGGACTGATGGGCCGCTGGCAACCGCTCCCGGGCCATCCCCATGCCGTCTGCGACACGGGCCACAACGTGGCGGGATGGCAGATGCTGGCTCCCCAGATCATGGCGCAGCCGGCCCGCAACCGCCGCCTCGTCTTCGGCATGGTGGACGACAAGGACCTTGCCCACGTCATGGAGCTTCTGCCCCGCGAGGCCACCTACTACTGGACACAGCCCTCGACCCACAGGGCCTTCCCTGCCGAGAAAGTGGCGGAATGCGGACGGGCCCACGACCTCCACGGCTCCCTCCATCCCTCCGTCGCCGAGGCCTACCGCGCGGCCCTGGCCGACGCCGCCCCCGACGACTTCATCTTCGTGGGTGGCTCCAGCTATGTCGTGGCCGACCTGCTTGCCAGCCTTCAGGAGAAACCATAACAGCCTGCTGCTGACGAGAAACACAACAAGGACGCTTCGCCTTGGGTGCGCATTCCTGCTTATAATGGAAAACAACTTGAACAACCTTTACAACAATGAACAACCTACACGCTTCGCGCGTGTATTACAATCTTGCTGCAAGGGAAACAACATGATACAACTTTTTCGATAAGCCATGAGCAGAACCGAGCTCGCTCGAGTTTTGCCATGCGAGAAAGGGTGCCATGAAATGGAACAGCTTCGCCAGGACAACCAGCAGGAAACGTGTCCAAGGCGAAGCGTTGTTCTTTGTTGTTTCCCTACAAACAGCCTTTGGTCTGCATGGGCCTCGAAGAGGCGATGTCCTGGCGAAGCGTTGTTACTTGTTGTAAAAGTTGTTCAAGTTGTTTTCCCATGTGTCCACGTAGATTCAGCAGGCGAAAATGTCGGAGACTTGTCGGAGACAAAACTTACCGCTACTATAGTGTATGAGAAAAGCGCGGCTTGTCGATAATCGGCAGGCCGCGCTTTTGGGTTTCGCCCCCTCGGTCATGAGGGGGATGGATGCGTCATGGGGGGATTAGCCCGTGATCTCGTCTTTGAGATGGAACGGACTGTTCACGTCCTCGGTTTCCTCCTCATAGATGTCCATGCGATACTCCTTGTTGACCTCGGGGTCCCACTTCATGCCAGGGGCCGAAGCCGCGAGGAGGCTGTTGGCGGAACTGCATTTGACGACCGTGATGGCCGGGGCCACATATTTTTTCTTGCTCATAAACTGATTCTACTGATTGTTGTTTTGATGCTTGTCTTTTATTACTTCACTACCATCTTCTTGCCGTTGACGATATAGATGCCCGGCTGCACGCCGTCGAGGCCGTTTATGCGCTGGCCCTGGAGATTGAAGATCTTGAGCTCGCCCTGCTGCTCGGCAGAGGGAGCGGTCTCCACGCCCGTGAGCTCGCCCTGACCGAAGCCGAAGCTGAGAGTGGTCTGGCTCTGGCTGGCCGAGGCCCAGGTCGGGGTGAGCCAGCAGCGATAGCCCTTCATGTAGTGGTCCTTCTTCAGATGGTAGAGGTTGCCCTCGTTCCAGCCGTAGTCGCCAATGGCGAGGGACTGATGATTGTCGTAGCCGCCCTTGAAGAGGAGTTTCTCAAGGCCCTGATTGTTGGTGATGGATGTGCTGATTTCAAACTCCTCGGTCGAGGGCTTGCCCATCGTCACGTCGTAGGTGAAGTTGACGCCTACGCCCTCGGTCGTTTTTCTCACCATATAGATCTCGCCCGTGATGGAGCCTACGTCGTTCGTTATCCAAGTTTTGCCCTGATGCTCAGCCACGGTAGTCTCGTCCACCCAGATGATATAGGGCTTGTTGGCCTGGAGATAGACACCCTCGAACGTCTCCACTACCGGCTTGAATCCGATGACGAGATTCTGATTGTCCTGATAGACCTCGCGGGCCTCGGAGAGCTTGGCCGTAGCGCCAAAGGCTTCCTCAAACTGCGCCTTGGTGAGGTTGACGGGCAGGATGACAGAGTTCCACTTGCCGGGGACGAACGTGCGCTTGAAGTACATCGTCAGGTTCTGCTTGTATCGCTTCACGCTCTTGTCGGAGATATGGACGGTCTCGTCGAAGACGATATCCTGCTTGCAGTTCTCGCTTGGCATTTCCGTGTCGGGCGTGCCGTCGCCATCCGCGTCGTTGCGCAGAAGGATGCCATAGACCTTCAGACCGTCGGCTACCTTCACGGCTGCACCCTGGGTGATGCTCACCTCGTCGTAGTCCTTGGTCGGGGTGAGGACGACGAAGCCCTTGTCGCCACGGGTGATGAGGTTGGCACCGAGGATACTCCAGTCGCTAAAGGTCTCCACTACGTCGGAATCGTCCGTCTTCTGAGAATCCTCAGATCCCTGCTCGACCGCCTTGTACGCCTTGGCTGGATCGGCAGCTGCTTCTTTCTTCTTATAGGTCGTGACGACGATGCCGCTTCCCAGATCTACACCCACGCCCAAGGCGGCCTGATTGAGCACCACGACAAGCTGCTTGTTGCGCGTGGCCGTGACGCCCAGCTTCACGGCAAGTATGGAACCCTCTCCTGCTCCCACGCCCATCGGGAACGTCGTGCAGGTCTCGAGCGAGCCGTCGATACAGTTGGTGAGGTCCTTCATACCATTGCCTGCTTTCAGCACACCTGCCGACTGGGTGCGGTCGGCATTGATACTGGCGCCATTGTTGTCGAAGGAAACGATCTCAGCTCCCTCGGTCGGGTCATCGAGGATGGCATTCTCGTCGGCCGTATAGGCGTAGTAGATGTTCATGACGCTGAGGTTGGCACCCAGCAGGCCATCGGAGTAGAGACGGATCTCGTCAAACTGCGTGCCCACGGGCACTTTGATGGAATATCTCAGCTTGTGGGTGTCCTCGCTACCGATCAGCTTGGCCGCAATGGCTGCCGTATTGATTTGGTGGCCCACCTCTTTGCCTTGATAGTAAATTTTCACGTTCATCAGTTTGAGGACGTCAGCCGTGAGGGCGCTACCCTTGGCCGTCACGACAAAACCAGCCTGGAGGGCCTTGCTGCCGTCGGAGATCATTCCCTCCTGCTTCTTGATGCTGCAAAGGTAGGAGTTGCCGAGAGAGACGCCACCAAAATAGGAGGCAAAGCTATTGAGCTTGCTCGAAAGAATGTTGGCCGAGTTCTTGATGATGCTCAGCAGGTTGATGCCAAAGCTGTTGCCGTCGCCCAGCACATAGGTAGGATTGGCGGGATCGGTATTGACGAGCGCAAACTCCTTCTTCGGCTTCTGCTGGTCGTTGGAGCCGCCATAGTTGATCGTGACCTCCTGGGCGCAATTGTCCATATTCTTCAACCTCATCACGACCGTAACCTTCTCGCCCGAGCCATACAAGTAGCTGTCGGTCTGGCCGAAATCGAGGGTGTGGTTGGCTGCGTCAAACGTCACTTTATTGTCGGTCGTTCTGACCATCTCCCAAGAGGCATCGGGATAGTTTTTCTTGTCCCAGTTGAGCTCATACTTCTCCTCGCAGCTGCAAATGTCGAGATTGGCGGTCGGGCTCATGGTGCATTGGTGGCCAGCCGTGGTGGGCTTGGGAATGACAAAGGCATATTGGGCGGTTGAAACCGTCAATACTTTTAAGCCCTCAACCTTTATTTTTATGCCCGAGAACGCACATGGAGCTTTGATGGAAACCTTTCTTTTACCGCCACCCAAGTCGAGAGACAGCACCTGTGTACTTAGGGCCTTCTCGTATATTTTATTGCCATTTCTATCAAGAAGGGTGAGGACAGGTGTGTCGGCTACAGACACAAAAGAGGTGATTGTATATACAAAGCCAGCCTCTGTTCCCTCGGGGAAAGTTTCGCCCGTGGAGTTATTGTCCTTGGCCACCACTTGCGCATAACCCAAGCCCACACTTGCGATGATGCCCAAGGCTGACCCATTGCTGGTGTCGTCATCTGTTAGGTAATTAGCAAGAGCATCGCTCGTTTCCGGGGTCAGTTGTATGTTGGTATTGAAATAAGAATCGTATTTTTTAATGGAAGATTTCGTCAAAGTGTACTCGCCATCCCCCACAAAGGCATAGTAGATCTTAAGTCCTTTGACGGCCGACACATTGAGGCCGCTTTGACCGACAAGAGCTATCTCGTCATAATCCTCCGTAGGCTGCTCTTTGGCAACAATATCCATGGTGCTACCCAAACCGATATCGCCCACGGCGAGATTAAGCACGGAGAATCCTCTCTGCTCTATCTTGGAATCCTTGAGAAATTTGCCATCCTTGTAAAAATAGATATGATAGCTGTTCTCCAACACATTAAGTTTCAGGACACTTGACTCCACCGAAATTTTGAAACCTGCCTTGGTGTCCTTGTCAAAGTAGTGCTTCATGTCCTTGACGGCCACGATGGGCGATCCGGCAAGGAGCGTGACGTCTGCCACGCCAGGCAGATCGCAATAGTTGTCAAGGTTTTCGTCACACAGGTTGGAGAGGCCCTTGATGCCCGTTCCGACACTCACGCCATCGGGGAAGCGGCTGACCATACAGTTATGGCCAACGAGGGCCATACGGGTCTTCAAGACTTGGCGAGAGTCAGCAGGGTTTACCCCCCCCGTTCATAATACGTGTTTGCCTGACCTACCGCCCGAAGTGGTAGCAGCAAAACGAGAGCGGCCAAAATCATGGCTGCCTTGTGAATTTTTAACTTCATCATGCGTTAAAATTGTATAAATAAGTTATCTCTATTGTTGATCACTTGCTCAAAGAGGTTCGGCCCATTCCGACCGTTGTCGGAAAGCTATAGAGAAAATGGCATTTTGGACGCCCTACGGTTCGGGTATGGTTTGGGAAGGGTGACCACAAGCATTCTTCTATGTACCGATTCACACTCATTCCACAGACGTGAACGATGTTATCTTAAATTACGGGTGCAAAGTTACTAACAATATTTGGAATAACAACAAATTATTGAGTACTTTTTTTCAAATTCAGAAATGGCAAAAAGCTCCCCTATCGTGTTTGTAACGGTCTAATGGATAGAGAAATAAGGGCTGAAAGCGAAATCAAGTAATCGAACAAAGCAAGGTCTTAGGATGTAACGTTTTGTGATACTAAAAGAAAAACACAAGAGTAAGAAGACACAGGAAAAATCGAACAAGAAAAAGAAAAAGACAAAGAGTAGGTTGCAAAAAGGAAAGCAAGAATAGCAAATAAGAGAAAAAGAACAAAAGAGCATGATGCGTAATGTAAAATAGATAATATACAAAAGTACTCTAAAAATAACACAAATCTATATACAGGACTACATACAGAACAGGTTCTCCATCCTCGTGTCGCGCCCCTATCTTTTACGATTTTTTTTTTGATCCATCCGAGATTTGGAGCAAAAGATGGCCTTTGCTGCCGAAAAATGCCACCTGGCTGAGTATGGAAAACAACAAGCAACGCTTTCGATAAGCCATGCGCAGAAGCGAGCTCGTTCATGTTTTGCCATGGCGAGAAAGAGTGCCATGAAATGGAACAGCTTCGCCAGGACAACCAGCAGGAAACGCGTCCGAGGCGAAGCGTTGTTACATGTTGTTTCCCTTGCAGCAACCCTTGGTCTGCATGGGCCTCGAAGAGGCGATATCCTGGCGAAGCGTTGTTCATTGTTGTAAAGGTTGTTCAAGTTGTTTTCCTTTATGTCCTCGGGATTTCCTCTCAAGGCAAAGGGAAAACTATATGCGGGTTTATGGGTTTTCCCTTGGCCGCACGAGCGGGGAATCGTACTTTTGCAGCAGAAAACGAGTAATAACCCTCAAAAGAAAGTCTGGATTATGAAACGTATTTTTTTAGCAACCGTAGCCGCCCTCGTCGTGATCGTCTCCGCCTCGGCCCAGCGACTGGCCGACGTGCGAGCGGAAGCCACCATCATTACCGACAAGATGATAGCCGAACTGGGCATCGGACCGGGCTACCGCAACAGCATCCTCAACATCAACCTCGCCTACCTCAACAGCATCAACAGCTATCGCGACATCGACTCCTACGGATGGGAGCGCCGCAACCGCGAGATACGCCGCTACCTCTCGCCCGGACAATGGCGCAAATACTGCAACACATACTACTTCTACCGCCCCATCGGCTGGCAGAACCGCGCCTACGTCCACCATATATATAGGAGATACCCCACCTGCCGACCGCACCACCACCATCGCCCGCGCTACGACCGCCACCATGGCCGTCCGGGAAAGCACGACCGAGGCTATGGACGTCCGGGAAAGCACGACAAGCACGACCGAGGCTATGGCCGACCCGGCAAGCATCACAAGCACGACCGAGGCTATGGTCGTCCGGGCAAGCACCACAAGCACGACAAGCACGATCGCGACTAACCTCCCCTGCCCCATATAGACCCCCAATCTATATTCCCCCTATCTGTAAATGATCCTACCCCCCCCGAGCGATACAGGACCTTCCCCGGAAGTCTCCCGTATCGCCTCGCCTTGTGGCGGAGGGGAATGGCAGACATGGGGACACGACAAGTACAACTTTTACAACATTTTCCAGACAAACCACTATTTGCAGACAATTTTTCGGGAAAAGGCAAGGGATTGGGAAAACACTACCTCGATTATATTGTGATATTTGCAATCTACAGCTCTGCTTTCAGCAGCTTCATCTCCTCTGCCGACAGCCCAGTCATATCCATGACCGTTGCTTCATCCATACCCTTTGCCAGCATCTTCTTGGCAATCTCAAGGCTTCGCTGGGACATGCCTTGCTCCATACCTTTCTCCATTCCTTGCTTCAAGCCTTTCTTCATGCCTTCTGCTCTACCTTTCTTCATGCCTTGCTCCATGCCCTTTTCCATTCCTTCAGCAATTCCTTCTTCTTTACCCTCTTCCCTGCCCTTCTGGTATCTGTCATCCAGAAGGGTTCTTTCGACACTTACTGAATCCCAAAATTTGTCATAGGCCCGGAGCTCGGCATCCGTGAAGCCGGATATCTCCAGCTCCTCCACGGCTTTTCCTATCTCCGGATCATTAAGCAGGTCGGCAGGAATCTCCTTCGTATTTGAATTGATCTCCGTGAGGAAACGGAGCCATAGCACCATCATACGCTTGTCGGCAATGGAATGAGGAGTGAACTTCGGCAGCTCTATGAAGGTGAAATGCAAGCCTTCAATCACCTTGTTGCTGTCCTTGTCGTGCACAATGCGGTAGTTGTGGATGAAATCTGGAGTGTCATGCTCGAAGACGTCGTTTATCAGATTCAGGGAATACACAGGTTGGAGCTCGCTGTATTTTCCGCCCTTTTTGGCCTGACTCACGTAGAGCTTGGATGCATTAAACAGTACTCGCTGCTGGAAAGCGTCCGACCATTCCATCTGCATTTCCACGCAGAATTTTCGGCCTCGTGAATCCGTGCAGAGTACATCCACAATAGTGTTCTTGCCCCCTTCGAGCTGGGGCACAAGTTCCGTTGGCAGATACTCTATCGCGTGTATCTGCTCCGCTTCGCTGAGTGGCAGGAGTGCGTTCAGAAGGCTGATCAGTCTTTGGGGATGATTGCCGAATATCTTCTTGAACGTGAGGTCTGCCTTAGGATCCAAGTACTTCATCATCATCTGTCTTTTAGATATGCCAATGCAAAGATACTGCTTTTTTTTGGCTTTTCCTCAGTTGCCTGCTTTTTGTTTCCTCAGTTGCCTGATTTTTGTTCATTGTTGTAAAAGTTGTGGAAGTTGTTTTTTCCATGTGTCCACGTCGTATCACTCCATTTCCGGATGCGCCGCACGCCCCACTCGAGCCGAAAAGTTTTTTTTAAAAAAGGTGGGCGGGAGAAGGATTTCCCCGGGAATGTTTGCACAGACGGGAAAAAACGCGTATTTTTGCATGCGAGATAAATATAAGCAGAATATAAGATAGGGCCCAAAATCGGGCATAACTTATAGCGTAATATAAATTAAAAAAAGCCTCATGACGGACTATTACGAGTATGCGATCCCCCAACTGGTGAAGCTCCTTGGCGCCCGCTTCAAGGACTACCGCCTGCGCAGCAACATGACGCAGAAGGAGGTCTCGGAGCAGTCGGGCCTCACGGTCACGACCATCCACAAGTTTGAGAGCGGCGCCGCGGACAACATCTCGCTCGCCACGTTTCTCCTGCTGCTGAAGGCGATAGGAGAGATCGAGGCCCTGGACGACCTGCTGCCGGAGCTGCCGCCCTCGCCCTACCTGATCAGGAAGGAAAAGAAAGTGCAACGCATAAGACATAAGAAGCCACGGACCACTTGACCGACGAGCAACTGCGCTCGCTGGTCAAGACCTTCTTCCTCAGCTGACAGGCCATTTCTGATTTTCCGAGGATGCCTATGCTCTGAGGAATACTTGCCTCATGTCCTTTACTTTTTTGTCCTTCCGATTCATGTCTTTTGCTTCCACATCTATTGCTTCCATCGCTTTACAGTCCCTCCACATTCCTCTTACACCTTATTTATATAGTCCATCGGCCCCGCCCTTTCCCTTGCTCCTCCTATCCGAGTAGACCTGGCGCAAGCGGAAGGCTTATGGACCTCCAGGCGCAAAGGTAAGCATTCCCATCCATACGACCTAAGAAAAAAGCGAGTTTCCGCCTCTGCTCCACGGGTGGCGCAAGGCACATTTCGCAGGCTGCCCCACCCCGCCCCGACAAGCGGGGCAAACTATTTGCGCATATTTCTGGTTCATCCGGAATATGGGGTGGTAGAATACAAGAAGGGGGCTTTCTAATGATAAACGCAAGCATTAATCATTCCAAATATCGGATGAGCCATATTTCTTCGGGAAAAAGGATGGAGATTGGGAAAAAAGTAGTAAATTTGTGGGAAACATAATGACACGCCTATGAGCAAAAAGACAACGGCTGGGCACGGGAGACGAATCCATAGCGCCCCACACGGCCACACGACCCTGCAGGACTGGCGGCTCGGCAGGACCCCCGCGCCACGCAGGCGGAGGATGAGCAACTACGCCATCAACCTCGCCTTTCTCGAGACCTACGCCCGGGAGAACGGCTACGCCCTCAGCCCCCAGCAACTGGCCTCGATGGCGCGCCGCTTCACGCGATGGGAGGTCCGAAACGTCTTTTGCCACAAGAACGGCTACGAGGACTTCCGCGACCAGGTCATCTGCCTCGACTACGACGAGCTGCTGGAAATGTATGTGGAGGAGACCGTCCACCCCGCGGTCAGGCCCCCATGGCAAAGCCCTGGCAACTACGCCTATTTCCAAAGCGAGGTGATGGGGCAGATCGCCCTTGCCTGACAAGGGACGCGACCATGCCAGCAACCATCTGCCTCATAGCGCCTCCATCATACCGAGCAAAGCTTCTCCGACCTACCACAAAGTAATCTTGCCCGCCATGCCCAAATCGAGCGTGGCCGTGGCAATGCCTAAGGCGCGAAAGACACGGCAGATGACAGGAAGCGTCATAGGACTTCGTCCGCTCTCCAATCGACAGATCTGAGAACGCTGCACGCCAATACGCCTACCCAGTTCGTCCTGAGTGAGGTTTTGAGCCAAGCGAGCCTCGCGCATGGCCGCACCCAAACGATACGAATTGACCTCGTCCTTCAACTGCTTTTCCATAGCGTCGCGACGAGGAGTACCCTTCTCGCCCCACACCTCATCGACAACTGCCGACAGGGGGGTCAAATTGACTTGTGCCATACTCTTGCTACTTTTTATGTTTTTGTTCAAAATACCATTTTCTTATTTCCTCTGCTTTTGCTATCTCCTTCGCTGGAGTTTTCTGGGATTTCTTCACGATACCATGCGTGGCAATGACCAACGCTTCGAGTTCCGTATCCCAAAAGGAGAACAACCTATAACAGTTGCCATTGAACAAAGTACGAAACTCCCAAATATTGGTACCAACCAACTTTTTGAAGAGCTCCTTATCTATTACTCCCTGCTCAATCTTGAGAAAATTATAAGAAATCTTCTCCTGGACTTTTTGTGGTAGCAAACGGAAGAAAGCCAAAACTTCATCCATCATCACCACTTTTATTTGACGATTCCCAATGTTTTCTATTTCAAGGTACAAAGATAAGCATTTGTTTCCACAAAACACAACAAGCGGCCTCTTTTTTTTGAGGGAAACAAGAAAAATGGTTTTCACTTGTAGAAAGCAGAGCGGTTTTCATAAATAAAAGCAACCATAAAGATTAAGAAAAACAGCACCAGAACCTTCGGAGTACGAAGCGTCGCGCGATAGAAGCCCCTCCCGCATCCCAACGGTATTACAAAAAGACTACGAAACCACAGATCCACTATCAAGACAATAGACAAAAAGTTGCAAAAGCTAGCACAACGACGCCTGTAACCTTCTTGCAACAATCTCCACGAAAAAGAAAATCTGTAAGGACTTTTGGAAAAATCGCCTACAATCACGCCAGTTCCACCCCTTTGTAAAAGACCAAAGAAAGATGTTTTGTATCTTTTAACATAACTTGTGCGAAAATTCAAAAATATTATTCATAACTTTGAACGCAATTTCCCCCCGATTCAAAATCGACGGTAGGAGAGATTGTAGGACCATAAACAAAAGTACTATGGACTGGAAAATTTGTAAGTTTTTTAGAAAGAAGGGCGAGCCGAAGTCTGGATCGGTTCGTCGAAAGCAGCCTTTGTCGCTGGACAAGATTTGGGACGCGATGGCTGACGGTCTTGGCCTCATGCGCCATCAACTGTCGAGGCAAGGCGATCATTGGCCATGTAGCGCAGAAGTCTACTCCTCGCAGACTTTGCCGCTCGACAAAAGCAGCTTTGGCTATCGGACCGACCTCGAGGTGTGGAGCGTGGACAGCACCCTGCGTTCCTGTCGAGAGCCGCCGCGCCAAGCGGATTTCGGACGGCCGACGATGGACGAATTCGTCGCCATTATTTCCAAGGTCATAATTTATCAATTATTACAAAATTCATTTTTCGGCATGGAGCAAGCAGAGAAGTCGACGAAAATAATTTATCAAATCCAGGGATGTAATATCACAAATGTTGGTGGAGAGATTCAGACCCAGAACAATCAGATTGCCAACGATTTACGCAAGCAGACCGCCCATGTTGGCGGCGAGGCGGAGGAGACTGTATCCACTACCCGCGGCAAGGGGCGTGGCGGACGCCAACGTCCCCTCTTCAAGGACCATTCGACGCTTCTTCGCGAGCGCGCCCGGTTTCTTGACTTCTTACGCTCCCACCATCTTTGCGGCCGCAGCTTGACGTGCAAGCGCGACGACTTCTTCAACGACGTCACGGTCTGCTGGCTACACACTTGGCGAGAAGAAAACGTCTTGGCCGAGGACACGCCCACGGGGGGATCGGTTTATCGTTTTCTGACGGCGGACTGCGGCCTGAGGAGCGGAGTTACCGAAAAGTCTTTTTCCAATAAGATAAAACTTCATTACAAAACGAAGCATTACACGCAAGACACTTTACGCCAAGTCAGGGCGTTTTTCCACCACCATCGTAGCGGTTTGCCAGGTGAATAAAAGATGATTTTTCTATTCATCTACCATTTTTTTGATTTTCCAGCTATCGCATAGCAAGCAAAGCATCCCACTCTCTGGGGTGCTTTTTTCGTTGGTGCGCACCCACCATTCACCCCATGCCCCTCCACGCTTTCTCTCTAATTTTGCACTCGTCGTTCGGGATCTCACGCGGCTACCCGCCCCTCTGCGTTCGAAAGCACGGGGCGGGAAATGATGGTACTACAACAGGTGGCACGGAAACCTCTTCGACTGCCATCCGTACCAGAGAGGTGCTTTTGTAAGTTTAATAAATTATGACAAAGAAAAGAACGGTTCTGCGCGTCAAGCAACAGACGGTGCGGACTCAGGAGCCTCGGCTCATGAATGACATCATCAACGACCTCTTCAACGGACAGACGCCCTTCGCACGGGCCCGCCGCCACCGCTCGGACAGGGCATGGACGGGCCAGGCTGGCACGGAAAGCGCAGCCGCTGGCAGGGCGTGGACGGGCCTCTACCCCAACACGGAGCTGGACGTGGACCTGAAACTGGTCACGCAGGAGCAGGGGCGCATAGAGCTGGGCGAGTATCTCGACGGGATGATCACGCGCGACGGCGAGGACCACTTCACCTTCGTGGAGAATGACACGGAGCAGAGAAAAGCTGAGCGCCGCAACCCAAGCATCTACATGGGCCAATGGATCAACGTCAAGCGCAGAGCCGACGGCACGGTCTATCCGACCTTCAAACGGACGAAGGGCATCGGGGCAGGGAAACTTGGCGACTATGCCGTCAATACGACCTGCGAGCTGCTGATGGTGGTGGGCAAGCACGAGGCGGCTATGGCCCTGGCGGAGATTGAGGGCTTCGACCTCAGCGAGCTCTTCGCCTCCGACGGGGGCCTTGGAGAGGAGAAGTTCGGAGAAATGAGGGGCTTCGCTTCGGGCAGAGGCTTTGGAGAGGAGGACTTCGAGGAGGAGTAAAAAAGGGCGAGCGTTCCAGTTGTTCCAGTTGTTCCAGTTTTTTTGAGGGTCTGAAAATTCCAGTTACCCCTATATATACTATATAACTAATTAATTATTAAGTAGTTATATATAAGAAAAGAAAAATTGGACCATCTCGAATTTTAATTGGAACAACTGGAACAACTGGAACGCTCTCATCCTGATTTTCTCTAAAAGGCTTAGAATCAATAGATTATAAATTTTCAACAAGACAATATGAACTACGATATCACGCTCAACACGGCTCCGCCGATGCCCAAACTCGGTCGCGGAGTGGAATGTCTGGCGCTTTTGCTCTCGCAAGTGTCGAAAGATATGCGCCAACCGCTTTTGCCGATGATCATCCCTGTGCTCGGAGCACACGTCAGCGGCGCCCAATTTATCTATCCCGACAATACTTTGAAGGAATTGTGCGGCATGATGGCCAATCTTGTGGCGGACAGCGGAGCGGGCAAAGGCCAACTGTCCGGACTGGTGGAAGCCATGTGTGGCGACTTCCGCGTCCACGACGATGGCGAGCTGGAGAAGCTCGTGGAGTGGCAGAAAATGGTGAAAACAAAATCAGCCAACAAGGAGAAACCCGTGCGTCCCGACATTGCGTTTTGGTATCCGCCAGCCGACGTGACCAATGCCGCTTTCATCCAGAACGCCATGGGCTGCGAGAAGCTGGGCGCGCGCACCATGTTTATCAACATGCCCGAGGTGGAGATGGCCGACCGCATGTGTGGCGGCCATAAGCAGATCTCGCAGACCCTGCGCAACATCTACGACTGCCAGCGCTCGGGAGCGCTGCGTGCCACGGCAGACGGCGTCACGGGCAATCCCGTGCTGCGCGTCAACATGACGATCTCCTCTACGCCCTACGCCGCCCGCTTGTTCTACAAGAAAGACATCTTCAACGGCACCTTCGGCCGCATGGTTTTCTCCTACAAACCTCGCCAAGGTCGCGACGGCCACATACCCCGCCAGGGCACCTATCCCGAGGAGTTTTACGAGAAGCTCGCCACCTACCTCCGCCGCCTCGACAGTTGCAAGGGCCGCTTCGAGATCCAGCAGCTCAACCGCCTCATCGACAAATTGGCTGCCGACATGGCGAAACTGGCTGACCTGACGGACGACGACGTGCTGTGGGACATCTCCAAGCGCTCGCTGGTCTCGGCATGGAAGGCGGGATGCGTGCTCTGGATACTCAACGGACTGGAGTGGGCGCCGACGATCGGGCGCGTGGTGGAGTGGCTCGTCTATCACGACCTGTGGTCGAAGATTCAGGTCTTCGCCGACCTGCTCGGGCAGGACACCAGCACAAGCGAGGCAGCACGACGCGGGCCGAAGAATCTGCTCGACGACCTGCCCGATTCGTTCAACGAGGCCCAGCTCGAAGCGCTCCGCTTATCGATCGGCAAAGACAAAGAGGGCACAAAGGCACAGATACGCAAGTGGGTCTATCGCCGCTTCGTCGCCTACTCGGCCCAGACGGGGCTCTACACCAAGACGCAGGAGTATCTGACGGGCATGCCCACCTCACGCAAAAAACGCCGCCCATGCTCGACCGACTGACCCTCCAGCGGCTCCGCGACCTGCCCATAGAGCAGGTGGCGGAGCGGGTGGGGCTCCACGTCGAGCGCCACAAGAGCCTCTGCCCCTTCCACGACGACCATCGCCCGAGCCTGACGTTCCACGCGCGCAGCAACACCTTCCGTTGCTTCTCCTGCGGGGCGCGGGGCGGCCCGATCGACCTCGTGATGCGGCGGCTGGGGATGTCCTTCCCCGAGGCCTGCCGATGGCTGGACGGAGGCGTGAGGATCGACCCGCTGCCCCTCTCGCGCCCGCGGCCCAGGGAGGAAGTTTACAAACCCTTCGACGCGGCCCGCTACGCCCGTTTCTTCGAGCACCCGTGGCTGAGCGACCCCGCCCGCCAGTTTCTCTTCCAGGAGCGACGGCTGGACCCAAGGGTCGTCGCCTGGTGCCGCCTCACCTCGTGGACCGACCGTCACGGCACCCATTGGCTGCAGACGCCCTATTACGACACGCACATGCGGCTCGTGGGTCTGCAGAACCGCAACCTCGACTACAGGAAAAGCGCGCCCGCGGAGGCTCAGACGGAAAATCGAACGACCTCGGGAATGGTCTCTCAGACGGACGATCGGACGAGTTCGAGAACGGCCTCCTTGTCCGAGCCCATGGCCCAGCCGCGCTTCCGGTTTCCGCAAGGGTCGCGATGCGGTCTCTACAACCAGCCCGTGCTGCTGCGCCTTCGCCCTGGCGAACCGCTCTGGATCACGGAGGGGTGCTCCGACTGCTGGGCCATGCTCTCCTCGGGGCACAAGGCCGTCGCCATCCCCTCGGCCACGACGCTCCACGACGACGAGGTGCGACTGCTCCTCGACCTTCACGATCGCCTCTCCACGCCCTTCCACATGTATCCCGACGCCGACGTCCCGGGCGAGCGCCTCTTCCTGCAGCTGCGCGACCTGCTGCCGGGCCTCGTCCACCACCATCTGCCCCCGGGCTGCAAGGACTTCTCCGACTATTATCTCTCCATCACCAAAATCACAAAGTCATCATGAATGAAACTCCCATCCGGGCCTACAGCAAACAGGAACTGGCCCAGACCTACTTCCCCGACATTGCCCCTCGGTCGGCCGTCAACCGCCTCCGCGCGTGGATCGACCGTTGCCAACCGCTGAGCCAGGCGCTCCACGAGGCGGGCTACCGCAAGACCTCCAAGTGGTTTACGCCCCACGAGGTCCGCCTCATCGTCCACTACCTCGGCGACCCGTAAAACTACCGCGGAGCGCTTGCTCCGCCTCGCGCGAAAAGTCTATAGACTCCACGCGGACATGAAGAAAAACAACTCAAACAACCTTTACAACAATGAACAACGCTTCGCCTTGGACATTCGTTTGTCGGCAATCGTGGACATAAAGAAAAACAACTAAAACAACTTTTACAACAATAAACAACTCTTTCGGTAAGTCATGAGCAGAACTGAGCTTGCTCAAGTTATGCCATGGCGAGAAAGAGTGCCATGAAATGG
>ERZ827043.481-NODE-481-length-50794-cov-55.599637_pt1 | contig 50794 bp, 53 predicted proteins | sample MGYA00519923_ERZ827043 | MGnify/ENA primary metagenome ERZ827043 (study PRJEB31778, sample SAMEA3449251) | human gut metagenome | biome: human gut; feature: human-associated habitat; material: faeces | place: United Kingdom | collected 2010/2012 ... | reverse complement strand
GTGCCGCCGACACCTTGTCGGCAGGCGGGTTGAACATGGGTGCAAAGCTACGGCATGACGGTTAAAACCTTGATACGTAAAACGATGCAGAACGGCGCAAAAGAACCCGACGAATAAGAAAATGCGGCGGAACGGGTAATATCAACCATCCAAAAACGAAAAGAAAAAGCCCGAAGAAGCGGAATGTCGCACTTCTTCGGGCAGACTTGGGTTGTGTGAATGCACGGGCGTATTGACACGCAACTGCACTCGCTAACATTTGCATGAAGTGCTGTTGCCTAACGAGAGCCACAGCACTTGCCTTTCTTTTCGCAAGCATAGCCTTTCCAACAGGGCGTTGCGCACCCTTGCGGCATTGGGCGTGTTGATACGGAAAGCGAGTGCCACGACTATTGGCAGGGCATAGACTTGCGCATAATAACCGTTGGGCAGCCTGACGCGACTTTCCGCCTCGCAAGGTTGCAACACTCCACTTTTGTACACGGCTCGAATGGCGGCACGGAGTGTCGGGGCGGTTACATCGAACAGCGTTACCAACTCCATTTCGCTCATCCAAACATTTGCGGTGTATCGGACGGCACGGCAATCCTGCCGCACCCGTCCATCGTGATTGTTGTCTGGTTCATATCCCTGCTACTTTGATGTTACCGAAAGTCTGGTTCAGTTGGTTACCGAAAGCCGTCAAATCGTTACCCAATTTCTGCGTGGTTATCTTTGCGTAAATCTGTGTGGTCTTGATATTTGTGTGTCCCAAAACACGGCTCACGCTCTCAATCGGCATGCCTTTGCTGAGGGCTAATGTGCCGAATGTATGGCGGGAGCAATGGAACAGAACCCACAAAGCAGCCGTTAGCAAACAAGTGACAACAAAACGCAATCCGTTTGAAATGAGCGGTTTCGCATTATTCTGCCGGATGCTGGAAACGCAACGGAGTGCGGAATGGCGAGGCATTTCAGTTACCAAGCCGTTAGCCGCCTGTTACCGAAGCAAGGACAGGTAACGCTCTGAAAATAAAATTGTTGTGCGCCCGTTCCGATTGCGCCGATACGCACCGTTCTGCAAATCAATGAACGCTTGCACTCAACTTAACTTTGCAACAAAAAAGTGTGAGCGTATGAAAATCGAGAAATTCAAGGTGCTGCTCTACCTGAAAAAGAGCGGAACGGACAAGTCGGGCAAAGCCCCGATAATGGGAAGGATAACGGTGAACCGCACGATGGCGCAGTTCGGCTGCAAACTGTCGTGCAGGCCGGAGTTATGGAACGCGAGGGAAAGCCGTCTGGACGGCAAGAGCCGCGAGGCGGTGGAAACCAACGCAAAATTAGACAAGCTGCTGCTTGCGGTCAATGCGGCGTTTGACACGCTGGTTGAACGCGGGCAGGACTTTGACGCTACGGCGGTCAAGGACTTGTTCCAAGGCAGCATGGAAACGCAGATGACACTGCTGCGGATGACCGACCGCATCTGCGAGGATTTGAAGGCGCGTATCGGCATCGACCGTGCCAAAGGAACATACCCCGGCTATTACTACATGAGAAAGACGCTGGGCGAGTTCATCCCGTGGCAGTTCAAGACGAAGGACATCGCTTTCGGGCAGCTTACCGAACAGTTCATCCACGACTACCAGAACTTCGTGATGGACGTGAAAGGATATGCCGTGGATACGGTGCGCCACTATCTTGCCATATTGAAAAAGGTATGCCGCATCGCCTACAAGGAGGGCTATGCCGAAAGATGCCATTTCGCCAACTTCACCCTGCCGCAAAAGACGGAACGGACACCGAGGGCGTTAAGCCGCGAGGACTTCGAGAAGATACGCGACGTGGAGATACCCGCATGGCGCACCACGCACATCCTCGCCCGTGACCTCTTCCTGTTTGCCTGCTATACGGGAACCGCCTATGCGGATGCTGTGAGCGTCACCCGTGAGAACCTCTACACCGACGATGAGGGAAGCCTCTGGCTGAAATACCGCCGCAAGAAGAACGAACTTCGGGCAAGCGTGAAGCTGCTGCCCGAAGCACTCGCCCTGATAGAGAAGTACCATGACGACAACCGTCCTACATTGTTCCCGATGATACACCACCCGAACCTCCAACGGCACATGAAATCACTTGCCGTACTTGCAGGAGTAAGCGGACGCTTGTGCTATCATCAGGCACGTCACTCCTTCGCCTCGCTGATTACGCTGGAAGCCGGAGTACCGATTGAAACCATCAGCCGGATGCTCGGGCATTCCGATATAACCACCACGCAGGTCTATGCCCGTGTCACCCCGAAAAAGCTCTTTGAGGACATGGACAAATACATTGAGGCGACCAAGGACTTGAAACTTGTTTTGTAACCAATTAAAATCAATAACCTAAAAACATTGCAATTATGCGCAGTACATTTTCCATATTACCGTATATCAACCGAAACAAGGTGAAGGCTGACGGCACGACCGCCGTCCTGTGCCGCATCACCATAGACGGCAAGAGTTCCACGATGGCGACGGGCATCTATTGCAAACCCGAAGACTGGAACAGCAAGACGGGAACCATCCGCACCGTCAGAGAGAACAACCGCTTGCAGGAATTCCGCAAGTCCGTAGAGCTTGCCTACGATGAAACATTGAAGAAACAGAACGTGGTGAGTGCCGAACTGCTGAAAAATACGTTGGCGAAAAGGGCGGTCATCCCCACCAAGCTGTTGCAGATGGGTGAAAGGGAACGCGAGCGGCTGCTCGCCCGTTCAAAGGAGATAAATTCCACGTCCACCTACCGCCATTCGGGATATTATCAAAAATACCTGAAAGATTACCTTACCTCGTTGGGCAAGGAGGACATCGGGTTCACCGACATCACAGAGGACTTCGGCAGTTCCTATAAAGCCTTTCTGAAACGCTACAAGAACTTCAGTCCCTCACAGACGAACAAGTGCCTCTGTTGGCTGAGCAAATTGGTGTACCTTGCCGTGGATTACGAGATACTCCGCGCCAACCCGTTGGAGGACATGGAATACGAGAAGAAGCCCGCGCCGAAGCACAGGCACATCAGCCGTGCGGAACTGAAAGCCATCCTTGAAACCCCGATGCTCGACCCGTTGCAGGAGCTGGGGCGGAGGGCGTTCTTGTTTTCAAGTTTCACGGGACTGGCGTATGTGGACACCATGCTGCTCCATCCGCACCACATCGGCAGAACAGCGGACGGCAGGCGTTACATCCGCATCAACCGCAAGAAAACCAACGTGGAGGCGTTCATCCCCCTGCACCCGATAGCGGAACAGATACTCGACCTTTACAACACCACGGACGACACCAAGCCCGTGTTCCCGCTTCCGAGCCGTGACGAGATGTGGTTCGAGATACACGAGCTGGGCGTTGCGATAGGGCGGAAAGAAAACTTGTCCTACCATCAAAGTCGGCACTCCTTCGGAACGTTCTTAATTTCAGAGGGCATACCCATCGAGAGCATCGCCAAGATGATGGGCCACTCCGGAATAAGAACCACCCAACGGTACGCGGAGGTTACTGACAAGAAAATATCCAAGGACATGGACAACCTGATGGCTTTCAGACGTGCCTATGGAACAGGAGCGTCAAGGGAAAAGAAAACAAAGGACACCTTAACGAACAAGGAGGAATGAAAATGGAACGTGGAATAATTACAATCAGCGAAAACAGTGCGGTCACTATTCCGACCGTTCCCGTTTGGATGACGCAGCAGGAAATGTCCGATGCATTCAATGTGTTCGGCTGCGACATCCGCAGGGCAATCCGTGCCATTTACAAGAATATGGAGTTGTTGGAAAGCGACACCATGCGCTACGTCAGGCAGGACAACGGGATAAGCTATGATGTGTACAGTCTTGAAATGGTGATAGCTATTGCCTTCCGGCTGCGGACTAAGGAATGCATGGCTTTCAGGCGGTTTGTCATGAGGAAACTGTATGCCGCCAGTCGGAAAGAACCTCTATGTTTGTTCTTTTCGCCAACGGCATATCATAGCTGTTGATATAAAGGATATACGACCAGACACGGTAAGGAATACGACCTGATGCCCTTTGGTCGTATTCCTTTTACGATGCTATCTGAACGCTTTCCGGTAATTTGCGGCAAGCATCCGCTCGATGTCCGATTCCTTGTAGAGAATCTTGCCGCCCAACTGGTAATAGGCTATCATCCCGTTGTTGCGATAGTCCTGCAAGGTACGGCGGCTCACTTTCAGCCGTGCCGACATCTCCCTGTCCGTCAGGAAGCGTTCACCGCCCAAAGTCGGACGGCTGTTTGCCACGAAGTTCTCGATGCCGTCCAGCAGACGGTCAAGCGTGTCGCCGAACTGGGCGACCAGCGCATGGTTCTTGTTAATCATTTCACTCATTGTTTCATTGGATTTAGTGGTACAATCATAATCAAACGGCTTTGTCCGCCCGTTTACGCTCCACAGGCTTGACGATACGCATCACGTCCTCCGGCTTGTAAAACACCTTGTGGTTAATCTGTGAATAAGCCAACGTGCCGTTGGCGCGCAACGTCTGCAAGGTTCGTGGACTGATGTTAAGCTGTCGGCAGACTTCTTGGCTGTCCATCCATCCGTTCAATGACTTGCCTCCTTGCTTGCTGAGGATGGCATCCACCCGTTCCGTGAAACGGCTGAACTTCGCCGCCATTTTCTCGAACGCCTCTTTCTGAATAATCAAAACTTCCATTTTCGATACTGTTTTAATGTTGATACTCGGTTTTGCCTGCAAAGTAAAGGGGTATTCTCCGTAATGCGATGGATATGCAGTGAGGTGGCAGCTTGTGGCACTTTATGTCCTCATCCTCCACATTCCGGGAATATCCTTCCGCTTGGCAATGCAAAGTAAAGGCATGGCAGACAAAAGTCTATCGCTTAGTGCTATCGTGGAAGCATTTGGCGTTGATGTGGAAGCCTATGGCGTTTATATTTCAGTTATAATCAGTAAAACCGTCACAATCCTCCGTGAATTTGTTACGCCCTTTTGCGTCATATACCGCTATTTTTGCACCAAAAGAAGAAGCGTTATGAATACGGACAATAAAATAAGCAGAAGGGACTTTATCAGGACTTCCGCCCTGACGGGAGGGGCATTGCTTGCTTCCACGGCGATACCGGGGCAAGCGATGAATCTGTTGCAGGAACAGAAGAACGATAACAAGTTTACCAAAGATGAATTATTGAAAGGCGTGTGCGACATCCATCTGCATTGCCGCCCGGATTCACGTGAGCGGTCGGTGGATGAATATGGCTTTATGAAGAATGCAATGGCGGCTGGCTACCGTGCAGTGATGTTCAAGTCTAACGATTTCAGTTGTCATGACCGGGCGCATATCATCCGGCAGGCATTGCCGGGTGCGGAGTGCTTCGGCAGTTTCTGCATGAACCGGGTGCATGGCGACAGGGTGAATGTGTTTGCAGCGCAAAAGGCGGTCGAGACGAGCGGAGGGCTGTGCCGCTGCATCTGGATGCCGACATTGGACGCTGCCTACCAATATCAAAGTGAAGGACGAAAGGAGAAAGGCATTCCGGTTCTGGATGATAACGGACAAGTCTTACCGGAAGTGGTCAAGGTGATGGAAATATGCGCCGAAGCGGACATCATCTTTGCCACAGGACACTCTTCGCCGGAAGAGAGCATTACGCTTGTCCGCCAGGCGCACGAGGTTGGTGTGAAGCGTATCGTTGTAACCCATGCCAATTCCTCCATCTGGACAATGACACTCGACCAAATCAAGCGGTGCATTGACCTTGGTGCATACATCGAGTATTGCTACCTGCCCTGCCTTTGGGGAGAGGGAACAAAGATGCCCCAATACCAACGGCAAAGCATCGAAGACTTCACGGCATTTGTCCGTATCAATCCAGCACGGAGTTTTATCTCTACTGATTTAGGACAGGCGGTGATGCTGCATCCTGTTGAGGGCATGAGAAATTGTATCTTGAAATTGCAATCTGCCGGAGTTTCCCAAAGCGACATAGACTTGCTTGTACGCAGTAATCCGGCATGGCTGATAGGTTTGGATAGATAAAAAGAAAGAATATGGACAGACGGGATTTTATCAAAAGCGGACTTCTTGCCGCAGCCGTGGGTGCAATGAGCGGCCCGAAAGCCATTGCGCAAGAAGCCGAGAAACAAGCAGTGCGGGAACAGCTTGCCAAGGATATTCTGAATTACAATCCGCAGATGCAGTACCGCCCGATGGGGCGCACGGGTGTGAACGTGTCGGCACTGGGCTTCGGGATGCTGCGCCTGCCGATGAAGAACGGGCACGTGGATTTCGACCAGACCACGCCGATGGTGCGCCGTGCCATCGAGGGCGGCGTGAACTACATCGACACAGGGCGCGTCTATCTCGGCGGCGAGAGCGAGCAGGCGGTAGGCAAAGCCCTTGCCGGAGGCTGGCGCGACCGGGTGTATGTCACGTCCAAGATGCCGTGGTGGGAGATGCAGAGCGCAGACGACTTCGAAAAGTTCTTCGACCAGTCACGTCGCACGATTGACACCGATGTCATCGACTTCTACCACATCCACATGATTATGCACCGGGCGTGGAAGGACTACGTACTGCCCTACAAGCTCATCGAGAAGATGGAGCGGCTCAAGGCGCAGGGCAAAATCCGCTTCATGGGTTTCTCTTTCCATGACAGCTTGCAACTCTTCAAGCGGGTGGTGGAATATACCCCTGCATGGGACTTCTGCCTCATCCAGCACAATTATTTAGATTATGAATACGAGGCGGGCGTACTCGGTCCCAAGTATGCCGCTGCCAACGGCATGGGACTGGCGGTGATGAAGCCCGTCCGCACGGGATTCCTTGCTAACCTGCCGCAAGTGATGCGCAACGCGCTTGCCTCTACGGGTATCAACAAGCCCGATGCAGAGTGGGCGTTGGATTACCTGTGGGACATTCCCGAAGTCAGCGTAGCGGTGAGCGGCATGGGCAGCATGGAGGATGTGGAAGCAAACTTGAAATATGCCTCTAAAGCCCGTCCGAACATGCTTACCCCTGCGGAGCGCGAGGCGTTGGGCGCGGCCATCTGCGCATACCGCCACGCACCGGGACATATAGATTGCACAGGCTGTTACCAGTGCATCCCCTGCCCGCACAATGTTGCCATCGGCTACATCTTCGCCTATGTATATAACAATTACTTGTTGCACAAGAATAAAGAGCGGGCTTTGTCCGATTACACCGTATCCATGTCGCCCGTCCAGCGCGGCGACCCAGCATCCTCGTGCGTCGCCTGCGGCGAATGTCTGGCGAAGTGCCCGCAGCATTTGGATATTCCGAACTTGCTGGCAAGGGTAAAGGAAACAATGGGGAAATAGTAATCACATCAAAAAAAAATAACCAATATGCAAACCATCAAATTACACAACGGAATAGAAATGCCGATGGAAGGTTTCGGCGTGTTTCAAGTGTCCGACCTCAGCGTGTGCGAGCGGGCAGTATCGGATGCCATCGCCACGGGCTACCGCCTGATAGACACGGCATCTTCCTATAAGAATGAAACGGCGGTGGGTGCAGCCATCCGCAAATCGGGAGTTCCACGAGAGGATTTCTTCGTCACCTCCAAAGCCTTTATCAACGAGATGGGATACGAGCGGACAAAGGCTGCTTTCCAACGGACGCTCGACAATCTCGGCTTCGATTATCTCGACCTGTATCTTGTCCATATGCCTTTCGGCGACTATTACGGTGCGTGGCGGGCGATGGAGGAACTGTACAAAGAGGGGCGCATCCGTGCCATCGGCGTGAGCAACTTCCAAAGCGACCGCATCATCGACCTCTGCTATACGGCTGACATCAAGCCTATGGTGAACCAACTGGAACTGCATCCGTTCTACCAGCGTGAAGAGGAGCTTGACATTTTGCGCGAGTACGGCATCGTGCCGCAAGCGTGGGCGCCTTTCGCCGAAGGAATGAACGGGATGTTCACCAATCCCGTGCTGAAAGGCATTGCAAAGCGGCACGGCAAGACGGTGGCACAAATCATTCTCCGTTGGAACGTGCAGCGAGGCGTGGGCATCATCCCGAAGTCCGTCCACCGCAACCGAATGGAAGAAAACCTTGACATTTGGGACTTTGAGTTGTCAGCAGAGGATATCGAACAAATCGCATCGCTCGACCTTGCCCGTCCGCAGATGCTCGACCCCCGCAAGCCGAGCGAGGTACATCGGCTTTTCAACTATCTGGAAAATCCCGTGCTGACGAGTCTGTAACGGCGAAGTTCCACTTTCCGTGAAACGGGTACATTCCTCCGAGTTATCGTTACGGACATTTTGCCTGTTCCTCGTTACCTTTGCAACAGAATCATAAACATAAAAAGAACAATGGAAACAAATCTTACTTACGACATGTACGTCCCCACCCGTGTGATGTTCGGGGCAGGGATGCTGGACAAACTGAGTGAACAACCGATGCCGGGCAAACGCGCCCTCATTGTCATCTCCAACGGCAAATCGACCCGTGCCAACGGTTATCTTGCCCGCACGGAGGAACAGTTGCACAAAGCAGGCGTGGAGACTTTCCTGTTCGACGGCGTGATGCCTAATCCTACCGTGGGCAATGTGGATGCCGGAGCGAAGGTTGCCTGCGAGAACGGTTGCGACTTCCTCGTGGCGTTGGGTGGCGGAAGCGTGATGGACTGCACGAAAGCCATTGCGGTAATGGCTACCAACGAAGGCGAATTGTGGGATTACGTGCCTATCGGTTCGGGCAAGGGACAACCGATTGCCGTGAAGCCGCTGCCCATCATCGCCATTACCACCACGGCGGGCACAGGCTCGGAGACGGACAATTCGGGAGTCATCACCAAAGAGGATACCTTCGAGAAAGCGTTTGTGGGCGATGCCTCTCTGTTCCCCGTCCTCTCCATCGTGGACCCGGAACTGATGGTAAGCGTACCCCCGACATTCACCGCCTACCAAGGCTTCGACGCCCTGTTCCACAGCACGGAAGGCTACATCGCCCGCGGCGCGAACCTGATGAGCGATATGTATGCCCTGACCGCCATCGAAAACCTGGCGAAGTATCTGCCCCGCGCCGTGAAGGACGGCAAGGACATGGAAGCCCGCACCCACGTGGCATGGGGAAACACCCTGTCCGGCGTGGTGATGTGCCTCACGCTGATTACCAGCGAACACGCTTTGGAACACGCCCTCTCCGCCTACCATCCGGCACTGCCCCACGGCGCAGGCCTGATTATGGTCAGCCGTGCCTACTACAAATACTTCATCGAGCACCACGCTTGCGACGACCGTTTCGTCCGCATGGCGCAGGCGATGGGCATGCCCGAGGCGACGAAGCCCGAAGACTTCCTCACCGCCCTCGACCGCTTGCAGGAGGCTTGCGGCGTTGCCGACCTGAAGATGTCCGACTACGGCATCACGCCCGACGAGTTCGGGACGCTGATGCGCAACACCCGCGAGGTGATGGGCGTGATGTTCACCAGCGACCGCGTGCAGATGACGGACGAAGACATCGTGAACGTCTATCGGGAATCCTATAAATAATAGGAGTCGCATCTGAAAACTGCGGGGACAGTGCTTATCGGCGCGGATAAGGGCGCGGATAAGGGCTGTCCCCGCCCTGTTTTCCGCTTATCCGTCAGGATTGAGGTTGGCGACAGCGACGACGGCACTTCTCCGGCTTCGCGAGCACTGTCGTCAGCGTAGAAAGTGCTTCTCCGGCAGGATTGGCACTGGCGACGGCTCGGACAGGGCTTATCCTGCAGGATTAGTGCTGTCGGAGGTCTCGGACAATGCTTATCCCACAGGATTGCTCCTGTCCGAGGGGAGGCTATCTCATCCCGGACATGAGGCTACCTCAGGTCGGACTTGAGATACTCTAAGGTCTGACCTTTGCTGAACGGTATTCTGAAACCATTTGCATTTTCAGTGAAATTGGTACAAACGCAGAGGATATGTCTATCCCGTTTCGGCTTGTGCCGCCGTATCTTTGCAAAGTAGAATAATAAAAGGAAGAAGATATGAAAAAGTTATTTTTAATTCCATTGCTGCTGGCAACGCTTATGCTGACAGCGGCGTGTAGCGAAGATGAACCGCTGACGGACGGGCAGGAACAGGTTACTCCCGGAGAAGATGACGGGGAAGAAGGGAATGAAGGAAACAACGAAGAAGGCGGAAACATGGAGGGAGGCAATGGCAGATACCTTGTCCTCTACTGCTCCCGTACAGGCAATACCGAGCGGATGGCGCAGACCATCCAGTCCACATTAGATTGCGATATGATAGTGGTAGAGCCGGAAACGCCTTACGAGGATGACTACAACGCGATGCTCGACCGCGCACAAGCGGAACTGGATGCTATCGAACAAGGCAACTATCCTGCTATCACCACTTCCGTAGAAAGTTTCGACGAGTATGGCATCGTGTTCATCGGCTATCCCATTTGGTACAGCCATATTGCCACCCCGATGCAGACTTTCTTGCACAATCACGCCAGTTTGTTGGCAGGAAAACGCATCGCTCTCTTTGCCAGCAGCGGAAGCAGCGGCATAGGCACTTCCGAGAGGGATGCGGCAACACTTGTACCCGATGCCGTGTTTGAAGAATCGCTGTTGCTCACATCAAGTACGTTGGGCAGTATGGCTACACGCATCCCGGAATGGCTGGAAAGTCTTGGCGCAAGCAGTGAAGAACCGGACGCGCCCGATGCCACCTCCTTAAACATCAATATCATTGTGGGCGAACAGACCATTACCGCCACGATGGAAGATAACGGCGCAGCCCGCGACTTCCTCTCTCGCCTGCCATTGGAGGTTACATTGGAGGACTACAACAACGGCACGGAAAAGATATTCTATCCCGACCCGGAACTCAGCCTTAACGATACACCACGCGGTTGTGCGCCCATAGCCGGGGACATCACTATTTACGAGCCGTGGGGCAATGTCGCCATCTTCTGCCGTGACTGGTCGGAGAGCAGTTCGCTCATCAAAATCGGGCATATCGACGGCGACGGCATCAACATGTTGCAAGGAACGGAGAGTGTAAACGTAAGATTTGAAAGACAATGAATATGACACGGAATTTATTAGCCGCATTGCTTTTGTTCGGGCTACTGTCGTGCGGCGGAACAGGAAAGGAAACGCATCAGTCCACGCAACCGAGTATGTGCTCAAAGGAAGAAATGGCTGCCGACGGCATCGTGCGCCTGTCGAAAATCGAGGTCTATCCGCAGTACCTCGATGAATATATAAGATATGTGACCGAGGTGGGCGAAATCTCCCTGCGCACCGAACCGGGCGTGCTGACCATGTATGCTGTGGCCGAAAAGGAAAATCCCTGCAAGATAACCATTCTCGAAACATACGCCAGCAAGGAGGCTTACGACAAACACATCGCTTCCGCACATTTCCGGAAATACAAACAGGGGACGCTGCACATGGTCAAATCATTGGAGCTGACAGACCAGACACCGCTCAACCCTGCCAACCGGATCAACAACTTTATGGAGTAACATCATTGAACAGTACAAATCCAACAATAATTAAATAGGAATATATTATGAACAAGAATTATCCGACAATCGCATTGGGAACATGGTCGTGGGGCAAAGGAATGGCCGGAGGCGACCAAGTGTTTGGCAACAACGTAGGCGTGGACGAACTGCGCCCGGTATTCGACGAAGCAATGAAAAACGGGCTGAACCTCTGGGATTCCGCCGTGGTCTATGGCATGGGTGATTCAGAAAGCATCCTGTCGTCTTTTACCAAAGGATGCAAACGCGAGGACGTGCTTATTTCCACGAAGTTCACCCCACAGATAGCCGATGAGACGGCGGCAAACCCCGTGGAAGCCATGTGCGAAAGCAGCCTCTCGCGTTTCGGCACGGACTATATCGACATGTACTGGATTCACAATCCGGCAGACGTGGAGCGTTGGACGCCTTACCTCATTCCATTGGTAAAGAGCGGCAAGGTGCGTCGTGTGGGAGTGTCCAACCATAACTTGGCGCAAATCAAGCGGGCGGAGGAAATCCTCTCAGCGGAAGGCGTACACGTGTCCGCCGTACAGAACCATTACAGCCTGCTCTACCGCTCGTCGGAGAAAGCCGGCATCTTGGACTACTGCAAGGGGAACGGCATTGACTTTTGGGCATACATGGTACTGGAACAGGGAGCGTTGAGCGGCAAATATGACACGCAGCATCTACTTCCGGTAGGCAGCCAGCGCGGAGAGACCTATAATCCGATGCTGCCTCAGATAGAAAAATTAGTGAACGTAATGCGCAACATCGGCGAGAAGTACGGCGTATCGCCCGCACAAGTGGCATTGGCATGGGCTATCGCCAAAGGCACGACCCCGATTATCGGAGTAACGAAAGTGTTGCAAGTGCAGGATGCGGTGAAAGCGATGCACATTTCCCTTACCGCAGAGGAAATCAGCCAAATGGAGACGGCGGCAGAAGAAACGGGAGTTGATACGCGCGGCTCTTGGGAAATGCCGATGGTTTAAGTATGAACAATAAAGACGAATGAACTATGCCAGTTATTACAATAGAAGCCGCCAAACTGACCAAAGAGCAGAAAGCGGTAATAACGAAAGAGATGACGGAAACAGCTTCACGGGTGATGAATCTCCCGTCGCAAGCATTCTATGTGTTCATCAAAGAGAACGAGCCGGATAACATCGGCGTGGGTGGAATCCTGCTGTCTGACAAGAAATAATCATTAAAACGGAGTAAAGATGAGAAACTTGAAATTATTCCTGACGGCTATGGCTGTAACCCTGTCTGTCTCATTGTTTGCCTGTTCAAGTGAAGGCGGCAAAGAGGAAGACCAGTCGGAACCTCCCGTTCCGGAAAATCCTGAAACGGGAGTCAAATCCACAGTATATATTACCAGCGATATTTCACCGGAAGGACTCTTGGCAGTGTATGAAGCTTTGGGTCGCAAAGCTACCGGTAAGGTAGCAGTAAAACTCTCTACAGGCGAACCTGGCGGACATAATTTTCTTCAGCCTTCATTGATTAAAGACCTCGTACAGCGTGTGAACGGAACCATTGTGGAATGCAATACGGCATACGGAGGCGGTCGCTCCAACACCGCCGCCCATCTCCAAGCCGCCGAAGACCACGGCTTCACCGCCATAGCGGAAGTGGACATTATGGATGCTGAAGGAGAAACCCGGCTTCCGGTGGAAGGCGGACGGCACATAGACTATGACATCGTAGGTTCGCATTATACGGACTATGACTTCACGGTCGTTCTGTCCCATTTCAAGGGTCATGCAATGGCAGGATTCGGAGGTGCGATAAAGAACATTTCCATAGGCATCGCCTCTGCAAACGGCAAACGCTGGATACATTCTGGCGGTACAAGCACCACAAGCTGGGGCAACCCCTCACAGGAAGATTTCCTTGAAACGATGGCGGAAGCCGCCAAAGCCGTTGCCGACCATTGCGGGGACAACATCCTTTACATCAATGTAGCCAACAACCTTTCCGTGGATTGCGACTGCGATTCTTCGCCTGCTGACCCGCAGATGAGTGACATCGGCATCCTTGCCTCACTCGACCCGGTTGCATTGGACAAGGCCTGCACGGATCTCGTGCGCTCTTCGGATGACCATGGAAAAATCCATCTGATAGAACGCATCGACTCACGTCAGGGAATGCACACGCTTGATTATGCCGAGCAGATAGGACTTGGCAGCCAGCAGTACGAATTGGTGAGATTGGATTAACGGTTATAACTTTTAAATATTCGACACATGAAAAAGATACTGTTTTTATTATTAGTAACAACAATGACTAACATTCAAGGAATTATGGCACAAGAAAAAGTTACAGGAAACGCCGTAGCGGACGGCAGGGAGGCATTTCAGAAGGAAATGATATTCCCGATCGGAGAACCTAACTCCGCATATGCACAGTATTTCATCGGCAACAGCTATCTGGCTCCGATATCCAAAGAGCAGATACCGTTCAACAATGTCACTTTTGAGCCGGGATGCCGCAACAACTGGCATATCCACCACGCCACGAAAGGCGGCGGGCAGATGCTGGTCTGCGTGGCCGGTAAGGGATGGTATCAGGAGGAAGGCAAGCCTGCCGTGCAGATGCTTCCGGGCGATGTCATCCACATCCCGGCAAATGTGAAGCACTGGCATGGAGCGGCAGCGGACAGTTGGTTTGCGCATCTCGCCTTTGAGGTGCCCGGAGAAAACACGTCCAACGAATGGTTGGAACCCGTGACTGACGAAGAATATAGCCGGTTGGGAAAATGAAATTGCATACTTTACTGTTTATAGGAATGTCTCTCAGTTCCGTTTCCCTTAGCGGACAGACAGTTGATGTCCACACCCACATCATCATCCCCGAATACATGGAAGTGCTGAAAGCGCACGGGGCGGAACTGGAAGAGACCTTCCCGTTGCCTACGTGGGAGGCGGAACGGCACATCGCCTTTATGGACAGCGCAGGCATCCGCACCGCCGTGCTGACGATGCCTGCACCACAGCCTTTCTATGGCGATACGGAGGAAAGCGCCGAGTGCATCCGCAGGGTGAACGAGGCTTCGGCTAAGGTGAAGCAGGACTATCCCGGCAGGTTCAAGTTCTGTGCCTCATTGCCTCTGCCCGATGTAGATGCAGCTATCCGCGAAGCCGTCTATGCGCTCGATACATTGGGCGCGGACGGCGTGAAGTTGGCGACCAACAGCCGTGGGCAATACTTGGGCGACGAAGAACTCGACCCGCTGATGGAGGTATTGAACGAGCGCAATGCCGTCATCATCATTCATCCGCACCGCCCCACGCCTTATCCGGAGAAAATCATAGCCACCACGCCACTGGCGATGTACGAATATCCGGCGGAGACCACTCGTGCCGCGGTGAATATGCTGTCAAGGAACGTATTGGTGCGCTACCCCAATCTGAAAGTAGTCGTACCCCATTGCGGCTCGTTCCTGCCGTTGGCATTGCCGAGAATGAAATCCATCCTTCCGGCAATGGTCGCGCAGGGCTATATGCAGCCGATAGACTGGGAAGGCAACCTGTCGCGCCTCTACTTCGACTTGGCGGGCAATCCTACCATCGAGGTCTTGCGCTCGTTGCTCACCCTCACCAAGCCCGACCACATTCTTTACGGTTCGGACTATCCATACCTGCCCGATGCCGTGCTGAAAAGTAACCTACAAAGGCTGAAGCAGACACTGGCTGCGGACGAGGAAATGGCTCCTTACAGCGAGGATATACTGTGGAAGAATGCGGAGCGACTGTTTGAGAGAAACGCTATTGATCAAAGATGCCCCCGGAAGTGAGCCTACCTCAGTGCCGGACTTAGATACCCTTAGTTACGGACTTAGGCAGCCTCAGTTCCGGACTAAGGTATATTAACATTTGCGGCCAATATCTCCGACAACGCCAATCCGGCAGGATAAGCACCGTCCGAGGCTCGGATAGTAGTAATCCTGACGGATAAGCATCATCCGAGGGGTCGGACAGCGGTTCTCGAAGAAAATAAGCACTGTCGGAGGCTCGGACAGCACTTATTCTATAGTTTTGGCTCCGTGGAAGCCCTCGGACGGTGCTAAAAATCTTCAGGAAGCTCCGTCCGAGATATTTTATAGCTTTAATTGAATACTGGTGAATCTCACAGCCGCATCTTCCCGACGTACTCCGACGGCGTAACCCCCTCCTGCTTCTTGAACATCCGGCTAAAGTGCTGGGGGTATTCGAAGCCGAGGCGGTCTGATACCTGAGATACGGTTTCCCCTGCCGCCAGCCCGTTCTTGGCAAGCTGGATGACGAACTGGCGGATGTGGTTGCTCGCCGTGTCTCCGGTGGTTTTCTTGATAACATCGCCAAAATAGTTGGCGGACATACACAGTTTGTCGGCGCAATACTGCACGGTGGGCAGGCCGAGGGTCAGTTGGAGTTTGTCCTCGAAATAGTCGCGGAGCAGGCGGTCGAAGCGGACGAGGATATCGGAGTTCTCAATCTTGCGGGTGACGAACTGGCGGTTGTAGAATCGCTGGCAGAAGTTGAGCGTCAGTTCGATGTAGCCCACGAGAATGGCGTTTTGAAGCTCGTCTGGACTCTTGCCAAGTTCCTCATGCATCTGGCGCATCAGCGAAACGAGGATGTCGTGTTCTTCGTCGGTCATGTGCAGGGCTTCATTCACGCGGTAGTCGAAAAACGAATACTCCTTGATATGCCTTTCGAGCGGGAAACCATGCAGCAGGTCGGGGTGAAAGAGAAGCGCCCAACCGGTAATCGCCACCCGCTCGCCATTATCCTCCTTGCCGCCAATCTGTCCGGGAGCCACACAGAGCAGCGTACCTTTGTTATAATCATATTTGCCACAGCCATAGTCCAAATCCACCTCGGCATCGTCCCGCAGGAACAGCCCGTACACGCTGTAATTGTTCAGGCTGTGGCGTATGGGCGACACCTCGGCATAGTCGATGACGCTAACCAACGGGTGCTGGTCGGCGCATCCGAGGTAGCGGCCGTAATCATTGACATTTCTAACTTTCAATATCTTGCTCATCTTTATTTCCTGTTAAACCGATACAAAGATAAAGCATTTAACTGACAATGATTTACACAGACACGCAATTTCAGTGAAAATGGTATGGTTTGCCCACTTATGGTTACGGGGTTCTTTCTTATTCCGGTGTAATTTTGCATCAAACAATTAAGAATATAGAAGAATGGAACAGAAAACAGAATTACCTGAAGAATTGTGCGCGGACGAGGCAGTGTGCTTCATCGCAGACCGCCATCACGTGACACCGCAACAACTCTTGCGCTATTTCCTTTACGGAGAGACTTCCATCCCTTTGGAACCTAACGAAGTGGAGATACTGAAAGGTCTCTCCGAACTAATAGAGAATAATAGGATTATAAACATAAAAAGACAATGAAGAAGAACATCGGAAATGTATTGGCATTGTATCCCACGCCCGCAGTTGTCGTGGGTACGGAAGTGAACGGAAAAGTGAACTGGCTGCTGGTCGCCCATGTGGGTATCATCGGGCACGACCTGATTATGCTCAGTATGTTCAAGAAACATTACACCAATGAAGGGGTCAGGCAGACGGGCAAGGTGTCCGTTAATATGGTAAGCGAGGCGATGCTCGTGCGTGCCGACTATGTAGGCTACGTGGGCGGAGCAAAGGCAGACAAGTCGGATGTATTTATCTATCACAAGGGCGAAGCCGGAACGCCCGTCATCGATGAAAGCCCGTTGGTGATGGAGTGCGAGGTGGTGGACAACTACGAAACGGACACCTTCGACAACTTCATCTGCAAGATAACGAACACCTATGTGGACGAAGATTGCCTGAACGAAAAGGGAAAGCCCGATTACGACAAGTTGAAACCTGTTCTCTTCGAGATGCCGAACTACACCTACCTACGTACTGGCGAAACCATTGGCAAATGCACCAGCTTCGGGAAGACATACAGAAAGGAGGAACAGCAATGAAAACAAGGACATTGGGAAAAGACGGGCTAAAAGTATCTGCCATTGGATTGGGTTGCATGGGATTCACGCAAAGCTATCCCCCGTATCCCGACCGTAAGGACGCAATAGAAACGATTCGCAAGGCAGTGGACTTGGGCGTGACTTTCTTCGACACCGCAGAAGTGTACAGCTACGGCCAAAACGAGGACTTGATAGGTGAAGCGTTGCAGCCTGTGCGCGACCGGGTGGTCATTGCCACCAAGTTCGGTTACGACCTGTCCGAAACGCCGGACTTGACGACATCGGCACGTCCCGTCTCGCTCTCCAGCCGTCCGGAAACCATCCGCCGGGCTGTGGAAGGCTCGTTGCGCCGCCTGCGTACCGACTATATCGACCTTTATTACCAGCATCGCGTGGATCCGAATGTGCCTATCGAGACAGTAGCCGAGACCGTAGACGAACTGATAAAGGAAGGAAAGGTGCTGCATTGGGGATTGTCGGAAGCCGCTCCTGCCACCGTGCGCCGTGCCCACGCCGTCTGTCCGCTGACCGCCGTGCAGAGCGAATATTCCCTGTGGTACAGGAAGCCCGAAGCGGAACTGCTGCCCACGCTGGAGGAACTCGGTATCGGCTTCGTGCCGTTCAGTCCGCTGGGTAAGGCGATGCTGACCGGGCGATTCAACAAGGACACGAAGTTTGACAAGACCGATTTCCGTTCCGCCATTCCTCGTTTCCAAGGCGAGAACCTGAAGCATAACATGGAATTGGTGGAATATGTGGAAGAGCTTGCCAAGCGGAAAGAGACCACCCCTGCCCGCATCGCTCTCGGCTGGCTGCTGGCGCAGAAGCCGTGGATTGTCCCCATTCCCGGCACGAAACGCATCGAACGTATTGAGGAAAACATCGGCGGTGCAGACATACAGTTTACGTCCGAAGAACTGGAGGATATCCGCCGCCATTTGGACAGCATCGAGATAGTCGGAGGACGCTACCCCGAAGACCAAGAGAAGATGACAGGACTTTAATCCCGGACACTGATGGAACGACGAGAATTTTTGAAGAAGTCTGCACTCGCTGCTTTGGGTACAGCCGTAGCCGGAACAGGGATTGTGCAGGCTTTCAACCACATAAACGATAACGAATCAAAGACAGACAAAATGAAGATAGTAGTATTGACGGGCAGTCCCCGTAAGAACGGAAATTCCGCTTATCTGGCGGAGCAGTTCATCAAAGGCGCGGAAGAAAAGGGGCATGAGGTGTTCCGTTTCGATTGTGCTTTCAAGCAGGTGGAGCCGTGCCGCGCCTGCAACCGTTGTGGCATGAACGGGTCATGTATTTTCAACGACGACTTTCAAGAACTCCGTCCCCATTTGATAGACGCAGACATGGTGGTATTCGCTACGCCGATGTATTATTTCAGCATCTCGGCACAGATGAAACGGGTGATAGACCGCTTCTATGCCATCAACGGACAGATAAAGGGCGCACGGAAGAAGGCCGCTTTCCTGATGACCTACGCTGATACCGCCAAGAAGGAGGCGGAGCCGATGCTGGTGCATTACCATACGCTGATGGACTATCTCGGATGGACAAGCGTGGGCGAAGTGGTGGCTTCGGGCGTGTGGACGGCAGGCAGCGTCAGGAATACGGATTATCCACAGCAAGCCTACCAGTTAGGCAAGAGTTTATAACATTTATCAATAGAAAAATGAAGAATATCATAGCAACAATCGCCCTCGCATTGGCAGGAAGCCTGTCCGCGACGGCACAAACAACAGACAATATGGATAGAATCGAAGTATGCAAGCAGAATTACCGCACCCTATTTGGCGGTGAAGCCCTGACCGGGCAGGGCACAGACCCGGAAATGATGGACATTCTTCAGAAGTTCATCTTCGGCGAGGTGTTCCGGACGGGTGAACTGACGCTGAAACAACGCGAAATGATTACCTGCGTCACCCTCGCCACGATGCAGACGCTTCCGCAACTAAAAGCCCATGCGGGTGCGGCACTCAACGTGGGTGTCACCCCGGAGGAACTGCGCGAGGTGATGTATCTCACCGCTCCGTTCATCGGCTTCCCCAAGATGCTGAATGCCGTGGCCACGGTGAATGAGGTGTTCAAGGAGCGAGGCATCAGCCTGCCATTGGAAAAGCAAGGCACGGTGACGGAAGAAACACGCCACGAAACGGGCAAAGCCATTCAGGACAAGCTCTATCCCGGCGGCATCGCCTCGGTGATGGAAGGTGTGCCCGACGATATGGGTAAGAATGTAGAACAGTTCCTGACCGACTATTTTTTCGGTGAAATATACAGCCGTGGCGCACTTGACTTGCAAACGCGCGAGTTGTTGGGCTATTGCGTGTTGACCACGTTGGAAGCCGAAAGCCAGCTCCATTCGCATTACCACGGCAACATCAATGCGGGCAACTCGCCTGAAACATTGACCGCCGCTGTTATCCAGTGTCTGCCCTACATCGGCTTCCCCGCCGCTATCAAGGCGTTGCGCATCGTCAAAGAGGAATATGCAAAGTAACATTATAAGGCAACAAGTCTATGAACAAGATTATTTTGACATTGACAGCGGTAATGATACTGAGCTTTGCCGCCTGCGCCCAAAACAAAGGAGAAAAAAGTATGCTAACCGAAAATAAACCATTGGTCGTGTATTTCTCTGCCACAGGCACGACCGCCAAAGCAGCCCGGACGATTGCGGAGGTCACAGGCGGTACTTTGTACGAAATTGTCCCGCAACAAGCCTACACTTCTGATGACCTTGACTGGAACGACAAACAATCGCGCAGTTCGGTGGAGATGAACAATCCGCAGGCACGTCCGACATTGAAAGATACGAAACTGGATGTCACCGCCTACGATGTCGTTTTCATCGGCTACCCCATTTGGTGGGACTTGGCTCCGCGAATCATCAACACTTTCATTGAAAGCTATGACCTGAAAGGCAAGACGCTCGTGCCGTTTGCCACATCCGGAGGAAGCGGAATAAGCAATAGCGTAAGAGAATTGAGAAAGACATATCCTAACTTGGAATGGCAGGACGGCAAGCTGCTAAACGGAAGTAGCCGAAATGCCATTCAGAATTGGACCAGCGATGTGATGAAAAAACAGTAAACTTCATAAAACTAAAAATGATGTTTGGAATAGGAACGCAAGAGATAATCTTCATCGTACTGATAGTCCTGCTGTTTTTCGGCGGCAAGAAGATACCCGAACTGATGAAAGGCCTTGGCAAAGGGGTACGCAGTTTCAAGGAAGGTGTGAAAGGCGTGGAAAACGACCTTGACATAAGGGATGAAAGTCCGGTCAAATGACAAATATGGGACAGGCGGTAGGTAACACTCAAATCGGTGAAATGTCATTTTGGGAGCATTTGGATGTATTGAGGGCTTCCCTGATAAAGATTGCCATTGCGACCGTGCTGTGCGGCATTGTGGCATTTCTGTTCAAGGAAGAAGTGTTCTCTGTCATCCACATGAAAACATCCGTCTGTTTCATTTCCCTATACCTTGTACCTATTGTTCCATTTCATTTCTCCGGCATTGTACGAGGATGTAAATCAGCATACTGATTGTCAGCAAGTCAAAAGAAAACAGGAAATATGAAATTTGAACAGAAGTTACATATTAGGATTGCCATAATACATATCGTTATGCTTATTGTCGGAATAAGTATGGTGGTTATTTTAGTGCACGAGCGCAAACGAATACAAAAGATAGAAACCGAAACAGAGGATATCCATTTGATGCGCCGCGACATCAACGCCGCCCACCGTCACATTACCTGCCTTGCCACCCTCGGCGAGAGCGTCATCGGGTGGGAAGAAGCCGACACCACCCGTTACCGCACCCTTCGCCTGCGCACCGACAGCCTGCTGCAAGCCTTGAAGCCCCATTGCTGGGACTACGTGCGCCCGGCACAGATAGACACCCTGCGCACCCTCTTGGCTGAAAAGGAAGCCCACCTGCTGCACCTGACGGAAATCCTTGACCGTCAGAACGAGGCGGACAGCCTCTTGGTGAACCACCTGCCCGAAGTGGCGCGTAGGGCGACACGCATCCGCACCGTGAAGCAGAAGAAAAGCGGGTTGGCAGGGGTATTGGGCGGCAAGAAAACCGTGCTGGTACTCCCGTCAGCCAAGAAACTGCACCAGTTCAGTGACAGCCTGATAGCATTGCAACAACGGCAGACGGTAGAAATGGATGCTTATGCCGACAGCCTGCGCAACCGTAATAGGACGCTGAACATCCAATTGAACAGATTGATTGGCGACCTCGACACACAAGCACAAAAAGCCTTTGCAGAACGGGAACGGAAGATAGCCGAAGCGCAGGCTTTGTCCGAGCGGCTGTTCACCATATCCGTCGCCATCGTCCTGCTGTTCCTGTCGTACCTCGCCATCCATCGGGAAATGAAGCGCAACGACCGCGAAAAGAAACAGCGCGAGAAACTTATCGGCGAATTGCAGGAGAGCAACGAGGCAAATGAGAAGCTAATCAAGCTGCGGCGCAACCTCATCCAAAATGTCACCCACGAACTGCGCACCCCGTTGACCGCCATCAGCGGCAACGCCGAACTGCTGCTGAACGACACGGAGGCGGACAACCGGATGCGCCACGCACAGACCATCCACGATGCCGCCAGACGGATGGCAGGGATGATAAACAGCCTTTTGGTGTATTTCCGTTTGGACAGCGGCAAGGAAACGCCTGCCGTCAAGCCGTTCAAGCTCTGCACCATCGCCGAGACCTTGACAACTGAATTTGCGCCTTTGGCGAAAGGCAAACAACTCACATTCATGGTGAAAAACCAAGCGGACGAGATAGTAAGCGGCGACAAGAACCGCATCCTGAGCATTGGCGGCAACCTGTTATCCAATGCCATTAAGTTTACACAAAGCGGAACAGTCGCATTGAGTGCCGATTATAAGGACGGTACATTCACGTTGTCGGTATCGGACACGGGAACAGGCATGACAAAAGTACAACAAGCACGGATATTCACCCCGTTTGAGCGGCTGGGCAACGCCGTGACGGAAGACGGCTTCGGGCTGGGGCTTGCCATTGTTTCCGATACAGTGAAACTGCTGAAAGGGAACATCCGTATGGAAAGCGAATCGGGTAAGGGAAGCCGTTTCACTGTGAGCTTGCCCTTGCCCAAAGCGGAGGAAACGGAGATAGTCGAAAAGAAACAAGGGAACTATGCTTCACTTTCCGGCTGTCACATATTGGCGATAGACAATGACCTCCTGCTGCTCGACATGCTGCATGATATGTATAGGCAGAATGGGGTGGAGTGCGACACCTGCCAGACGGTGGATGAACTGACCGACCTGATGCGTACGAAGGATTACGACCTACTGATAACCGACCTGAAAATGCCGGAGATGAACGGTTACGAGGTATTGGAGCTATTACGCACATCGGAAATCGGCAATTCGCAAACCATCCCCGTAGTTGCTGCCACCGCCGCAGGATATGTGGAGGAAGAAGAACTGAAAAGGAAAGGCTTTGCCGCTGTGCTATACAAACCCTATTCCATAGACGAACTGCTTGCTGTCACGGAAAGTTGCATCAAGTCAAAAGGTGTAAACAATATAGACCTCTCGCCCCTGCTCGCTTTCGGCGACAAGTGGCACACGTTGGAAAAGCTGGCGACCACAACGCAATCCGATATGGATGAAATGCGCAAGGCAGCGGAAGCAAAGGACATGGAGGCGTTGGATAACCGGGTACATCATCTCAGAAGCTCGTGGATGCTGATAAAGGCGGAACAACCGTTGAAAATGTTGTATGATGCCATCCATAAAGAGAGTATAAAGGACGAAGATGTGCAGTCTGCTGTAAACAAAGTATTGGCACAAGGCAAGTTGATAATTGATTTGGCAAGGAAGGAGACGGAACGATGGGCAGAATAATCGTCATTGAGGACAACATCATCTATTCCGACTTTGTGTGCCGCCTGTTGGAAAACAAAGGATTCTGTTGTATGGCTGCATCCAACTGCAACGGCGCACGGAAGCTGTTTGCCAAAATGCAGGAGGATGACATCGTGCTTGCCGATATGCGCCTGCCCGACGGTGACGGCATCGACCTATTGGAAGAACTGCGGAAACAGGGCAGGAATAATCCCTACATCATCATGACGGAGCATGGCGAAATCCCCATTGCCGTCCGGTCGTTGAAGCTGGGTGCGGAGGACTTTATCCCCAAAGACCTGTTGGAAATAAACCTGCCGCCGCTCCTGAAAGCCTTGCAGAAACGGCTGGAACACCACGAAATACCGATTTACGAGCGGCAGAGCGCGGCTTTCCGTGAGATAGACCACAAGATAAAACTGGTTGCCAACACAAACATGAGTGTCTTGATATTGGGCGAGAGCGGCACGGGCAAGGAACATATAGCCGAGAAGATACACGCAAGGAGCAAACGGGCTGGAAAGCCTTTTGTGGCCGTGGACTGTGGCCTGCTGTCGAAGGAACTTGCCGCATCCGACCTATTCGGACACGAGAAAGGGGCGTTCACAGGAGCTGAACGCAAGAGGTTGGGAGTCTGGGAAGAAGCTGCTGGAGGTACGTTGTTCCTTGACGAGATAGGCAACCTGCCACCGGAAGTGCAACAGATGCTGCTCCGTGCGTTGGAAGCCAAGCGGTACAGACCCACTGGCGGCAGCAAGGACAAGAAAGCCGATGTGCGTATCATCGCCGCCACCAACGAGGACTTACAGACCGCCATCGCCGAAAAGCGTTTCCGGGCTGACCTCTACCAAAGGCTGAAAGAATACACCCTGCACATACCGCCATTACGCGAGTGCAAGGAGGACATTCTGCCATTGGCGGACTTCTTCCGGCAACTTGCCAACGAGGAATTTGAAAAACAGGTGAAAGGCTTTGACGCGGAAGCGAAGAAAGAACTGCTTGCATACACGTGGGGCGGCAACGTGAGGGAACTGAAACGGGTCGTGCGCATGGCGGTGCTGCACACAGAAGGCGACACGGTCACGGCGGATGCGTTGGAGTTCGATGAAATGCCGTTGGCGGCTGACGCTTCATTGGCACTAAATGATATGGAGAAGAAACAAATCATTCATGCGCTGGAACAGACAAAGGGCAACCGCACGATGGCTGCGGCATTGCTCGGCATCGGACGTACCACGCTATATAGTAAGATGAAAGAGTACGGTATAAAGTACAAGGAATAGACCAAGAACACCGCAGGTTTGAACAGGTTGCCCGACTTCGGAGAGGCAACCCGGCGGCAAGGTTTTCGGGAGTAACCCGAAATGTTTTGAGTAACTCGAAACATACCTTGCTGCTGCCACTTTTCGGCAGTAACCGAAAAGCCTTCGGGTAACTCGAAGGACACCTTGCTGATTTCTCGTGAAATCAAAAATCCGTAAGCAAACGGATTGGAAATTGTGCTGTTATTACGGCTCCCAAAGCATCGTTTCCCGATGCCCAAACTGCCCAAAAGAAGAACGGGAATAAGCCGGTGTACAAACCTGAACCTTAGTTTGAGGATACGGAGGATGAAAGTTGTGTTTTCTTTCTTCTGCTGTACAGGCAATAGCGTCAATTCGATGTCTATATGTGCCAATTACAGCCAAAATCAGCTTTAGGCCAATAGAGAAATACAATTTTAGGCAAATACTTCTTCGCTTGTTTGCAAACGCATGGAACCAATGGTTTGCAAAAACGATGACGGGCAGAAGCGAACATTCAGAAAATTCATTCTATACAGGTTTGCTGCAACATAGTTTCAATGGTACGCTGATTTATCGTTTTGCTGTCGTACTGTCGTACTGGTTTACAACAGCAAAACTTCAAATTAAAGTATCAGCAATGGGGTGCGGATTTAAAGGGGTAGAACTTGGATGATGTAAATCGGTGGCACAATACATTCGCCTATCAACATAGTAATGTAGCAACAAAGAAATGGAACAATAAACTTATGCCGATTGGTATATTCCTATGTTTGGAGAATTGTACAATCATTTCTGCATCGGTTGTTCATAGGCTGGAAAAGACATTCTGTAATTCCATTATCCAAATGATAGGAATGACCGGATATATCCACCTCGAAATAAACAGATAGCTCAAATTTTATTGGAAAGTCCGATTTTCTCTATTTTTCAGAGGAATAACTTTGGTAATAAGGGATAAAAACACTACTTTTGCAAATGAGAAAGCGTTCTTTTGATTAGTGCAGCACATTGCAGAATATAGAAGCCCGCTGGTTTCTATATCGTTACCTGTCAAGCTGACATTATTTGTAAGTTTCTTATTTTCAATGAATAAGAAGAATCGACATGTCTTTCTTGATGAAAGCTGATTTGCTTGTTTATGCCACACTCGCTGATAACCTTTTTCAGCTTCTTGCAGACGTTCCAATAGTTGATTTCGCCGAAAACCGAATTGTCCTTTTGGAACGGTCTGTACTTTCCGATTATTTGCAACGGGATATCCAGCAGCTTCACTTGGAACGGTACACCCGTCTTGTGCCGTTTGGAGATAATCCACTTCTCGCCGTTCACGTCCATAATCTCGTCCGTGGTCAGTTCCCTGATGTCTGCGAAGCTGAGTGCGGTGAAGCAGGCAAAGACGAACAGGTCACGGGTGAAAGCAAGCGTAGCATCGGCAAACTCATGCTCGATAAGCTGCCGGATTTCCCCCTCCGTAAGATATTCCCGTTCCTTCACGTTGGGCGTGATACGGAACTGTACAAACGGATTCCTCGGTATCAGACCGTTGTAATGCGCCCGTGAAACAACCGTCTTGACCCACATGCAAGCCAGCCACACGGTAGCGTTTTTCAACCCTTGCTCCGTTGTAAGGAATACAGAGAACTCCTTGATGAAGTCGGGAGTAAGTTCCAGCATTGACATGTCATTGCGCTTGTAGCACGACTTGATGAACGCCGCCACATAGTTCCGTGAGCGTACCATTACACGGTAAGCCCCCATGCAGCGGTCTTTGCCGACACGTTTCAGGAACTTGGCGTTCTCCTTGTCAAATGCTCCGAGTATCGTTTCATACTCGCAACCGATACCTTGGTAGGCGTTGCGCACCATCTCAGCCGTAACATACGCCTCACGGTCGGATATGCGCTGGTAGTGCTTGATGATTTGCGCCTTGATGTTGTCAAGCGTAAGGTTCGTTTCCCTCGCTTCACGGCTCTTGCCCTTGACACGGTTGCCCTTTGCGTCCCAAAGCTCCTTTGCGATGCTACGCTTGCAACTGAACTGCGCCACCGTCCCGTTGATTGTAACCCGTCCCATGATGGGGACAATTCCGTTTTTCTCCTTGCTGCCGTTCACATAGAACAGCAAGCGAAATGTACTCCTTGTCATACTCGTTCTTTTTTGTTTGCAAAACTATAAATCAACGAGTTAATCCTTGACAAGCAAACCTACGCAGAACGCAGCAAACGAAGCGGCGACTGTTAAATCTGCACTTCTGGCGGGTAACGAATAGGAAACCGTTCTCTTTCTCCAATCCGCTTTGAAACAGTTTTCAGTCCTCTACCCAACTTCTGCGATTTTCTCCTAACTACTTAAATCTCAGTTTCTATTGCGTTAATCTGCTGATTTTCTTCGATTATTCCAGCAATATTATGTATATTTGTGCCCAAAATCCATCATAACATGTACTTTACAGGACTGATAATCGCTATACTTACTTTTCTCATCATCGGCGTATTCCATCCCGTAGTGATCAAGACGGAATACTATTTTGGAACCCGGCCATGGTGGATTTTCCTCATTACCGGTGTCGCATGTGTCGTCATCTCCATCCTGGTGGAGAACACCGTTGCCTCCGCACTCATTGGCGTGCTTGGAGCCACGCTGCTTTGGTCCATCGGTGAGCTCTTCGAGCAGAAGAAACGCGTGGAAAAAGGATGGTTCCCGATGAATCCCAAACGGAAGGACCAATACAAAACGAAAGAATAGCAACCCTGGACATCCCCTTCCTCTATAACGGCCATAGTGACCTTGCCGTTTACGATCCTCAATCCATTCTAAAATTTCTATGAAGACAGAATTAATCCTTGTAGGCAAGACGGTGGACAAACATCTGAAAGCATTGCTCGATGAGTATGCCGCACGCATCCCCCACTACATGCCATTCGACATACGTGTCATTCCGGAACTGAAAAACACAAAAAGTCTGAGCGAGGCGCAGCAAAAGGAACGTGAGGGAGAACTCATCCTCAAGTCACTCCAACCCTCTGATACCGTCATTCTGATGGATGAGCATGGCAAGGAATACCGCTCCATCGAATTCGCATCCTGGATGCAACACTGCCAGAGCATAGCCCGTAAGCTGGTCTTTGTCATCGGCGGTCCCTACGGCTTCAGCGATGCCGTCTATACCCGGGCAAATGGTAAGATATCGCTTTCCAGAATGACCTTCTCCCACCAGATGGTGCGTGTCATCTTCGCCGAGCAGATCTATCGTGCCTGCACGATCATCAAGGGAGAACCGTATCACCACGAATGATCCCATACCTGCACCTTTCTGGTAAAAGGCAAGAAAGCCATCCATCATACTCACACTACGGGGCATAAGGACAAGAGCCGCACCGACATTCATCTCGAACCGCCGGCCTGTCACTGCTGGCGCTATCCCCGCAACCCGGACAAGCACGACATCACCCTGACTGCCGCCTTGACTGACGGAGCCTGTTACTCAACTCCATGTCATTCGAATTTTGACACAAACAAGGTGGAAGTCAAGCAAGATGACGGTCATGAAATGAAAGCTTTAAACTCATCCGACAGTGAGGCAGCACGTCTGCTAAATCAGATTGCCCTTTCCCTGACGCACGACCTCCGGCTCTCCATTCGTACAATCGACAATGGTGGAAGGCTCGGTACCGCCTATGCCCGCATCGAGAATAAGATCGACCTCCTCTCCCCAACACTCGTTGATCAGCGACGGGTCCGTAAGATATTCGATATCATCGTCTTCGTCATAGGGCACCGTGGCAGAAAGAAGCGGGGCATCCATCTCCTTGCAGATCAGGCGCACGATTTCACAGTCGGGCACACGGATACCTACCTCCTTACGACCTCTGAAAATCTTGGGCAGATGACTGCTCGGATTGAGAATGAAGGTGAACGGGCCGGGCAAATTGCGCTTGAGCGTTCTGAACGTGACATTATCGACCTTAGCGTACTCGGCAATGTGGCTCAGATCCGCCGCCACGATTGACAGATAATGCTTCGACGGATCAATACCCTTTATTCGACAAATCTTCTCCACTGCCCGCTCTTTCAATGCACAACAGCCGATGGCGTAAGTGGTATCCGTAGGATAGATCATCACGCCACCGTCCTTCAACACGGCAACGATATTGTCGATGACATCCTGTGAATTGTTCTTTTCGTAAATCTTGATCAACATTGTCTTATCCTTTCTTTTCTAAGAGATCCTGCAAACGTATGAGCTCGTCACGATACTGTGCGGCCTGGATGAAGTCAAGATCCTTCGCGGCCTTCTCCATCAGGGCCTTCGTATTGTCGATCGTAGCCTGCAGCTCCTCCTTATTCATCTTCGCTACTATAGGCTCGGCAGCAAAGGCGGCAGGCTCGGGCTCGATATACGGGCGGGCATAAGCATTGCCCCGGGCCATGGCCGTCTTCGTTCCCGTGTCCTCACCGGTAGGAAGACTACCTTTAATTTCCTTTACAATCTGCTTAGGAGTGATGTGGTGATCCTCATTATACTTAAGCTGTATGGACCGGCGACGGTTGGTCTCATCTATCGTCTGTCGCATGCTCTGGGTGATCGTGTCGGCATACATGATCACCTTGCCATTGACATTACGGGCCGCACGACCTGCAGTCTGTGTCAATGAGCGTCTGCTACGCAGGAATCCTTCCTTGTCGGCATCCAGAATGGCTACGAGTGATACCTCTGGTAAGTCAAGTCCCTCACGCAACAGGTTCACTCCGACCAGGACATCAAATTCGCCTGCACGCAGTCCGTTCATGATCTTAATGCGATCGAGCGTTGCCACATCACTGTGAATGTAGTTGGCCTTCACGCCATGGTTGAGCAGATACTCCGTAAGTTCCTCAGCCATACGCTTGGTAAGCGTGGTGACCAATACACGCTCATTACGTTCTATGCGTTGCCGAATCTCCTCCAGCAGATCGTCTATCTGGTTCTCCGACGGGCGGACCTCAATAGCCGGATCGAGCAGTCCCGTAGGACGGATAAGCTGCTCTACCACCACGCCATCGGCCTCTCGAAGCTCGTAGTCGGCAGGAGTGGCACTGACATAGATGGCCTGATGGATCAGCTGATGGAACTCCTCAAAGCGCAAGGGACGGTTGTCGAAAGCGGCAGGCAGACGGAATCCGAACTCCACCAGATTCTGCTTACGCGAACGGTCGCCGCCGAACATGGCATTAAGTTGCGGTATCGTCTCGTGGCTCTCATCGATCACCAGCAAATAATCCTTTGGGAAAAAATCGAACAGACAGTAAGGACGCTCGCCCGCCTCCCTGCCATCAAAATAACGGGAGTAATTCTCAATGCCTGAGCAATAGCCAAGCTCCTTGATCATCTCGATATCGTACTCCACCCGCTCCTTGATACGCTGCGCCTTGATATCGTCGTGCAGACTCTTGAAATAGTCTACCCGCTCCGTGAGATCATCCTGTATCTGTCGGATGGCATTGTCCACCGTTTTCTTGTCCGTGACAAAGATGTTGGCAGGATAAATCTGATACTCCTCAAACTCCTGCACCGTGTGCATGCTGACAGGATCCACCTCGGCTATCGAGTCGATCTCATCGTCCCACCATGTCACACGAAGCACGTAGTCGGAATAGGCCATGGCTACAATGACGGTCTCTCCCTTGACTGAGAAATTGCCGCGTGCAGGTTCGAGATCATTGCGTACATAAAGCGCGTTGACAAGCGACCGGAGAAAATCATTGCGCTCGAGCTTCTGTCCCCGCCTCAGAGAGATGATGCTCTCTTTCATGGCCACAGGCCCGCCCATGCCATAGATACACGAGACAGACGACACAATGATGACGTCGTTGCGTCCGGAAAGCAGATCGCTGACAGCCTGCAAGCGGAGCTTGTCGATCTCCTGATTGATGGCAAGGTCTTTCTCGATATAGGTGTCGCTCGAAGGCAAGTAGGCCTCCGGCTGATAATAGTCATAATAGGATACGTAATAATCTACGGCATTGTGCGGGAAGAAGGCTTTCATCTCCTCGTACAACTGCGCCGCCAAGGTCTTGTTGTGCGAGATGATCAAAGTCGGTTTGTTGGTCTGAGCAATGACATTGGCTACGGTAAAGGTCTTTCCCGAACCGGTCACGCCCAGGAGCACTTGTGCAGGATCGCCCCGCTCTACCCCTTCTACAAGTTGGCGGATCGCTTCGGGTTGGTCGCCCGTAGGCTTGAATTTTGAAATCAGCTGGTAATCCATACCGCAAAAATACTAATAATTTTCAAGGTTGCCTAATTTTATACTAAAAATCGCGCTGATGGCTTTGTCAATCGGGGAAGATTGTGTAAATTTGCAAATCAATAATAATGTCATTATTACGAATGAGAAAAAGAATCGCCGTTTATTCTCTCGGTGCTCTCTGTCTTCTTTTCAGCAGTTGTGCACAGGAATTCAATCAGGTATACAAGTCTCAGGACTACAACTATAAGTACGAGTATGCCAAGGAGTGTTTTGCCAAAGGCAAATACTCCCGTGCCACCACTCTCCTTCAGGATCTCATCATTCAGATGAAAGGACACAAGGCCGAGCAGGAAAGTCTGTACATGCTTGCCATGTCGGAATATTGCGACATGGATTATACTACGGCATCCGAAGCTTTCAAGAAATATGTGAAAAGCTATCCGCGCGGCACTTATGCAGAGCAAGCGACCTATTACATCGGCCAGAGCCTGTATATGTCAACCCCTGAGCCTCGTCTCGATCAAAGCCAGACCGTGAACGCCATTTCAGCCTTTCAGGACTATCTCGACATCTATCCTGACGGATCACTGCGTCAGGACGCGCAACAGAAACTGATAGACCTGCAGGAAAAGCTCGTAACCAAAGAGCTTTACTCCGCCCAGCTGTATTACAATCTCGGCACCTACTTCGGCAATTGCACCAGCGGTGGCAACAACTATGAGGCATGCATCGTCACCTCACAGAATGCCCTGAAAGACTATCCTTATTCCAACAAGCGCGAGGAGTTTGCCTCACTGATCATGCGAAGCAAATTCGAGCTGGCCCAGCAAAGCGTTGAGTCAAAGCGCATAGAGCGCTTCCAGGATGCCGAGGATGAGTGCTATGGCTTCATCAACCAGTATCCCGACTCCAAGGACCGGAAGACAGCTGAAGAATATATCGAGAAGTGCAAGAAGGCATTGGGGAACGATAAGTCGGATAAACCGGAAGAGTAAACCGGCCTCTTGACAGAAAAGTGACGGCACGGAGAATGAGAACGGGATTTCCTGTATCTCCTCTTTCTTCCCTTCACAAAAAACAAGCATAAAGGAAACTATATAAATTCAATCAATAAGTTAATGGATTATAAGAAATCAAAGGCACCGGTAAATACGGTGACACGTAACATTATGGATCTCTGCAAGGAGACCGGTAATATCTACGAGAGCGTAGCTATCATTGCCAAGCGTTCTAATCAGATCGCAGCCGAAATCAAGACTGATCTGAACAAGAAGCTCGCAGAGTTTGCTTCTTATAATGACTCTCTTGACGAGGTGTTCGAGAACCGTGAGCAGATTGAGATCAGCCGCTATTATGAGAAGCTGCCGAAACCGACACTGTTGGCAACACAGGAGTTCATCGAAGGCAACATCTATTGGCGTGATCCTTCTCAGGACAATCAGGAGGAGCGTAACTAATGATCCAGCGTAAGCAAACTATTTTTCTCCTGCTGGCGGTAATTGCCATGGTGGTGTGTCTCTGTCTGCCTATCGGCACATTCGAACCTGCCACCATGACGCAGGCCACACAATGGTTCAATATCGGCTTCATGTCGGCCGGCCAGCCAATAGTATGGCATCCCGTGCCTTTCGTAATACTCGTTGTAACGATCATCCTCAGTCTGGTTGACATCTTCCGTTACAATCACCGGGTATCACAGGCACGTTGGTGTCTTTGGTCAATGCTGATCATAATCGTGTGGTATGTCTACGTAGGACTGGGAGCTTACCTTATCTTCCCTGACAAAGGATCGTTCCACATCGGTTGGGCAGCCTGCCTGCCCTTGATCGCCCTCATTCTCTTGCTGCTTGCCCGTCAGGGTATCTTGGCAGACGAGAAGCTGGTACGCTCAATGGACCGCATCCGATAAACAACGAAGATCGCATAGAAAAAGTTAAAGAGCCAAGTGCCTTAACTCCTTTTCATAAACATTTGCCCCCAATCGGTTGAATGACCGATTGGGGGTAAAAAATTAAGGGGGAAACAAGTCTCAATGATTTGCCTCCCCTTTTGTTTGGTTAATATTATTGTTGTAAGGTCTGTAGATTACTTCTTGAAGTAGCGGTTGTACAGACCGGTGAAGCCGGCAGCGTGACGAGCCTCGTCCTTAGCCATCTCGTGGATGGTGTCGTGGAGAGCGTCAGAACCTTCCTGCTTAGCCTTCTTAGCCATCTCAAACTTCTCCTCGCAAGCACCACGCTCAGCAGCGATACGCATCTCCAGGTTGGTCTTGGTGTCCTTGAGAACCTCGCCCAGCAGCTCTGCATAACGGCTTGCATGGTTAGCCTCCTCATAAGCATAGTGCTCAAATGCACGTGCTACCTCGGGATAGCCCTCACGATCGGCCTGACGTGCCATAGCCAGATACATACCTACCTCACTGCACTCACCTGCAAAGGTGTCCTTGCAATGCTGAACCAGTTCAGGGCTTACCTTGTCGTCGTAAGCTGAACCCAGCGTGTGAACAGTTGCGAACGTATAGTCATCGGTTGCGGGTGCTACATACTCCTTGATCTTGTCACCTTTAGCGTGGCAAACGGGGCAAACGGGTTCTGCGTCGGCACTCTCAAAGATGTGTCCGCATACACTGCAAATATACTTCTTATTCATAATGTGTGTTTATAAATGTTTAATATAATATTGGAAATTAATCTTTCTGCTTCTTGGCCGCACACTCACGACAAATGCCCTTGTAGTACAACTGGGCTTCATCGATGATATGTCCTTCCACACTTCGCGGGCCTTCCAACTTGGGAGCCGGCTCATCGAAAAGGTCGAAGACACGACCACACTCACGACACATGAAATGCACATGAGGATGAAGATCACCATCATAACACACCCTATGATCATCGATGGTGATCATCTGGGCTGCATGACGCTCTGAAAACATTCGAAGCGTATTATAGACGGTTGTTCTACTCAGTGTCGGAATCTTGTCAACCAACCCGACATACACATCCTCAATTGTGGGATGGATGGGATGGGTGAGCAAGAAATCCATAATCGCCAACCGCTGTAAGGACGGACGGATGCCTGCCTTTTGCAAGCGCTCATATGACTGTTGTCTCATAGTTGATACGTCTAAAAAAACAATAGTATTCTATACGGAGCGTCCCATGACGGTCTTTTCCGTTTAGTGTTCTATTCATCCGACAAGAGTAAATGATGTTACCCAAGAGGATGTCGTAAATCTTATATTGCAAATATACGCAAATTTCCAGCAACCTCCAAACAAATATGGAAAATTTACAATTAATTAATAGGGAAATTCGACTATTCTCGTTTAAATCACTTATATACGCATATTAAGGAAATAAGAGCCATTTCCTCCAGGCATAAATACTATAAAAAGCAGCGCACTTGCATCGAAATGTGTTTGTCGTCGGGTATCAGGAATCCTGCCCTATTGCCCTATTCAAGGGTTATCGTCTTACTGGTCTTAAAACAGACAAAGACCCGTTGCAAACACGAAATCACGCAAGTGCGCTGTTCCTATTTTTATTTCACACGTTCGATAAGCTCATCAACAGATACCAGCTGCTGCTCGCCTGTCGTCATATTTTTCAATGTGATCTTCTGCTGGGCGATCTCATTCTCGCCGGCCAAGGCAACAAATGCGATGCCTTTAGCGTTGGCATAGCTCATCTGCTTTTTCATCTTAGCCTTATCGGGATACACTTCTGTACGGATACCAGCCTGACGTGCCTGTGCAGCGATGGGCAGGCAATAGGCTGTCTCCTTCTCACCGAAGTTGATGAACAGCAGACGTGTTGCCGAAACAGCCTCCTTAGGATAGAGATCGAGGGCATTGAGCACATCATAGATACGATCGGCACCAAAAGAAATACCCACACCGGAAAGGCCGGGCATTCCAAAGATACCCGTCAGATTGTCGTAACGACCACCACCTGTGATTGAACCCATTGGCGTGTCGAGCGCCTTCACCTCAAAGATGGCACCCGTATAATAGTTAAGGCCACGAGCCAATGTGAGATCAAGCTCCATCTCATTTTTCAGTCCTACGGTCTTCAAGGCATCGAGGATGAAACGGGTCTCCTCCACGCCTTTCAGTCCTGTCTCTGACGTCTTGAGCACGTCGGCAATAACCGCGAGCTTCTCATCGTTGGTTCCCGACAAGGAGATAATGGGCTGCAACTTGCTGATGGCTTCCTCGGTGATACCATCGGCTCGCAGTTCCTCATTCACCTTGTCCAGTCCAATCTTGTCGAGCTTGTCGATGGCCACCGTGATATCCACGATCTTGTCAGACTCGCCAATCACCTCGGCTATACCCGTGAGGATCTTGCGGTTGTTGATCTTGATCTGAACACACACGCCCAGACGCTGGAACACCGTATCGACGATCTGCATGAGCTCCACCTCATTGAGGAGGGAGTCAGATCCTACGACATCGGCATCACACTGGTAGAACTCACGGTAACGGCCACGCTGAGGACGGTCGGCACGCCATACAGGCTGAATCTGATAACGCTTGAAAGGCAACTGAAGCTCATCACGGTGCATCACCACGTAACGTGCGAACGGTACGGTGAGATCATAGCGCAGACCTTTCTCGCAAAGTTTGGCTGCCAGATGCAGGCTGTCACGGCTACGCAGCTCATCGTCTGTGATCTTATTCAGATAATCACCGGAGTTGAGAACCTTGAAAAGCAGCTTATCGCCCTCCTCGCCGTACTTACCCATAAGAGTGTGAAGCGTCTCGAGAGCAGGCGTCTCAATCTGCTGAAATCCGTAAAGTGCGTATACCTCACGGATGGTATTGAAGATATAATTGCGTTTGGCCATCTCTTCAGGTCCGAAATCTCGGGTACCCTTAGGGATAGATGGTTTGTTTGCCATAATTTTTTTCTTTGACTTATTTACGTACAATGGTCTGTGCACGGTCCGGACCGATGGAGATAATACGGATGGGTGTTTCCAACTCAGCCTCGAGGAACGTGATGTAGTCCTTGAAGGCTTTAGGGAACTGATCCTCAGAAGTGAACTTCGTCATATCGGTCTTCCAACCGGGCAGATCCTTATAAATAGGAGTAACGTTGTCGATATTGTAGGGGAAATCGCGTGTCTCTGTTCCGTCAGGCAACTTATAAGCCACACAGGCACGGATCGTATCAAAACCATCGAGGACATCGCTCTTCATCATGATCAGCTCCGTCACGCCGTCAACCATGATAGAATAGCGCAACTGTACAAGGTCAATCCAACCACAGCGACGCTCTCGCCCCGTCACGGCTCCGTACTCATGGCCGAGGTCACGGATGGTCTTGCCAGTCTCATCGAAAAGCTCCGTGGGGAAAGGACCGGCACCTACACGTGTGCAATAAGCCTTCATGATACCGAAGACCTTACCGATCTTATTGGGACCTACGCCCAGACCGGTACAAGCACCGGCACAGATGGTGTTGCTGGAAGTCACGAAAGGATAAGAACCGAAGTCGACATCGAGCATAGTGCCCTGGGCACCTTCTGCGAGGATATTCTTGCCTTCACGAAGAAGCGTTCCTATCTCAAACTCGCTGTCTACGATTGGGAACTGACGAAGATATTCCACGCCCTCCATCCAATGTTTCTCTGTCTCTTCCAGAGTAGAGAAATCGGTCCAGCCAAGGGCCTTGAGCATCTCAAGATGACGGGCCTTGTGAGCAGCGTATTTCTCATCGAAATGATCGAGGATGTCGCCGACACGCAGACCGTTACGGCTTACTTTGTCAGTATAAGTCGGGCCGATACCCTTACCGGTCGTTCCAACCTTGGCCTTACCCTTGGCAGCTTCCTGTGCACGGTCGAGCAGACGGTGGGTAGGCATGATGAGATGGGCCTTCTTGGAAATATGAAGATGGTGCTTGAGCTCATGACCGCTCTTTTCCAGGTCTTTGGCCTCGTCCATAAAAAGGTCGGGAGCCATAACAACACCGTTGCCGATGATGTTAACCTTTCCGCCCTGGAAGATACCGGAAGGAATGCTGCGAAGCACATACTTCTGGCCTTCAAACTCAAGCGTATGGCCAGCATTGGGACCACCCTGGAAACGGGCTACCACATCGTACTGCGGCGTGAGCACGTCGACTACTTTTCCTTTACCTTCATCGCCCCACTGGAGACCCAGCAGAACATCAATTTTACCTGTATTCATCTGTCTCAGCTTTTATAGTTGTTGTTTATTTCTTCTTTCAATATTGACCTGACAGCATCCTTCTGACACTGATCGGTCTGATGTGGCCAGTTAGGCTGACTACATATTTTTCTGCTCCACAGTCTTATCGATCTGCCGTTGCGCCCTTGTTATCTTCGCTGCGCAAGAAGAGCAAATGCCATAGACATACAGCGCGAACTCTTCCTTTCGGAACCGTCGGAGAACCACCTTCTTCATGGCTTCCTCAACAGCAGGAATCTTCACCTCAGTCACCTTGCCGCAAATCGTACATATCTGATGGCAATGATTATCAGCCCGGGAAGCCACCTCATAAGTGGTCTTCCCCATGAGCCGGTGACGAACGATAAGATTGAGTCTCAAGAAAAGACGCAATGTATTGTAAACCGTGGCACGGCTCACGACAAAGCGCCGCTGCTCAAGGACCTCCTGTAGCTCTTCTACCGTGAAATGGCCCTCAAAACTGAAGATTGAGCAAAGGATAGCCTCCCGCTCGGAAGTATGACGTAGATGCATCGCTTCAATATAAGCATCAAGCACCTTTCTTGCCTCTTCTAACTGCTTGCTCATCATCGGTAAATTATTTACGGACCAGACACTAACCTTCTTAAAAGCCTTGCAATCCTTTAGTATACTCTAGGACCGAAAATAGCAGTGCCTACTCTTACCATCGTCGAACGGCACTCTATTGCGATCTTGTAATCATGGCTCATGCCCCAAGAGCGTTCGCAGAAGGAGGGCTCATCAGCAAAATACTGTGCCTTCACCTCATCGAAAAGATCGGCGGCTAATGTCATCTCGCGACGGATCTGATCCTCATCGTCTACATTGCTGGCCATCATCATCAGGCCACAAATACGGACATGCTGCAGACCGCGCCACTCACCGGCAGCAAGCATCTCACGGAGAGCTGCAGGAGAGAAGCCATATTTTGACTCTTCCTCTGCGATATGAAGCTCAAGGAGAACATCGATAACCCGGTCATGCTTAGCTGCCTGCTTGTTGATCTCCTTCAAGAGCTTCATGGTGTCGACCGCCTCTATCATCGTAATGTAAGGCGCAATATATTTCACCTTGTTAGTCTGCAGGTGTCCTATGAAATGCCATTGTATATCCTTCGGCAATACATCTACTTTCCGCGAGAGCTCTTGCTCATGACTTTCACCGAAAATGCGCTGTCCTTCCTTATAGGCAGCTTCTATGTAGGTAGCAGGATGAAATTTGCTGATGGCAACAAGCCTGACACCTTGAGGCAGATCGGCTAACACTTTCTTAAGTTGGCCAGCCACATCGACATCATTATATTTTGTTTCTTCCATCATTATTTCTTCTATTATTTCTCATATTCGGGCTTGTCGTCCTCTTTCTTTTCAGAGGGGGCTCTATGCTCGAACACATCCATGATATGGGTCTCTGTCATCGATGCTACTACATAGTCGATAGATGTCGTGCCCATGACTTCCTGGATATTCTTTACTGCACCCTCAAAGGTGCCGGCCTGTACGAGATAGATGACATTGGAACGTTTCTCCTTTTCCGTCTTCTCGTCAAGTGTGATGAACTGCAGCTTGGCTTTGTACCAACGGTCATCATTCTCACGATCGCTGAAGAAGATCTCATGATAAGCTGCAGGCGCAATGCCCGTGATCTTAAACTCTCCGCTGATGTATGCACTCATCTCATCGATGATTGTACTCTCGGCCTCCGCAAAGCTGAGGGCATCAACGACGTACTGTTCCGTAACGGGCTTCATCATTCCGTTTTCATGCATTTTATCATATCTGATCTTGGTCTCAAACCAACTAGCTGTTCTTGCTTTCATTTCTTATATATTTTACTTTAAATTGTTATCCGAAACTAAATTGTCAGAGCACTTGCAACCTTAATCCGTAACGGCCACACCATTAAAGAAATTGTCCAGCGACCGATAGGCATAGGCTGCGCGGTCATGCAGATTGGGCATGCTACGGATATGCTGAAGCAGATCTGCCGTTTTCTTCACGGCATTCTGATAGTTCTCCGGGGTGATGCGCTCGCTCATCTTTTCGGCCATCTTCTGGTCAAAGGAGAAATAATGCGCAAGCCAGTTGACGAACTGCTGACGCTGGATCTCGCTCACCTTGTCCACAGACGTGTCGCGCAAGATCTTCGAACGACTGATATGGAACACCAACTGATCAGGCTCTCCACCTCGCTGACCATGAAGATATTTTTTCTCATAGTCGAAATAGCAGTCACAGAAGCCATTCTCGGCCATCGCCTTCAACTCTGTCTTGGCAGGCTCAAGCACACGACGACAGAAATCACTGAACTTCTTATAATTCGTCTCCAGACGCAACATCTTCCGGAACTCAAGTGTGTCTATCACCGCAAATCCCTTCTTCAGCCAGCTCTCTATGAACATATAGATGCGCTGCGTATAGCGGTTGTGACATGCGAAGACTATCTCCTTGCCGATATGATGATAGCCGAAGTCGAGACTGACAAGACGACGGGCCACATCCGGATCCATTTTCAGAATAGCATATTTCTGATAGATGCCTGGATCCTCTGGTATATAGACATCGCATAATGTCGTGTACTTCTGATAATGGCGGCCGTCATGGGTCTTATAAGGAATGTCCACCGGCACGGTAGAAAGCATACGGAGACTATAACGCAGATCTGGATAATGATTCGGATCAATACCAAGATCCTTGAAAAGGGTACGGATTTCTATCTTTCCATCTGGATCCAGCTCATTCTCCCGAAACAATTCCGGAGCAGACTTCACCTTATTGAGAATATCGTGAAGACTACTCTGCATAAATTGTATGATGGCAACCAGGATACGAATTTGGATAAGGGAATAGTCGTGACGCATCATCGTCACGGCAATAGGTTGTAACAACCAGGTCTCATCCTTTAACGGGATGAGATCGGTAGAGACGGTGGCACGCTTCAGCGTACGCTTTTTTCCTTTGCCTACATTCGCGGCGCGCTTGCGCGTCCGGGTGGTGGTAGTCTTTGCTGTGGTCTTTGTGGATGTTGCAACTGTCATTTGCGTACAAAGATAAAACTATTTTCCGATACCTACAAACATATTCCTCTTTTTCTGAAACAACAAAAAACGGGCAAGCCGATACGTGTTCGACTTGCCCGGATAACTTATTGACTGAATAGATTGTCCCGTCTCCCGATCTTTCGTCTGACAGACAGCCAATCCATTCTTTCTGCTTCGATCCTTACTTCTTCAACAGGCTCTCAATTTCCTTAGCCTTAGGATCATTCAACTGATAGTAAGTGCTGTAAAGATAGTAAGCCCACTTGGCCTGCTCCTGGTTAGGATCGAGCTGCTGAGCATGCTCCAGATAACCCTTGGCCTCGTTGTAAAGAGCCGTCTGAGCATTTTTGTCATTGACAATGCCCGAAGCCTTCTGATTAAGAACGGCACCCGTCAATGTCAGCACTGCTACATTGTCAGGCTGAAGCTTCAACGCATGTTTGTAACAGTTGATAGGCTCATCCCAGTTAGGCTTCTCAGCCTTTGCTTCCTGATTCATCAGGGTCTGGCCCTTCATGGCCCAACCAAAATAGTTGTCAGGATTCTTCTGGATCATACCATCAAGAAGCTGAAGCAACTCTGTTGTCTTATTCATTGAATAATACATGTTGCTCAGTGCCTGCATGGCAGCCTCGTTGGTAGGATCTTTCTCGATCATACCCTTCACTTTCTCTACATAAGCCAACGAATCTGCCTGAGTCTTCAGGCCACGGGCAGCAAGCGTAAGCTGGAATGCCTTGGCGTCACCAGCTATCTTAGCAGTATCCGATGCTGCGACGGCAACATACTTCTCTGCCAGATCAGTCTTGCCTGTACGGTCAGCATACACAGCTGCATAGTAAGCAACCAGACCGGCATTGGGATCTTCCGTAGCCTTTGTTGACTCGAAGAGAGGATTGTTATGTGTCTCGGTCAGAGCGCCCCAATACTTCACGAGATTCTCATTGTCATTGTTGCTGGCTGCCCACTGACCGGCATTAAGAAGCTGGATACGGGCATTTGCCACATTGGGACCGAGAGACTTCGTAAACTTGGGAGCCACTTTACCCTTCTCGTTAGGCTCGTTGTCATACTTAGCACATTCCACAGCTGCCTTTGTAGCATTGTAGGCAGCATCGTACATAGCGAGAGAATCGGCCTTTGTAAAGGTCTGCTTGGTCATTGCAGCCGTCTGCATAGCCAAGTTCTTGTCATTAAACTCTGCAAGTGCCAGTGTAGCCAGCTTGTTATAAGCCTTAGCCTTTTCTGCAGCGCTGGTCATAGAGCTCAAGTTGCTCTGAAGCAACTGACTGGCCTCTGCATACGTCTTAGCCTTCATCACGGCTTTCAGGGCATCACTGTCGCCTGCGAAAGCTGCGGATACTCCCAGTACCAGCGCAGCTGCGATCATGAATTTTCTCATAGTTCTTATTGATTGAGTGATTCTAATTCTTAATTATTTGAAGGCTCCTCTTCCGAAGATTGGTCTTCGGTGGTGTCAACAGGGTCCTCAGTCATCTGCTCCTTTACCTCTGTGAGGGGAGTAGCCTTCATATCTTTGGCGATCTCTTCCTCGTTTTGCTGCATCTGCTGGCGGCTCTGCTCTTCCACTGTCGCTTCCAGTTCGGAGCTCATCACCTTGCAGACACTGGCAATGGAATCATTTTTCTTCGTCAAATTAATAAGGTGTACGCCCTGGGCTGTACGTCCGATGACACGAATCTCCTGGACGGGCAAACGAAGGGTGATGCCACTCTTATTGATTATCATCAGATCGTTCTCGTCCGTGACATTCTTAATCGCCACGAGACGGCCGGTCTTCTCTGTGATGTTCAGCGTCTTCACGCCACGAGTGCCACGGTTGGTCTTACGATAGTCTTCCACCATCGACCGCTTGCCATAGCCGTTCTCACTGACTACCATCACGGTCTCTGTCTCGGCATTGTTCACAACGATCATACCTACTACCGCATCATCGTCGTTATCAATCCTCATGCCGGTCACACCGGTAGAGTTGCGGCCCATGGCACGGACGTTACTCTCGTCAAAGCGTACGGCACGACCATTGCGGTCAGCCAGGATCAACTCGTTATTTCCGTTAGTGAGACGAACATCTACGACCTCATCGCCCTCAAGGATGTTGATTGCGATGACACCCTTAGAACGCGGATTAGAATACTGCTTCAGACAGGTCTTCTTCACAATACCGTTCTTGGTGGCAAAGACGACATAATGGCTGTTGACAAATTCCTCATCGTCCAGCCGGTGTCCGCGAAGACGCAGGAATGCATTTACAGCATCGCCCGGTTCGATGTCAAGCAGATTCTGGATGGCACGACCCTTAGACGTCTTGTCGCCCTCGGGAATGTCATAGCACTTCAGCCAGTAGCAACGTCCCTTCTTCGTGAAGAAGAGCATCGTCTGATGCATTGTACTCGGATAGATATACTCTATGAAATCATTGTCACGCGTGTGCGCGCCCTTCGATCCTACTCCGCCACGGCTCTGCTCACGGAAGTTAGCCAGAGGAGTACGCTTGATATAGCCCAAGTGACTGACGGTGATCACTACAGGATCATTGGGATAAAAGTCCTCAGCATTGAACTCATGCTCATCAGGGATGATGCGGGTACGACGCTCGTCGCCAAACTTCTCCTTCACCTCCTGCAACTCGTCCTTCATCACTTTCTTACACAACTCAGGATCATCGAGGATCTTCTGCAGATACTCGATCTGCTCCATCAACTCATTGTATTCCTGATGCAACTGATCCATACGCAGACCGGTGAGCTGAGAAAGACGCATATCCACAATAGCTTTCGACTGAAGACTGTCAAGCTCGAAACGTTGTTCCAGGTTGGCCTGTGCCTCTGCAGGCGTCTTACTGTTGCGGATGATATGCACGACCTCGTCAATGTTGTCACAAGCAATGATCAGTCCTTCGAGGATATGGGCACGTTCCTGTGCTTTCTTCAAGTCGAACTTTGTGCGGCGGATGGTCACCTCGTGACGATGCTCGATGAAGTAGCCGATACACTCCTTCAGCGTCAGCAGCTTCGGACGGAGCTGGGAATGATCGTGCTTGCTGGGAACAAGAGCGATGCAGTTGACGCTAAAGCTACTTTGCAAGGCTGTCATCTTAAACAGCTTATTCAGAATGACTCTTGCATTGGCATCCTTCTTCACATCGACAACGATGCGCATACCCTGGCGACCCGTCTCGTCATTGACATTGGAGATGCCGTCCAGCTTTCCTTCTTTCACCAACTCAGCAATATATTCAATGAGTTGCTGCTTGTTCACACCATAAGGAATCTCCGTCACGACAATCTTGTCGCCTTTCTCATCACTCTCGATCTCTGCCTTGGCACGGATCACGATACGGCCACGGCCGGTCTCGTAAGCCTCCTTCACACCCTGCAAGCCATAGATGTAAGCGCCCGTAGGGAAGTCGGGAGCAGGAATATATTGCATCAATCCTTCTGTATCAATGTCCGGATTGTCAATATAGGCACAGCAGCCATCGATCACCTCATTAAGATTATGGGTCGGAATATTCGTAGCCATACCCACGGCGATACCATTACCTCCATTAACCAACAGATTGGGTACCTTGGTCGGCATCACAGAAGGCTCCTTCAAGGTATCGTCGAAGTTGTTCACCATATCGACGGTATCCTTGTCAATATCATCCATGATATGCTCGCCCATCTTCGAAAGACGGCACTCCGTGTAACGCATGGCTGCGGGAGAGTCGCCATCGACACTACCGAAGTTACCCTGTCCATCAACAAGCAGGTAACGCATGTTCCAATTCTGGCCCATACGAACCAAAGCACCATAAACAGAACTGTCGCCATGAGGGTGATACTTACCAAGCACCTCACCGACAACGCGGGCACATTTCTTGTAGGGTTTGTCACTGGTATTGCCTAAACCTTCCATTCCATAAAGGATACGACGGTGTACAGGCTTGAAGCCGTCACGCACATCTGGCAGTGCACGGGCAACGATCACCGACATAGAATAGTCGATGTAGGAGGATTTCATCTCCTCCTCAATATTGATCTTGAGTATTCGATCCTGATCAATGGTCTGATTTTCGTCCATTCTAAAGGATGTATAATATGATTAAATTCGTTTTTAGGGCATTTTCAGACTCGCTACGCCCTTTGTGCCATCATTTCAGCCTACAAAAATACGAAGCTTTTCTGACTTTTCAAAGCGTTTTCGACAAAAAGGAAGGACAAATTAGCGATTATTAGGATTATTCTCCGGCCAAAGCTTTCACAAACAGGTAATCGGACAGACGATTGAGATATATCTCTATGTCAGCAGGATAACCGTATGTTCTGGCAAGTGTTACGAATCTACGTTCACAAGTACGGGCCTTAGTCCTTGCGATATGCAGGAGCGCATTCATTCGGGAAGTTCCCGGACGGACAAAAGCAAAGGGCGCACAATCGCGATGAAGCTCGATATAGGTCTCCATCTTCTCTACTGACGCTTTCAATGATGGAACATCATCATCAGAGTTGAAGCCTGCGATAATTCCCATAATACGCATAAGCTGTTGCTGTATAGCATCGTACCCTTCCCGTTCTGCTTCTTTGCTTTCTATCTTGACAAGTCCCAGCCACGCATTAAGTTCATCGAGATTCCCATTCATTTCGATGCGCATATCATCTTTTGCTACGCGCTCTCCATTGCAGAGTCCTGTAGTACCCTTATCTCCTGTCTTTGTCGTTATTCTTGCCATCGTTATGATCTATTCTATTTCCGTATTTTGATAGGTTGAAATGTACTGTTCAGTGCTTCAAAAGCACATATATGATCACGGGTGCACCGATAAATGGTGTGACGGCATTCAGCGGCAACACTCCCCCGCCACCCGGCAGTGTGGTAAGCAGATTGCACAGCAAAGCGATTACTGATCCCGTAAGAATCGTCACCGGCAGCAATTGCCGATGATTGCCCGTCCGGACCAACATCCCTGCTATATGTGGCACCGCCAGGGCTATGAATGCTATGGGGCCACAGTAGGCAGTAACGACGGCCGACTGCAGTCCTGTAAGGAGCATCAGCAGATTGCGTGTCGTCCGAAAAGAAATGCCCATATTCTCTGCATAGCGTTCTCCAAGAAGCAAGGCATTGAGCGGTTTCATTAACAACAATGTAGAGAGCGTGGACAGCACACACACCGAGGCAAAAAAGGGCAATTGCTCCAATGACACATTGCCGAAATTGCCCATACCCCACACAGCATAACTCTTCACCCCCTCCTCGGTAGCAAAGAAATTAAGTACGGTTATGGCGCTCGAGGCAAGGTAGCCTATCATAATACCGATAATAATCAGCAACAAGGAACTTTTCACTGCCCTGCTGCAAAGCCAGATAAGCAATGTCACCACCATAGCGCCTATAAAAGCAGCTACAACGGTCGTCACATGCTGAAGGAAGAGTGGTAGTGCCGTCATACTCGTACCAAGCGTGACGACAGCGACCATCAGACTCGCGCCACTGGTGATGCCGAACACATCGGGAGCAGCCAACGGATTGCGAAACGCCGTCTGCAACATCAAACCGCTGGAAGCCAGCGCACCTCCCGACAATAATGCCGTCAATGCCTGCGGCAATCGTGTCTCGAGGACGATGAATCGCCAAGCCGGTCGTGCGCACTCCCTCCCTGTCAGAATGTCCATGACATCCCTCATAGGTATGTCGACACTTCCTACTACCAAAGAGGCGGCAAAAAGCACAACAATCATAATCAGTAAAAAAAGGTATCTGCGCGTCATCGTCTTATAAACGTAGCAGTGCAACGATTATTGTAACTTCTTAAAATACCTGAGCGCTCCTGGATACTCACCAAGGTGACTGAGCAAAATGTATTCTCTAAGTAAATAATCCGGCCGGAAAGCCACTTCCTCAAAATAGGGCACCCTAGACGACAGACATTCGTACACCTCTCCTGTCTTAAGGGCTTTCAACACTGCATAACCATGATATTCATCAAGCAAGTCGGAACGTGTCATCATAGTAGGGCCACTGACCTTGAAAGCCCATACATCCGTATTGCCGGCCTTATCAATCACTTCCTCGGGCGACAAGGCCAGGCTTCCGGTATGTCCGTCCTGATAAAAGGCATATCCGGCATTTGCGTCACGCAAGATGTTTGCAATAGTGCTTCTTCCTCCAGGTGTGTACCATGTGGCACCGGTCTTGCGCTCGGTTAAGATACTTCTTCCACGTTTCAGCTTGGAAGCACTGGAACACAACATTTTATAATTCTTTTCCACTACGGAGAAAAGACTGTCAGCTTCCCGCTCATGTCCGGTAAGCACTCCATAGAGCTTCATCCATTCTGCCCGTCCGAGCGCCGATGACTCCATATAGTCGGCAGCTTGAATGAGTGTTACACCAATTTTCTCGAGTTTCCCGAAGCCACCGCTATTCTCGAAAGGTGAGAGCAGAATGGCATCACAACCAGCACTGACAATTGACTCCACATCCGGATTCATACTTGAGCCGAAATCATACATCTGTCTGGCAGCAACGGCTTTCTGTACCGATGGGATAACCATATAATTCAAGTCACATACTCCAGCGATCTCCTTACCGGCACTCAGCCAAAGAAGCAACTGGGTATGTGGTGAGGAAAAAACAGCCAGATGCTGAAACGGCTTCTTGACATCGTACTCCTGAAGTATCTGCCCCTGATGCCACGGATCTTTCACGACAACATGCACATAATCCTCATAGCGTACCATCGTCAGCAAACGTGCATACGAGAGCTTTATCGTGTCACCCAGCTCTGCCCTATGACGTAAGCGACCGCCTCCACACGCCATGCAGAATAGTACAACGGAAAAGACAGTTGCCATTAGGATCAATGTATGTTTAATCTTGTTCATAAGTAGAAAATATTATCAGACTGTCTGAATGAAAAACAGGGAGCAGAAGGCTACCTCCTACTCCCTTACGCTTTCTTTATTCGGAATACAACGGCACAATGACACCAGGACATACGCCAACGGTCCATTGTCCTGTCTTGACACCTGCTGTCGTATAAGCGACGATGTATCCATCCATCACATAGCTTGCATAGCCCGTATTCTCATCCTTGCTGAGTGAAGTGACATATACCTTCCCACTCACACTATCTACTCCGATAGCATAAGGATTAAAAATCTCCGTGCCGTCAATCCACTTGACAGCCGTCTTTGTCGCAAAACTATAGTAGCTGTAAGTAGCCGGGCTGCCATAAGGCGCATTCACGAGATAAAGACCATTCTCATCGGCAGCCATCATCGTATAGTTGCCAATTACGCTCACCTGATCCTGGTCGTCGATCTTCTGCAACTGTCCAGGCTCTGAATAATAGTCGCCTACACTGAGAAGATAAAGACCGTCAGAAGTATTAAGAAGTGCTCCAGGATTGGTCACTACCGTGATATCCTTCTCCTTGTCGAGAGTCGCTGCCTGCAACTTCACAACATTCGTATTGTAGGTATAATCGTTATTCCAACCATTGGAGACATATACGTGACCCTTACGTACAGCAATTCCCTCTAAATTTGTTCCGACGACTTCCGAGCTATCGGTCAGCTCATTGGTAGAAAGCGACATCTTATAGACCTTACCGGTATAGGAGGAAATATAAAGGTTGTCATCATCAGCAGCGAGGCAGCGAGGTGCCTTCACATTCACGACGGCTACGCTCTTAGCAGTCTTCTTGTTGATCACCTCTATACGATTCTCATTGTTCGTAGCAATATACATATTGTCGCCTTCAATAAGCGCATCATTAGGGGTATCGCCAAGTGAGCGGCCATTGACTGAGCTGAAAACGTTACGTGTCACGGTAGAATCACTGGAAATGAAATCCAACGAACCGTCAATATTGCCCATAGAGCCTTCACAGAGTACATAGACACCTTGAGAGCCTTTCAGTCCACCTGAATCTGGGGTCGTCGCATCATCATCACTGCTGCACGCAGCAAAAGTCAAAACCGTTCCCGCGAGAGCGAGAATACTCCAAAAATTTTTCATGTTGTTATTGATATTAATTATTAACACTAATTATCAAACTCAACCGCCAAGAGCGTCCCGGCATAGGATACCGCTTGACTATCTCATACTGCCGGTTGGTCACATTAAGCACTGCGGCCCGGACAGTCACCTCGGTCTTTGTCCAATGCCACGTTTTCCATGCTGACACATCCATTTGGGCATATCCTCCCAACCGTGTGCCATTGGCATGCTCCAACGTTGTCCACCGTTCGTCCATACCGTCAGCCGACACTACAAGATTGATCCAAGGATTCATCCACGTCAACGTACCGGCCAGCGTATTACGTGGTGTATAAGGAATCTGCCAGTCATACGATGATGCCTTGGGATTGCTCCGGTTGACGGCTGTCTGCAGGGTATAATTGGCTGTCCACTCCAAAGATTGCCCCACTGCCAACCGATAGGAGCCGGAGAGCGTCACATCAAACCCGAGTGTACGGCTTTTCGACAGATTCATCATTCTCCATACAAACATGTTGTAGGGCACGGCTATGATTTTATCCTTCACGTTGACAAGATAGGCATCGGCAGTAAGTCGAAGATTCCATTTGGTGGCCTCTTCCTGCTTGCAAGGAAGCCCGACCGTCATACCTATATTCCACTGACTTGCCCGTTCCGGCTTCAGGCCGGTACTGCCCAAATGATAATAGTAGGCTTCATTGAATGTAGGCATTCGGAACAGATCCTTATAGAATCCCCGAACATAAAACGGAACATTGCTTATAGGCTGCCACGACACGTTCAGAGAAGGTGAGAAGCGATGGGCATTGCCTGTTGAGGCTGCACCTTCATCCACCTTATTTATATAGTTGCTTTGTAGCAGTCGCCCTATGACCTTCACATTTCTACTCTTCCATCTGACCGATAATGCCTGCAAAATAGTATGTCGAAGAGGATGACTGGCAATGGGAGGCACACCGGGAGCCTGTCCCTGCGTTGTCGTCAGGGTGGAATTGAGATTATTCAGCATGTAATCTACAGAATAATTCCACTGGAACAGACCGGTTGGATGCCAATTCACCGCTGCCGATCCATAATATTCACGTTGCCAGTAAGTCTCGTTCCGTTCGCCTCCGCTGAGTTCTGCTTGTCTGTCGGCCGACATCGCCCAATTCATCCTTGCATTCACCTGTACACTCCAGTAATCGGCTACGCGGCCAATCCACCGGAGCTGTCCGAAAGCGGTCCGCTCGCGCAACCGCTCACTGCTGTCCTGCGTGTAAAGATGTACCTGTCCGGGCAAATGGCGATCAGTATCATAATAGTATGCCTTACCCTGTAGTTGCTGCTGGCCTCCAGCCCAGACAAGATGCAGATTGCCTTCTACATGACCATCGCGCAACTGTGAGTTTTGTCGTCGCTCATAGGTAGTCTGTGACACATTATGCAGGACAAACGGATAATCGTTATCCGACCGCAGATAATCAGCCAATATACTTGCACTATTGCTCCCCCAAGCTCTGCCTACAGAAAGGGACGGCTTCAGCGTTCCCCAGCTTCCACCTTCCACTTGTGCCTTCAGCTCCAAGCCATGAACAGGCTCTGCCGAACATAACTGCAAAGTCGCTGCCGTAATGAAATTACGAGCTGGCTGGAAGATGTTGTCATCATCTCCAATGACAAGACGCACAAGTCCCATATTGGTAAGGGAGAAACGACTCAGGTCTACTTCACCGGTCTGCGTATCGCTAACTGTCAGGCCATCAATCATGACACCCGTATATTTACTGCCTATCCCACGAACGCTGACACTCTTTATGCCACCGGCACCTCCATAATCGCGCACAGTGACTCCACTGACATGGCGCAATGCCTCCGTGAGCGTCCCTACCCCTCGATGCAACATACTTTCGGCATCCATCTGCTGTGACGGCGATGTGGACGACAAGCTGTTGCCCGGCATAGATCCTATGACGCGCACACTATCAAGCACTATCTCCCGCTTCATGCAGGAGTCTGCCTGTGTCTGAAGTGTCTGTGCCGGAGCGACGCTCGCAACCGACAATAAAAACACAATAAGTGTTGGGGTCTTTCGCATTCTTCCTCGAGAACTGGAAATGATATCATTGCTCTACGGCAGGTCTTCTGGCTCGTGGCGTCAGTCAAGCGTCTTCCCATCGATGTAAGGACAGAAACGAAAGAAAACCATCGTTTTCCCGTCTCTTGATCAACAGTGACTTATTGCTTGACCATAATGCCACACACAGCAGCGGGACTGTCCGGGATTCCCACCCGGTTCCCTATTAATCTCCCTAAAGGAGAACCGTATGCGTTTGCAAAGGTACAACTTATTTTTCAGATATTAAGATATAAAAACCGAATATTCACAATTAACGTGAGTCGAATGAAATTATAATGATTATCTGAATCAGTAAATAACGGCTCACCCGATAAATATAGGGGAGATATGCTGCTCAGATCAAGTATCAAGTACAGGGATGAAAAACAGAGGAATGGCTCAAGGGGGCACGTATGGAATGAATGCGGGGGAATGAAACCCGGATCATGTGGTATGAATCCTGCCGGCTGCCCGTGACGGTTCTTACCGGACTTCCTGTAACGGTCATCTTGCTCTCCGTCCCTCAGAACAGAT
>ERZ827043.458-NODE-458-length-52450-cov-24.667545_pt1 | contig 52450 bp, 49 predicted proteins | sample MGYA00519923_ERZ827043 | MGnify/ENA primary metagenome ERZ827043 (study PRJEB31778, sample SAMEA3449251) | human gut metagenome | biome: human gut; feature: human-associated habitat; material: faeces | place: United Kingdom | collected 2010/2012 ... | reverse complement strand
ATTTATTCAAAGATTAGCTTTCATTTTTTGAAAGAATATAATAAAACAGCAAAAGGCTTACACCTACAAGTCTCTTAATATTCAATGCGGAAAATTACAATTCATCACTCTCATTTTAACACATCATACCATCTTTATGAACTTTCAATTTAACCACTTCCATTACACTCACGACTTAATGACTTCTTGAATACTTCCCGAAAAAGAAAACTGCCATCAGTAAAGACAGCAGTTCCTTTTCGGCTGGTATGCTATTAGGAATACACAATATCGTTCAATACAATCTCATCTGCACAGGCTCGGATATTATTCATCAATCCGACCCATCTCATCATATCCTCCGCTTTCAGTTGTTCCGTCACACCTTGTTTTCTTGCCATTTCCTTTATCAGATACTCCGCCATATTACACGCCGAAGTATCAATTTCAGCAAGGTGTTCATATAACTTTCCGCTTGTAAGCAGATTGCAATATAAGACTTTCCTATGCTCCCTCAAATATCTTTCCCTCATTCTTCCGTATTTTGTGAGCGTAGGCGGTTCTTCGTTTTCTATCGTCAAGCAGGGATAGTAATAATCTCCGATGAGTTCGTACTGGATACCGGTTCTTTCGTCTGTAATAAATCTTTGCATTCTGATTTCTCCTTTCGCTTCTTGTGATAAAATTCCAAAGATTTCTCGTTGTGATTTTGCTTTTGACATTCTTCGGAACAGAATTTCTGCTGACTGTGTGCAGGCCAGTAGGTACTGCCACACACAGCACAGACACGCTGACGATAATAATGATTTCCTTTTTCTGCTTCTCTGTCGGCTTTTGTCTTATCCTGCCTTGCCTGATAGCAACAATCCTTTGAACAGAATATCTGTCGGTTACTTGTAGGCACAAACTCTTTTTGACAGTGAGGACATATCTTTGTCTTGACGATTTCTCCGCCGTTTTCAGCGAGTTTTTTCGCCTTTCGCTTCTCTCGGTAGGCTTTTTCACGCTCACGCTGTTTTGCCAAGCGTTCCATCTCAATCTGTTCTTCCTGTGCCTTTATTTCAGCAAGTTCTTCTTCTGTATAGGCAATATCGACCTGCCCGACATAGTTGAAGTAAATATCAACCTTTTGTGTCCTTGCTTTTCCCACACCCTCTGCTTCATATACCACAATCTTGTCAATAAGTTCAGCAAACATCAAATCGGAAATTTCTGTCGGCTCTTTGCACTTGCGAATTAAAGAAATGAAATGCTTAATATCAACCGTATTTGTCTTTTCTTCGGTCAGTTCCTTTTCCATTTCCTCAATCTTCGTTTCCAGTTCAGCCTGTTCATCATCGTACTGCTTCATCAGTTGCTTATACTGTCTTTCGGGCAGTAATCCCGAAACAAGATTTTCATACAGACCACGAATAAGTTTGGAAAGTTCATCGTATCGCTTCTGAAAACGGAGCAATTCCGATTTATTGTGCTTTGGCTTTTCTGTCTGCTTCTCATTCCATAACGCTTGAAGCTCCTTTGCAAAGGCTTCTTCGTCATTCAGGACAAATCTTGATAATCGTTTGACAGCCGATAATATCAAGGCTTCAACACTATCAGCACTAATCGAATGGGCAGTACAAGCGTTTACTCTGCTTGCATACCCGCCGCAACGGTAAGAATACTGCACCGAACGGTCTTTTTTGCTGTAATGCGTTTGCAGGGTCATTCTTCTGCCACAATCCGCACAGTACAGATAACCGCTTAAACGATTGCTATGCGTACCTTTTGCCGCTGTCCTGTTCGCTCGTTTCTTTCGCTTCTGAACGCTGTCCCAAAGTTCCTGTGAGATGATAGGCTCGTGCGTATTATAAAATACATACTGTTCATCTTCATCGGTATTCTTCCTTTTGTGCAGTTTGAAATTCGTACTGACCGATTTACGCAAAACGGTATGACCGAGATATTCCTGTCTGCTCAAAATTGCTCTTATAGTTGACATTCCCCAAAGATACGGGTCTGTAAACTTTATTCCATTATACTGTTCGGGGTGATATTCCTTTGCGTGTGCCGCCGGAATTAAAACCTTTTCTTCGGTAAGCAATTCAGCGATTGCTCTCGGACTTTTGCCCTCGTTGGCAAGCAAAAAGATACGCTTTACCACCTCAGAAGCCACAGGGTCAACGACAAGCGTTTGTTTGTCGGTTGCTAATCGGTTATATCCATAAGGAATTGAACCGCTGCAACGCTTTCCGTCTTTCATACGGGCATCAAACACAGCCTTGATTTTATTGCTTGTGTCTTTGGCGTACCACTCGTTCATAATATTCAAAAACGGGGCAAAGTCATTATCAGAAGCATTGTTGCTGTCGATACTGTTGTTTATTGCAAGAAAACGGACATCTTTCTGTGGAAACAGAACTTCCGTATAAAAGCCGACTTGCAGATAGTTTCGCCCTAATCGGCTCATATCCTTAACAATAATCGTTGCAACATTTCCTGCTTCTACTTCTTTAATCAACTCCTGAAAACTCGGACGATTGAAATTTACACCCGAAAAACCATCGTCAGTAAAATGACGGATATTCGTAAAACCATTTCTTCGGGCGTAATCTTCGAGGTATTTTTTCTGATTGGTAATGGAATTACTCTCGCCATTCAGGTCATCATCTCTTGATAATCTCTCATAAAGTGCTGTAATCTTTGAAGTCCTTGACATTCTCTTAACCTCCTTCCTTATGTATTTTCAATTTAGGACAGTTAATTTTATCGTCCTATTAAAGTATAGCCCTCCGGCTTCAATTCCAGCACAGAGGTTCGTTTGGCAAAATGAGCGATCCAGGTGTCGAAGTAGGACCAGCCAAAGCGTTCCAACTCCTGCGGCTGCAAATACCGCTGCATGACGAACAGTTCGGAAATCGAGTTGCTGATTGGCGTTCCAGTCGCAAATACTACGCCGCGCCCCTGATTTGTTTCCTGCAAATACTGACATTTGAGCAGCATATCAAAGGCGCGTTGACTGCTTGAGGTTGTAATACCAGCCACATTTCGCAGTTTTGTAAAGACAAAGCAGTTTTTGAAAAAGTGCGCCTCGTCCACCATCATCATATCTACACCGAGCTGCTCAAAGGTCAGCAGATCGTCTTTCTTTTCCTCGGCAGACAGCTTTTTCAGCCGCTCATCCAGATTTTTGCGGAAAATGACCATCTGCTTGACAGACCAATTCTCGCCGTTTTCGCTCTTGATCTCATGGATTGCATTTTCAATATCGTTGATCTGCCGTTCCAGCATAGCGATCTGCCGCTCTGTGGAGATTGGGATTTTCTCAAATTGACTGTGCGCCAGAATCACCGCATCATATTCTCCAGTGGCGATCTTGGAAATGTAGCGGTTGCGGTTTTTAGGGGTAAAATCCTCTGCGGTGGATACCAAAAGATTTGCGTTGGGGAAAAAGCGGTAGAACTCTGTTGCCCACTGGCCTACCAGGGGATTGGGAACTACAAACACCGCCTTGTGGATCGCTCCCAGGTTTTTGAGGTACATCCCGGCGGCAATTAAAGCAGCGGTCTTTCCGGCGCCTACCTCATGTGCAGCAAGCCCCGTCCCGGTATAGATGACACGGGCAGCAAAATCAAGCTGATGCTTCCGCAGCTTCATCTCCGTGTTCATGCCGGGGAATACCAGATGGCTCCCGTCAAACTCACGGGGACGAACCGTGTTAAAAGTGTCATTGTAGATTCGCAGAAGCGTATCCCGGCGCTCCGGTTCTTTCCAAACCCAAGACGCAAACGCCTCCTGAATCTGCTGCTGTTTGGCACGGGCAATCATGGTTTCCTGTGCGTTGATTACATATTTAACCGACTTGTTGCCCTTTTCATTGATGTATTCCTGCCGGTCACGGACAGTCGTGGACTGCATATTAAGGCAATCCTCAAAAATCTCATAAGCATTTTTCCGCTTGGTTCCAAAAGTCTGGTTGACCATTACGGAATCCGGTTCTGCGCTTTTATTGGTGACACGCCAGGTCGTGGTATAGGAGAAATACTCGATGTCAATGCGGTGCCGGTTGTCGCCGCCCTCGATGACCTTTTCATATCCGCTGGTCTGGAAGGTTTCATACATGAATTGGCGATAATACTCAATGGGAACCCAGATGGCGCCCATATTCACTTCAATGTCGGCAGGAGTCAGCGGCTCTGGCTGTACTTCCTCCAGAGCCTCGACATTCCGGGCAAAGAGTTCCGGTTCTTCCGCCGCCTTCTGACGTGCATAGAGCAGCTTATCCCTCACATGACCACTGAGATATTCTTCTGCGAGTTCCCATCCCTCCAGCGGGTTGCCGTAGTATTTTTGGGGATTGAGATAGATGCGAGTATCCAGTTCACGCACCAATTCTTCCGGTTCTTTTCCCGTCAGGAAGGACATATAGGGCAGATCCACCCGCAGCTTGTGATTCAGGCAGATTTGAAGGGCGTCCTCTGCGGTATCTGCATGATTGACCTGACGGAAGGGACGGATGGTGGCTTTGGTGAAGATCGCTGATTTATCCCAGCCGGTCTTGTCTTTCCGCTCATCCTCGATAGAGCGCAGCAGGGGGAATTGGTCATCATCAGAAAAAGCGAGGATGTTTCCTTTGGTATTGATGGCTCCATACTTTGCAACGAAGCGGTCATATACCTGATTAAGTGTGTCCTGCGCTTTCTGAAGATCAAGCGGGTCATACTCATGGGACTGGATGTTGATAACCTCCAGCAGCGCAGTACGAATCTCACACAGCCCCTTGATTCTTTCGGCCTTCATGCCGGTGTAAGGCTGTGGGATCAGCTTATCTTTTTCACAGAAAAAGATCTCGCCGTTCCGCACAACATAGGTGAAGTTTTTGGTTCCGGCCGGGGCGTCCTCATACTCTGCATTGCTTTCTTCCGGTTCGTCCGCCTCGATTTCTTCATCCGGCTCTGCGGTGAAACGGGCATACAGGGAATCAACCGCTTGGGTAAGATGCTGGTTCAGGTCAAAATCTTCCGGGGCAACACAGGCTGTCCCATCTTCGTTGCCGTACATATTCCGGCTGCTCACCATCTCGCCCATGAGCATTTCGGGATTGTCCTTGAAATAGCGGTTATAGGCGATCCATTTACTGCGGTCCAGGTCAGTTTCAATCCAGGACGGAAGATTCGTGCGATCAAGTTCTATGGGATGCGCTCTCTTTTTCAAGAAAACAACATCCGCTGTTACATCGGTTCCCGCCAAAGCCTTGAACGCTGTGTTGGGTAGGCGAATAGCACCGATGAACTCTGCCCGCCGCGCGATATATTCTCGAAGGCTCTCGTCCTTGCGATCCATAATTCCTTTGCTGGTGATAAAGGCAATGATACCGCCCGGTTTCGCAAGGTCCAGGGACTTAATGAAAAAATAGTCATGGATGTACGGGTTCAGGTCATTGTAGCGCCGATCATAGATTTTCACGGAGTTGAACGGGATATTGCCCAGAATCACATCAAAGCTGTTGTCCTCAAATTTGGTGGCTTCATATCCCATGATGGAAATATCCGCATCAGGGTAGAGCTGCTTTGCGATTCTGCCGGTAATGGAATCCAACTCTACGCCAAACAACTTGCTCCCTTGAAATTGCTCCGGCAGCACAGAATAGAAGTTGCCGGTTCCCATACCGGGGTCCAGGATTTTTCTGTCGGGACCACCTTCAAAGCCAAACCGTTCCAGAGCGCGGTAAATGTGCCGGATCAGGTCAGGCTCGGTGTAGTAGGCTGTGATGGTGGAGTTCATGGCCGCCTTGTATTCCACATCAGTCAACAGGGACTTCAACTCCTGATATTCGTTCTCCCAACCAGAGGCCGTACTGGAGAAAGCGTTGGCAAGCCCACCCCAACCGACATAACGGGCAAGGATGATTTGTTCTTCTGGTGTCGCTGTCCGCTTTTCCAGCTCAATCTGCTTGAGCAGCTTGATCGCCATGACATTGTTTTTATATTTGGTCTTTGCCCCACTTGGATACAGGTCATAGTCCTCGGAAAAACGGAAGTTGTGTGCGGCGACCTGCGGCGCCGCAGGCGGCTCACGAAGGGGCGCCAGATCAGTGGGGTTGGCTTCATCCATAACTGCGGGTGCCTCTGCTGCTGTACCATCGCCCATTCGCACAAAGGCGCGAATGGGGCGCAGTTCTTCCAACTCTTTTTCCAGCCGGTATTGCGTGTCCTCCAGATCGTCCATGTCGGCAGCTTCTTGGGGGGAGAGGATAGCCCCACCGTCCAGGCGTCGTACATAAGCGTCAAATTCCCGCGTAATATCTTCAAGGTCATTTTGTACACGGAGATAGTCGGGATTGGGCTGCTCATCCACCACAGCTTGGTACAGGGCCGAACCATCCTCGGTTAAATACCCCCATACAATTTCCTCATTGGGATATTGCCCTTGCAGATAGCGGAGCATCTGGGTTGCGATACCTTGACGTCGGTAGTCCTCCAGGACTTCAATCATGCTGATATGGGGCCGCCCCTCAAAAATACTGTACCGGATGGTTCCAACCGTCAGCTCACCTCGGACCGCCTGCATCAGCATATCAATCTGCCCATGATGGGCGTCCAGGGCTTCGTCCAAAATCTGCGTTTCCTCCGGCGAGGCTTCCGCAGTATTTTCTACCGGCTCCGGGGCTGCCATGCGGCGGGCGTAGGCGTTGATTACATCCAGGGAAATCCAATCAGGTTTTTCCGGCAGTTGGGCATACAGTTCCCGCATTTTCTCAATCTGTGCATCCACGCTGCCTGCCCACAAATGCTTTTCTGCCCGCTGTCCCGCCCCCAGAAAATACTCGCAGTCAGCACACAGACGGTCTAACAGACGGTATTGGTCACTGAAAGGCTGCACTTCATCCTGCTGCTCCGTCTGGCTGACAACAGGGGTTTCCAGATAGCGGCCTTCATCCACCAGGCGTTGCACGACACCGGCAGCCCGCGCCCAGGACAGCTTCGTTTCCTGTGTTTCGCCCTGCTTATCCTGCCATTCGATAGTGACACCTTCACTATTGAACATGGCGTATTTCACGCCCATTTCATCACCGGAGAACCCTTCATAGCCATATAGCTTTTTTAGGAAAGCAGTAAATTCCGATCCGGTGGGGTGGGTCTGGGCAAACTCGTAGATTTGTTCCTTTTTCCCTGCGGTAAGGGGACCTTTCTGCATGACACGCTCAACAAGCAGATCTTCCGTACTCTTTTCCAGGGACAGAAGCGAGAGCTGCTCCGGCTGTTCTTCTTCCACGACCGGAACAGCTTCGGCAACCGGACGCAAATCCACATCGACTTCTTCATCGTTGACCATCATAGAGGCCCGCACCGGCTCATAGCCCTGGCTGCGGATGTTGTTCAGCCAGGTGGCAAAGAATTTGTTGAATCCATTGATTTTCTTTTCATGTGCGGGGTCGTCGGGATCAGCCTCGTTATAGACACCAATGCCGCTGTTCTCATAGCTGAAAGCCCGAAGTGTTCCGGCCTCTTTGTCGATTTGGAAATCCATATAGGGGTCATACATCCGGTCGCCGTTCTGCATATAGTAATGCTCCATGCAGTAATGGGAACCGTATTTATGGTGAATGACCAGAGGGTAGTAGGCTTCTCCGGCCTCCAGCCGCAGATACTCATATTGACCGGACACAATCTCCGGGAACAACTCTTGAAAGCGGCGGAAATTCTTGTGCGCCGTCGTGTTTCCCTTGACGGGCGGCGGTGCAGGCTGCTCCGCTGTATCTGTGGGGAGAGCTGTTTCGGGGGCCTCCACAATAGCATGGGGATTCTCGTCAGGAACGGATGCAGGCTCGTCACCGGCTGCTGGTGTGTCGTTTTCCATTTGAACAATCGCCGGTGGCTTGACCGGTTCCACTACGGTTTCTCCGGCTTCATAGGCAACAGAATCCAGGACATAATCGAAATCTGCTTCTCCGATGGTCATTTGCCGGTGAGGACCGCCCATTTCATCAACTTCATCAGGGATGTTATAATCCCCGATGGGATCAGGCTGCTCCTCTACGACAGGATTGGGATAGTCGCCGTCCTCGATCATGGCGTCCAGTAAAAACGCCAGTCCGTTCCAGGGAATGTAGGTATAGCCTTCATCAAAGAAAAACGAAATGCCATCCTCACCATGTAACCGGGTACGATAGAGAAGATCGCCTTGATATTCACGGTCGCCATAGGGAGTAAAGAGAGCCGCAATCTGCCGCCCCTTGTCTGACCAGTCTGGATTAAGCGGCGGTTCTGACAATACGCTGCGAACCGCACTGTGCAGCTCTGAGGGGTATAGGTTGGTGCTGGTCAGGATGTACTCATAATTGCGCCGGACTTCTGCATCGGTAAAATGGCGTGTCGGTTGTTCCGCAGGAACAGAAAAAGAGCCGCCCTTTTCAGACGGCTCTCCCACAGGTGCGGCGCTTGGCGCCACTTCTGTATTTGGATGTTCTTCGGTCAGCGGGGAATCAGGACTACGCTCTGGAGTACGGTTTCCTCCGCCATCAGTTTCAGACTGTTCAGGTGGCGCGTCCGCTCCATGATGTCCTCGGTCTGCGGGATCGGCTCCTGCTGGAGCATTTGCTGGGTCAGGGCTTCGATCTTCTCGGTCGCCTCGTCCTGTACCCGGTGCATGATCTCCATCAGACTGCCATCCATTTTCAAAGTCGTAAATCGCTGCGGGTGATTCTCTCTGAGGTATTCCAGGGCCATCCGGCCGTACCTGCCCAGAGGCTGATCTGCTTCGCTGCTGTTGGAGATTTGCAGATCGGGCAGCATCATCCCGTCCTGCTCTCTGTATTTCAGATTGATATTCGGTTTGTTCATGTTGTGCCATCCTTTCACGATTGATGATCTTGATGTTCCGTTCCACTTCTAACAGGATGCCTTTGGAAAGGGCGGTTACTGCCGTACCAAGATGAGCAACCAACGGGAGTGTATTGAAATGGCTGACCGTCGCCATACCGTCACTCAGCTGGATTTCTTCATCCGTCAGGTGACACTTTTTGCCGATGAAATAAGAAATGCTGTCGGTCAAAAGCTGGATGTATTGGGCTTCAAAACCACCGGCCGGGATCTCGGTGAACAAATGGCCTTTGGTTTCCTGCTTGAGTTCCTGCAAAAAGTGGTTGTAATTGTCTGCGACAGATTCGCTGGCCATCGCATACAGTGCTTGGGAAAAGCCCTGCTTGGGGAAACCGTGTGCATACGACAGGCGCTCGGTCAGGGCCTCTTTCATTTCATCGGAAAGCTGCCAGTCCGTAGGATGAATCTCTTTGCCAGTAGTCTGGCTTACATCAAAGAGATAGTCAAGGGTGAGTTTGGCATTCCGATAGACACAAACAGCAACGCCCTTTGCACGGGGAATCAAATTTCTGCCTATGGCTGCCCATTGCTTTTGTGTTGCCAGAATCGAAACATCCTCGTCCTGTGCGTACACAAGAAGTATGTTGTCAAAACTGTGCTTATGGAACTGCGATGCAAATGCCAGATAATCCCGCCAGTTGTGTTCATTTCGGACAATATAAGGAGCCATGACTTCATATATCGTCCGCAGGCGTTCATCATTTCTCAACGGTATCTGACCTCCTTCCTGTATTGGTGATTATGGTCGGTTATCCGGCCTCTTGCTCGGACCCCTGTCCTTTCTGAGCAAAGTAGAGGGCAAGCGCCTCGTCCACAATGCTGTCGAACTCTTTCTGGCTGATGCTGGCGGTAAAGTATTTCTTGTAAATCGCCGGTTTGACCTTGAACGCCGTAGCCGTGGATTTCTTGGGTTTCCGGTTAAACTCGCCGGACAAAATCTGTTCGGTACGCTCCGGGGTCAGCTTTCCGGTATATTCCCGCAGCAGGACAACCTTTCCCTCATTGACCTTGTACTCGCTTCCCGAAAGCACATCGTCAACCATCTGCTGTTCCTGTTCGGTCAGATAAGAGAGCTGCACAGCTACCACAATCGGGAACTCGGCGTCATCAATTCGCCTTTTCAGCGGAGTAATCAACTCATTGATGCGGAGATAGTTCGCAACGGCGCGGCCTTTCAGGTCATATTCTGCGCCTACAACATCACGGCTTTTCGACTTGTGGCACTCAATGCCACAAGTCCCGGTTTCCCTGATTTCATCAGGGTTTTCAAGCCGTTTCAACTCCTCGACAATATCGTTCCGGCGCCCCTGACAGATCATCTTGGAATAGCGCAGAGCCAGCACCGCCGCTTTTTCAGAGGGCAGCATTTCGGAGAAGGAGCGTTGCAGGACATTGGTTTCGATCACATAAATCCAGGCATCTTCATCGGAAAGATTTTCCTTGACGATACAGGGAAGTTCACGGTTTGCAATAGCTGCGGCGTTCTGCCGGTTATGACCGGCCAGCATTTCATACTCAAAGCCATCTTCATCCCGTTCGATTTTGCGGATGATGACGGGATTCAGGACCCCATGTTCCGCAATGCTTTCTACCAGATCATTGAGCCGGTCGCCCTCATACAGCCGGAACGGGTGGCCTCGGAAAGCACGAATGGCCTGCGGGGGAAGGGTGATGATGGTGTTCTTGGTCGGCAAGGATACGGAAGGGGTGGGTTCAATAGGTCTTTCTTCTGCGGCATCCAAGCCCAGAAGATCGTCAATGGACTTGATGCGCGGATTGATTTTAGGCATTTGCCAGCACCTCCTTTGCAAGTTCCAGATAGGCAAGAGAGGCGGGGTTTGCCTGCTCCAGTTCCATGACGCTCATTCCGTAGCTGTTTGCGTCCCCCACCTTGACCGTGTAGGGAATCTGACAGTTGAAGATGGGGAGCGATTGGAATGCCTTTGTGACCTGACCGTATGTACGGCGATACAGGTTCGTCCGCTTGTTGCATTTGGTGAACAGGATACCGCCGATCTCAATGCTGGGATTTAATTTCCGCTTGATTTTCTTGATGGTGTCCACCAACGCCTGCAAACCGGTCAGAGCGAACAGTTCCGGGTCAATCGGGATGATTACCTCGTCGGCAGCCGTTAAAGCGTTGATGGTCAACGAGCCGAGAGAGGGGTTGGTGTCCACGATAATGTAATCGTAGGACAGCCGCAGAGGGTTCAGCAGAGCAGCCAGGTAGTCATTGCTGTCCGGCGTCATCAGCAGATTTGCCTCCGCAACGGTGAGAGAGCGGCTGGAAGGGATCAAGTCCACAGAGCCGATTTTCTGGATGAACTCGTTGGTATCCGGCAGAGATTCGTCCAGAAGCAGATTGGTGATGAGAGTCCCGGTATTACAGGGCGTCTGGGTCGGCAGGACACCGAAGCTGGTGGTGAGGTTATACTGGGGGTCAAAGTCAACTACCAAGACCTTTTTGCCCATCTCGGCCAGCGCATAGGACAGATTTCGGACCGTGCTGGTCTTGGCTACTCCACCTTTCTGGTTGGCTACAACAATTATTTTCCCGCTTTCCATGATAGAAAACCTCCTATATTTTCGTGGAATTTTTGTGATTTCAAGCGTTTGTTCAAATATGCGTCACTGGCCATAAAGTCGATCAGATTGACCTTCGGGATGATAAATGCCGGACCATGTGAAAGAGCTTTCAGCTTTTTCGTTCTGATCCATTTTGCGACCGTAGATGCCGTGGCGCCTGTTAATTCCGCGGCCTCTCTCGTGGAAACTATGTCGGGAATGTCCCGGAAACTCTCTATGTAGTATTTTCGCAGTTCCTCCGTTGTCACAGATTCGGGAAGCAGGGGCTTGACTGCGTATGTCCCGCTATATGAGCCGGGGGGAAGTTTGTATTTTTCGGGGTGGATTTTCCTGCGCTCAAGGTAGCGAACAATGTCTTTCATCTTAATGGTGTAATTCCGGGTCTTTTTCCCACTCTGTACGCAGGGAACCAGACCGGATTGCAGCAGATAACGAGCTGTGCGTTTGCTGATATGACAGATGATGCGGAATTGCTCTTTTTGGACTGTTTCTGGGTACTGATTCAGCAAATAGCGATACTTGGATACCTGTGCCACATCACTCGCCTCCTTTTTCCTGCCACAGACGCTCAAATGTATCCATCAATTCCTTTTGGACAGGGGTCTTTCGGCGGATACGGCGGTAATATGGGCTTATCAGAAAGTCCAGCATAAAATCCTTTGGGACGGTGTACTGCTTTCCGGGCTGGAAAGCCTTCAGAATCCCTGTGCTGATCCACCGCACGATTGCCGAGGACGAAAAGCCTGTAATCTGCTGAATATCTTTTACGGAAAGCAGGTCTGAGTAGGGAGATAGATGTTTGTCATAGAATGTTCTCATAGCACAGATATAGGGACTGTCTGCTTCCTGTCTGCACTCACGCCGATAGAGATAAGCAAGAATGTCCGTCAGTTTGATTTTGTGGCTACGGATCAGGTGGTTTTGCTCAATGGTGTAGGGAATCTCACCTTGTTGCTCCAAATTGTAGGCGGTCTTGGGACAGATGCGGCAGATCTCGCATAGTTCCCGTTGGGTTACATAGGCGGGATACTTTGCGGCGATGTCGGGGTAATACTTGGTCAAATCCATGTGCAGCACTCACTTTCTTGTTCATCTGTCATTGGTAGGTGAGGTACTTCACTGGTGCGTCGTATAATGTTGACTTTTGAAATGAGTTCAAATAAAATTAGGATGACAAATCAAATTGAGATTTGCGTTTTCGTAAAAAGGGATGGGTGTTAAACTCCTCGATCTGGCGTGCAGTTCTATCCTTGTTCTATCCTCCGGTCATAATTCGGGGTAAAAACGGGAAGAACTCGGAAAGCCCGGTGGGTTCAAATAAAAGCGAAAAGCGGAAGCCAAAATCCGCAGTATACCGCAGCATTTTGGCTTCCGTTGTGTACTTCCATATTCGCTTAATTTCCACCAGAAGGCATAAGCGGGAAATGACTCGAAATGCTGTAGACCGAAAGGTCTCTAGGGTTCGAATCCCTAACTCTCCGCCACGAAAAGCCTGTAATCACGCCGATTACAGGCTTTTTTATTTTTGCCAAAAGAACCGAGTCTGCACGATTTTCGGTTTTCAGGGGAGAAAATCAGAAGTTCTCCCCGGCACCGATCGACCCCCAGCGGCTGCTGAAGTCGCCGCCCTCCGGCAGGGCAAGCCCTGTCTCCATCGCCTGTGCCGAGGTGATCTTGGACTTGTAATCCAAGTGAGCGTAGATATTCGCCGTGGTGGTGAAGTCGCTGTGACCCAGCCACTCCTGAATGTGCTTGAGAGGCACATCGTTTGCCAAAAGCAGTGAGGCGCAGCTATGTCTGAGGTCGTGAAAGCGAATGTGCCGCAGACCGTTCTGCTCCAGCAGCTTGCTGAAATTGGCGGTAACGCTTCTGGGGTTGAAGATATTGCCCATGGCATCCACAAAAACATAGCCGTCATACTTTTTGCTGTAGCAATTTCCGCATACGCGCCGATTCTCCTTTTGCTGCTCCCTCAGCGCCAGCAGCTTTTCCCGGATGTTGCTGACCAGCGGCAGGGATCACAGGCTGGATTTCGTCTTGGCACGGTCGGCGCAGACGATTTCACATTTGCCGTCTATCTTTGCGTTGGTTACAATGTGCTTAATGGTGATGGTGTCCCGCTCAAAGTCGATGGCGTCCCATTTCAACCCCAGCGCCTCGCTGCGGCGCAGGCCGTAAAAGGCGGTCATCTGAATCAGCAGGGAGTACGGATGATCCTTGGACGCTTCCAGCAGCCTCTCCAGCTCCTCCTGCCGGTAATAGTCCACAATGTACCGTTGCTTCTTGGGGCGCTCCACCTTGTCGGCGGGGTTGAAGGGAATCAGGTCCATTTTGACGGCGCATTTCAGTGCCTTGTGGATATTGGCGTGATAGTGGATTACCGTACCGGGCGACACGGTTTTCAGCTCATGCAGATAAAAGCTCTGAATGTGCTTGGCTTGAATTCCGTCCAGCGTCAGTCCGGTGTTTCGGAAATACGGTGCGATCTTCCCCTTTACCATCTGCGTGTAAGAGGAAAAGGTGGTCTTTTCCTCCGAGCTGCGGATAATCTCCAGCCACAGCAGCGCCTCCGTGCCGGGATATCATGCATAAGCACTGCCGCAGCCAGCAGCAGGCGTACGGTAATTTCTTTCATAGGGGTTCTGTCTCCTTTCCTTCGACGCAAAAACGCAGAGCAAACCTGGAATGGGATCAAGTTCGGCTCTGCGTCTCTGCGTCTGGCATGATTGCTCTGTATTCTATTTTTCCACTGTGGGCTGCCACCAGGAAGGTCTGTTTACACTTGGGGCAGAACAGCGGGAAGTTTTCCGGTACGGTATCCTCCCAGATCTAGGTGCGGGTTTTGCCCCAGCAGGCCGGGCACAGCACCCAGTGGATCTTTTCACACTCCATGGGACAGCCTCACTCCCCGTGATGCGCCACACTGGCGATCTCCTGCAGCTGGAAGCGGTATTCCTGGCGGACCTCCGGGTATTTTTCCCGGTCTACCCGGCTAAGGAACATCTCCAGCGGGCGGACCCACAGGCCGCCATCCCCGTACAGCTTGCGGTAGATGACACAGGGCACGCCGCTTTCTGAATCGTGCGCCAGGCCCTCCACCAGGTAATAATCGCCCTTAAAGTGGCAGTAAACTCTGCCGATCTGCAATTCCTGCATGGTGTTGTCCTCCTTAATTTGTCAAGCATATTTTTGCGGATATTTGGAATGCCGGGCGGGGGTTGTATTGACTTTTTCGATGTAAAGCGCTAAAATAGCAAGGAGCAGCAAGCCGGCCACAAGGCACGGCTTGTTTTATGGAAACGGAGAAAATGAAATGAAACATCAAAAAAGCACACGGAGCTTTGCCAGCCGGTGGGGCTTCATTCTGGCCTCGGTCGGCTCGGCGGTGGGGATGGCCAATGTATGGGGTTTCCCCAACAAACTGGGCAGCAATGGCGGCGGGGCATTCCTGCTGATCTACCTGCTGTTTGTCTTTATCTTCAGCTATGTCGGTCTTCCGGCGGAATTCGCCATGGGGCGGTGGGCGGCCACCGGCACCCTGGGGGCCTACCGCAATGCCTGGGCCACCCGTGGAGAAACAGCCGGGAAGGTGGGCGGTGTGCTGGGCTGGCTGCCGCTGGCGGGCTCCCTGTGCATTGCTATCGGGTATGCCGTTATTGTTACCTATGTGCTGAAAGCGCTGGTGGATTCCCTGACCGGCACCCTGATGACCGCCGATACCGCCGCCTGGTTCGCTTCCTTTTCGGCGCAGCCCTATTCGGTGGTGCCTTATCACATCATCGTAGTGGTGGGCACCCTGCTTACGCTGTTCCTGGGGGCCCACAGCATAGAAAAGACCAACAAGATCATGATGCCGCTGTTTTTCCTCATCTTCCTGGTGCTGGCGGTACGGGTATTTTTCCTGCCCGGCGCCGCGGAGGGATATCAATTTATGTTTACCCCGCGGTGGGAAGCCCTGGCTGACCCCATGATCTGGATCTGGGCCATGGGGCAGGCGTTTTTCTCGCTTTCGGTCACCGGTAGCGGCATGATCGTCTACGGGGCTTATCTCTCTCCGCAGGAGGATGTGGTGGGGGTGGCGCAGCACACCGCCCTGTTTGATACCATCGCTGCGGTGGTGGCCGCGCTGGTCATCATCCCGGCCTGCTTTTCCTACGGGCTGGATGTAGGCGCGGGACCCAGCCTGCTGTTTGTCACGCTGCCCACCATTTTGCAGGATATTCCCCTAGGTCAGCTGTTTGCCGTTATCCTGTATATCGCCATGATCTTTGCCGGAGTCAGCTCGCTGCAAAACATGTTCGAGGCCGTGGCGGAATCGCTCCAGAACCGGTTCCCCCGGCTGAGCCGCACCGCTACCCTCATCATCCTGGCCGTACTGTGCCTTGGCTTCGGCATCGGTATGGAGACCATCTCCCAATGGGGGCCGTGGATGGATCTTGTTTCCATCTATATCATCCCCATCGGCGCTACGCTGGGCGCTGTTTCCTGGTTCTATGTAATGAAAAAAGACGAGCTGCTTTCGGCCATCAATACCGGCAGCGGGAAGACCCGCGGCCGCCTGTGGTATGGCATCGGCCGGTACCTTTATGTTCCGCTGGCTGTTATCCTGTGCTGCGTTGCCCTGTTTATGAAGGTCGCGTTCTGATCCCATAAAATACTGCCTCCCGCCGGAGAGCCCGGCCGGGGGCATTCCTTTTGCGAAAAAAGGGAGGTACCCACACCGGTATCTCCCTTTATGTATTACGGCTTACAGCACTACCCGCAGTACAAAGCGGTCATCCACCACCGAGAACTGGCAATTGCCGTGCAGCTTTTCCGCCACATAACGGATGCTTTGGCTGCCAAAGCCGTGGCCTTCTTCCTTGGCCACCGGCAGGCCGTCCCGCAGCTCCGGAGTTTCGGCAAAGGTATTCTTGATGGAAATGAGCAGCTTGTTTTCCTTCATGCGCAGGTCCAGCTCGATATAGCGTTTTTCCGGCGGCAGCTTTTTGACCGCGTGGATAGCATTTTCCAGCGCGTTGGAGAGAATGGCGGTCAGATCCACCTCGGAATAGGGCAGTTCCTCCGGTATCTGCACCGAGTATTTGAACTCGATGCCGCAGGCTTTGATCTTTTCCTCGTAGGAGGAGAGGATCAGATTGACTACCTCATTTTTGCTGTAACACTGGGTGGCGGTATTATCGGTGGCGGTGACGACCTCGCGGATGAATTCCTGCGCCTTTTCGGTCTCGCCATTTTCGATGTAGCCGGAAACATTGGTGAGGAAGTGGCGCATATCATGCCGCAGGATGGAAATTTCATATTGGGAGCGTTTGATTGCCTCGATCTCTTTTTCGGACTGAGTACGCTTCATTTCCATCAGCTGGTTGCGCAGCTCCGCTTCCCGTTTTTCCTCATACTGCTTAAAGTACATAAACAGGAACAGGATGTAGGCGATGCACAGCACAAAGCCCAAAAATTCCGTTACGACCTCCCGGCCGGAATACAGCAGCGTGGTATATACGCCGGTGATATAATCAAACACATAGTAGACTAGTGGCATTAGGCCCAAGATGAGGAGGGACCGAGTGGGCTTTTGCAACAGCTGCGCGGTAGCATCGGAGACAAACCGTATAAGGATAATGAAGGTGATGACTGTGACGGTGATGCGTACCGCGTAGTAGATCCACATCTGGGGCATGGCAGCATAGGCCACCAGGCCCACCCACTTGCTGATCTGGCAGCAAAGATAGGCAGTAAGCACCGAAAGGACGGAAAGCGCCGGTTTGTACTTATAGTAGCGGGAAAGGAACAGCACCAGCGGCAGGTGGATAATAAGAGGATAGATTTTTTCGGTACCCTCGGTGCCCAGGCCCAGGTAAGCAGCGATATAGATGATTCCCACCGCGCCGGAAAAAATGAGCAGAGTAAAGACATTGTGGCGGTTCATGCGAACGCCCAGGAAGGCTGCAGATATGTAAACGCCAAACAGAAGCGTAGTAGCATTATGCAGCACAGCCAATATGCTTTCCAGCATGGAGGTCCCTTCTTTCTTTATTCCTCTTGGAACATATGCGCGAAATAAGCCTCCTGAAAGGCTTTGCCGTAGCCCCTCGCGATGGGAATGCTGCGGCCGGATTTGGTAAAGATCTCGTTATTATTAAAGTGATCGACATTGGGCAGGTACACCAGGTAGCTGCGGTGGCACTTGAAGAACCCGCTGCTGACGGTCAGGCGCTCCTCAAAAGAACGCAGCGGTTCGGAGGTTTCCACCACCTTATCTCCGCGCAGATAGAATACCACCCGTTTATTCTGGGCTTCAGCGTATTCGATGTCGTGGAAATAGAGCTTCTGGAAGCCGAAGGAGGTCTTCAGCACCATGTTTTTCGGCTCCGCCTCAAAGAGATGGCTACAATCCTCCAGGGCCCGCCGCAGCCGCTCGTAGGTGATGGGCTTGAGCAGGTAATCCTGTGCCCTTACCTCGTAGGATTCCAAAGCGAATTCCGGAGAGGAGGTCAAAAAGATGATCTTTACCGCGGTATCCTGCGCGCGCAGCTCCCGCGCGGTATCCATCCCGTTCAGCAGCGGCATCACAATATCCAGCAGGATGATATCCATGCGGAAGGCCGCGTTTTTGGCGATGAGCTCGTCCCCGTTATCAAAGGGATACAGCTCGGTGGGGATCCCGCTGTGATCCGACCAGATGCGGATCATCTGCATCAAGCGCTGCCGGAATTCCTTATCGTCATCACATACGCCAATGCGCAGCATGCCCCTCACCTCCTCTTGTCGTTAGTCTTATTCTATTTTATCCATGTCGATTTTGCAACTATATCGCGCTGCATTTCACACCGATTTTTTCGCATTTCGCACTTGGGCCATTTTCACTTGCTTTCCCATGCTACAATGAAGGCAATTAAATAGTGTACTCTTGTCGCAATTATTCATTTTACCCAATCAACATGGAGGAACTACCCTTGAAAAAAAGAATACTGAGTTCTTTGCTGGCGCTCTTTTTGGTGCTGGCCTTTGGTGCGTGTGGAGAAGATATCTCCACGCCCGAACCCAACGCCGAGGCCGGCACCTGGGCCATCTACTGGTACCTGTGCGGCAGCGACCTGGAATCGAATGGCGGCTTTGCCACCAGCGACCTGATGGAAATGATGGAGGTGGCCCTGCCTGAGAATGTCCGGGTCGTCATCCAAACCGGCGGCGCCAAGACCTGGCAGAACAATGTTGTTGATGCCGATATCCTGCAGCGCTATGTGTATGATAGCGAGGGGCTTACCCTGGTGGATGAGCTGCCCCCCGCCAGCATGGGCGATGCCGCCACGCTGACGGATTTTCTGCGCTACTGCAAACAGAATTACCCGGCTGAAAAGACTGCCGTTCTCTTTTGGAATCACGGGGGCGGCTCGGTAAGCGGCGCGGCCTTTGATGAACGCTACGGCTATGACTCCCTAACCCTGGATGAGATGCATACTGCCTTTGGCCGGGTGTGGGAAGCCGATGAAAACAATCCGCCCCTGGAGCTGGTAGGCTTTGATACCTGCCTGATGGCCACGGTGGATGTGGCGGGCACCTTTGCCGGTACCGCGCACTATCTGGTGGCCTCCGAGGAAGTGGAGCCCGCCAACGGATGGGACTATACCGGCTGGCTGGGCGCCCTGGCCGCCGATCCCGCCATGGACGGCGCCGCACTGGGTGAGGTCATCTGTGATGCCTACTACGCCGGCTGCCAGGCGGTGGGCACCCACAGCAACGCCACCCTTTCCCTGACCGACCTGACCCGCACCGGCCCGCTGCTGGAGGCCTATGAGGCCTTTGGCGCTGAAGCGCTGGCCGCTGCCTGCGAGGATCCCGGGTTCTTCTCCCGGTTTGCCCGCGTTGCCGCGCAGAGCGAAAACTACGGCGGCAACACCCGTGAGCAGGGCTACACCAACATGGTGGATCTGGGCCACATGGCCCGGCAGAGCACCGGCCTGCTGCAAACCGCCGGAGATGTGCTGAATGCCCTGGAGGACTGTGTGCTGTATCGGGTCAGCGGGCCCTACCGCGCCGAATCCACCGGCCTTTCCTGCTACTATTCCTACAATGGCGACCTGAACGATCTGTATGGCTACACCAATGTCGGCGCCGGCCAGGCGTTCAAATATTTCTACTCCTACGAGCTGACCGGCCAGTTGGACGACGCCGGGATGGAGTATATCTCCGGCATGAACTACGAGGAGCTGCCGCAGATACAGAGCCTGGCCGCTATGGGTTGGGACGGTATGCCGCTGCAGGTGGATGAGGACGGTGTTTCCCATCTCACCCTGGGGCCGGAAGCCGACAACATTCTGGCGGGCATCGGCTTTTCGCTGTACTATTTTGATGAAGAAAACGATATCATGCTGCTTCTTGGTACCGATAACGATATGAACGCTGACTGGGAAAACGGTGTCTTCTCCGATAACTTCCGCGGCGTATGGGGCGGCATTGATGGGCATATGGTCTACATGGAGCTATGCTTTGAGGGTGAGGATTATAACCTTTACTCCGTGCCGGTGCTGCTGAACGGCGAGCCCTACAACCTGCAGGTCGCCTACGACTTTACCACTGAGGAATGGAGTATCCTGGGGGCCCGCCAGGGCATTGGCGAGGCCGGTATGTCCGATAAGGAGCTGCGCCTGCTGCAGCCCGGCGATGCCCTCACCACCATCTGGTATCTCTCCTCCTATTCCGGGGAGGATGGCCTGGAGGCCTATGCCGTGGAGGAGCTGACCGTGACCGCAGACACCGCCTTTGCCGAAATGGAGCTGCCGAACGGCCGCTACGGCATGGTATTTGAGATGCGCGACGCCATGGATAATTACGCCTATTCCGATAGCGTATTCTTCCTGTGCGAGGACGGAAAGATCTCTACCCTGATCTACGAATGACCCACTATCCCGTTATAGACCGCATCCCGCGGTTTATATAAAAAAGAAAAAGTATTTGGAGGAACGAACTATGAACACCAAGAAACTGCTTGCTATCCTGCTGGCTGCCATCATGATGCTGGCCCTGGCCGCCTGCGGCGATGAGCCCGCGCCCACCCCCACCCCCGATCCCGACCCCGTAGATACCCCCAATGAGGGCGGCGAGGATGCTCAGAGCGTCCTGACCATGTATACCTTTATGGATACCGTCCCTGATCTGGTCGGCACTGCTTGGAGCTTTATCGGTGGCTGTGTCAACGGCGTTGTGATGACCGAAGATCAGGTCAATCAAGTTCTGAGCCAGATGGATGACTACTATCAGTTCTATTTCAATGATGAGACCACCGTTACACTGTATCAGGGCAACGACACTGCACCCGAAGGTACCTACTCTGCTGTAAATGACACCACTGTAAAGATCGAGGTAGAGGGTGTCACCTATGCCGCTGTCTTTGCTGAGGGCGAATATGGCCCCCTTTTGGTTGCCATGCTGGATTCCACCGGCACCAACGCCTTGGTGTTCGAGATGGTTGTTGAGGGCTGATCCAAGCCATTAGGAACCGCGCAGTAAGTTAAAACCGCGGGCGGGCATATGGGTTCAACCCACGCCCGCCCCTTTCCTATCCCTGCGCCGGTTGCGAAAAACTTCTGCGGTTTGCAAAAAAGACGCCTTTCGGCGTCTTTTTTTGCGTGCTTTATTCCTTTGGGGATTTTGTATCAGCGGCCCTCCCACTCGGCCTGCCGGCGGGAAAACTCGCAGCCGCAGTAGGGCTGGCGGTATAGGCCATATTCCCGCGAAAGCGCGATGGACCGCTGATAGCCGCCCTTTTTCTTAAAATCAGAGGGCAGGTATTCTACCCCGTACCGCTTGCCCAACTCCTGCCCAATGGCATTGAGCAGCGGAGCGTTTTTATGGGGGCTTACCGTAAGCGTGGTGGCAAAAAGGGGAAATCCTTTCTCTTGGGCATAGGCCGCCGCGCGTTCCAGCCGCAGCCGGAAGCACCGTTCACACCGGCTGCCGCCCTCAGGGGCGTCCTCCAGGCCGGCCGCAGCCCGCAAAAAGGCCTCGGAGGAGATGGAATCCTCCACCACCGTCACATCCCGGCAAAAGGGCGCCTCGGCGCAGAAGCGCCGCAGCTCCGCCAGCCGCTTTTGGTATTCCGCCGGGTCGGTGATATTGGGATTGCAGAAAAACAGCGTAATGGAGAAATATTGGGTCAGGTACTCCAGTACATAAGAGGAGCAAGGCGCGCAGCAGGCATGCAGCAGCAGCGGCGGACGGGACACCACGCACAGCCGCTCTATTGCTTTTTCAGTCACCCGCTGGAAGTTCGGTTTTTCCATTTTACCGCGCCTCTTTTCCGCTTTACTATCCCTATTATGCCACACCCGGCCCCAAAAGAAAAGCCCCCGCTAATGGCGGGGCTTTTGCTCAGCTGCCGTGCGTGCGCACCAGCAGCCGGTCCAGGTTATTGTGCTTGCGATAGGCTTCGCAGTACAGGCGGGTGCACTTCTGGTACAAGGCAAATTTCTTCCGGGCGGATTCCTCATCGCCGTATACCTTCCAGGTGCCCACGCACTTGGCACAGCGGGCGCCATGCCGGATAAATCCGCTGACATCCTCCGCCGGATAACCCAGGAACAATCCGATCTCATGCGGAAAATCCTTTCCCCTGTTCAGGCGGCGCACCAGCTCCACCACACAGCGCTCGGGGTCTTCGGTGGGGTAGCGCTTTTCCCTCAGAATGGCGCGTGCCCCCTGCTCCCGCAGGTCCCGCCGCAGTTTTTCCGGGCGATACATGTAGATGAGCTCCCGGTCACCCAGGCTTTTTACCGGTACCAGCCGGATACCGCAGGGCACCAGCCGTTGGTTCAGTCGGCGGATACTCTGCCACAGCGTGCGGGTATCCTCCGCTGGGCAGCTGAATAGGTTTCCTGTTTTTAGCCCTGCCATGGTGGGGCTGCACTGCTCCACCACCAGTTCTTCCGACATTCTGGTGCCCCCTTTCCGCTTGTGCTGTTAGTATATCATTTTGGCTCCGCTTTATTTACGCTGGAACAGCCCGCCCAGGCCGTGCTTTTCCTCACAGGGCGCGGTGGTCACGCTTTTCAACTCATAGCCAGTCTCGGCGATCACCGCCCGCAGGCGTTCCTCCCCCAGCGGTTCCTCGCACTGGATGACCGTTTCGCCCTTGGTGTGGCTGGAGCTCACCTTCTTTACAGCAAAGTGGCTGCGGATGGCATCATTGATATGCGCCTCACACATGCCGCAGGCCATACCATCCACCTTCAGCGTCATCTGTACCATCTCACTCATCCTTTCTTCTCCGCCGCGTTTTTCAGCAGTGTTTTTATTTTGTATTTGATGTAACTGAGTCCCGCGGCCACCGCCAGCAGCAGCGCCGCAGTCCAGCACAGTTCCTGTATGTTCATGGGGTCCTCCTTAGGAGGCTGCCTCTTCTACCGCCTGGCGGTCACACAGCCCCGCCAGGCTTTCTTCCGGCACCTGCGCCAGCAGCTGACAGATCATCGTCTGCGGCTCTGTCAGCTCCGGGAAACCCTGCCGCAGCAGTGCCGCCGTGCTGTGGTAGTACCGCTGGTACCGCTTGGCCGTTCTGCTGCCGTATTCGGTCAGCGAAACCGCCCCGCGGGTGCCTTTCTTCACTAACCCCAACGCCGTCATGGTATCCACCATATTATGGACGCTGGGCGGAGAAAGCTCTAGTGCCGCCGCCAGATCGACGCAGCGGGTGTGTCCGTTTGCGGCAGTCAGCCGCAGCAGCACCAGCAGGTAGCGGATATGGGCGGCCGTCAGAGCGTTTTGGTTAGCCATTGCTTACCTCCTGTTAAGGCAAAGGGGAAACGCAGATGCTTCCATCCGCGTCTCCCCGCCTGTTGCTTTGTTACTTCTGGTGGCAGGAGCCCGACATGGCGCAGTGGGCACAGTTGCAGCCACAGCTGGATTTTCCTTTTTTCTTGTCCTTTACCAGCTTCCGGATGATGAGTACAACAACGAGAAGCAATACGGCCGAGATCAGAATCGTACCGATATTTTCCGTGATCCATGCTAGCATAAGTCCGACTCCTTTCTGTTATGTCTATGGTCTAAAGTGATTTTGCAAATTACATCTCTACCTTGGTGGTCAGCTTGGTGGCCTCCTTATAGGGGCGTACCAGCATGTAGATGATAGCAGCGAGTACGATGACCGCAGCGATCACACCAATGATATTGGCATTGCCGGTGAACAGGCCGCCGAACTGGTTGATCATCAGGGCTACCGCATAGGCAAAGCCGCACTGATAACCGATAGCGAACCAGGTCCACTTGGGGCTGTTCATCTCACGCTTGATAGCACCGATGGCCGCGAAGCAGGGAGCGCACAGCAGGTTGAATACCAGGAAGCTGTAACCGGTGATGCCGTTGAACGCAGCCGCGATAGCATCATATACCGTACCGGCGCCGCCGCTGTACAGTACGCCCAGCGTACCAACGATGTTTTCCTTCGCAACCAGACCGGTGATAGAAGCAACGGTCGCCTGCCAGTTGCCCCAGCCCAAAGGTGCAAAGATCCAGGCGATGGCATTGCCGATCTTGGCCAGGATGGAAGCGCTGATCTGATCCTCCTCCAGCATGCCGAACTGCCCGTCCAGCCAGCCGAAGCGGGAGGTAAACCACACAAAGATGGTGGAAAGCAGAATGATGGTACCGGCCTTCTTGATGAAGGACCAGCCGCGCTCCCACATGGAACGCAGGACATTGCCCAGAGTGGGCCAGTGATACGCGGGCAGCTCCATAACGAAGGGAGCGGGATCGCCGGCAAACATCTTGGTCTTCTTCAGCATGATGCCGGAAATGATGATGGCAGCCATGCCGATGAAGTAAGCGGAGGTGGAAACCCAGGCGCTGCCGCCAAACAGAGCGCCTGCGATCATCCCGATGAAGGGAACCTTGGCGCCGCAGGGGATAAAGGTGGTGGTCATGATGGTCATGCGACGGTCACGCTCATTTTCGATGGTACGGGAAGCCATGATGCCGGGGATACCGCAGCCGGTACCGATGAGCATGGGGATGAAGGACTTACCGGAAAGGCCGAACTTACGGAAGATACGGTCCAGTACGAAGGCGATACGGGCCATATAGCCGCAGGCCTCCAGGAAAGCCAGCATCAGGAACAGCACCAGCATCTGCGGCACAAAGCCCAGCACCGCACCGACACCCGCCACAATACCGTCAAGGATCAGACCGGAGAGCCAGTCGGCAGTGCCGGCAGCTTCCAGGGCATTGCCTACCAGTACAGGAATACCGGGTACCCATACGCCGTAATCAGCGGGGTCGGGCTCCTCCCCGATCCTCTCGATGGTCGCCTTGGCCTTTTCATAGTCTGCCATGGTCGCCGTCTCGGTGGAGACAGCAAGGGTTTCCTCATCTTCTACCTCATAGGTAAAGGTGCCATCTGCGGCCAGAGAGCCATTTTCTTCGATGTAGGCATCATAGCCGTCTACGATTAGGGAAGCCTCGCCGTATTCCTCGGCAAGGTCGCCGTATCCGCCGTCGATGCCCAGCAGGTGCCAGCCATCTCCGAACAGCCCGTCATTGGCCCAGTCGGTCGCGGGGGCGCCCACGCCCACCATGGCCACCCAGTAAACGATGAACATGACGACCGCGAAGATGGGCAGACCCAACCAGCGGTTGGTCACGATGCGGTCGATCTTATCGGAGGTGGAAAGACCGCCGTGATTCTTTTTCTTGTAGCAGGCCTTAATGACCTCGCCGATGTAGATATATCTCTCGTTGGTGATGATAGACTCGGCATCGTCATCCATTTCGGTCTCTACGGCCTTGATGTCGTTTTCGATGTGCTCCAATACTCCCTTATCGATATTCAGGGAGGAAAGCACCTTATCATCACGCTCAAAGATCTTGATGGCGTACCAGCGCTGCTGCTCTTCGGGCATATTGTGCACGGCGGCTTCCTCAATGTGCGCCAGTGCGTGCTCCACGCTGCCGGAGAAGGTGTGCTGCGGAACGGTCTTGCTGTTCTTGGCGGCATCAATGGCAGCCTCGGCGGCAGCCATCACGCCGGTCCCCTTCAGGGCAGAGATCTCCACCACCTTGCAGCCCAGCTGGCGGGAAAGCTCTTCTACATTGATCTTATCGCCGTTTTTCTTTACCAAATCCATCATGTTGATGGCGACGACGACCGGGATGCCCAGCTCGGTCAGCTGGGTGGTCAGGTACAGGTTACGCTCCAGGTTGGTACCATCAATGATGTTCAGGATGGCATCGGGGCGCTCGCCCAGCAGATAATTACGGGCTACTACTTCTTCCAGGGTGTAGGGGGAAAGGGAATAAATGCCGGGCAGGTCGGTGATGGTAACACCCTCGTGCTTTTTCAGCTTACCTTCCTTTTTCTCTACGGTAACACCCGGCCAGTTGCCTACAAACTGGTTGGAACCGGTAAGAGCATTGAACAGGGTAGTTTTACCGCTGTTGGGGTTACCGGCAAGGGCAATTCTTACATCCATGCGTTATGGCCTCTCTTTCTGATGATTTTGATTAGCAGACGCTAACCATATGTCGTTAAAAATGCGGGATGCAGCCTCCCGCGGGGTCCGACTTATTCTACCTCTATCTGTTCGGCATCGGCCTTGCGCAGAGAAAGCTCGTACCCGCGCACCGTTACCTCGATGGGATCGCCCAGCGGCGCTACCTTGCGGATATAAACCTCAACACCTTTGGTCAGGCCCATATCCATGATGCGTCGCTTGATGGCGCCTTCGCCATGGATCTTTACCACACGGACGGTCTCGCCGATCTTGGCCTCTTTCAGATTTTTCATCGTCTGGTTCCTCCTTCTTGTCACATTTCGCTTGTGCTTATGTAGTGTAAAAAGGCATCGCTGCCGTTATACCAAAATTTTCAGCGCCATCTCTTTGCTGATGGCCACGCGGGCTTCCTTTACATTCACTATCACATTGCCGCCCAGGGTGTTTACCACGGTCACTTCACCGCCCACCACAAAGCCCAGATTCTCCAAATGGCGTTTTACCTCCGGGCTGCCGCCAATGCGCTTGATGATATTTTCTTCCCCTACCTGCGCCAGGCTTAAAGGCATCATTTGTTTGTCCTCCGTTCCTCAGCCGGTGTCTTTCTTTTGGCTGATGTCACTTTGCAGTTAGCTCTTGCTAACCATGCATTATAATACAAAAACCGCCCTCTCTTGTCAATGGATTTTTCTCAAAAAAAATTCTCCTCCCGCATTTTCGGCAGTCCTGCCATCAGGTTAGCCTTGACTAACAAAAAACTTGTGCAGTTTGCCAAGGCTAACTCGTCATTTCCCCCGCCGCATTACTGTTTTGCTCCTTTTTTATGGAGAATTTCCCCCACAGCCTTGCACTTTGCCCCAAAAATGTGTAAACTATACTCGTAAGGTCTTATTTGCGGCCCATCCATCTCTTATTATGTAAGGAGTATTCTATGCTGGAATTGCAACACATCAGCTACGAAACCGAAGAAAACCGTGAAATACTGCACGATATCAGCCTGACGATCCAGGACCGCTTTGTGGCCATCACCGGCCCCAATGGCGGCGGTAAATCCACCCTGGCCAAAATCATTGCCGGTATCTATACCCCCACCTCCGGCCGCATTCTGCTGGATGGCGAGGACATCACCGCCTTTTCCATCACCGAACGCGCCCGCCGGGGCATCAGCTATGCCTTTCAGCAGCCGGTGCGCTTTAAGGGTCTGCGGGTCGGCGACCTGATGAACCTGGCCGCCGGAAAGGACGCCAATATCGCCGAAGTCTGCGCCTACCTCAGCGAGGTTGGTCTTTGCGCCCGGGATTATATCGACCGTGAGTTGGACGCCAGCCTCTCCGGCGGTGAATTAAAGCGCATCGAGATCGCCATGGTGCTGGCACGCGGCACCGCCCTTTCGGTCTTTGATGAGCCGGAAGCCGGTATCGATCTCTGGAGCTTTCAGAATCTCATCCGTGTCTTTGAAAAGATGTACGAGCAGACCCGCGGCAGCATCCTCATTATCAGTCACCAGGAGCGTATCCTTAATATCGCCGATACCATCGTTCTGCTGAAGGATGGCCGCCTGGCGGAATGCGGTCCCCGGGAGGAAGTCCTCCCCCGCCTGCTGCGCAATATCGATACCGCCCCGCCGGTGTGCAGTATGCTTTCCGATCCCATCAAGGAGGTGCGCTGACCATGATTGACGAAATCCAGAAACGATTGCTGAAAGAGGTCGCCGATCTCGACAGCCTGCCGGTAGGCGCCTACAATATCCGTGCCAATGGTGCCCCCGCCGGGCGCAATACCACCGCCCATATCAATATCGTCACCAAAACCGATAAACCCGGCATCGATATTATCATCGCCCCCGGCACCAGGAATGAAAGCGTCCACATTCCCGTGGTCGTCAGCCAAACCGGCCTTAAGGATTTGGTCTATAATGACTTCTATATCGGTGAAAATGCCGATGTGGTCATCATTGCGGGCTGCGGCATCCACTGCGCCGGGGCCGAGGAAACCTCCCACGACGGCATCCATACCTTCCATGTGGGGAAAGGCGCCCACCTGCGCTATGTGGAAAAGCACTACGGCGAAGGCGAAGGCCGCGGCAAGCGGGTAATGAACCCCACCACCATTGTCTACCTGGAGGAAGGGGCTTCCATGGATATGGAGACCACCCAGATCGCCGGGGTGGATGACACCCTGCGCAAAACCGGCGGCACTCTGGCGGCCGGTTCCACCCTTACGGTGCACGAAAAGATCATGACCACCGGCGACCAGCACGCCATCACCGATTTTGCCATCGACCTGAATGGCGAAAACTGCAGCACCGATGTGGTAAGCCGCAGCGTGGCACGGGACCACAGCAAGCAGGAGTTCCGCAGCAGCATCAATGGCAACAATGCCTGCGCCGGTCACAGCGAATGTGACGCCATCATCATGGATAAGGCCTGCGTCATCGCCACCCCGGCCCTTATCGCCAACCATGTTGATGCCGCCCTGATCCACGAAGCCGCCATCGGCAAGATCGCGGGTGAGCAGATCATCAAACTGATGACCCTCGGCCTGACCGAAGAGGACGCCGAGCGGGAGATCGTCAACGGATTCCTAAAATAAACGAAGGAGGCTCATCCCATGAATATTACCGAACGCTTCTTAAAATATGTGGGCTACGGCACCAACAGCGATGAAAAGAGCGAGACCTGTCCCTCCACCCCCAATCAGCTGGTGCTGGGGGCCGCCATTGCTGAAGAACTGAAAGCCCTGGGACTTACCGATGTAGAGCAGGATGCCGATGGCTATGTTTACGGCTATCTCCCCGGCGAGGGCGAAGCCCTTGGCCTTATTGCCCACATGGATACCAGTCCCGCCGTCAGCGGCGATCACATTAAGCCCCGCATTGTCACCTACCCCGGCGGCGTACTGGAGCTGGGTGCCTCCGCCCTTTCCCCCACCGATTATCCCTTCCTGGAGGAATACATCGGCCAGGAGCTTATTGTCACCGATGGCACCACCCTGCTGGGCGCCGATGATAAAGCCGGTGTGGCGGAGATCGTTACCCTGTGCGAGTACCTGCTGGCTCACCCCGAGGTAAAGCATCGTCCCATTGCCGTCTGTTTCACCCCCGATGAGGAGATCGGCCGCGGCACCGACCGCTTCCGCATGGATCGCTTCCCTGCCAAGGAAGCCTATACCGTGGATGGCGGCGAGCTGGGCGAGATCGAGTATGAAAACTTCAATGCCGCGGCGGCGACGGTCAAGGTGCGGGGGCTCAATATCCACCCCGGCAGCGCCAAGAACAAGATGCGGAATGCCTCCCTGATGTTGGCGGAATTTATCGGCCTGCTGCCCGCCGCCGAAACTCCCACCCACACCGAGGGCTATGAGGGCTTCTTCCACCTCTGCGAAATGTCGGGCGATGAATCCTCCGCCGAAGCGGCCTACATCATCCGCGATCACGACCGGGAGAAGTTCGAGGCCCGCAAGGTGCTCATGCAGCAAACTGCCGATTTTATGAATCAGAAATACGGTGCCGGCATCTTTACCCTGCATATGACCGATAGCTACTACAATATGAAAGAGAAGCTCACCGACCATATGTACCTAATCCATAACGCCGAAGCCGCCATGCAAAAGGCCGGTGTCACTCCCAAGATCGTCGCCATCCGCGGCGGCACCGATGGCGCCCGTCTCTCCTACGAGGGGCTCCCCTGCCCCAACCTCTCCACCGGCGGTCTCAATTTTCACTCCATCCACGAATTTATCCCCGTCCGTTCGCTGGAAAAGATGGTCGAAGTTCTCCGGAACCTTGTCACCCTGTAAAAGCACAAAAATATTCCCCCTGCCGCTCCTTTCCGGGAACAGCAGGGGGAATTTTTATGTCAGCTTATTTTTCATAACGCTCAACCATGCGCCGGAAAGATTCTGCGGTGTAAAAGCCACCGGATCGACCGCCACAAAGGGGGCAGGCTCCACTCCAAGAAAATAGTGAGCACAGGCGTATGCCAGCAGCCGTCCTATTTCATAGCTGTTCGGCACCACCACGCCAATGACATTACTGTGCTCATCCAGCTGGTCTATCACTTCCTTACTTACGCCCTGCGTCACCACCTTAATATCGGTACGCCCCAGCAGCGACAGTACTCCCAACACCGCCTCCGCCATGCGGCTTTGGCTGATGTACAGCGCCTCTATCTGCGGCAGCTCCCGCAGCAGGTCGTTTATCATCGTGTACGCCTGCGTTTCCTCGGTATACTGCACCACCTTATCCAGTGTGATCAGTGGGAACTCCTCCTCCAATATGCTGATGGCACTGCGATCACGGTGCCGCGCCGGCTGGGAATCTCCGCCGTAGCACAGGTAGGCGGCATGGGTCAGCCCATGCGCTGTCATGTATTTGCCCAGCAGCCAGCTGGCCTGCTTACCGCTTTCCACCATGTTGCTGGCAATACAGCAGTCGTACTGGTTCGCGGTAAAGCCTGTCGGCACACAGGAGGAAAACAGCACCTTTGTGCGGCGGGGCAGGTGCTTCCGGAAAGGCGAAACACTGCATTCATCCAGGTTAGGGATGCAGATAACCGCATCCGGCTTGGCCGCAGCAAAGCTCTGCAATTGCAGCTCCTGGATCTCATAGCTGCCGTGGGCGTCGGTCTTTTGCACCAGATGGATCCCCAGCGTATTCAGGCCGTCCCGCAGCCCCTCCAGCTTGGAATGGCTCACCGGCGTGGTCTCCATATAGGTGGAAACGCACACCTTGTAGTCACCCGCCCGCACCTTTTGGATATCCGCCTCGGAAAGCTCCAGCGAAAGCTGACTGGCGCCGGGGCGGTCAAACTGGTCAAAAACCAGTGCCTTGGTGCTGTCCCCGGTGATGAACTCCGGCGAGATGCTGAAAAACCGCTGCCCGCCGTCCCCTTTTATTATTTTGATGATATCCTGCACCACCTCGATGATCCTCATATCGATACGGGTGCGGTTAAAAAACAGGTACTTGGTAAGGAAGATATCCCCGATGGCCAAAAGGGAGATATCCTGCGGCATGGTGACGCCCTGATGCTGCAGGTAATCCACCACATGCATCGTCGCCATCATTTCAGTGGTAATAATGCCGGTAATGCCGCGGCTTTGCAGTGTTCCCAATACCTGGTCCAGGTTTTCCAGCGCCAGCGTACGGAACAGGTAAGTCTCGATCTCCACCAGGTTTTCATCAGGAAATACCATATGGTTCTGCTTGTAAAACAGCTTGCATGTCTCCAGCACCAGCCGATTGGTGTAGGGGTTCTCCTTGGGTGTGATAACCAGAATGTTGCGGTGCCCCAGCGAGACCATATGCCGCAGCGCCGCTACCATCGCCGCACGGTAATCAAAGTTGATGTGGTAGCAGCGCGGGTACACCTTCGGGTCGTGGTTCAGGAAGATGATGGGTGCCTCCACTGTCTCGTGATAGCGGGTCTGCACCAGCCGCACCGTGTAGTCCAGTATGATGTAGTCCAACCCATAGCGCTTCTGATAAGTTTTCAGCTCCTGCAGGGTCATCTCGGTCTTTACCAAAATCGATACCACCTCAATATCACCGGGACCCACCACACGGTGAGAAAGCTCCTCGCGGTTGTGGATATCCCCACAACAGTGCAGGGCATCGATCAGGTCCTCGGCAAAGCTGCACCGATAGTTGCGCAGCAGAAAGCCCACCGTGATCTTCCGGCGTTCCTGTTTCGGCGCCCCCAGCTCCTCCATGGCCCGCTCCACACGGCCGCGCAGTTCGTCACTGACGAACCTTGTCCGGTTGATGACATGCGACACCGTCGCCACCGATGTACCCGCCCGCTTCGCGATCTCCTGAATGGTCGCCATATTTTTCACACCCTCTCGTTTTGTCAAAAATTCGTTATCGCTTTTGTGCAGTTTACCGTTTTAGCCTCCTCTAATCTTTTTTTGGTGTCAAAATTTGCGTAAAACAGCACTTTCATGTGCTTTCCGCTTCATTGTCTTGCCTTTGATAACCTCTTCCTCTTGTTCAAAATCGTCAAATTGTTGTTTATTTTTTGGCATATTTGTGAAATACAGCACCATTTTTACCTTAATCAGAAACAGTGAAGTCCAATTTGCGTAAATAATACACTTTTTCGGCCCAAAAAGCAATGTTTTTCCGTTCTATTTCAGTCAAAATTCTCTTTTCCTCATTTGACACTCCCGAATGTTGACGGTAACATGAAACTGTAATGTGTGGCGCGCGCACAAAACAGTGTTCAAAAAATAGAAAGATTCAAGAATATTTGAGGAGTGTAGTTTTATGAAGTTAGAAAAGGAAGGCTTGGTCGTAACCCCATTGACCGAGCAGAAAACCGGTCTGTGGGATATGGCATTCATCTGGTTCTGTGCCAATGTCGCCGTCCCCCGTCTGATGATCGGCGGCTCGCTGGCGGAGCTGGGCTTCGGCAAAATGATACTCATTCTCATCGCCGGCAACATTCTGGTATTCCTGCCTCTGCTGGCGCTGGGCGTCATCGGCTTCAATGTTCGTATCCCCACCATGGCTGCCACCCGCATGACCTTCGGCGTTAAGGGCTCCTATCTGCCCTCCGTCGCCAACGGCATTCAGCTGCTGGGCTGGGGCGCCAATGTCACCGTCATCTGCGGCGCTTCCATCAACAGCATCATTAAGGCAATGACCGGCTTTGAGAACCTTGCCCTGTGGATCGTTGTCACCGGCATCGTTCAGCTCGTCATCACTGCCTACGGTGTGCGTTCCATTACCTGGCTGCAGCGTGTTTCCGTTCCGCTGCTGGCTATTCTCACAGTTGTTTCCGCCATTCTCATCATCAAGAACTACGGCTGGAGCAGCATCACCAACTACCAACCCGTTGCCGCCATCGGTCTGCTTGCCGGTCTTGATATCGTCGCCAGCAACGCCTTCGCGTGGGGTCCCATGGTCTGCGACTACACCCGCTACGCCAAAAGCAAGTCCTCCTCCAGCTGGGGCACCCTCATCGGTTCTCTCGCCGGTGCTGCGGGCTTCATGTTCGTGGGCGGCATCTCCTATATGACCACCGGCAATGCCAACCCTGTTGATATGCTGCTTTCTCTGGGGCTTGGTATTCCCGCGCTGCTCATCATCGTGCTGTCCTCCGTTACCACCAATGTTATGAACCTCTACTCCGCCTCCATCTCCTTCGTCAATGTCTGGCCCAAGGCGAAGCCCTGGCAGATCATCGGCATCGGCGGCATCGTTATGACCGGTATCGCGCTGATCCCCAACCTCATCGGTCATTTCATCAGCTTCCTCACCATCGTCGGCTCCATCTTCGTTCCGCTTATCGCTATCATGCTGGTAGATTACTTCCTCATCAAGAAACAGAAAGTGGTTCCCGAGGAAATGCTGGCAGAGGATAGCACCTCCAAGTACTGGTTCAAGGGCGGCTTTAACTGGAAGGCCATCATCATCTGGCTCATCGGTGCCGTTATGTACAACATGCTCTATTACTTCTGGCCGGTTCTTGGTTCCTGCATTCCCACCTTCCTCGTCATCGGTATCCTGTATTATCTGGTCGCCGATAAGAAATGATCCGTGGAGAAAGGCGGTAAATAAACTATGAGTACTATTCTCATCAAAAACGCCAAAATGCGTGATTATCAAGAACTCACCGATCTCTACATCAAGGATGGCATCTTTGCCGAGATCGGACCCGGGCTTTCCTATCCCGCCGATGAGGTCATTGATGTTGCTGGTAAGCTGGTCTCCGCCCCGTTCTGCGATGCCCATCTGCATCTGGATGCTGTCCTCAGCGTCGGCAAGCCCCGCTACAATATGAGCGGCACCCTCATCGAGGGCATCAACATCTGGGGCGAGCGCATGCAGGGTCTTACCAAGGAGACCATCAAGAAAAACGCCCGCGATGTCATCAAGTGGGAAGTCGCCAATGGTTCCATGTTCCTGCGCACCCATGCAGATGCCACCGAGCCGACTGGTACTGTGGTGGAAGCACTGCTGGAGGTTCGTGAGGAAATGAAGGACCTCGTCGATCTTCAGATCGTCGCGTTTCCTCAGGAATGTATCTTCACCGAAAAGGGTCACACCGACCTGATGGAAAACGCCATGAAGCTGGGCTGCGATGCCGTTGGCGGCCTACCCTACATGGAGTACAGCCCTGAGGACGGCCTGCGCGATGTCAAGTTTGTCTTTGACCTCGCGGAAAAATACGGTGCGCTCATCGATATCCACTGCGATGAAAATACCGATGACCAGTCCCGCTTTGTGGAGGCAATGGCACGGGAAACAATTGTCCGTGGAATGCAGGGCCGTGTTACGGCAAGCCATACCACCGCCATGCACAATTACAATAATGACTTCGCGTTCAAGCTCATAGGCTTCCTCAAAAAAGCCCAAATGAACATGGTCACCAATCCCTTCGCCAACTCCTGCCTGCAAAACCGCACCGACGGCTACCCCCGTCACCGCGGGCACACCCGCGTGGATGAGCTCCTGGCCAATGGCATCAATGTCTGCATCGGCAGCGATGACATCATGGATCCGTGGTATCCCATGGGCAAGGGCTCACCGCTTGCCGGCGCCGCCCTGCTGATGAACTACGCCCAACTCAGCGGCTATCCGCAGGTCGCCCAGCTCATTGATATGATCACCTGCAACAGCGCCCGCACTATGTGCCTTACGGGCTATGGTCTCGCCGTTGGCAATCCCGCCAATATGATCGTACTGGACGCCGAAAGCGAGTTTGACGCTATCCGCCTGCAAAGTGAATGTCTCTATGTCATTCGTCATGGCCGCATCGTCTGCCGCACGGTACCCGCCCGCCGCACACTGGAATTCGAGGGCAAGCAGGAAAATATCGACTTCCGCCTCACCGCGGAAAACCTCTAAGCAAAGGAAGGCAAATCTTATGGCAATGAACAATAAAAATGACAAACGCAGCAAAAAGATCGTCTTTTGCTCCAGCTGCCTGCTGAATACCAATAACAAGGTGCTTCCGCTGGCGCGCTACGGCGGCTTCAGCAAGGAATTTATTGATATCCTTGCTAAATACGATCTGGGCGTACAGCAGATGGATTGCCCCGAAACCCTATACCTTGGCATCCAGCGCTGGCAGCACACCAAGAATCTTTATGACAATGTCGGCTTCCGCCGTCACTGCCGTCAGCTGGCGGAAAAGGAAGTAGACTATATGTACTCCTACATGCAGATGGATTATGATACCGTAGCAGTGCTGTGCTGTGATGGTTCCCCCACCTGCGGTTGCGGGCTGACCAGTTGGGATGAAAACTGGGGCGGCCCCCCTGAGGCTCCTCTGGATTACGGCAATGCTGTTATCGAAGGTGTCGGCGTTTTTGTCGATGAAATGCAAAAGGCGATCCGCGATCGTGGCCTACCCATGCCTCCGTTCTATGGTCTGGGGCTCGATGATGCCTCTCAGCCCTTCGATCAGATCATCGCAAACTTTGATGCCTTCCTTGCAAAGTGCATGAAGGAACTCGAAAAGTAACAGGTTTTCCCTCTCTCTTTTGGGGCCAGCCGGAATTGTCTCCTCGGCTGGCCCTTTCTCTTTGTCCTTTGCCCTATTTCTTCATTTCCTGGGCTCCCCTCTCCACCGGCGGTCTCAATTTCCACTCCATCCACGAATTTATCCCCGTCCGTTCGCTGGAAAAGATGGTCGAAGTTCTCCGGAACCTTGTCACCCTGTAAAAGCACAAAAATATTCCCCCTGCCGCTCCTTTCCGGGAACAGCAGGGGACATTTTTCTGCCAACCGGTACGGTTTTCCCTCCTTTTTCCTCCCTTTTACCTTTTGTGTGGATATAAGCCTATCCGCCAATCCATCCGTCGATTTGACGGAAAATGGGCGTAGAAAAAGGACAGTCGATTTCTCGGCTGCCCTTTCGATATGAAGATAGCTCATTCAGTTTGCGGCAGGGTCTTGTTCTGATACTTCTTCACCAGAAGTTTGGTTATTGGGGAGCGGGCCATACCCGTCTGGGTTTCCGTCGAGGTCTGTGCTATGATAGTTTTCATACAACCAGTATTTCCCGCCAATCCCAACGACGATGTTTTCGCCATATTGATAAACTTCTGCGCCAACAATAGGGTGATTTGCCTGGAAGTTTTCTTTGGGTATGCCGTCCAAATAATTACCTGCGTCATTTGTGCCTTGGAAGTTGGTAACATCACTTTCAATGACACCTAAATAAACAAAATCGTCTTTCAATTCGTTGAACGATGTTTGCGAAGTAGACTGTTTATACAAGGTGTCATTAACATAAATCATCGGTGCTGCGTCTGCTATACCCGGAGTAGTAACACTATCGTTGTTGTGGGGAAAAAGGGAAATTGCCGCGACGCATACTAAAGCCAAACAAGCTGCAACCGCTCCCCATTTAGCCCAGATGGACTTCTTTGCTTTTTGGTATACCCTCGCCTCGCTGACATATTTCTCATTGATATCGCCAAGGACCTCATACAGTTTTTCGTTAGTCATAGTTCAAAGCCCCTTTCTAAAAGGTAGTTGTGCAGTTTAAGGCGGAGGCGGTTAAGGGTCATTGATACTGCCCCATCATTCATGCCGTGCCGGACAGCAATTTCTGAAATGCCATCGGTGTACCAGTATCGGCTGATAAAAATACTTCTATTCTCTGGAGAAAGACTATCCAGAAATGTATCAATGGCTTTCGTGAGTTCCTTTTGGTCAAATGCCTGCCCAACATCATCCTTGCCAGATACCAGGTCTGAAAGTTCCTCCAAAACCACAGGCAACTCTCCGCCGCCTCGTTTGTCGGCATTGTTATGCTTGTATCGGTTAAACGATAAGTTTCGGACTATTTTCCCAAGGAATGTAGATAGAATGCTCGGTCTATGCGGTGGCATGGAGTTCCACGCGTTCAAGTATGTGTCGTTCACACATTCCTCGGCATCTTCATTATTACCCAATATGTTTTTGGCAATCGAGGTGCAATAGCTTCCATACTTGTCTGCTGTTGCGGGGATTGCCTGCTCATTCCTATCCCAGTATAACTGGACTATATTTGCGTCATCCATCAGCGTTCACCCCACTTTCGAATTTACCCTTTCACCTATATACACAACTTTTGAACTCAAATCTCACACATTTTTTCAAATATCTTTCTATCCCATAATACCACAATGTTCTACAATTTTGGCATGAAAAGATGCCGAGGTTGCCTTCGGCTCTTTTCGGTATCCAGTATCGGTGAAGTGCGTGATTTAGTGAAATCACTGGAGTTCTACCCTATCCACACAAAGGTTAAAAGGGAGCCTTTTTCCCTTTCGTTGACATTCTCATTTAGTAATAGTATACTATAAGTTAAGTCTGCTATTTGTGCAAAAATACTTTTACGGAGGTCGTCATGTCCGTCAATTCCATGCCAAAAGAAAACAAAATGGGGACAATGCCGGTCAAAAAGCTCATTTTTAATATGGCCCTGCCGCTCATCATCTCCATGCTCATCCAGGCCCTTTATAATATCGTCGATAGCATCTTCGTCTCCCGCATCAGTGAGGATGCTCTCACCGCCGTTTCGCTGGTCTTCCCCGTTCAGAACCTCATGATCGCCTTTGCCACCGGCACCGGCGTGGGTATGAATGCCCTGCTTTCCCGCCGCCTGGGCGAGAAAAACCGCGAGGCCGCCGAGGAAGTCGCCAATGTCGGCCTGCTGCTTTCCATCTGCACCGCCGTGGTATTCGCGCTGTTCGGGGTTTTCGGCTCTCAGCTCTACTTCTCCATGCAGAAGGGTGTTTCCCCCATCATCGCGGAATACGGCGCCCAGTATCTTTCCATCGTCTGCATCGGCTCCATCGGCATCTTTGTGGAGATCACCGCCGAGCGGATGCTGCAGGGCACCGGCCAAACCCTCATCACCATGTTCATTCAGGGCATCGGCGCCATCATCAATATCATCCTCGATCCCATCATGATCTTCGGCCTCCTCGGCTGCCCTGCCATGGGCGTCCGGGGCGCTGCCTATGCTACCATCATCGGTCAATTGGTCGCCGCAGTGCTTGGCATTGTCCTCAATCAAAAGCACAATACCGATGTCCGTGTCAATCTCAAAAAGATCCGCTTCAATTTCCCCCTCATCGGCGAGATCTATTCCATCGGCTTTCCTTCCATTTTGATGACCGCCATCGGCTCGGTCACCACCTACCTCATGAATCAGATCCTGCTGGCGTTCAGCACCACCGCGTCGGCGGTCTACGGCGTCTACTTCAAGCTCAACAGCTTTTTCTTTATGCCGCTCTTCGGCCTCAATAATGCCGTTGTTCCCATCGTCGCCTACAATTACGGTGCCCGCAACCGCGGCCGCATCCATCAGGCCATCCGCACCTCCACCATCACCGCTGTCACCATCATGCTGCTGGGCTGGGCCGCATTCTTCTTCCTGCCGGTGCCGCTGCTCCGCCTGTTCGATGCCTCCGAAGCCATGATCGCCATTGGCATCCCGGCCTTCCGCATCACCTCCTTCACCTACCCGCTGGCCGCTGTCAGCATCGTTGCCAGCAGCGTGTTCCAGGCCCTGGGTAAAAGCATATACAGCATGCTGGTCTCGCTGGGCCGTCAGCTCATCGTGCTCATTCCGGTGGCGTACCTGTTCTCCCTCACCGGTGTGCTGGATGATGTCTGGCTCGCCTTCCCCATCGCGGAGGTCGTCTGCCTTATCTCCTCGCTGTTCTTCCTCAAAAAAGTCCTCCACCGGCTGGATGACTTCCCGCAGTAATATTTATGGTTTCTTAGCGCTCGATAAATTTTCTTCACATAAAGCAGCACAAATCCCCCCCTATTTGTGTATTTTCTCCCTGTTGTCGAAAATTTTATCGGTTTTCCTGTGTGCATTTGTCAGTTTTTTAGTCTTGACAGCAGCAAACTAAAGCGCTAAAATGGCAGCATCAAAGATCAATTCACCCCAAGCGGTGAAGGAAAGGAGCCCCGGCATGATGAAGTTCGTTACCGCTCATCAGAATCATCACTTCGCTTCTGCATGCACAGAGGCTTCTTCTGTCTGCGCCGCTTCTGCCAGCTCTGCCAATATCGTCATTATTATGGGCGCCATGGTTATGGCGTCCATTTTTGTTGCCGTCATTATTAGCCTGCTGGGCATTATTCGACTGCCCCTGCTGATTATGATGCCGTTCATATTGGCCGTTCTTGGAATGAATTTGCATTAACTGTTCCCGATACAGTAAGCGGTTCTGCCAAACGGCGGGGCCGTTTTTTGTATATATGTTCTAAATTAGCAAAAGCAAAGGAGTAAAACAAAATGAAAAAGTTTCTGTGTATGATGATGGCCGTTCTCATGGTTCTGGCCATGGCCGCCTGCGGCGGCGAACCCGCCAACAACGGCGGCAATGATACCCCCGACGCCACCACTGTCAAGATCGGCGGCATCGGCCCCCTCACCGGCGCCTATGCCAACTACGGTCTGTCCGAAAAGAACGGCGCTGAACTGGCCGTCAAGGAGATCAACGAGGCTGGCGGCATTGCCGGCAAGCAGATCGAACTCAGCTATCAGGATTCCCAGGGCGAGTCCGAAAGCGCTGTCAATGCCTATGGCAAGCTGATGGACTGGGGCATGGAGGTTTCCCTCGGCTGCGTTCTCTCCGGTGAGAATGCCTCCGTTGTTGCCGCTGCCCGTGATGATGATGTCCTGCTGATCACCCCCTCCGGCTCCGCCGATAAGTGCATCGATGGCAACGATAAGGCTTTCCGCGTCTGCTTCTACAATTCCTATCAGGGCGCTGCCGCTGCCCAGTACATCAAGGATAACAACATGGTCGATACCGTTGGTATCCTCTATCAAAGCGATAACGATTATTCCGTCGGTCTGTATAATGCTTTCGTAGCGAAGTGCGGCGAGCTGGGCATCACCATCGCCGAGACCCAGACCTTCACCTCCTCCACCAATACCGATTTCTCCACGCAGGTCAATGCGCTGGTCTCCTCCGGCGTCAAGCTGGTATTCATCCCCTTCTATGCGGAGGAAGCCTCTACCTTCCTCACCCAGGCCCGCGGTAAGTTCGCCGATGGCGTTTACTTCTTCGGTGCCGATGGTCTGGACGGCATCCTCGGCAAGGTCGCACAGGACCCCACCATCGCCAATAACGTGCTGATGCTCACCCCCTTCTCCGCCGATAACCCCGCCGAAAATGTACAGAGCTTCGTCAAGAAGTATCAGGAAGCCTACGGCGCTACCCCCGATCAGTTCGCCGCCGATGCCTATGATGCCATCTATGCCATCAAGGCTGCCGTCGAAAAGGCCGGCTCCACCAGCGGCGCGGCACTCGCTTCCGCTCTTACCTCCCTCACCGTCGAGGGTGTTACCGGCACCATGACCTGGGGCAGCGACGGCAACACCAATAAGCCCGCCAGCGCTATCCTCTACTACGATGGTGTCGGCACCCTGTTCGATTCTCAGGATTAATTCATTAAGCTATCTTCATTCTTCATTTTTCTTTCTTATCTCTATCTCCTCAAAGCGGCTCCCTCCGGGCAGGTCTCCTGTCCGGAGGAGCAAGCCTACTTATTAAAGGATTGAACTTACCATGACTCACTTTATCCAAACCTTAATCAGCGGACTCAGTCTGGGCAGCATTTACGCCCTCATCGCGCTGGGCTACACCATGGTGTACGGCATCGCCAAGATGCTGAACTTTGCCCACGGCGATATCATCATGATCGGCGCTTACGCCGGCATCATCGCCGTTGCGCAGATGGGCCTGCCGCCCCTCATCGCCGTGCTGCTCAGCATCCTTATCTGTGCGCTGCTCGGCGTCCTCATCGAATTTTTGGCCTATAAGCCGCTGCGCCAGGCGCCGCCCCTCAGCGTGCTCATCACTGCCATCGGTGTCAGCTACTTTTTGCAGAACCTCGCCCTGATCCTTTTCGGTTCCCAGCAGAAGGCCTATCCCACCATTGTGCAGTTGGGCCAGGTCTCCATCGGCAGCGTCACCATCGATGGTGTCACCATCCTTACCCTGCTGGTCACCGCGCTCATCATGGTGGTGCTTTCCTTCTTCATCAACCGCACCCGTATGGGCAAGGCCATGCGGGCCGTCAGCGAGGATAAAGCCGCCGCGGCGCTCATGGGCATCAGCGTCAATCGCACCATTTCCATTACCTTCGCCATCGGCTCGGCGCTGGCCGCTGTCGCCAGCATCTTCTATGGCATGTCCTATGTCTACATCAAGCCCACCACCGGCGCCATGCCCGGCATCAAGGCCTTTACGGCAGCCGTATTTGGCGGTATCGGCTCGGTGCCCGGCGCCATGCTGGGCGGCATCCTGCTCGGCATCATCGAGCAGCTCTCCAAAACCTATATTTCCACCCTCTGGGCAGATGCCATCGTCTTTGGCGTTCTGGTCCTGGTCCTGGTGGTCAAGCCCACCGGCCTCTTGGGTAAAACAATGAATGAGAAGGTGTAAGAAGATGAAACAGAAAAAATTCAAATTTTCCGGCGATCTTCTGACCTTCATCCTGGTCGCAGCGGTTTACGCTGTGGTCGCCTACCTGCTGTATGGCGGCAGTCTCACCCGCCAGTTCTCCAATATGATCATCCCCATTTCGGTCTACATCGTGCTGGCGGTCTCGCTCAATCTCGTTGTCGGCCTTTTGGGGGAACTCTCCCTGGGCCACGCTGGGTTCATGTCGGTCGGGCTTTTCTCCGGCTGCCTTTTGTCCATCGCCCTGGTGGATGTCCTCCCCATGGCGGTCCGCCTGCCTCTTTCCATGGTCGTTGGCGGCCTGGTAGCGGCGCTCTTTGGCCTTGCGGTCGGTCTGCCCGCCTTGCGGCTCAGGGGCGACTATCTTGCCATTGTCACCCTGGCTTGCGGCGAGATCATCAAGAACATCATCACCAATCTTGATTTTACCGGCGGCGCTTTGGGCCTCAATACCAACCCCATCTATTCCAATGCAAAAAAGCTCCTGCCCTACGCTGTCATATTGGTGCTGCTCACCGTTCTTGTCATGATGAACCTCAAGCGCTCCAAGCAGGGCCGCGCCATTATGGCCATCCGGGATAACCGCATCGCCGCCGAATCGGTCGGCATTGATGTTACCCGCTACAAGCTCATGGTTTTCATGCTGGCCGCGTTCTTCGCGGGGGCAGCCGGCGTGCTGTACGGCCACTTCTTCGCCAATGTCAAGGCAGCCACCTTCGATTACAACATGTCCATCGAGATCCTGGTCATCGTGGTACTGGGCGGCATGGGCAGCATCCCCGGCTCCATCATCGCCGCCATTGTGCTTACCGCCCTGCCGGAGGCCATGCGTGAGTTTGCCGATTACCGGATGCTTCTCTATGCCATCGTCCTCATCATCGTCATGCTGGCCACCAATAATCCCACCATGAAGGAATTTTTCCACCGCATCTCCCCGGCCGAGCTGCTGCGCCGCGCCAAAAAGAAAAAGGCCAAATCTTTGCAGAAGGAGGGCGCTTAAATGTCTGTCAAGACCCACAATAAAACCAAGCTGGTCCCGGTCAACCGCAGCGTTGCCCTCCTGCCGGAGCGCGACGCCTCCATCAGCCCCATCCTGGAGTGCATTGATCTCGGCGTGACCTTCGGCGGACTGAAAGCAGTCGACAACTTCGATATTACCATCGGCCGCACCGAGATCGCCGGGCTCATCGGCCCCAACGGTGCCGGCAAGACCACCATCTTCAATTTGCTCACCAAGGTCTATCAGCCCACCCACGGCACCATCCTGCTGGATGGCAAGGATATCCACGGCATGACCACCGCGCAGGTCAACCGCGCCGGCATCGCCCGTACCTTCCAGAATATCCGCCTGTTTTCGGAGCTGACGGTGGAGGAAAACATCACCGTCGCCATGAGCAGCCAGATCAAGTACAATATGGCCAGCGGCATCTTCCGCCTGCCCTCCTTCTGGAAAGGCGAGCGCATCGCCCACGAACGCGCCATGGAGCTGCTCTCCATCTTCCACATGGAGCAGTTTGCGAATGCCAAGGCAGGCAGCCTGCCCTACGGCGCCCAGCGCCGGCTGGAGATCCTGCGTGCCCTGGCTACCAACCCCTGCCTGCTGCTGCTGGATGAGCCCGCCGCGGGCATGAACCCCTCCGAAACAGCCGAGCTGATGGAAAACATTCGCACCATCCGCAATACCTTCAAGATCGCCGTACTCCTCATCGAGCACGATATGAGTCTTGTTATGAATATCTGCGAGGGCATCGCCGTGCTCAGCTTCGGCCGCATCATCGCCAAGGGCTCCCCGGAGGATATCCAGTCCGATCCCAAGGTCATCGAGGCCTACCTGGGCCGTAAAAAGGAGGCGTAACCCATGAGTGAAATGCTGAAAGTCAGTGATCTCCATGTCTATTATGGCAGCATCCACGCTGTTAAGGGCGTTTCCTTCGAGGTCCACGAGGGCGAGGTCGTCACCCTCATCGGTGCCAACGGCGCCGGTAAATCCACCATTCTGAATACCGTTTCGGGGCTTCTGCATCCCCGCTCCGGCTCCATCCTCTTTCACGGAAAAGACCTGCACGGCGTCCCCGCCCACAAGCTGGTGGGCATGGGTCTGGCCCAGGTCCCGGAGGGACGCCATGTCTTTTTGCAGATGACGGTGCAAGAAAACCTGGAGATGGGCGCTTTTTCCCAGCCCTCCTCCGGCATTGAGGCGGACCTGGAAAGCGTTTATCAGCGCTTCCCTCGCCTGCTGGAACGCCGTAAACAGATCGCCGGTACCCTTTCCGGCGGCGAGCAGCAGATGCTGGCCATGGGCCGCGCCCTGATGAGCCACCCCAAGCTACTCATGCTGGATGAACCCTCCATGGGTCTTGCGCCCATCCTGGTGGAACAAATCTTCGGAATCATCCGGGAGCTGCACGCTTCCGGCACCACCATCCTCCTGGTCGAACAGAACGCTCAGGCCGCCCTGGAGGTCGCCGACCGGGCCTATGTCCTGGAAACCGGCCGCATCGTTCTTTCCGGTACCGGCGCCGAGCTGATGGCCAGCGATCAGGTGCAAAAAGCCTACCTCGGCGGTTAATTTGCCATCCTTACTCCTTTTTTATACGAATCATTCCCGGCGGGTGTATCATGCAGCACCTACCGGGAATGATTTTTTGTCTTGATTTTACTTGTTGCGGCAGGTCCCTGCCACGGCCCTTTTCCTTCTCCGCCAGTCCCTGCCGCATCCGGGATACGGCCCGCAGGGCCGGCGCCGTTCCGGCGCCGCAGGCGGCCTCCGGCCGCCGAATTCGTCCTACGGACGAATTGCCCTGCGGGCCGTCTTCGGCTCTCCTCTTACCCCTGCATCCTACTTCTTTTCATATCTCAGCACCGCAAATTCCACCGGCGTCGTCAGCTCCGTTTTCGCCAGCAGCTTCTGCTGGTCCGCCGCCCCGGTCTTGTAGTAGTACGGCGTCATCATAAAAAGACTTTCAATCTCCTGTCCTCGCACCGTCATCTCATACCGCAGCTCCCGGCAGTCTACCAGTCGGAAACCCTCCAGCTCATACGGCTTTACCTCGTTGCGATACGGCTTTTCGTAGATGGCCTCCTTCAGCCCGTACAGATGATTTTCCAATGGGATGGTCATGATAAACTGCCCGTCCGGCTTCAGCACCCGCAGGAATTCCTCCCCACAGTACGGCGCAAAGACCGAAAGCAGCAGGTCCACGCTTTCTCCCGCCACCGGCAGATGAAAACAGCTTGCTACTGCGTATTCGGTCTCCCTATCCCGCTTGGCCGCCTCCTGCAGCGCCGCCTTGGAAATATCGATTCCCGCCACCTTCGGCCGGTATTCCCTCTCCCGCAGCGTTTTGGCCATCTCCGCGGTATAGTAGCCCTCACCGCAGCCCGCGTCCAGCACCGTCATCCCCTGCCTTGCCGCCGCCAGGCCCTGCTTTATCAGCTCCTGCCGCATCGGGTCATAGTATCCCCGCTCCAGAAAGGCGCTCCTCGCCTTCACCATCCGCTTGTCATCCCCGTGGTGCTTCCGGCCGGTCTGCTGGCTCAGCAGCAGGTTCACATACCCACTCCTCGCCAAATCAAAGCTATGCCCCGCCGGGCACACCAGCCGGCGCTCTTCCCGGCACAGCGGCTTTTGGCAGCTTGGGCAGCAGAATATACTCATCGCTTTTTCTCCTCCTCTACTTCCTGCAGGGCCCCCATCTGCGGCGGAGCTGCGGGGCTCCGCCCCGCCCCCGTGCGCCCTGCGGGCGCGCGTGTCACCGGCCCCTGCGGGGCCGGCGGCTCCGCCGCCCCTCCTTCGCAGGCTTTTCTTCTTCCCCCAGTATAGCACGGGAGCCGCCCGCTTTCCAGCAGGCAGCTCCCTTTTCGACCATATAAATATCACGAAAGAAAAATTCCCTTAGCGTGCAGCCTGGCCAGGCTCCGCAGAATGGTCATCTCGGCGTTCTGGCACTCCAGCACGCTGTGCTTCTGGCGCAGCTCTTCCTGCGCCTCCGCCAGCGCCCGGCGCTCGCGCTCCTCGTCGATCTCCTCGGGCCGCAGCACCTCTTCCACCATCACCGATACGGTATTCTCGCCCACCCGGGCAAAGCCCGCATCCACCACGGCGGATTGCCACTCGCCGTCCGGCGTTTGCAGCCGCATCGTCCCCGGCACAATGCCGATGACCGCAGCCTCATGGTGCGCCATAATGCCCATCGAACCATCCTGGATGGGCAGCTGCACCTGGCTTGCCTCGCCTTCGTAAAAGACGCGGGAAAACCCGATCACCTTCAGGGTAAAGGTCTCCATTTTGGCACCTCTCCTTTCCGGTCGTTACACGCCTTGCTTGGCCTTTTCTATGACATCCTCGATGGTGCCGACATTGAAGAACGCCCACTCGGGGTATTCGTCCATCTCACCGTCGATGATGGCCTTAAAGGAACGGATGGTATCCTTCACGGGGACATACTTGCCCGGTACGCCGGTAAAGTTTTCCGCCACATGGAAGGGCTGCGAAAGGAACTTCTGGATCTTTCTCGCCCGGTAAATGGTCACCTTATCCTCGTCGGAAAGCTCCTCCATACCCAGGATCGCTATGATATCCTGCAATTCCTTGTACTTCTGCAGGATCTTCTGCACGGCTCTCGCCGTTTCGTAGTGCTCCTGCCCCACAATGTCCGCCTCCAATATACGGGAGGTGGATTCCAGCGGGTCTACCGCCGGGTAAATACCCTGCTCCACGATCTTACGGGAAAGTACGGTAGTCGCATCCAGGTGGGCAAAGGTCGTTGCGGGGGCGGGGTCGGTCAAGTCATCGGCCGGTACATACACCGCCTGCACCGAGGTAATGGACCCGTCATGGGTGGAGGCGATGCGCTCCTGCAGCTCACCCAGCTCGGTGGCCAGGGTAGGCTGATAGCCCACGGCACTGGGCATCCGCCCCAGCAGGGCGGAAACCTCGCTGCCTGCCTGCACAAACCGGAAGATGTTATCAATGAACAGCAGCACATCCTGGTGCTCCACATCGCGGAAGTACTCCGCCATGGTCAGTCCGGTCAGGCCCACTCTCATTCTGGCCCCGGGCGGCTCGTTCATCTGGCCAAAGACCAGCGCGGTCTTTTTCAGCACCCCGCTTTCGCCCATCTCGGTCCACAGGTCGTTGCCCTCGCGGGAGCGCTCTCCCACGCCGGTAAAGATGGAATAGCCGCCATGCTCGGTGGCTACATTGGTGATCAGCTCCTGGATAAGCACTGTTTTGCCTACGCCCGCGCCGCCAAAAAGGCCGATTTTACCGCCCTTGGCGTAGGGGGCCAGCAGGTCAATGACCTTGATGCCGGTCTCCAGGATCTCCACCACGGGGCTCTGGTCGGCAAAGCCGGGCGGGTCGCGGTGGATGCACCACTTCTCCCCCTCCGGCAGCGGCTCGCCGCCATCAATAATCTCACCAGTCACATTAAAGAGCCGCCCCAGGGTACGGTCGCCCACCGGCACTTGGATGCCGCCGCCTTCAGCGGTGACCTCCATCTCGCGGCACAGCCCCTCACTGGGGGAAAGCATGATGCAGCGCACGATGTTGCCGCCCATATGCTGGGCCACCTCCATCACGCACTTCTGCTCGCCGTTCTGCACCGTCAGCGCATCCTTGATGAAGGGCAGTTGGCCCTCGGGGAACAAGACATCCACCACAGGCCCCTGCACCTCTGTAATAATCCCTTTCATCATGATGTTTTCTTCCTTTTCTGTGCTTTGGCGCCGCCCGCTACCTCTACGATCTGCTGGGTAATGGCGGCCTGCCGCACACTGTTATAGATGACGGAAAGCTCCCGCAGCATATCGGCAGCACTATCCGTCGCGGATTTCATTGCCAGCATTCTGGCGTTTTCTTCACTGCAAAAGGCCTCCACCAGCGCCCCGAACAGGTAACCCGTCACATAGTTGGGGGCAATGGAACCCAGCACCGCCCCAGCATTCGGCAGGTAGTTCACCTGCTGCGGCTTTTGGGGCTTGCCCTCTCCGGGCCGGAAAGCCTCCGCCGAAAGGGGCAGCAGCTTCTGCAGCCGGGGGGTGGCCTCCTCGCCGTGCTCCTCCATGCGGGTGTAGATGACATAGACCTCGCTGAGCTCCCCGCTCATGAATCTCTGGCACATCATGGCCGCTATTCTCCTGGCGCGCTCCACGCTGGGCTGCTGCGCCATTCCGATAAAGCTCCGGTCCACCGCGTAGCCCAATTTCTGCAGCGCCAGGGCACCCAGCCGCCCCACCACGCATACGGCAGGGTTTGTTTCCTTCTGCAGCACGCCCTCGGCAAATTTCAAAATGTTGTGGTTATAGGCGCCGGCCAGTCCCTTATCGCCGCTGATGACCAGATACCCCTTTTTGCCGCCAAGGATCGGCTCCCCGGTGCCAAAATAGCGGTCCTCCAGCTCCGGCAGGTCCCGCAGGATCTCCGCGATCAGCTCCTCCGACTGCTCAAAGTGCGGCAGCGCTTCGGTCAGGGCCCGGCGGGCCTTTTTCACCTTGGTGGAGGAGATGAGGTACATGGCGTTGGTAATCTTCATGGTATCCTGCACGCTTTTTATGCGGCTTTGGATATCTCTTGCGCTTGCCATACCATCACCTGCCCTTGTACTCTTCGGCCGCCGTCAGGATCGCCTGCCGCAGCGTATCGTCCAGCGCTTTGGTTTCCTCCAGCGCTGCAATGATCTCGCTGTGGTTCTCCCGCACATAGTCCAAAAGCGCCATCTGGTATCTCTTTACTTCGGTCAGCGGGATATCGATAAAGCCCTTGGCGGTGGCCACCACCAGCGTGATGACCTGCTCCGCCATTGAAAGCGGACGGTACAGCGGCTGCTTCAGCACCTCCATCAGGCCCTTGCCGTAGGCCAGTTGCTCCTGGGTGGTGTCATCCAGGTCGCTGCTGAACTGTGTAAAGACCTCCATCTCACGGTACTGCGCCAGATCAATACGGATAGAACCGCTGGCCTTTTTCATGGCCTTGGTCTGGGCGGCGCCGCCCACACGGGAAACCGAAAGGCCGACATTAACGGCCGGACGCTGACCTGCATTAAAGAGGTTCGTCTCCAGATAGATCTGTCCGTCGGTGATGGAAATAACATTGGTGGGAATATAAGCCGATACATCACCGGCCTGCGTTTCAATAATGGGCAGCGCGGTGATGGAGCCGCCGCCCATTTCGGGGGTCAGGCGGCTGCTGCGCTCCAGCAGGCGGCTGTGCAGGTAGAATACATCGCCGGGGTAGGCCTCACGGCCGGGGCTGCGCTCCAGGATGAGCGACAGCGAACGGTAAGCCACTGCGTGCTTGGAAAGGTCATCGTAGATGATGAGGACATCCCGTCCCTGATACATAAAGTACTCCGCCATAGCGGTACCGGCATAGGGGGCAATGTACTGCAGGGAGGCCGGATCGCTGGCCGTGGCCGAAACCACGATGGAATACTCCATGGCTCCGTGGCTCTGCAGGGTGGAAACCACCTTGGCCACGGTAGAGGCCTTCTGTCCAATGGCCACATAGATGCAGATAACACCCTTGCCCTTCTGGTTCAGGATGGTATCGGTGGCGATAGAGGTCTTACCGGTCTGCCGGTCGCCGATGATGAGCTCACGCTGTCCCCGGCCAATGGGGAACATGCTGTCGATGGCCAGAATACCGGTCTCCATTGGGACCGAAACGGATTTTCTGTCCTTAATGCCGGGGGCGGCGTTTTCAATGGGGCGGTAGCCGGCCGGCACCGCCTCGCCCTTGCCGTCAATGGGGGTGCCCATGGCATCCACCACGCGGCCCAGGAAGGCCTCGCCCACCGGCACACCGGCACGCCGCTCGGTGCGCACCACCCGTCCGCCGGCCAAAAGGCCCTTTTCGCTGCCCAGCAGAATGATACCGGTCTCCTCGCGGCGGATATCCTGTACCATACCTTTTACGCCGCTTTCAAACTGCACGATCTCGCCGTAAGCGGCATGCCGGATGCCGGAAACGGTGGCAACACCATCGCCCACCCGCAGGATCTCGCCCACCTCGTGGTCCTTGCCGTCAAAGGCGGCCGCGTCTATTTCGGTGCGCAGCAGGTCAATGACCTCGCTGGAATCGGAAAGCATCTGGGGCGTCTGGGTCAGACGGTTTCTCATCTGGGTCAGGCGGCCCTTCATGCTCCAGTCGTATTCCTCGCTGCCCACCGTGATGCAGAAACCGCCCAGCAGGCTTTTATCCTCCACCAGCTCCAGCGGCAGCTCTTCGTTTTCGTACTTCTTCCGCAAAAATTCCCGGATCTGCGCCAGCTGCTCGGCAGTCGGGGGGGTCACATACCGCAGGATCGCTTTTTGACGGCTCGCGCGTTCGGCCCGGCGCTCCTCATAGGCATCCATCAGCTGGTCCAGCGCCTCTACGCCGTCCATCTTCAGGGTACCCAGCAGCTCCTGCAGCTTGCCGTCACTGGATCTTGCCGCCATGTGCTTCACCTGCTTCCGCGATAAACTTATCGTACAGCATTCTATCCTGCTGCTCGGTGTTCCTGTCGCCTACCGCCTTGGCCGCGGCATCTATCACCAAAGTGGCGATCTCGCTCTTCATATCCCGCAGGGCGTTGGCACGCTCCACCGCCATGGTTTCTTCGGCACGGCGGCGCTTCTGCTCCAGCTCGGCATCGGTGGCCGCCAGCAGTTTTTCGCTCTGCTCTTTTGCCTCGGCCTTCGCACGCGCTATGATCTCCTCACCCTCGCCCTGTGCGGCGGCCAGCTTCCCTTCATATTCCGTCTTCATGCCGTCAGCCGCGTCCTGGGCGGTCTTGGCATCGGCAAACTGCTTCTCGATGAGCGCTTTGCGTTCTTCCAGGATCTTATTGACCCGGCCGAACAAAAACTTGCGCATGAAGAAATAGAGAACCAGCAGATTGATGACGGTAAATACGAGATTGATATCTAATCTCAGCATCTGAGTCTTGCCTTCCTTTCTCTATTTTTCGCTTACAGTACCAGCAGCAGCAGGGCAATAACAAAGCCGTAGATGGCGGTGGCTTCCGCCAGGGCGCAGCCCAGCAGCAGCAGCTTACTGATCTTGCCGTCCGCCTCCGGCTGACGGGCTACTGCTTCGGTGGCCTTACCGGTAGCAATACCGATGCCGATGCCGGCGCCAATGCCGGTGAGAACCGCGATACCCGCGCCGATTGCAACAAAAGTACCCATAGTTTTTTCTCCTTCAAATCACATGTAATTTAATATTTTTTACTTGGGTCATTCCTCTACGGCTTCCTTGATATACAGCCCGGTGAGGAACACGAATACATAGGCCTGCAGCAGGCCGTCAAAGAAATCGAAATACAGGCTGAACACCGCGGGCAGGATGACCGGCACCAGGTGCTCCAGCAGCTTCATTACTACAAAGGCGCCCATGACATTACCAAAAAGACGCATGCACAGCGAAAGCGGCCGGATAGCCAGCTCCATCACATTCAGCGGGGTAATGACCTTGGAGGGCTTGGTAAAGCCCTTCAGCCAACCGCCCACCTTGTTTTGCCGGATGGATGCCGCCTGCACCAGAATGATGGACATCAGCGCCAGGGCTGCCGTCACATTCAGGTCCTTTGTGGGGGGCTTCATGCCAAAGATGGCAAAGATATTGGAAATGCCCAAAAAGACCAGCACGGTTGACAAATAAGGGACATAGCGCTCTCCCTCATGGCCGATGATCCCGCGGACGAGATTCTGCAGGGCGGTGACGGTGTATTCCACACCTACCTGCAGCTTGCCGGGCTTTTCCACCCTCATGTTTCTGGTCAGTACCAGGGTAAGGATCACGATAATGGCCATGATGACCCAGGAGATCACGGTGGATTCTGCCACTTCTATCCCGCCGAATATCGGGATGGTAAAGGCAGTCGCCACATTCAGCTCCTCCATCAGGAATTCTGATAGATTACCCATTGAACCAACACCTCCTTGTTTTCACATTTTCTCTGTCGGCGCCGGCTTCCTATACCGGTCGGCCATTACAGTTTTGCAGCGGTAGAGGTCCTTTGCCATGCGGCGCGGGAGCACCTGCTATCACAGGAATTCAGTATAACACATATCGGCAAGAAAAGGTAGCCTAAAGTTCATAAAAGATTTTTCTTCTCTCAAAAAGTTGACGGTTGTCCCATATCAGCGGATAAAGCGGCGGGCATAGCCGCATTTCCGGCATAGCTCCTCCCTGGCTTGCCGCCCCGAAAAGCTCTCATAGATTGCCCTTGCCCGCGGTGAGGAAAGGATCTCCTCCAACGGCTGGGTAAAGAGATTTCCCAGGGCCAGGTCACCCTCGTGGTCCAGGCAGCAGGGCACCACCGTGCCATCACACAGCACCCCAAACTGGTCCCGCAGCCCATAGCAAAAGGCATCTCCCTCCCGCTCCCCGGCGGAAAGATCCGGCCATTCAAAGCGCTCGCCAAATTCCAGATAGGTTCGCTCTGCTATTTTATGGCCCTCCCGTACCGGGGGCCACTCTCCGGGGAAAGCCCGGTGCAGCTCCTCCAGCATGGGGGCATTCAGGTCGTTCTGCCCAGGGAGAGAGCCATCCAAATTCCAAAGGCGCAGCCCTGTTAGTTTGCCCGCGGCGGCAGCCCTTTTGGCAAAGGAAATGCAACTCCCCAGGTAGGCGGAAAAGACCCGGCTGTCATTGGCCTCCAGGCTGTGCAGGGAAATACTGACCTTGCGGACGGCAGGAGCGGCCAGCAGAGTCTCCCCCACCTGGGGCAGCAGGGTTCCGTTTGTGGTGATATTTACCAAAAAATTCAGTTCCCCGGCTATGGCCAAAAGTTCCGGCAGCTCGGGGTGCAGCAGCGGCTCGCCCATCAGGTGGAGATAGAGGTAACGGGTAGCCGGGCGCAGCTTTTCCGCCAGCAGGCGGAACTCCGCCGGGGACATGGTGCGGGGCGGCCGCCGGGTACCGGGACAAAAGCTGCAGCGCAGATTGCACTGGTTGGTGATCTCCAGATAGACTTTATTGTACTGCCGCATCAGCCGTTCCTCCTGTGGGTTAGTCACAATGGAATTATACCATGGAAACGGAGAAAAACCAGCGGTAATATTCAATTTTCAAGGTACTGTTGGGAGGCAGGTTCCCGCTTAAGGCAGACCCCC
>ERZ827043.456-NODE-456-length-52646-cov-53.633740_pt1 | contig 52646 bp, 43 predicted proteins | sample MGYA00519923_ERZ827043 | MGnify/ENA primary metagenome ERZ827043 (study PRJEB31778, sample SAMEA3449251) | human gut metagenome | biome: human gut; feature: human-associated habitat; material: faeces | place: United Kingdom | collected 2010/2012 ... | reverse complement strand
GGATGTGCACGGCTTCAGTGTCATCCCAGACTTGTCGTCCGGTCTTGCAAGGATAGGATGTCTTCTTCGGGCCCAAGCTAAACAATCGCCTATATTCATCAGGCGAGCCGAAGATCACCCATAAGGCTCGCAATGAAAATCCGTCCGGCTCATTTTCCAAGGTTTTCCACATATAAGACCTACCTTGCGGTAGGCAAAGGATGGAGAGGGTACATTTTAGGGAATATTCCATTGACAATAAAAGGTATGTCCTTTTTATGTAGGTAACCTCCACCATAGGGATCACGCTCTTGCCCAGCCACTTACCCGATGGTGGCGGTCCGTCGTCGTGTCATTTTGCAGATGAGACATGATTTTTTCCTTAGCATGCAACTAACCCCCATGACTTGTCGTCTAACAGATATCATCATTAAAACGACAGAATGATGACGCGGATCATCATTGCCGATGTTACCATCAGTGCGACAGAGCTCACGCAATATAGACGGAACGTCGGGCAACGACCATGACGCATCATCCATCGTGCGATGATAAGAATAAAACTATTTGGCTATGAAGATAAGAAATATTTTGTTCCTGTTTATGGGACTGTTGCTGGTAACCTCGTGTACGTTCAGGTTGTCGAAAGAAGACAAGAAAACCGTGTCGCAGACCCTCTCCGTGAAACCATTTGAGAAAGTGGATGTGGCCAACGACTACGAGGTGATCTATCGCCAGGACACGTTCTACAATGTGCGTGTGGAAGGCCCTGCCTACTGCGTGAAACGCATACAGGTGACTTCTGACGGCACGACGCTGTCGATCTGCAAGAAAGGCAAATCGGACATCGACCAGTTCCTGTTTAACATAGATGGCTTCGACACTACAGTGAAGGTGTATGTCACCTCGCCCGATCTCATCGAGGTGAATACTTATAACGGGGCTTCATTTGAGGCGAGGGGACTGATCGACACGGACAACTTGACGCTGAATATGTATAACTCCAGTGACATGGAACTGGGCAACGTGCTGTGCGACAACCTGATGCTGAGCCAGCGCAACTCGTCGGACGCAGAGATCGGACAGATCACCACGCAGAAGCTGAGGATCGACAGCTACAACTCCTCGGACACGGAGATCAAGTCGTTGGAGGCACGCGAGGCGACGCTGCAAAGCTCCAACTCGTCGGAGATCAACATCACAAGCAAGCTGTGCCAACGGCTGCATGCCGACGCCAGCAACTCCTCGGTCATCGAAGTGAGAGGAAAGGTGCTGCAACATACGCAGGACACCAGCAACAGTGCCGAGGTCAACATATATAACTGATAATCCCCCGACCCTATCAGGCCACAAAACATGTATGGCAATCGTGAGGAGATATCCCAGAGAAATCGTTATGACAGCCGGGAACTTGGCATCACGTTGCGTTATAATTTCAATGCGTCAAAGTTGAAATATAAGGGCAAGGGCGCAGGCAACTCCGAGAAATCAAGAATGTAGGGAAATGATGGCAGGATGCTCCCACACATGCATCGACCGGACTTCAGGCCATGAGGAGTAGCGTGCCTGTCAGGCGTATGAAGAAAGAGGATTCTCCCGAGCGGGGAATCCTCTTTTTGAGTCCTTGGCCTTCCCTTCATTTCCGGATGACCCTGTTCTTGAGCAATGTCGCAATGCCCCTTGCGGTATCACGGGCACTAAAGGAATGGCTCTTCTTGTATTCCTTCTGTGCCTTGTCCTTGCCTTGGCAGGCGGAAATGTATAAGGAGATGGGAATGTCCTTTGGAACGGAGAGGACCGTGGTGGCTGCGTCGCATACGAAGTTGGCGGCGGCAGCCGTGTCATCGTCAAACGAAAGGATGAGTCTCGAGAAATCCTGGTCGTATCTGTCGAAGCCTTTCTCCAGGGCATAGGGAATGCCATGGTCCTTGGCGAACCGCTCCATCTCTTGCAGGTCGACGTTGTCGTCCCGGACGGTTATGAATATCTGTGGATCGCCCTTGCTTACCTTATTCTCGAACAAGGGTTGCCAAAGATTGTATTTGCTGAATACGACGTTCTGGATATCAAACGCATTGATACCATAGCGCGGATCGTCGTCGTCCAGCTCTTCATCATCGGTGAGATCCAGTCTGTTCAGATCCAATGCCAAAAGGAGGAAGGCGTACTTCTTGGGATCGGCTTTCTGCGTTGCAATGAACTCATTGAGAGAAGCCAGGAGCTCGTCGTGATAAGTCACCCCGTCGGGAGCGTCCATGGCAGGATGGGCGTGGCCGGGCTCGTACCTTATCCCGATTCCGTCGTGCATCATGCCAGTGTCGGTGGCTTCCGTCTCTCCGGCGTCCGTCTCTCCGGCTTCCGTCTTTTCGGTGTCCAAGGGTCGTGGATTGGGACTCTCCTTCCGGCAGGGGACGGCCTTCTCAGTGTCGGCGGATGGCTCTTTAAAAAACGGCTCACCACAGTTCTCACACCTCTTGGCCGAGGGGGCGACCAGGCTGTGGCAATGTGGACAGACGGCGGAACAGAGATCCAGGATGTGCTTGAAGTCACTGCACAGGTCCGCATTGGTTCCACATTCTGCGATCTGTCCGAAGAAGGACTTCTTCTCTTTCTTGGGCATGAAGAGTCCACTGAGGGTCAGCGTGGCTTCGTCGAAGGTCAGCGTTGACGTGTCATACCCTTTCTTAATGGCTCTTCGGTTGTATCTCTCAACCATCTTGACCACCTTGTCTTTCACCTTGGCAGGTACCTGCCATTCATGTCTCTCTGTTGAGAGAAACTGTTGCATCTCTTGCAAGTTCATGGAATTGTCTTTTTTCATAATGATCTTATGGTTAATCCTAATCAGTCATTAGTCCTTTATCTTATTGGTCAGACCGAGGATTGCCCATCCTCTTGCCGGCAGCACGTCCGTCGCCAGCCATGCCTTCAGTAAAGACGGGTGCAGGGATGCCCGGCAATGGCATGAGGTCTTGCGGACCGGACCTTCGATGGCTGATTGGGATCTTGGTTTGATGAATTGGGTCATGGTTCCCATCCCGTTGACGGCCAACAGGATGGGGAATGGAAGAAGGCTGCGTCATGATCGGGAGGACGCACGCTGGTCGGCAGATCCTGCCCCGGCGTCTTGGAAGTACTTCCGGATCTCGGACTTCATGGAGGTATAGGAGTATAGCGCCTTGTCGGCTTCCTCCGGATGGTCTGCCAGTTCCGGGAACAGGGCCTCCTCTCCCTTGCGCCCGTATTCAGTCAGGTCGTCAGACATCTTACTAAGTTCCTGCAAGTTTTCGTTCTTCAGTAGCCGATAGCGCTTGAACGGCAGCACCCTGTCTTGCATCATCTTCTTCAGCCGCCGGTTCTCAGCCTTTATGGCCTCTTCCTTGAGCTTCAGGGCCTCTTCTCTCTGCACATAACCCTCATAGAAGGACTTGACCTTGTCCTGTCGTGACTGGATCAGGGTGTTGAACCACTTACGCTGATAGAAAGTCCTTTGACCGCACACCTCCTCGCACCTGACCTTCCAATTAGCGAGCTTCGTTTTGTACAAGGCCATCAGCGCCTGTCGGTAGAACGCGGTGATGTTCCTGGCATAGTCTTCCGTCGTCGTCTCTCTCTTTAAGATGTCGATGACCTCCGGGAGGGAATAGGCCTGATACAGCAGCTTGGCGTCGTGATAGTCGGCTATGATGTCGGCAAACTTCGGCCAGATGGCGGAGAAGTGTGTTCTTGCGGTTTCGCGTCTGCCGTCCTCATACACTTTGCTGCAAGAGTTGCCGCCCGTGAGCGGACTGCCCGACACGAACCAGATGAGTGACATCGTGCCGTCGTCGTCAAACAAGACGGAATAGGGCGCATTCATCCACCATTCCAGATAGACGCCCAGCGTGGCAGTCTCGAACTCGCCGCTGTAGGCAATCCCGTTGTGGACGGGGACGGGCGTGAGCAGCATCCTGCTGTCGTTGAGGATCCGTTCCCTGTTGGCGAGGATGAGGAAGGCATTGTCGGTAAACAGATTCCTCAGTTGGAGCTCCTCATCAGGAGTGAGCCTGGGCTTACCGGGCTTTTTGCCAATGCTGAAATATGCGCCGGTAGTGTCAAGGGCAGGTCTTGAGGCATTGTCTTCCAGGCTTACGTCCGGCTTCCTATAGCCTTGGATGATACGGCCATCTTGCAGTCTGATGCCATTCTCGATACAGTTGTTGTTCGTTTCCATATTGTGTCTTAGTGATTAATGAGTTCAAAATATTCGGTTGCCAAGGGAATGTCCTGTTGCAGGCGCTGGATGAAATCCACGATGTCCTCATCTCGGGTGCAATGGAGGCAGCGGTAGCCGATGGCGTGGAAGTATTCCTCTACACATCTCAGGATATTGTCCCAATCGACGGCTATCTGGCAGGTCCTCTCGTAATCATCGAGCAGATCGCAGCGCAGCGAGATGGATTGGATGATGTCTCCGTCGCATTTTACGTCGAGGTGGAGGTACAGTTGCTTTACCGTGCCCATGCGCCGCATCATCATCGCCTTTAGAGGGGAATGGTCCCATGTCGGCAGATAACGGTTGGTCAAGGCTCGGGTGATCGGGTTGGGTGTCAGTGCGTCATAATCCTCGTAATTCCAAAAGGAGTCTTTCACGCTCTTCTTTAAAATGGCTTTCATGTTAATGTATCGTTAGGGTTATTGAATCATTGTCTTGATAAGAGTGGTGTGGGGCGGGATTCCAGGCGAGGGCAGACGAGGGGCTGCCATGTCCCTCTGTCGGGACATAGGAAGTCATCGGCATGCCCATCATCGGCATGCCCTCGTGGGAATCATGGGTTGGGAAACGGTCAGTGTTAAGCGGCCCTCTCCTCGTCGAACGTCAACGGATCGCCAAGGGTGTGGACCAGCCTTGCTTCTTGCAAGGCATGATCGATGGGGGGTACGGCATGGTACGGCCAAGCGATCTTACACATCATCAGCGTCTTCTGCCCATTATTCTGTCCGACAAGGCTGTCCGGATCTGTGGTCTTGTCATAGGCTTCAGATATTAGTTTATTAAGTGCTTTCATTGCCGGGCCTTGCGCGCACGGTCCTTCCTTCTTGCGTCTGCGTGCGTGTCGCGGCTCTTTGTCCTTTGTCAGGAACGCATAAGGCTTCTCAGTCAAACTGCACGCAGGGCCTGCGCATGGATTGCCTGCGCTGAGGAGGATGCCGTCCTGCTCGTCCGTGGATTTGCAGAAAGGCCGACGACTCAGCTTCCTTGCATCGTACTTTTCCGTACGACCCAATACAATGATCTTGAAAAGTGATTGATTACTAAGGGGATAGCAAGTGCTATCGGACATCTTAAGGTATTCCATATTGTTTGATTTTTGATTGGACAATCCACATCATTTTACCACCGTGGCTACAATAGCATAAAGCTCGGTTGGTGCGTATCAATTACGCTCTTGATGCATTTCGATTGCAAATATACGGGTTTTATGGGTATGGCTTCAATTTATTGGTGGAAAAAATGTTAAGAGGAATATGTTTTCACGGTTTTTGGCTTTTTATGGCTGTCCTTGGATGGAAAGGGTCTGTAATGGTACGAGATTTCTCGGACGGCTAATGTCGTTGGGGATGATGGAGAAGGAGCGGGACGGTGAGGAGGCAAGGCCGGGCAGGTGAGCGGAGGGCATGAAAAAAGCCTGTGGCAGATCGGTGTCTGCATCACAGGCTGGATAAATATGAATGTGAGTTATTGTTTGTCGGTCATGATATCAGAACGGATGGGAGGTTCCGTATCATTTATGGGGCTGGCATTTATGGGGCTTATCCTACCAGGAAACGTGCCAGGAGGTAGCCGCCGCCGAGGAGCCAGACGTAGAGCAGTCCGGCAAGCAGGAAAGGCTTGCTTCCTGCCTTCTTGAACTTGTCGATGCTGGTCTCTGTTCCGAGGGCGGTCATGGCCATCGTGAGCAGGAAGGTGTCGATGTATTCGATGGTGCCGTTCAGCGGAATTTCCTTTACTGAAGATACGCCGCAGAGGTGCTGCAGACCCGTGTTGATGCAGATCACGATGATGAAGTAGAAAGCGAACCAGGGGATGGTGATCTTACGCTTGCCACCGTCGGCAGTCTGCTTGCGTGTGCGTGAGAGGATGAAGCTGAGGACGACGAGTACAGGAGCGAGGAGCATCACGCGGATCATCTTGGTGATGGTGGCCGTACCTGCAATGCCGAGGGCATCGGTGGGGTCCATGGCGTTACCGGCACCGGCAACGTGGGCCACCTCGTGGAGCGTGCTACCCGTGTAGATGGCTACGGCGGTATTGCTCAGGTCGGAGAGCCAGCCCATGCGGTACATCACAGGATAGAGGAACATTGAGATGGTACCGAAGATCACCACGGTAGACACGGCGATGGCGGTCTTGTGGCCTTCGCACTTCACTACCGGCTCAGCACCGAGTACGGCAGCGGCACCGCAGATGGAGCTACCCATGGAAGTCATCAGGGCTGTGTCGCGGTCCATCTTCAGCACGCGGCCGAGGAAGACGCCGAGCAGGAGAGTTCCCACAACGATGATGGAGTCGATGAGGATGGCGGAGGCACCTACCTGCTGCACCTGTGTGAGGGTGAGGCGGAAACCGTAGAGTACGATACCGGTACGCAGCAAGGTCTTTGTACAGAACTTGATGCCGGGAACCCATGTCTCAGGCAGCTTGTTGCGAAGGCTGTTGGCATAGAGCATGCCCAGGATGATGCCGACGATCAGGGGTGAGAATGAAAGATGTTTGATGACGGGCACCTCTGCTATGTAGAAAGCCGCAAAGGCGAAAAGAGCGATAAGCAGAATGCCGTGGAGCGTGTTGGCGCGATTTGGTTTATCGAACATAAAGCTGATGGTTATTTATATATTTTATACTTTATTTTCTTTTCGTCTGCAAAGTTACGCCGAATCATAAGGTTGTACAATCGATGATAATGGAATGTTTCGATAAAAATAATTTGTATTTTCGATTGATTGCCCGTCTTTTATCGTATCTTTGCAAGGGAGCAGAGCCCCTGCGACCATATTATAATATTAAGGTAAGATGGAGATTCGTCAACTCAAATATTTCGTTCTGGCCGCGCGTACGCTCAACTTCACGGAGGCGGCCCAGGCAGCCCATGTGGTGCAGAGCACCCTGTCGCAACAGATCAAGCAGCTGGAGACAGAGCTCTCAGTGCCGCTCTTCCATCGTGTGGGCCGTCACGTGACGCTGACGGTCGAGGGCCGTGCCTTCTTGCCCGATGCCGAGCGCATCCTGCTCTATGCGGAGAAGGGGCGGCAGCGCATGGCCGACCTGCGTGCGGTGGAAGGCGGCGATCTGTATATCGGTGTCTGTACGGGCATCGGTCTGTCGGCCATCCTCATTGATGCCCTGACAGAGTTCAACCGCCAGCATCCCCGTGTGCATGTGCACATAGAAGAGGATATCGTCGATGTGCTGGAACAACGGCTGCTCGATCATAAGATCGACTTGGCGATGATGTTTACTCCGCGTCAGGCCAATGATGCGATAGAGGTGCGTCCGATCTTCACCACGCGCCTGAAGGCCATCGTCGGTGAGCGTCATCCGCTGGCCTCGGCCTCCTCGATCACCCTCGAGCTGTTGCAGAGGCATCCTCTCGTACTGCCCGGCAAGAGCTGGTATGTGCGGCAGGAGCTGGACGGGATGGCTGCCCGGCAGGGAGTGGTGCTCGAGCCGACGATAGAGATCAACGTCAACTCACAGCTGCTTTATATGGTGCAGCGCGGCCATTGGATAACGGTGTTGCCCGATGTGGCTACGCTTGCCTACAACGGATTGGTGACGCTTCCCATCCAGGGTGAGGAGGGACAGATTGAGACCTCTATCCTGGTGCCTGCCGACCGATACCAGCGGCGAGCCGTCACCCTCTTCGTCGAGGCGCTGGAGGAGAGCGCACGGCAGATGTGGCCGTAAGACGGGGAAGGGGGCAAGGCCGGTAAATAAGGAGAAAGACAAGGGAAAGAAAGACGATGGCGGAAAGAGGGAAGCGGAGGACGAGAGGACAGGAAAGTCGGTGACTGTAATTTTTAAGTATTATTCACGCAGCAGGCATGCCAGATGCTTCTGCAGATCGGGAAATGTGACTAACTTTGCCCTTGGAAATAAAGAATGCGGAAAATGAAAGATATCATCATACGGCCTGCCACGCCTGACGATGCGGCAGCCCTGCAGGCTATCTATGCCCCTTATGTCACAGACACGGCCATCACCTTTGAATACGAGGCACCTACCGTGGAGGAGTTTCGGCAGCGCATCGTGCATACGTTGGAGAAGTTCCCCTATCTGGTGGCGGAGATAGTAGAGACGGGTGACGGTCCGGAACCGATGTCGAGACGGATAGCGGGCTATGCCTATGTGGGTACGCTGCGTGTGCGCCCTGCCTTCCAGTGGTGTGTGGAGACCTCCATCTATCTTGACCGTACCATCCGCCATCAGGGCGTAGGCGACGTGTTGCTGAAAGCATTGGAGGAGGAGTGTCGTCAGCGTGGCTTCCTCAATCTGTATGCGTCGATCGCGACCGTCAATCCGGAGGATGAGCACCTCACGCTCGACAGCTATCATTTCCATCTGCACCACGGCTATCGTCTCGTAGGAACATTCTATCAGTGTGGCCGTAAATTCGGCAGATGGTATGACATGGTGTGGATGGAAAAAATAATCGGTCCGCATACCTCAGCCGATCCCCGGCCTGCAGGACGGAAGGAGTAGAAGTCTTAACGGTCAGTAGCGCAAGGTGCTTGCACGGGCAGGCATCTGGTATCATAGGGTAAAAGGATTGCCTTGTGATCTACCGGACGCATTATTCGTTTGATACCCTTTAGTGAGTCCCATTAAATTTAAGGTTGTAGCCTGAGAGCCATGGACTAGATGACCATAACTCGTACTCCTCCTGCGAAACGCCTTTGAGGGTACTGCCGCTATGAGGAGAGGAGAAAGTGCAAGGGCCGTGTCGCCGATGGACTGTCCTTCCGTGTGGCGAGGCAGCCGCTTATGCGAGCCCCGGATGATGGTGGATAGGGAAGGGGAGGGAATGTAGGCTAAAGAGGGTACAACGAGAAATATTTCCATAGTGGAGCCACCATCATGGCTTGCAGGAACTCACCATTTCGGAGCATGTCGTACACTTCGGCCCTGGTTCGGCAGAACACCTCGATGTCTTCTGTGGCATCCAGATGCCGGTGGCCTGTCGGCCGTACGCCTCTGGCGAGGAAGCAATGGCAGAGATTGTCCATCGTCGAGGGATTGGGTGCTATCGTCATCAGCTCGGTCCATTCGCCGCCGATGTATCCGGTCTCTTCCTGCAGCTCACGTCGGGCACCTTCGAGCGGTGTCTCCCCTTTCTCCACCACGCCGGCGCAGATCTCCATGGAGACCACATCGAGGGCATGGCGGTACTGGCGTTCCAGAATGAGCCGGCCGTCCTCGGTCTCGGCGATGACGTTGATCCATGTGGGATAGTGGAGCACATAGTATTCATCGTATATGCTGCCATCGGGCAACTCCACCTTGTCACGTCGGGCCGTCAGCCAGGGACGGGCGATCAGTGTCTCGGAGGAGAGGGTGCGCCATCTCATTTCTTTCTCGTCTCGCATATTGCCAATTCCTTAAAGGGTAAACATAAAAAATGACAGAGCACGGATGCTTGTCTGCCGTACTCTGTCATTTGTCTTATTCGTCTTGTTTGATGGCCTGCATGATCAGTGACTCGAGCTCCTCGCAAAGCTCAGGGTTGTCGGCCAGTACCTTCAGCGTGCCGTCACGTCCCTGTGCCAGTTTCGAGCCGTTGTAGCTGAACCAGCTGCCACTCTTCTGTACGATGTTGTGCTCTACGCCGAGATCGACGATCTCGCCCAGCTTGTTGATGCCCGATCCGAACATGATGTCGAACTCGCACTTGCGGAAAGGAGGCGCCACCTTGTTCTTCACCACCTTGACGCGGACATGGTTGCCCAGCACCTCGTCACCATTCTTGATGGTGGTGACACGCCGGATGTCCAGACGTACGGAGGCGTAGAACTTCAAGGCATTACCACCGGTCGTCGTCTCGGGGTTGCCGAACATCACGCCGATCTTCTCGCGCAACTGGTTGATGAAGATACAGCAGGTGTTGGTCTTGGAGATGGTGGCGGTGAGCTTGCGCAGTGCCTGTGACATCAGTCGGGCCTGCAGGCCCACAACGGAGTCGCCCATCTCGCCTTCGATCTCTTTCTTTGGTGTCAGGGCAGCCACGGAGTCGACGACGAGGATGTCGATGGCCGATGAGCTGATGAGCTGGTCGGCGATCTGAAGGGCCTGCTCGCCATTGTCGGGCTGTGAGATCCACAGGTTGTCCACATCCACGCCAAGCTTGGCGGCGTAGAAGCGGTCGAAGGCGTGCTCCGCATCGATGAAGGCGGCGATGCCGCCCTTCTTCTGTGCCTCGGCGATGGCATGGATGGCCAGCGTCGTCTTACCCGACGACTCCGGACCGTAGATCTCGATGATGCGTCCGCGCGGATAGCCGCCTACGCCCAGGGCCACATCAAGGCCGATGGATCCCGTGGGGATGACATCGACGTTCTCGACCTGTTCGTCGCCCATGCGCATGATGGACCCCTTGCCGAAGTCCTTCTCTATCTTGGACATGGCAGCCTGGAGGGCTTTCAGCTTGCCCTCGCGCTCTGCCTTTATCTTTGCTGCCTGCTCGGCAGCCAGTTCTTCTTCTGTTTTTGCCATTGATTTTGTCTGATTTGGAAAATTAACGGGAAGGATGTGAGGGAAGGGCATACATAAGAACAGCGGGACACACGGGTGCCCGCCGTCCTGGCCTCTTCCTGACAGTCGGGAAACTACAGCTCAAGATCCTCGTCGCGTACCTCATGCCAGGGCAGTCCCTGCTTGTTGAGCTGCTCCATGAAGGGATCGGGATCGAACTCCTCCACATTCCATACGCCCGGCTTCTTCCACAGTCCCTTGCAATACATCATGGCACCGATCATGGCGGGCACGCCCGTCGTGTAGCTCACGCCCTGCATGCCTGTCTCCTTGTAGGCGTCCTGATGCTTGCAGTTGTTGTAGATATAGTAAGTGTGCTCTTTGCCGTCGCGCAGGCCACGGATGCGGCAGCCGATGGAGGTCTCGCCGTCGTAGTCGGCACCCAGATCCTGTGGGTTGGGCAATACGGCCTTGAGGAACTGCAGGGGCACGATCTTCACCTGTACCTTCTTCTCGGGATCGTCGGCCAACGGTGCCTCATAGGTCACCTCGTCGATACGGCTCATGCCGAGGTTCTGGATGCAGTCGAGATAGGTGAGATACTGCTGTCCGAAGGTCATCCAGAAGCGGGCACGCTTGATGGTGGGATAGTTCTTCACCAGCGACTCGAGCTCCTCGTGGTGCATGAGGTAGCTGTCGCGCTTTCCGATATTCGGATAGGTGAGATCCTTGTGCACGGCCAGCGGCTCGGTCTCGATCCACTTGCCGTCCTCATAGTAGAGGCCCTTCTGCGTGATCTCACGGATATTGATCTCCGGGTTGAAGTTGGTGGCGAAGGCCTTGTGGTGGTTGCCGGCGTTGCAGTCGACGATGTCGAGGTATTGAATCTCGTCGAACTCGTGCTTGGCGGCGTAGGCGGTATAGATGCCGCTCACACCCGGGTCGAAGCCGCAGCCGAGGATCGCTGTCAGGCCGGCCTCACGGAAGCGGTCCCTGTAGGCCCACTGCCAGCTGTATTCGAAGTGAGCCTCGTCCTTCGGCTCATAGTTGGCCGTGTCGAGGTAGCTCACGCCACAAGCGAGGCAGGCGTCCATGATCGTCAGGTCCTGATAGGGGAGGGCCAGATTGACTACCAGGTCGGGCTTGCAGCTGTTGATGAGGGCGCATAACTGGTCCACCTCATCGGCGTCCACCTCAGCCGTGGAGATCTTTATGTCGTTGTAACCTTTGGCGCGGATGGACTCCATCAGGCGGTCGCATTTCGCGCGGTGATGACTGGCAATGATCAACTCGCTGAAGACATCGGGGTTTTCAGCCATCTTGAAAGCAGCGACAGTGGCCACGCCACCGGCACCGATCATCAATATTCTACTCATTGTGCTATTTAGATTTTACGGTTATCTTATTTGTTGAACTCTTCTGACCGCACTCCGAGGGCATCGGTAAGGGAGAAGCCTAGATTCTCAGTGCGGTAATTGCCTCCGGCGATGTTGCCCATGGCAAAGACGGTGACACGCTGGCTGTCGTTGTGCGAACGGCCGAGCACCTCGCGTACACGGTCGAGCACGTCGCCCTCCTCCGTGTTGCAGATGATCATCACGCGCCTCACCTCTTCGTGCTCCGTGAGGGTGAGGAGGGTCTGCAGGAGATATTCGTCCTTGTCGACGAGCTTGCCGGTGGCGTAGGCATTGATGATGTACTCGCCCAGCCGCTCATCCTTGAAGGCCTGTCCGTTGAGCCCGGTCTTGAGGTCGGCGGGCTGGAAGCAGTCCATGAGCGGACGGTTCTCGTTGTAGAGTAGCATCAGTTGGGTCTCATGCTGCTGGCCGTCAGGACGCAGGCCGCCGTCGAGCGTAATGTCGACAGCCCATTGCGCCATGTCGGCACGCGGGATCTTACGTCCCAGCATGCGCTCGAAATTCACCGTCAGATTGAAGGCTACCTTGTCAAGATAGTCTGCGTCGGCAATAATGAAGTTCTCGCTAAGCTGTATGTTGTCTTGCTTCTGTTCGTTCATACTGCAAAGATAAGGGAAAAAAGCCATACCCGCAAGCGGAAGAAGACAAAATTTTCGTCGCCGGACATGCCAGCTCTTCCTCTTTCTCGGGCATACGGTCCTACGTGTGCCGACCATTCCTTTTGCGAATTGGATCGCACCTGATGGAGACGGGAGATAGAACGGAGGTAGAGCGGAGGTGGGGCGGAGGTAGCCAGACTTGGGACAGGTCCTGAACAACAGCAGACCGCCCTGCCGCGGGCCGGAGTACCGGAGGCGGCAGGGCGAGAGCAAAAAGGTTGATGGCAGTGCGCGGGTCCTGAAGTGATGTCGGGATTATACGGCGGTGCCGTCATGATCATACGATGAACGTCACCGAGAGCCTGGTGATACAGCCAAGATCCTAGGATAGAAGGTCTCGGTTCGTGAGATGCCTCTGTCTGGATGGTTCGGCTGGCAGCGTCAGGATTGCCCATCGGGTTTACGGGCAATGGAGTGCCAGGGGTGGATCATTGCGGCAGGGTGATGGGGAAGAGGGGATCGTCGACATGTGCCTGATGGACGAGCTGTACCATGTGACGAAGCTGCTCGGGCTGGGAGTCGGCGAGGTCATGATCCTCATGGATGTCGGTGGTCAGGTTGTAGAGATGGCATTTGCCATGATCGACGACGAGCTTCCAGTCGCCCTGTCTGACGCCTATCTGGCCGCTCTCGTTGAGCTCCCAATACAGATAGTCGTGCTGCTTCTGCTGCTTGTCCTTACCGAGCAGGGTGGGAAGGAAGGAAATGCCGTCCCAATATTCTTTCTTCGCCTGCGGGATGCCCTCATACGTGCGCGGTGAGCGGCAGGCATACTTGCGCGTGTAGTTCTTAATGCCGAGGATGTCGCAGAAGGTAGGCATGACATCCCAGAAGGCCAGCTGATGGCTGTTCACCGTTCCGGCTTTCACATGGCCCGGCCAGCGTACGATGAAAGGTATGCGGATGCCGCCTTCAAGGCATGACCGCTTCAGACCCCGCAGCTTGCCGTCGCGTCCGAAGAAGGTCGGGTCGGCACCTCCTTCCTCGTGAGGGCCATTGTCGGAGGTGAAGATGACGATGGTGTTGTCGTCGAGTCCCTTTTCGTGGAGCTTCTTCATGATCTGGCCGACATAGGTGTCGAGGCGGGTGATCATGGCGGCGAATTGTGCGTGCACATGGGCTACGGAGTTGTAGCGGTCGGCCCCGCAGAAGTCGTGGTCGTTCTTGAACTGGTCGATATATCCGTTGACGATGGAGTCGTCGGGCTGCACCAGCTCGGCATGGGGCAGCGTATAGGTGAGGAACGCGCAGAAGGGCTGTGTGCCGGTCTGTCGGTCGAGCCATTGCATGGCGTGCTGATGGATCATATCGGCGGAGTATTGCTGGCGGCGTCCATATCCTGCTCCCCACATCGGGTGCTGGATGTTCTGCTCGAGCACCTCCCTGATGACGCTGGTGTCGCCTTCCTGCTTGCTGTACCGGTTGAGGAAGTTGGGATAATAGAGGTGGGCCATGTACTGGCAGATATATCCGTAGAACTCATCGATGCCGCGCTTCTCAGGTGTGGAGACCGATCCCTCGTAGCCGCCGGCCCACTTGCCGAAGAGGGCGGTGGTGTAGCCCTGGTCTTTCATGATCTCGGGCAGGATGACATGGTTGGGATCGTAGGGTTGCTGGCCTGTGACGGCATATTCATCGTTACGTCCATAGCGGACGCGTCCGGACCAGAACTCCTTGTTGCCGCGTACGAGGGTGTGGCCCGTGTGCTGTCCCGTCATGAGGGCCGCACGGGAAGGCGCACTCACCGGACTGCCGGCATAGGCCTGCGTGAAGCGCATGCCCTCACTCGCCAGACGGTCGATGTTCGGCGTGTGGATATAGGGCTGGCCGTAGCAGGCGAGGTCGCCGTAGCCCATGTCATCGCAGAGGATGAAGATGATGTTAGGCTTCTCGCCGGCCTGTGCCGTGAGGGCAGAGGTCATGAGAAGGGTGGTGTAGAGAAGTTTTCTGTTGTTTTCTTTCATATCGTTATAGTGTATTGATGTAGCATGAAATAGTCTTGGGATTCGATTCCAGATAGTCGTGCCGCTACATTGAGGCATTAAGGATCATATTCCGTGATGCGTCTCTCCTCTTCGTGATGGAAGGCATCGAGTTTGTGCAGCTTGCTCACCTTCTGCAGAGTGTAGACAATGACGGAGACGCTCGCTATGAGGAGGTAGAGCAGGGAGAGCTGGAGCGCGGAGGGCTGTAGTCCTTCGATGCTGGCTCCCGGCAGGCGTGCGATGCGGCCGAGGAAGTCGTTCATCAGTTGGGACAGGACGGTCAGGAGGGTGGCCGGCAGCTGCTGCAGGAAGGGCAGGGGTGAGCAGAGAAAGAACAGGACGGCACTATAGAGGATGAAGGTGGCTAGGGGAATGACAATGAAGTTGGTGAGGAGGAAGTAGCAGGAGAACCGTCCGAAGTAGTAGGCCACGAGCGGTGCCGTACCCAGTTGGGCAGCCAAGCTGACGCAGGCCATGCCCCATATCCAGCGGCTGACGGGATGGCTGAGCGTAAGCAGATGGAAGAAGGTGGGGTAGAACACGAGGATGGCGAGGACAGCCAGGAAGGACAGTTGGAACCCGACATCCCATAGCTCCAGAGGCTGTACGGTCAGCATGATGATGGCGGCCAGTGCCAGTGCATTGACCGAGATCTTCTTGCGGCGGGCGAGCAGGCAGATGGAGTAGAGCGTGATGAGGAGTGCCGACCGGATGGCACTGGCCGGCAGGCCGACGAGTGTGACGAACGACCAGACGGCCAGGAGGATCAGAGGCTGGGTGAGCCACCGCAGCCGGCCGCGGAAGTTGAGCAGCATCGTCAGCAGGCCATAGATGATGCCAAGATGCAGTCCGGAGAGTGCCAGGATGTGGCTGCCGCCTGCTATCGAATAGTCATCGGTCAGTGACTGGGAGACACTGCTCTTGTCGCCCAGTGTCATGGCTGCCACGACACCGTAGGCCTGCTCGTCGTTGCCGGGGAGCCGGTAGCTGGCCAGCAGCTGGCGGCGGAGCGTGAGGGCATGGAGACGCAGGCGCGTGAGGACGGGCAGGTGGAAGTCTGCCGCCGGTGAGCCGTCGGTCTGCAGTGCCGTCCAGTCCTTGTAGTAGATGAAGGTCTGGGCCGCGAAGCCGTGACTATAGAGATAGCGCACATAGTTGAACCTTGAGCCGGGATAGTTGGTGGGCGGTTGCAGCAGGGAGGTGGCCTGCAGCCACGAGCCGGTGTGGAGCGACAGCCATCGGTTGTCCACCGTGTCGCGCAGCAGGGCTGCCTTGATCTTCATCGGCCGTTGGAGCTGCCGGCCGTCGACGGCGGTGACCAGCAGGTCGATGCGTGCCACCTTACCCTTAGCCTGCGGCTCGCTGAGGCAGACAGCCCGGTAGCTGATGTTGCCGGCCGGCAGATGGCGCACGGTCTGTTGCAGTTGGCGGGTGCCCAGACCGCCTCCCATACATACGGTGGTGAGCAGGATGCCGATGCTTTGCAGGCGCGGCCAGCGGCGGCAGCAGAGCGTGAGTAGCAGGAAGCCCGCAGCGGCCCCTATCCATCCCTGCAAAGGCAGCAGGGAGGACTGCAGATCGGTCGTGGCAAGGAGGATGCCGACGATCAGGGCCAAGGCGATACGCAGAAGCGGATGGGTATCCATACAGATGCGAAGTTAGGAAAAATATCAATGAGATGATATAGAATATTGTGGATTTTTTATTAATTTTGTCTGTCAACAAGACGAAACACATGGAAGCAAACAACGAACTGCGCACAGCGTGGGATTTTATTGAGCATACGGGCATCAGCGTCTTTCTTACGGGAAAGGCCGGAACGGGAAAGACCACCTTCCTGAAAGTCATGAAGGAACATTCGCGGAAGCGGATGATCGTCGTGGCTCCTACGGGTGTGGCAGCCATCAATGCCGGAGGTGTGACGATCCACTCTTTTTTCCAGATACCGCCCTCGATCTACATTCCCGGAGCACAGGTGAAGGAGCAATACAAGATCAGCAGTATGAAGCGCCACATCATGCGGACGATCGACATGGTGGTGATCGATGAGATCTCGATGGTGCGTGCCGACCTGCTCGACGCCGTTGACAGCGTGCTCCGCCGCTTCCGCAATCCCCTGCAGCCTTTTGGAGGCGTACAGCTGGTGATGATCGGTGATCTGCAGCAGCTCACTCCTGTCGTGACAGGCAACGAGGAACCGGTCTTGTCGCGCTATTATACGACGCCCTATTTCTTCGGCAGCCGGGCCTTGCAGCAGATCTCTTATGTGACGATACAGCTCACCCATGTGTATCGGCAGCAGGATGACCGTTTCATCACGATCCTGAACCATATCCGTGAGAACCGGATGACGGATGAGGACTTCAGAATGCTTAACGCTCGCTACAAGCCCGCCTTCCTGCCGAGGCCGGAGGAAGGCTATATCCGGCTGACCACCCATAACCGGACGGCTGACGTCATCAATGAGACAGAGCTGAGGAAGCTGCCGGGTGCCCGCTTCGTCTATCAGGCCGAGATAAAGGACAAGTTCCCTGCGAGCGACTATCCTGTGGAGGCCAGTCTTGAGCTGAAACAGGGAGCGCAGGTGATGTTCGCGCGCAATGATGCGAACGGAGAGTATTATAACGGACTGATCGGCCGCATCACACACATCGATGATGAGAACATCGAGGTGGAGTGTGCCGGTAAGCCCCGTCCCATCAAGGTAGAGAAACAGACTTGGGAGAACACCACCTACACCCTCAATCCGGAGACCCATGAGATCGAGCCGCAGGTGCTGGGCACCTTCACGCAGTATCCCCTGCGTCTGGCTTGGGCCATCACGATCCACAAGAGCCAGGGACTGACCTTCGAGCATGCCATCATTGATGCCGGCCGCTCATTCGCACCGGGGCAGGTGTATGTGGCGCTGAGCCGCTGCAAGACCCTTGAGGGCATGGTGCTCTCCACGCCGATCTCTCAGACTGCCATCATCCACGACCAGCGTGTCTCGGCATATATCGCAGGCCAGCAGGAGGCGGCTGAGGAGAGCATACGGCAGCTGCCCTCGCTGAAGGAAGAATATTATTGCCGGCAGCTGCTCGATCTGTTTGACTTCCAACCGCTGATGAGCGCCGAGCAGATGGTCTACCGCCATCTGCTGGAGTTCTTCCGCGACTACCACCGTCTGACGCTCCTTCACGGAGAGACGATACAGCAGTTGGAGAAAGAGTTGATGCAGGTGGCTTACAAGTGGCAGAGCCAGATCCGCTCCATGGCCATAGACCAGCTTCACGGTCAAGCCTTTCTCGACCGTGTGAAGCGTTCGGCGGCTTACTTCCACCATCTGTTGGTAGAGAAGATGGGTCGTCTGATCGAGCAGACGAAGGATGCCTCTTCAGGCAACAAGGAAGCCATGAAGCGCATGAACGAGCTCTATAAGAATCTGTGGCTGCTCTATCTCTGCAAGACGAAGCTGTTGAGGCGCATGGAGGATGAGGAGTTCTCGGTAGCGGGATATCTTGGTGCCCGCCAGGAGACGCTGCTCGATGCGATGGATATCGTACAGCCGGGAAGTGTGAGTCGTACGAGAAAGAGAAAGAAGGGTGGTGATGATCCGTTTGACAGAAAAGCCACCGCCACACGACCGGAGGCCCGGCTGTCTGCCAGTCAGTTGTCGCGGGAGGCGAAGACCCGGCAGGCTGCACCGCCGGCAGCGAAGAGCGGCCAGGGAAGACTGTCGAAGGAGGAGTCGGGGAAGGTGTCCCTTCAGCTCTTCGAGCAGGGCAAGTCGATGGAAGAGATCGCACGGGCCCGCCGTCTGTCGGTTTCGACGGTAGCCGGCCATCTCCTGCCTTATGTTGTCAGCGGCCAGATAGAGTTGTCGAAGCTTATCCGTCCGGCCCGCCAGGCTATCATCCGTGAGGCTATGCGTCAGGCGGGAGCGCAGGCGAAGCTGTCGGAGATCAAACAGCTCTGTCCCGAGAATATAGAATATGTGGATATCCGGCTTGTCGTGGAGTATGATAAGGCGAAGAAAGAGCAGAAATAAGTTCGTGTAGAACAATATTGCTGGAGATAATAGGAAGGAAGAAACAACGCAAGAAGAGGACGCCCATGAGCGTCCTCTTCTTGCGTTATATTATATTGGAGGCCATACAGATATAGGATAGTGGCCTCTTTTTTGTCTCTTCCGTTATGGGTGTAAGTTTGTCGGGGAAGAGCAAGTCTTTTTATTGCTTGTTGGCGGCAGCGTCCTCTTCTTTCATCTTCTGGATGGCATTCTCCGCCAGTGCCAGCATCTCTTTCTGTCCGGCATAGACGGCGACAGGAGCCAGCCAGCCGACACGTTGTTTGAGATGGGAGACGAGGTAGTCGCTATGGGCAAGTCCACCCGTGAGAATGATGGCATCGGGCGGCGCACAGAATACGGCGGCCTCGGCAACGATACTCTGTGCGATGCGTAGGATCATGGCGTCGAATACTACCCGTGCATGGTCGTCGCCGGCATCGATCATCTGTTTCACCTCACGCGGGTCGTTCGTGCCCAGATGGGCGAGGAGTCCGGAGTGATGGTTGAGTATCTTGAGCAGTTGCTGTTCGGTGTACTGTCCGCTATAGCAGAGGCGTACCAGATCAGCCGTGGGCAGGGTACCGGCCCGGTTGGGGGTGAATGGTCCGTCACCGTTCAGAGCATTGTTCACATCGACGGCCTGCCCCTTGCGGTGGGCAGCGATGGAGATGCCGCCTCCCATGTGGCAGACGATGAGATTGAGGTCCTCGTAGCGTACCCCGTGCTCGCGGCAGTAGATGCGTGCCACCTCTTTCTGGTTGAGCGCGTGCCATACCGAACGGTGGGGAATCTGCGGCACACCGGAGATGCGTGCCTCAGGCATCATCTCATCCGTGGTGCCCGGGTCGGCGAAGTAGGCGCGGCAGCCGGGGATCTGGTCGGCGATGTCGCGGGCGATGATACATCCCAGGTTGCAGGCGTGCTGGTCACGGCAGGTGCGTGTGGCCTCGCTCATGGCATGGGTGCCGGCATAGGTGCCGCTTTTCACGGCACGTGTCAGCGGCCCGCGTCCTACGACGGCATCAAATTGCAAGGGAGTGTGATGAGCCTCCAGTTCATTGAGGACGAGCTGCTTGCGGAAAGCATACTGATCCATCACGCTGGGGAAGCGGCTCAGTTCCTGCATGGTGTGCTGTATGTTGGAAGTGAAGATCTCTGTCGTGTCATGGAAGACGGAGATCTTTGTAGAGAGAGAACCGGGGTTTATAATAAGCAGGCTGTACATAAACTAAGATATTTGGAGTCTACTGTATCGGCGCGTGACGTCATGACGACGGGTACATCGGTACCTTGGAGCAGGCCGGCAGTACGTGTTTGTGTGAAAAGGGTGAGGGTCTTATAGAAGACATTGCCCGCTTCGATGTCAGGCATCACCAGGGCATCGGCTTTTCCTGCAATGGGGCTAGGTATGTGTTTTTCTGCCAGTGCCTCAGGTGAGCAGGCGGTCTTTACATCGAGTGGTCCGTCGACGATGCAGCGTCCGTATTCTCCTGCCTGTGCCTTGGAGATGATGTCGGCATACCCTGCGGTGTAGGGGAAGTGGCGTGTATCGGCTTTTTCCTGACAGTGGATCAGAGCGATGCGGGGCTCCTCAATGCCGAAACGGCGGCAGGTATGTGCAAGATAGTCTACTTGTGTCTCACGCTGTTCCTGTGTGGGGAAAGGGATGACGGCAGGGTCGGAGAAGAAGAGCAGGCGGGGGTAGCCTTGAATCTCGGCAACGGCGATGTGGGTCAGCACACGTCCTGCAGGCAGGATGCCTTTCTCCTTGTCGATGATGGCGTGCAGGAAAGGAGCCGAGTTGATGAAACCTTTCATCAGGATGTCCGCACGTCCTTCACGTACCGCTTCCACCGCACGGGTCGCAGCCGTAGCCGGATCGGCATCGTGGAAAGGCAGGGGCTCGATGAAGCCCTCCTCCTTGGCGCGTCGCAGACTTTCCTGGGTGCAGGCATCGTCAGGACATATTACAGCTACACGTTTGCAAATCTTCTTGGCCCGCAGATGGGCGAACAGTTCGTCAAAACTCTTAATAGACATAATTCATTTCTTAGGATTCAGTTCCATCAATTGCGTAACAACGGTATCGCCCTGAGCGGTCACTTCCCAGATGACTTTTACGATGTGTCCTGCGTCGGTGCGTCCGTAAACATCGATATGGCGTTTCCGTTTCATCTCGATGGTATCTTTCTTCGAGGGATAACTGATGAGCCGGAGCGTACGTCGGTTGGAGCCTTCGCCAATGTAGAAAATGTCGGTGCTGTCTTTCCCGGCAGCCAGTATTTTCTTATGACGGGCCTTATAGGCGGCCGACGATGTGTCGACAGGCGTAAACTCGGAAGCGGCGACGGTGTCGCCGGGATCGTCTTTCGGTGCAAACCGGCAACCGGTAGTGGTCAGTGCAGTGATCGTGAGGGTAGCAATGCTAACGGCCGGCAGCCATCTGAGGGAAGAAAGAGATAGAAATCGCATACCTATATATTTATAGATGGATGATATATACATGCTATACAAAGGCATGCTATATATTCAGCCATCGGATGATGCAAGTAGCTGATATATATGGCAAGCGTTCGTATGAGAATAATATATAAGCGCACCGCCTCGTATGGCAGCGGGCGGTGCGCTTTTGTTTTTTTATTGTGATCAGGCCTCGGCCTCAGTCTCTTCAGCCTCCTGAGCGCGGAAATATTTCAGCTCGTCGGCGTGGAAGTTCTTCACGTAGGCGGCATGTCCACGAACCTCTTCCTCTGCCATGCGTACATATACGTTGGCGGACTTGGCGAAGAGCTCCTTGTCGCGCGAAGCGTCGCGGATGATGAGCAGAGACATCACCAGGTCGCAGGTCATGTCGTACAGACGGCGTGCGAGGAAGTCGTGCTCCTCCTGGTTAGCGTCGGCCTTTACCTTTTCTACTGCCTCTTCGTAGAGAGGTACGAGGTCGGCAACGCGCTGGAGCAGCGGCTTCATGCAGTCGCATACCTCTTCCTGAAGCATCTCCTTGATGATGCCCAGGTAGGTGCCGTTGGTGATATAGCGGATAGCGGCCACCACCTGCAACTGCGTCGTACCCTCATAGATAGAGAAGATACGGGCATCGCGGTAGAGGCGCTGTGCCTTGTACTCCATGATGAAGCCTGAACCGCCGTGGATGGAGATACAGTCGTAGGCGTTCTGGTTGGCGTACTCAGAGTTCATGCCCTTGGCCAACGGCGTGAAGGCATCGGCCAGGCGATTGTATTTCTTCATCTCCTTGCGCTCGTCAGGTGTGAGGGCACGGTCGCGTGCGATATCCTCGAGACACTTGTAGAAATCAACGTAGCGGGCTGTCTGGTAGAGCATCGAACGTCCGGCATCGAGCTTGGCCTTCATGCGGGTGAGCATGTCGTAGACGGCGGGGAAGGTGATGATCTTCTTGCCGAACTGGGCGCGCTCCTTGGCATAGGCCAGCGCCGCGTTGTATGCCTCCTGTGACAGACCGACCGACTGGGCTGCGATACCCAGGCGGGCACCGTTCATCAGGGCCATCACATACTTGATCAGTCCCATACGGGTCGAACCGCACAGCTCACAGGGAGCGTTCTTATAAACCAACTCACAGGTGGGCGAGCCGTGGATACCGAGCTTGTTCTCGATATGGCGAACGGTGACGCCGCCGTTTCTCTTGTCGTAGATGAACATTGACAGTCCGCGGCCGTCCTTCGTGCCCTCCTCAGAGCGTGCCAGAACGAGGTGGATGTCGGAATCACCATTGGTGATGAAACGCTTCACACCATTCAGACGCCATGTGCCGTCGGGATCCTGTGTGGCCTTGAGCATCACGTGCTGCAGGTCGCTACCGGCATCCGGCTCGGTAAGGTCCATACTCATGGTCTCTCCGGCGCATACACGGGGGATATATTTCTGGCGCTGTTCCTCAGAACCGAACTCATAGAGCGTGTCGATGCACGACTGGAGACTCCAGATGTTCTGGAAGCCGGCATCAGCGGCGCTGACCAGCTCGCTGGCCATGGAGAAGACGGTGTTGGGGAGGTTCAGGCCACCGTAGCGACGGGGCATCGAGAGTCCCCAAAGGCCGGCCTTGCGTGTCACGTCCATATTCTCCTTGGTCTTGGATGCGTAGAGCATGCGTCCATTCTCCAGATGCGGGCCTTCGAGGTCGACAGCCTCCGCATTCTCTGCGAGGGTGTTGGCAGCAACGTCGCCAACGATATCGAGCAGGCGCTTGTAGTTCTCGATGGCATCCTCGTAGTTGACGGGCGCATCGGCATACTCTTTAGCGTCGGCATAGTTCTTCTCCCGCAATTCAACAATGCGCTTCATCTGAGGATCGTTCAGATAGAAGCCGATTTCGGGATGGTCTGTATAATAATTAGCCATGATATTCTTTATTTACTATTCTGCTTGTAATACTTGATGAACTTGGGGATGACCTCCTCCACGCTGCCAACGATCACGTAGTCGGCGATCTTGTTGATCGGTGCATCGGGATCGGTGTTGATGGAGATGATGATACCGGCATCCTGCATGCCGGCGATATGCTGTATCTGACCGGAAATACCGCAGGCGATATACACCTTAGGATGTACGGTGATACCCGTCTGACCGATCTGACGGTCGTGGTCAACCCATCCGGCATCGACAGCGGCACGTGAGGCACCCACCTCGCCGTGGAGCAGATGAGCCAGCTCAAAGAGCTTGTCGAAGCCTTCCTTCGAACCGACACCGTATCCACCGCTCACTACGATGGGTGAGCCTTTCAAGTTGTGCTTGGCCTCTTCCACGTGGTGATCGAGTACCTTTACGACGAAGGCCTCAGGGCTTACATATTTGCTTACCTCGGGATAGACAACCTCGCCCTTGGCCTGACCTTCATAGAGGGCCTTCTGCATCACGCCGGAACGTACGGTAGCCATCTGGGGACGATGCTCGGGGTTGACGATGGTGGCCACGATGTTGCCACCGAAGGCAGGACGGATCTGATAGAGCAGACCGTCGTAGTGCTTGCCGGTCTTCTTGTCGTCATAGTCGCCGATCTCCAGCTCTGTGCAGTCTGCCGTCAGACCGCTGGTGAGCGATGAGCTGACACGCGGTCCGAGGTCACGGCCGATCACCGTGGCACCCATCAGGGCGATTTGCGGCTGCTCTTCCTTGAAGAGGTTTACAAGAATATCCGTATGGGGAGCCGACGTGTAGGGGAAGAGTCCCTCTGCGTCGAATACAAACAGCTTGTCGACGCCGTAAGGCAGGATCTGCTGCTCCACCTGCCCCTTGATGCCCGTTCCGGCCACTACGGCATGAAGCTCCACACCCTTCTCATTGGCCAGCTTGCGGCCTTTGGTGAGCAGCTCCTGAGATACTTCGGCCACTTTCGTGCCTTCTACCTCGCAATATACAAAAACGTTGTTCATTGTTTCCTTTTTATCCGATGATACTTTCTGCTAACAGTTCCTTCACCATGCCTTCGATGTCGGCATCGCTTGCGGTGAGCGTCTTGCTTTCCTTAGCCTGGAAGACGATGTTCTTCACAGCCTTCACCTTGGTGGGCGATCCGGAGAGACCGCACTGTGAGGCGTCACCATCGACATCGGCCACGCTCCACTGGTTGAGCGTCAGGTAAGGACGCTCGGCGTAGAGGGCGGTCCAGGGCTCGTCGCCCTTGCGCTCCATGGGGCAGGAAGCATACTTGTATTTCATCACGAGCTTGGCGTTGCAGGGACGGCAAGGAGCTGCCGAGCCGTTCACGGTGATCACTACAGGCAGGGGAGCCTCAACGGTCTCCACACCTCCGTCGATGTGACGGCGGATAGTAGCCTTGCCGTCTTCGATCTTCAGGATCTCCTCGGCATAGGTCACCTGGTTGAGGCCGAGCTTTTGGGCCACCTGGGGACCTACCTGGGCGGTATCGCCGTCGATGGCCTGACGGCCGCCGATAACGATGTCGACGTGGCCGATCTTCTTAATGGCCGTGGCCAGTGCATAGGAGGTGGCGAGGGTGTCAGCGCCTGCAAAGAGACGGTCGGTGAGCAACCAGCCCGTGTCGGCACCGCGATAGAGGCCCTGGCGGATGATCTCACCAGCGCGGGGAGGACCCATCGTGAGCACACCCACGGTACTGCCGGGGTTCTGCTCTTTCAGACGGAGTGCCTGTTCAAGAGCGTTCAAGTCTTCAGGGTTGAAGATGGCGGGAAGGGCTGCACGGTTCACAGTGCCTTGCTCTGTCATGGCGTCCTTGCCCACGTTTCTTGTGTCGGGTACTTGCTTGGCAAGTACAACAATGTTCAACTTCATATTGGTTTGTTAAAATAATAATAGTCACATTTATATGTTAGGGGTGCAGACATAATGATGCTTGGCGCAAAAATACAAACAATTTGCTGTTTAACAAAAAAGAATAACAGAAAATAACAGACTTTTGGCACAAATCATTATGTTTGTGCAAGATAGGCTGATGATGTATAAGGTCATTGCTGTCTATGGAGAAGAGGTTGCCGGAAAAGAATAAGAGATGTTCAAAATCGGTAAAAATGGTGGATTGACGTACCGGTGGCGTCTTCGTAGATCTGTGAGATATTCTAGAGCCGGATGGACTGTGATGAAAAAAATTGCGTATCTTTGCACGCATTAAATCATACAGACGATGCAGATAAACGTACAATGGATGGAAGAATGGTTCGGAAAGTTCAACCGGCAATATTTCGACGGGAAGCTGCCTTGCCCGCTGTTGAAGGTGGGCAGGTCGAAGACACGGCTTGGCTGTTATTCGTATAAGAGCGTTCGGAAATGGGGCCGGCTGGTGAAAGAGGACCAGACCATCACCTTGTCGCGCTATTATGATCTTAGTGAGCAGGAATATAAGAACGTGCTGCTCCATGAGATGATTCATTATGTCATCGACTATACGCGACTGAAGGACACTTCGCCTCATGGTGTGATCTTTCGTGGCATGATGGCACGTCTCAACCGTGAGGGGTGGGATATCCGCATTTCCCATCACGGTCAGCAGTTGCAGCCGGCTGTCTCACCGGCTAAGGCTGTCCAGTCGCCTCGTCTGGTTGTAGCCATCATGCTGCATAATGGTCAGAAGCTGCTGTCGGCCGTCAATCCTCACTATGCACGACAGATAGCATCGACCTTACAGGCATCGTCCGCAGTGAAGAGCATCGCCTGGTATGTCACGCGCGATCCGTGGTTTGCCAATAAGCCGCGGGTGCAGAGTGCACGGGGAATCCGCGTCGAGGACACATTCTTCCGGGAGATGACGGCGAAGATGACACCGTTTAAGTTCTAGTTCTTGTTTTCTCCGGAGTTCATATATTTTTTATTCCTCGCTAAAGTCGAGATAGGGAGCCAGCCGTCGGAAATCGGCATCACTGAAGTCGGGCAGTAGCTTCAGGTCGTTGAGGCTGTGGAGTGGTCCGTGCAGTCGGCGGTAGTCGCAGATGGCCTTTGCCTGATAATAGTTGATATAGGGATGTCGTTTCAATTGTTGGAGTGAGAGTCGGTTGATGGGTAGCTTCTTTATCTTGCCCGACAGTTGGAAATAGGGCAGGGCATCTTCCGGGAAATCGTCGATCTCGCGCAACTGGCTGACGGAGGCATATCCGCCGAGGCGTTTGCGGTATTGGGCTATACGTCGTGCGAAATAGCTACCGATGCCCGGCACACGTTGCAAGGCGGTCGTGTCTGCGGCATTGATGCTGATCTGTTCGCCGGGGAGGAGCTTGTGGCGTATGGCCGGTTGGTATGGGCTGTTGGCCGTTGCGTCAGCGGTTGTAGCGGCTGCGGGTCTGAAGGCATCTCTCTTGCGCGGTGCGGCGGCATCGTAGCGGTTGTCGGCAAACAGGTCGCCGGCCGGCTGATAGTCGCTGCTGATACGGATATAAGGCTCGAGTTGCCGGTATTGTTTTACGGTGAGTCCGTAGAGACGCGCAAAGTCGCGCTTGTGACGGAATATGCCGCCTTTGGCCCGGTATCTGTAGATGGCCCGCACCTGCCAGGGACTCAGTCCCAGACGGAGCAGTGCCGTGCTGTCGGCTGTGTTGGGGTCGAAGGGAAAGAGCGTTGGTGCCACTGCGGGCTGCGCGTAATAGTCGTATTGCTGTGAAGAACGTAAGGACTTCTTCTGGTAGCCGTCTCGGACGTTCGTTGTCGTGGAGGCTGTCTGTGTTTGCGGCTCCTCTTCTTTTCCATCGCGGAGAAGGAGAACGGCAAGGGCGAGGATGGCGACTGTCAGAAAGGTGATGAGTACGATACGGTCGGAGCGGTTAAAGTATGTAAGATCTCTCAATTTCATGACTTGCACGGTTAGTTAATGCAAACATAAGATATTCTTTGCAGATTTCCAAGCCTTGTACTTGATTTTTAGTGAGTCATGTCGTAAAATGATGCCGTAACCGTCTTGACAGGCTGTTTTCTCTATGATGGGTTGCTTATAGACGATGTCGATAACGGGGTAGGGTGTCCGGATGGTCTTGACATGCCCTATTTCCATGACTATTTACGAATCCGATTCTCTCTTTAGTAGTGAATCCTTTGGACTTCTAATGATGGATTGAGGATAAAATGTAAACGCCACCTCTTCCTGTCACGGAAAGGCGGCGTTTATAAAGTATCGTATGGGGCGTTTCAAGAACGGGTGCAGTCTGTTTACAGCGATCCGTCGGGCCAGGGTATGATCTTGCCGGTCTTGGCGATAGCCGGCCGTTGTGCATCCATCTGTTTCAGTTCCTTTGTCAGCTTGCGGGCCAGTTTGCGTGTCAGTTCCGGTTGCTCCTGTGCCAGGTCGTGCTCTTCACCGATGTCCTCTGCGAGGTTGTAGAGCCGTAGCTCGCGGGTAGCCCAGAAGTAGATGAGGTGGTAGCCGTTGTCACGGATGGCCGAATAAGCACCGAAGCCCTCCTTCGTGTCCTGATCCTCTCCCCATAAGTTCGGGAAGTGCCAGATGAGGGTACGGTCACGTTTCTTGTCGGGATGAAGCAGGAGTGGTACGAAGCTGTGTCCGTCAACATGCTGTACGGTATGGTAGTCTTTTACCTGGGCCATCTCGAGAATGGACGGGAAGAAGTCCTCGATGATGACCGGATTCTGATTTTCTGTTCCTCCCTGGGTCACACCCGGCCAGCTGACGATCATCGGTTCGTGCACGCCGCCTTCATAGGCTGATCCCTTGCCGCCTCTTGCCGGCGTGTTTTGGTCGTGGTTCCATCGTCCCTGCCGTACGCTGACGCTCTGTCCGCCGTTGTCGCTCATGAAGATGATGATGGTGTTGCGGGCCACGTCGGGCTGAGAGTCGATGAAGTTCAGGATGTCACCGAGACTCTTGTCCATGCCTTCTACGAGGGCTGCGTGGTTCACCTCCATGGTATTGAGCGTATCTTTCAGCTGGGGATCCCATACGCCCTGGTAGTGTCCGGTGAAGCGCTTGTCGGCATCATAGGGACTATGAATGGCATAGTGCGACATATATAGGTAGAAAGGCTGGCCTTGGCTGATGGGTTTCTTCATCGCATCGATGGCCTCCAGGGTGAGCGCCTCGGTGAGGAAGGTGCCCGTCTTATAATATTTCTCCAGTCCCTGTACATGGAACTCTCCCGCACCGTATTCGTTCTCGGCCAGATAGCTGGCCGGTGCTCCGTTGGCTGCTCCGGCGATGTTCACGTCGAATCCGAAACGCTCGGGCATCTCGCCTACCGTACCGCGCGCGGCGAAGTGTGCCTTACCGCAGTGGATGGTATAATAGCCGGCATCGTGGAGGAGCTGTGGCAGCGAGGTGATCAATGTGGCTTGTCTGCGGTCGCGTTCCGTGGCTTTGTCGGCCGGTTGTATGCCGTTCCAGTTCCAACGGGGCAGGGTGAGGACACTGTCGGGACTGTCGGTGCTTTGGTCGTAGTTGAGGGTCCAGTTGGTGACACGATGCCGGGCAGCGTTCATGCCCGACATGAGCGAGCAACGGCTGGGTGAGCTTACGGCACAGGCATACGCTTGCATGAACTTGACTCCCCGTCGTGCGAGTCGTTCCATATTGGGTGTGCGGTAGCGTTGGTTGAGGAGGGAGGACTCGCGCCAGAAGGGAACGGAGGTCTCCTGCCATCCCATGTCATCGACAAGGAAGAGGATGATATTGGGACGCTTGGGGGTGGAGGCTCCTTGGTCTGCAGCCCGGGCCGTCATCGGCAGGGTAAGCCCGGTCGACAAGGTCGCCATCGCCAGGAGGGGAAGATGCGACTGTTTCATAAGACTATCAATATTTATATCGTTTATTAGACAAAATTACGAATAAAAGAGCAAGTCTAGTCATCTTTCCCGTTAAGATATATAAAAGATATAAAGGAGTGACGTAAGCCGAAAGTGTACCTTATATATAAGGTATGTGAAACGGACGAAGACAACTTGTCCGCATATCCGGATGATAGGATATCTGTCAATCTGAAGTTCAATGTTCGTCCTTGATGGGATCTCTATTCCATATAAGGGAAATCAGTACGGATTGTCGTGCCAAGGGACAAGGTAGGGAACCGCTTGTGCCGGTGGCCGTATGTCAAAGGAAACGTGCCGCGTTCCTGAACGGATATGAGAATCATGTTGAGAGGAAGGCTGCTGAAGAGAATTAGGGCAGCCTTCCTCTCTTTTCTTGTTTATACCGAAAAGAATGCGTAATTTTGCAATAAGAAACCATAAAAACGGATGATAGACAGACTGACTGTAGAACGGATTAAAGAAGCCGCCAATATAGTGGAGGTGGTGGGCGATTATGTGTCGTTGAAGCGGGCGGGAGCCAACTATAAAGGTCTCTGCCCCTTCCATAATGAGAAGACGCCGTCGTTCATCGTCTCACCGGCACGTGGCACGTGTCATTGTTTCGGTTGCGGCAAGGGCGGCAACGCCATCTCTTTCCTTATGGAGATGGAGCAGATCACCTATCCAGAGGCGTTGCGGCGTCTGGCCGCCAAATATCACATCGAGATCAGGGAGCGGGAGCTGACCGACAGCGAGAAGGAAGAGCAGAGCCGGCGTGAGTCGATGTTCATTGTCAATGAGTGGGCCACGGGTTATTTTGAGGACTTGCTCCATCATCATGCTGACGGTGTGGCCATCGGCATGCAGTACTATCGCTCGCGTGGCTTTAGGGACGACATTATCCGGAAGTTCCATCTGGGATATGATGTTACTGACCGTCATGCCCTTGCCCGTGAGGCCAAGAAGAAAGGCTATCAGCGTGAGTTCGTCCGGCAGGTCGGGTTATGCTATGAGAATGACCGGGGCGAGCTTATCGACCGCTATTCCGGACGGGTCATCTTTCCGTGGATGAACTCTGCCGGTAAGGTGGTGGGTTTCTCGGCCCGTGTGCTTGACCAGCGCACAAAGGGTGTGGAGCAGAAATATGTCAACTCGCCCGACAGCGACATCTTCCATAAGGACCATGAGCTGTATGGCTTCTATCAGGCCAAGCAGGCCATCAACCGTGAGGGCATGGCTTTCATCGTCGAGGGACAGGCCGATGTCATCTCCATGCATCAGTGCGGCATAGAGAATGTGGTGGCCGGGTCGGGTACGGCACTCTCTCCCCATCAGATCCATCTGCTGCATCGTTTTGTCAATGATCTCACGCTTATCTACGATGATGATGCGGCAGGACACCATGCGGCGCTCGAAGGTATCGACAAGGTGCTTGCCGAGGGAATGAATGTACGGATTGTCGTCCTGCCCGACGGTGACGACCCCGACAGTTTCTCACGCAAGCATACGGCTGCCGATTTCCGCAAATACGTGGAGGAGCACCAGACCGACTTCATCCAGTATAAGACACAGGTGCTGCTGCAGGGCGTCACTGATCCTCAGCAGCGTGCGGCCGGGGTGAGCTCCATCGTCCGCTCGATATCGCAGGTACAGAACCCGATCTTGCGTGATACCTATCTCCATGACTCCGCCCGGCAGTTGGGTTATACGGAGGCGGTCCTCATCAATCAGATGAACAATTTCATCCGTGAGCGGCAGGGCAGCCGTGGGTATGCGTCACCGTCCGTACAGCAGCCCGCGGCTTCCAGACCGTCGGCAGTGGCGGGAGGAGGTCAGACGGCTCCTGCCAAGACCGACTCGTCTACAGGCAATACCGGTAGTACTGTCGTTCAGCCGGCAGCGACGGCCACAGCCATGACCAACGTGGAGATGATGCTCGCCCAACTCATTGTCCGCCATGGCGAGTGGGTGATCTTTTCCAATGTGGAAGGTGATGACGGACAGGTGTACGACCTTACCGTCGCCCAATATGTGTATTACATGCTGCATAATGATGAGCTGCAGTTCCATGACGCTCTGCTCAATCAGATCCTTCTGGAGGCTGTAGAACATAGCGGGGAGGAGAATTTTAAGGCCGAGTCTTATTTTATCGGACACTCTAACATTGAGATCAGCCGACTGGCAGTCCGACTGACCGCCGATCCTTTCCATGTCCACCAGAAAGAGAGCGAGCCGCTCAATGAGGCAGATGCCCGTCAGCGTCTCGTGACGAAGACGGAGGATCTGCGTAACCGAGCTACTCACTTGGTGCTCGATTACCGTATGAAATATGTCGAGGGACAGTTGCGGCAGCTGCAGGCTCAGATACGTGGCGTGAGAGATGACAAGGAGGAACTGATGAGGCTGATGAAACAGTATAGTGACATGCAGCATATCCGCAACGAGCTGGCCAAACAGCTTGGCAGCAATATCATGGTATGACCCTGTAGATCATAGCATTCGAAAACCGATTACGGAAATATTAAACTGGTGAAAAGCAAGATGAGCGGAATCAGTGGAAACGGATTGTCTCTAATTAATAAAAACATTTAATAATTGGCATATTCCCATATTTATTCCGTATATTTGTATAAATAAAGAATTGTGAGATAATGGACGTATTCTTCTTATACGGATTGCTGGTAGTCATTGTCGTTGCCTTGCTGGTCTGGTACTTCTTCACGTACCGGCCGGATAAGCTCGTGCCCATTATCGACGATCAGAAATGCCATCGTATCCTTCTTACAAAAGCGTTGCGACAGCTCAACAGCAAGATTACATGGAAGAAGGATAAGGATGAGTGGGAGGGAATATTCGATTATCAGAGCGGTCATTTCCGGGTGCGTCAGACCAAAGATACTCCTTATCTTCAGTTGATGTATCTCTTTTTCTATGAGACCGACTTCTCCGATCTGGAGCTCGTCCGGGAGATCTGTAATCTCTGCAACAAGAATACGGAGATCAGCAAGCTGGTCTATTCCATTGATGAGAAGCAGGGCACTGTCGACTTGCATGTCCTTGAAGGGTTGATGCTTCCCGCGAAGCATGCTGTCGGGACACTGCAGCGTGCCCTTAATGAGATCTTCTCGTGGCAGAATGCCTTCACCCGCCGGTACAACGAGGCCAAGGGCGAGAATGACAAGACGCCTGGCCGTGATCAGGAGAAATCGGCAGCCTCCATCTCACGCGAGTTATATATGCTTCATGAGATGGAGATGGCACGGCAGACAGGACAGGCTGAGTGGCACACTAGTGAGCGCTCACCGGAACCTCTTCGGCAGCTCTTGGCCTCTGCGTTGAACATGACGGATATCGTGCCGGCCCGTCTGACGCGTTTCCATGAGGAGGGTCCGTCAGAGGTGCTTGACGATCCGGAAAGGATTCTTAATTTCCATTATGCCGACAGCCTGATCCGTGACAATCAGTGGGCAGGCACATCGGCCGTGCTCCGTCTCGACTATTATGATCCGCGCCGTCCGGCCCGTCTGCGCCATCTGCTGATCGTTCTCAATCGTGAGGACCAGACGGCGGAGACCCTGTACTATCGCGCAACGCTCACCCACATTCCCCTTAGTGCCGACCGGCAGATGCGGACAGATGCCGTCGAAGGCGACGATCTGTCGCGTAGCGTGTTGCTGGGCTATGATCTGGATTCAGACAAGCAGGCGGACAAGTTCCAATACATCTTGAAAGAGGCCGAGGCCAAGCAGCAGGCCGGCTCAACAGAGACGCTGACCGATGATGAGCGGCTGTTGCTCTCACTCAAGGACGCACACACGGGTCTGAACGTCTACCGTGGTAAGCAGCTCTTCCTGCAACGCCGCTACTATGAGGCATTGCTGTTGTTGGAGGATGCTTACCGACGTATCATCCGGCTGTCGGCCAAGGATCTGCATACGATGCAGGATGTCTATTTCGAGGTGTGCTATCTGGTGGGCTTCTGCTATTCCCAGCTTCATCAGTACGAACGTGCCGCCTATTATCTCGAATTCACTCTTCCGCTTCATCGTGTAAACTATACGGAGGCTTATGTGAACACTCTCGTGGCCGCAGGCGATATCCGCAGCCTCAATGTCATCGACACCCTGTTGTCCCAGGTGATACCGTCATCGGATGATGAGGACGATGAGGAGCATGCGCATGACAGCCAGCCCTTGGAGGAGCTGATGCCCTTTGCCAACTTCCTTCGACGCAGCAAGGCGACGGTGCTGATCGCACAGCAGCGTTATAAGGAGGCGGAGGCATTGCTGCAGGAGCTTCTCAACGATCCCGAGAATACGGCCTTCGTCCTCAAGGAACTGGCACATATCAGGAAACTGAAAGGAGAGAAAGGATGACCCGGTACGGCCTGCCGTAGGAAGCGAACCGGCAATCCGGTAAGATCACTAATAGTATAGTAGTTAATTTTTAGCCGCAAATAAAATATGTATTACATAAAAAAGACCCTGGAAATTTCTGCTGCCCATCAGCTGCATCTTTCCTACGCCAGCAAGTGCAGTCATCTGCATGGTCATAACTGGAATGTGACAGTGTATTGCCGTGCCGAGCAGCTCAATGAGGACGGTATGGTGACAGACTTTGGACATATCAAGGAACAGATCCACGGCCGGCTTGATCATAAGATCATCAACGACGTGCTTCCTTTCAATCCTACGGCGGAAAATATCGCCCGTTGGATCGTTGACACCATTCCCGAATGCTATTGTGCGAAGGTGGAGGAGAGCCGTAATAATGTAGCAGTCTATACCGCCGATGATGCGGCACTTATCTTCTGATTGACAGTCATGTATAAAGTAAACGAGATCTTCTATTCTCTGCAGGGTGAGGGACGCAATACCGGTCGTCCGGCTGTCTTCATCCGGTTCAGCGGTTGCAATCTGCAGTGCTCTTTCTGCGATACCGACTTTCTGCGTTATGAGCCCCTGACGGCTGAGGAGATCGTGCACCGGGCTCTCGCCAGTCTGCCGGCGTCGTTGGCCGCCCGTCTTCAGCAGGACGTACCTGCCTGCCCCGCTCCTATGGTGGTGCTTACAGGTGGTGAGCCGACACTGCAGGCCGACAACGCACTGATCGACCAGCTTCATGCCGCCGGCTTCCGTGCCGTCGCCATGGAGAGCAATGGAACGAAGGAACCGCCCACCCGTCTCGACTGGCTGACGGTGTCGCCAAAGGAGAAGGTGACGGTGAGATATTGCAATGAGTTGAAGGTGGTCTTCGACGCCAAGAGCGATCCCATGCGTTGGGATGCTATCCAGGCCGACTTCCGCTATCTGCAGCCCTGCGATACGGGCGATGCGTCACGCAATCGGCAGATCACGGAGGCCTGCATCAGCTACATTAAGGACCATCCTCAATGGAGGCTGAGCCTTCAGACGCATAAGCTTTTAAATATAAGGTAAAAGGTAAATGGAGATTCTGCGTTGGGCATTCATAGCTTGTTATCTGATCGCCTCTTTTCTGGTGATGCTCCGGATACTGATGGACAATCGGCAGCCGGCAAAGACCATGGCGTGGGTGCTCGTGCTCTTCTTCCTGCCTGTACTGGGCATTGTCTTATATTTCTTTTTCGGACGCGACACGCGGAAGGAGCGTTATGTGAGCCAGCGGTCGCTCGATCAGCTGACCAAACGCTCCATGCTCGAGTTTGCCGAGCAGCACGATCTCCACTTGCCGGAGCATCACCGGCCGCTGATCAATCTCTTCAGCAATCAGAATATGGCGCTGCCTTTCAAGGACAATGAGGTGGAGATCTTCACTTCGGGCTATTCCTTTTTCCCCGCCTTGCTGCGTGAGCTGAGCAAGGCGCGCGACCATATCCATATCGACTGGTTTATTATCGACGATGATCCGTTGGGCAATCTTTTCACCGATGTGCTGATCGACAAGGCGCGTGAGGGTGTGGAGATCCGTCTGCTCTACGACGATGTGGGTTGCTGGCATGTGCCCAATCGCTTCTTTGAGCGTTTGCGAGAGGCAGGCATCGATGTCCATCCTTTCATGCCGGTGCGGTTTCCTATGGCCACCTCGTCGGTCAACTATCGCAACCACCGCAAGCTGTGTATCATTGACGGCAAGGTGGGCTTCATCGGAGGAATGAATATCGCACGGCGTTATGTCCAGGGCACGTCGATCCCCTGGCGCGACACCCACCTGTTGATTCGTGGCGGCGCTGTCTATGGCATCCAGCGTGCGTTTCTCGTCGACTGGTATTTTGTCGACCGCACCCTGATTACCGACCGCAGATACTATCCGGAGACCGACTCACGGATACAGAACAACTGTCTGGCGCAGATCGTCACAACGAGCCCCATCAACCCATGGCCCGACATAGAGCAGGGCTATGTGCGGATCCTGCTCGAGGCCAAGCGTTATGTCTATATGGAGAGCCCTTATTTCCTGCCTACCGAGCCGGTGCTCTTCGCCATGAGCACGGCTGCCCTTGCCGGCGTGGACATACGGCTGATCGTACCGCTGAAGAGCGATACGCCGCTCGTCGACGTGGCCAGCATATCCTACCTGCGCGAGGCTATCAAGGCCGGCATGAAGGTGTATTTCTATACGCCGGGCTTTAACCACTCTAAGCTGCTTGTAGCGGATGATTATGTCTCCACTTGCGGAAGTACCAACATCGACTTCCGCAGTTTTGAACTGATGTTTGAGTCTAATGTGTTTTTCTACGATGAGGGGATGGCTCTCCGTCTGAAAAAGGTGTTTATGGACGATCTTGCCCAAAGCGTTCCTTCCAGCCAGGTGCGCCGGATGAGCCATGAGTCGTTCCTCCGCCGGTTGTGGGAGAGCCTTGTGCGTCTGTTGAGTCCGTTGATGTAACGGATGCCCCCGAATTATTCGGTTATTGCTCTTCCGATGGGTTTTCCTCGGGAGTGTCGGTAGCCGGTTCCTTCTTTTTGAATAGCGAGAAGTTCACGCTGCCGTAGTTGCGGTGATCAATGAAATAAGGATGGTTGGAGAAGTCGTTCTTCTTGCCGTGCTCGAAGACGAAGAGACCGTCCGGCTTCAGCAGGTCGTATTGGAAGATCAGGTCGGGTATCTGAGGCAGTTGCTCCAGGGCATAGGGTGGGTCGGCGAAGATCACGTCGAACTGCTGGCGGCACGATTTGAGAAAGCGGAACACATCGCCGCGGATCAGCAGATAGTTGTCCACCTTGAGGTAGTCCATACATGCCTTGATCCACCGTGCGTGGTCGCGGTCCATCTCCACGCCTGTGACCGATGCGCAGCCGCGTGAGAGCATCTCCAGTGAGATGCTGCCGGTGCCGGCAAAAAGATCCAGTGCCATGGCGCCGTCCCAGTCGATGTAGCTTTGCATGACGTTGAAGATGTTCTCCTTGGCCATGTCTGTCGTCGGACGGGCCTTGAAAGTATGAGGTACGTCGAACTTGCGTCCTTTGTATTTTCCTGTTATGATACGCATGATGATTATTATTTTCCAGTGGTGATAGGGGCTTGTTGCTGTGGGGCGTGATATTAAGGGCGAGCCGGTTGGCGGCTTTCCTTGGTATATGTGGCGTATTTCCTGAAAGAGTCTCTTGGCATGGGCTTTCCTCTATCGTTTCAAGGTCGTTGTGCCGTAGCGTTTATCCCAGATAGAGCGTGAGCAGGTCGAAGGTGATCCCGCGCAGTGCTGTCATAGGTGCCCGGTTGAAGTCGCTGCTGGCTAGGATACGGCTTACCTTTGCCACATATTTCTTGAGGGGCTGCATCAGATCGTCACCCTCGGGTATCTCGCCGGAGATGTAAAGCTCGTCGCGTTGCTGGTCGAGTGCCAGCTGTTTCCAGACGAACAGGATGAAGTAGATGGCGTCCTTCGCATTGCGTGTGTTGAACGAGTTGTTGAAGAGGAAGCGGTTGCGTTCAAAGGCGAACACCTCCATCTTGCCGTCGTGAAAATGAGCGAAGAGCTTGCGGCGTTCTCCGAATGCTCCGCGGCGGTGCAGGTAGCTCCATACGGGACGCATGAGTGTGGTGAAGCGCACATCGCGGAAATGATCATCGACGACGAGCTTCAGGTCCTTGTTCACGGCAAAGAGGGCCATGCAGTTAAGGTTGGGCAACGGGTTGGCCATCACCACCGATCCTTCCGTATAGGGGAAGGAGTGTGTGTAGAGCGTCTCATTGTCGCTCTCCTGATATTCCTCACGGGGCACGAGGAGCACCGGTGCGTCGATGAGCACCTGGGCACGGTCGTTCGGCCCTTGCAGGAGGGCGGCGCTACGGAAAGCCTCGCGAAGATTGGCGGCCATGGACACGCCGCTCTTCGACACGTACGGCTCGAAGCGCAACTGCTCTTTCACGTCCTTGTCGGCCACGGCGAACATCAGTGAGCCGGGACTCACGCGCAGGGTGATGCGCGGCATCTTCATCGGGGTTGTTGTATCTGTCATTTGTTCTTTTCTTGGAATGTCTGTGTCTTGTCATCTCTGGGCGTGACGGGCAGTCACTCCCAGTTGCCGGCGTTCTCGTTGGGCTGTGTGATGTCGCCGATCATCAGGCCGGGGAAGCGGCCGCCCATATTGGCCTTCTCCGTGAGGTTGGCCACGGCGTTCTCGTCGAGGCCTTTAAGATATTGGTCATAGGTGGCGCCGCATTGCATGACGGGTACCTGTCGGCCGCTCTTTCCCATGACGAAGGATGCCTCGAGATGGAAGCGCTCCTTGCCGCTGAAGGGCACATACTGCAGGGAGTCGGCCAGGAGCTTCGCACGGATGAGCGTGGCCCAGTCGCCGGTGTAGACGCCTTTTCGGGCACGGTAGCGCTCCTCGGCTGTCCGGATGTGGAGCAGCCGGGCCTTCACCGCCTTCTCGCGTTCAGCCTGCTCACGCTCGAACCGCATGGGGCGCTCGACGCTCAACCAACAGAGGACGACGAGCACCAGTACACAAAAGCCCAGGATGATATTCTGATTTTTCAGGAGCTTAGCTCCGCTTAGCTTTGTCATAACGAGACAAAGATACAATCTTTTGGTCAAAGGGCAAACAATAGGCTGTAGATTTTTATGCTTATCGGGAATTTATTTCTTTCCTTTTCGTATCTTTGCATTTGCGGCTTTTCCTGCCGGAGCTGCCGTTCCTTTTTGTTTTCATCATGACAGTACACGACTTCATACAACAGATCACCTCAGAACTGGGGTTTGCTCCCACCTCCGACCAGCAGCAGGCCATGGAGGTGTTCGGACATTTTCTGGCCGACCGCCGGCAGGATGTGGTGATGATCATGCGCGGCTCGGCCGGTACGGGAAAGACCTCGGTGGCTGGAGCCATGGTGCGGACGCTGAGGCGTCTGGGCCAGAAGCTCACGCTCATGGCTCCGACGGGTAGGGCGGCTAAGGTGTTCTCTCTGAAGAGCGGCCTTCCTGCTGCCACCATCCATCGCCGCATCTACCGTGAGAAAGCCTATCAGGGACTCGATGGCCAGTTCGTCATCAACAACAATCTTTATCACAGCATGCTCTTCGTGGTCGATGAGTCGTCGATGATCTCTACGCTGACCGCCGACAATGGATTCGGGTCGGGCAGTCTGCTCGACGATCTTATCCGCTATGTGTACAGTGGTCAGAATTGCCGCCTCCTTTTGTTGGGCGACAGTGCCCAGCTGCCGCCGGTAGGCGAGGAGGAGGCACCGGCGCTCTCGGCTGATGTGCTGGCCGGCTATGGACTGAGCGTCTACCAGACCGATCTGAATGAGGTGGTGCGCCAGAAGAGTGAGAGCGGCATCCTGTGGAATGCCACCTCGCTCCGTGCCCTCATCACGCATGAGGAGGCCACCCATCTGCCGGTCATCCGTTTCAGTGGCTTTGCCGATGTGGTCCGCATGCCGGGCAATGAGCTGATAGAGTCGCTCGCCTCCAGTTATAGTGAGGTGGGTGTCGACGACACCATCGTCATCACCCGTAGCAACAAGCGGGCGAATATCTACAACGAAGGCATACGGCGGACGGTGCTCGACCGCGAGGAGCGTCTCTCCTCCGGCGATCTGGTGATGGTGGTGAGGAATAATTATTACTGGACGGAGCGGGAGGCCAGACAACTGAAAGAGGGCGAGCAGTTGCCGTTGACCTTTCTTGCCAACGGCGATGTGGCGCGGGTACAGCGTGTCCGTAATATCCGCGATCTGTATGGCTTCACATTTGCCGATGTGTGGCTGGTCTTCCCCGACTATGACGGTTATGAGATGCAGGTGACGGTCATCCTCGATTCCCTCTCCACGGAGGCTCCGGCCCTTACGCGCGAGCAGAGCGAACAGCTTTATCAGAGGGTGATGGAAGATTATGCCGACCTTACCACGAAGTCGGCCCGTGTCAAGGCGCTCCGCGACGATCCGCTCTTCAATGCCGTGCAGATCAAGTTTGCCTATGCCGTCACCTGCCATAAGGCGCAGGGCGGACAGTGGAGCCACGTCTACCTCGATCAGGGTTATATGACCGATGATATGCTCACACCCGACTATATCCATTGGCTGTACACCGCCTTCACACGTGCCACAGCGAGGCTTTTCCTTGTCAACTGGCCGAAAGAGCAATGCGATGTGTGGGAAGACTGACATGCTTGCCACGCTGTCCTTTGTGCTTACAATCGGGTTGCCGTATGGTTCTTTGGGGTAGTCGTATTATGGAGTGCCCGCGTATGCGACCGATATATCATATACTAACCAAATAGGGAAAGTGTAATGGGAGGGAACATTCTTCATCAAGGACATTGAGCCTTAGACAAAGAGGGATGGGCATTAAGTCTATCTGGTAAATGGTCATTGCAAAGGCCATTTGCTGGACATCCATAAAAATCCGTACATCTGATATCTGGATGAGGAATGTATGATGTCGTAGTGTGTATGCCAGAACTAAAATGATCCTTTCAGGAAGTTACAAATTGTAACTATGACATTCAATCCCTAATGGGTCTAATGACGCTTGGGAATTGTTATAATACGGGTTAATGTCCTCAGAATCATCGACTGAATGAAATACCTTAACTACAAGGTAGGCGTTATGTGGCCATCGACCTTGCAGTTGTCTGCCGATGACGGAATGAAATCGTAGAAAGCCAAAAAGGCCCGACAGCACACGAGGTGATGTCGGGCCTCCCACTTTTTACCTTAAGTAATTATAGGGTGGAACGGAGGTTGTCCCTCTATCATGCCTGGTGGTATGTAGAGGAACGGCCGTTCGTCGTGTTTTCATTTAAAGGCAGTCGGACACGATCTTGTCAACGGCAGCAGAGAGTCCGTCGGGATCCTTGCCGCCAGCCTGAGCATAGTAGGGCTGACCGCCACCACCGCCCTTGATGAGCTTGGCAGCCTCGCGGATGAGCTTGCCTGCGTTGAGCTGGTGATCCTTCACCATGTCGTCAGAGAGCATGACGCTCAGCAGTGGCTTGTCGTCGCAGACAGTACCGAGGACGCAGACGAGCTTTTCGGGCAGCGCCTCACGCACCTTGAACACTACGTCCTTGGCCATGGCCGGTGTGAGCGGCAATATGGCCTTCACGACATGGATGCCGTCGATCTCCTTGGCGTTCTCTACGAGCGACTTGCGTGTGCGCTCCACAGCCTGTGCCTCGAAGCTCTCGATCTGCTTGCGCATGGCATCGTGCTCTGCGATGTATTTCTGGATGGTAGCCGTGAGGTCCTTCGAGTTGTTGAAGAACTGGCGGACGGCACGCAGTGTGTCTTCCACGACATACATGCTCTCCTCGCAGGTCTTGCCGGTGAGTGCCTCGATACGGCGTACGCCGGCGGCGACACTGCTCTCGCTGACGATCTTGAACATACCGATATGACCGGTGCTCTGGACGTGGATACCACCGCAGAACTCGCAGCTCGGTCCGAAGCGTACGACACGCACCTTGTCACCGTATTTCTCACCGAAGAGGGCCACTGCTCCGAGTTTCTTGGCTTCCTCGATGGGTGTGTCGCGGTGCTCGTCGAGGGGCAGGTCGGCACGGATCATGTCGTTGACGATGCGCTCCACCTGACGCAGCTCCTCATCGGTCACCTTCTGGAAGTGAGAGAAGTCAAAGCGCAGGGTGGTGGGGTCTACATACGATCCCTTCTGCTCTACGTGGTCGCCGAGCACCTGCTTGAGGGCATAGTCGAGGAGGTGAGTGGCAGTATGGTTGGCAGCCGATCCGTTGCGCTTCTCGATGTCGACGCAGGCATTGAACTCTGCCGTCACGTCGGCGGGCAGCTTCTTGAGGATATGGATGCTCTGGTTGTTCTCACGCTTGGTGTCGACAATTTCTACTGTCTCGTCATCGTTCACCAGCTTACCCTGGTCACCTACCTGGCCACCCATCTCACCGTAGAACGGTGTGTAGTCGAGCACAACCTCATAGAAAGAGGTCTTCTTGGAGGTCACCTTGCGGTAGCGCAGGATGTGACAGTTGTATTCGGTGTGGTCGTAGCCGACAAACTCCTGCTCGCCCTCGCGCACCACCTGCCAGTCGCCGTTCTCTACGGCGGCGGCGTTGCGGGCACGGGCTTTCTGCTTGGCCATCTCCTCGTCGAATCCCTTCTCGTCCACGGTATATCCGTTTTCACGGCAGATCAGCTCCGTCAGGTCGAGAGGGAAGCCGTAGGTGTCGAAGAGGCGGAAGGCGCTCTTGCCGTCAAGCTCCGTCTGTCCGTGGGCACGGAGCTCGTCCATGTCACCGTTGAGCAGGTTGATGCCCTTCTCCAGCGTACGGAGGAAGGAGTCCTCCTCTTCTTTCATCACGCGGGTGATGAGCTCCTGCTGTGCGGGCAGCTCGGGATAAGCCTCGCCCATCTCCTGGATGAGCACGGGCATGAGCTTATACATGAAGGCTTCCTTCTGGTCGAGGAAGGTGTAGGCATAGCGTACGGCACGGCGGAGGATACGGCGGATCACATAACCGGCCTTGGCGTTGGACGGCAGCTGGCCGTCAGCGATAGAGAAGGCGACGGCGCGCAGGTGGTCGGCCACCACACGCATGGCGATGTCGATCTTCTCCTGTTCGTTGGCACCCTCACCATTGTCACCGGTAGGAGTGGTGAATCCGTATTTCTTGCCCGAGAGCACTTCGATCTCTTTGATGATGGGCTGGAAGATGTCGGTATCGTAGTTGGAGTGCTTGTCCTGCAGCATGCGTACGAGACGCTCGAAACCCATGCCGGTATCGATGACGTGCATGGGCAGGGGCTCCAGTGAGCCGTCGGCCTTACGGTTGTACTGCATGAACACGATGTTCCAGATCTCGATCACCTGGGGGTTGTCCTTATTGACGAGCTCGCGTCCGGGCACCTTGGCTTTCTCTTCCTCAGGACGGGAGTCAACGTGGATCTCCGAGCAGGGACCGCAGGGACCGGTGTCACCCATCTCCCAGAAGTTGTCGTGCTTAGAGCCGTTGATGATATGGTCGGCAGGCACGTGCTTGGCCCAGTATCCGGCAGCCTCGTCGTCGCGGGGCAGCCCTTCCTCATCGTCGCCCTCAAACACCGTCACGTAGAGGTCCTTGGGGTTAAGATGGAGCACGTCAACGAGATACTCCCAGGCATAGTCGATGGCGCCTTCCTTGAAATAGTCGCCGAACGACCAGTTGCCGAGCATCTCGAACATGGTGTGGTGATAGGTGTCGTGGCCTACCTCTTCCAGGTCGTTGTGCTTACCGCTCACGCGGAGGCACTTCTGTGAGTCGGTGCGTCGGCGCGGTTCGGGCTGGCGGGTGCCGAGAATAATATCTTTCCACTGGTTCATACCAGCGTTGGTGAACATCAGCGTCGGGTCGTCCTTGATTACCATCGGGGCCGACGGGACGATGACGTGTCCTTTCGACTCAAAGAATTTCTTGTACGAGTCGCGGATTTCGTTTGCTGTCATCATCTTTTTTAAGTGTTTTGTATGGAGGAGCGGGTAGGCGGACGAGGGGGAGCAAGCTCCCGCTCTGCCTCGGACAGGAGAGCTGCCTGACGGCCGGCATACCGGCTCTCTGGATATTTTTGCTGCAAAGTTACGAAAAAGTTGTCACACCATACGTAGTGTTTGGGAAAAAATCGCTAAGTTTGCACATATATAAAAACAGCGATCGCAATGGCATTGAATTTAAACAAGAACAACAAACTATATTATTCCATCAAGGAAGTGGCTGAGATGGTGGGTGTCAACGAGAGTACGTTGCGCTATTGGGAGTCGGAGTTCCCGCAGCTCAGGCCACGTACCGTTGCCACGACGAAGGTGCGCCAGTACACGCAGAAGGACATCGAGCAGGTGCGTGTAATCTACAATCTTATCAAGGTGCGTGGCTTCAAGATCGCCGCTGCCCGCAAGTACCTGCATCAGAACGGACAGGCCGCCGACCGGTCGGCCGAGATCCTGGAGAAGCTCACCGCAGTGCGCGATGACTTGAGGGCGTTGAAAAAGGAGCTCGACTTGTTGAGCTGACAACAAAAAAACGAAAATGGGCGTGCTGTCCGAGAAATATTTCGTAAATTTGCACCTTAGAAAATATACGTATATTTACAGACAATGAATATTTTAGAGTTAAGCGAGCAGGAGATTGGCCGTCGCCAAAGCCTGCAGGAACTGCGCAACATGGGAATTGAACCTTATCCCGCCGCAGAGTACCCCACCAATGCCTTTAGTACAGACATCATTGCCAACTTCGATGAGAACGAGAAACGCGAAGTGGTGATCGCCGGCCGTATGATGAGCCGTCGTGTGATGGGAAAGGCTTCCTTTGCTGAGATACAGGATAGCAAGGGACGTATCCAGGTATATATCACGCGTGATGATATCTGCCCTGGAGAAAATAAGGATCTCTATAACAAAGTATTCAAGAAGTTGCTCGACATCGGTGACATCATCGGTGTCAAGGGCTTCGTGTTCCGCACGCAGACGGGTGAGGTGAGTGTTCATGCCCAAAGCCTGACGCTGCTGGCCAAGAGCCTCAAGCCGCTGCCTATCGTGAAATATAAGGATGGTGTAGCCTATGACAAGTTCGACGATCCCGAGCTGCGCTATCGTCAGCGTTACGTCGACCTGATCGTCAACGACGGTGTGAAGCAGATCTTCCTCGACCGTGCCACCGTGCTGCGCACCCTGCGTCGCGTGCTCGACGAGGCAGGATACACCGAGGTGGAGACACCTGTGCTGCAGAACATCCCCGGCGGCGCCAGCGCCCGTCCGTTTGTCACCCATTTCAATGCCCTCGATCAGGACATGTACATGCGTATCGCTACGGAGCTGTATCTGAAGCGACTCATCGTAGGAGGCTTCGAGGGTGTCTATGAGCTTGGCAAGAACTTCCGCAACGAGGGTATGGACCGCAACCACAACCCGGAGTTCACCTGCATGGAGCTCTATGTACAGTATAAGGACTACAACTGGATGATGTCGTTCACCGAGCATCTGCTCGAGACGATCTGTATCGCCGTCAACGGCAAGCCCGAGCGTGAGATCAATGGCAATATCGTCAGCTTTAAGGCTCCTTACCGTCGTCTGCCGATCCTCGAGGCCATCAAGGAGAAGACCGGCTTCGATCTCGACGGCAAGAGCGAGGAGGAGATCCGTCATATCGCCGTTGACGAGTTGAAGATGGAGGGCATAGACGAGAGCTTCGGTAAGGGTAAGCTCATCGATGAGATCTTCGGCGAGTTCTGCGAGGGTACGTTCATCCAGCCTACCTTCATCACCGACTATCCCGTGGAGATGTCGCCGCTGACGAAGATGCATCGCTCAAAGCCCGGACTGACCGAGCGCTTCGAGCTGATGGTCAATGGTAAGGAGCTGGCCAACGCTTATTCCGAGCTGAACGATCCTATCGACCAGGAGCAGCGTTTCATCGACCAGATGAAGCTGGCCGCCAAGGGTGATGATGAGGCTATGATCATCGACCACGACTTCCTCCGCGCCCTGCAGTACGGCATGCCGCCGACGTCAGGTATCGGTATCGGTATCGACCGTCTGGTGATGCTGATGACCGGCCAGACCTACATCCAGGAGGTGCTCTGCTTCCCGCAGATGAAGCCCGAGGCACGTATGCCGCAGAGCAGCGTGGCAGAGTGGGCTGAGCTCGGCGTGCCCGAGGAGTGGGTATATGTGCTGCGTAAGGCAGGCTTCAACCTCATCTCCGACATCCGTGGCCAGAAGGCACAGGGCCTTCAGCAGAAGCTCGGCGAGATTGTGAAGAAGTATAAGCTCGATTATACGAAACCTACTGTGGAGGAGTTCCAGCAGTGGATTGACAAGGCTAATAAGTAAGAGAGACGGTGAGCGGGCCTTGGCCGGCGCGGGCGATCAGTGTCCCGCGGTCAGAGACGGAGGCCCGCCCGCTTGCTCACTTGCAATATAATTATGGTGAATTTAGGACGAATAGCAGTGATCGGTGGCGGGTCGTGGGCAACGGCGCTCGCCAAGGTGATCGTGCAGCACACCCATCATATAGGATGGTATATGCGGAGTGACGACCGCATTGAGGAGTTCAGACGGCTGGGACACAACCCGGCTTATCTCACGTCGTGTCATTTCGACATGACCGAGCTCTTCTTCTCGTCGGATATCAACCGCATAGTGAAAGGCTATGACACCCTTCTCTTCGTCACGCCGTCGCCCTATCTGAAGAGTCTGCTTCGCAAGCTCAAGGCGAAGCTCAACGATAAGAACATCATCCTGGCCATTAAGGGTATCGTGCCCGACGAGAACCAGGTGTGTTCCGAATATTTCCATTCGAAATACAAGGTACCCTACGATCAGATAGCTTGTATTGCCGGACCGTCGCATGCCGAGGAGGTGGCCATGGAGCGGCTCAGCTATCTCACCGTTGCCTGTACGGATCACGAACGGGCGGAGGCGGTCTGTGCTGTCCTCACGTCCGACTATGTCAAGACTAAGACGTCGGCCGATGTGATCGGCATCGAGTATGCCTCTGTGCTGAAGAATGTCTATGCCATCTGTGCGGGCATCTGCGACGGCCTCAAATACGGCGACAACTTTCAGGCCGTCATGATGTCGAACGCCGCCCAGGAGATGGACCGTTGTCTGCGGGCCATAGAGCCGCAGGTGCGCCCGATCATCGACAGCGTCTATCTCGGCGACCTGCTCGTCACAGGCTATTCCAACTTCTCGCGCAACCGCACGTTCGGCGTGATGATCGGACGCGGCTACTCGGTGAAGGCGGCGCAGCTGGAGATGCAGATGGTGGCCGAAGGCTATTACGGCACGAAGTGCATGAAAGAAATCTGTCGCCGTCTCTATATCAACATGCCCATCCTGGATGCTGTCTATGCCATTCTTTACGAAGGCGTGGAGGCACGGAAGGAGATACAGCTGCTTACCGGCTCGTTCCGGTGACGCACGGTCGGCAAGGGCTGCAATGACAAAGAAGGAAAACTTAACGTATTTATTAACTATACAACAATGTCCAACATCTCATTAGACACAAAGAAGGCCGAGCAGTTCCTCCAGGCAGGCGCTGTGAAGGCTTTTGAGCCCCAGGCCAAGGCTGCCCAGGAGGCTCTGGAGAACGGCACTTGTGCCGGTAATGATTTCCTCGGATGGCTTCATCTGCCTTCGAGCATTACACCCGAGTTCCTTGCCGACGTGCAGGCTACGGCCGACACGCTGCGTGCGAACTGTGAGGTAGTGGTAGTGGCCGGTATCGGTGGCAGCTACTTGGGTGCCCGCGCCGTCATCGAGGCTCTCGGCAATGCTTTTGCCTGGCTCGTGAATGACGACACGAAGAATCCTAATATTCTCTTCGCAGGTAACAATATCGGTGAGGACTATCTCGCTGAGCTGACCGAGTATCTGAAGACCAAGAAGTTCGGTGTGATCAACATCTCTAAGAGTGGTACCACCACAGAGACGGCGCTCACCTTCCGTCTGCTGAAGAAGCAGTGCGAGGCACAGCGCGGCAAGGACGAGGCACGCAAGGTGATCGTTGCCGTGACCGACGCCAAGAAGGGCGCTGCCCGTGTATGCGCTGACAAGGAGGGCTACAAGAGCTTCATTATCCCCGACAATGTCGGCGGACGTTTCTCTGTGCTCACTCCGGTGGGTCTGCTGCCTATCGCCTGCGCCGGCTTCGACATCAAGAAGCTCGTTGAGGGTGCTCAGGACATGGAGAAGGCTTGCGGCGTGGATGTGCCTTTCGAGGAGAACATCGCTGCCCGTTATGCTGCTACCCGTCAGGCACTCTATCAGCAGGCCGGAAAGAAGATTGAGATCGTTGCCAACTTCCAGCCGAAGCTTCACTTCATCGCTGAGTGGTGGAAGCAGCTCTACGGAGAGAGCGAGGGTAAGGATCACAAGGGTATCTTCCCCGCTGCTTGCGACTTCACGACCGACCTTCACTCGATGGGTCAGTGGATCCAGGATGGCGAGCGTTCCATCTTCGAGACCGTGATCTCGGTGGAGACTCCTAACAGAGAGCTCGACTTCCCCCATGATGATGAGAACCTCGACGGTCTGAACTTCCTCGCCGGCAAGCGCGTCGATGAGGTGAACAAGATGGCCGAGCTGGGCACCCGTCTGGCACATGTAGATGGTGGTGTTCCCAACATCCGCGTCAGCGTACCTGTGCTCAACGAGTATTATATCGGTCAGCTGATCTACTTCTTCGAGAAGGCTTGCGGCATCAGCGGTCTGCTGGAGGAGGTCAATCCCTTCAACCAGCCCGGTGTGGAGGCTTACAAGAAGAACATGTTCGCCCTGCTCAACAAGCCCGGCTACGAGGCAGAGAGCAAGGCCATTCAGGAGCGTCTCGCCAACGAGAAGTAATATAGATAATGCCCCGGAGGCGATGGCAGGTCATCGTCTCCCCGGGGCTTTCCGGGGACTAGGAGGGTCAGGGAAGGCGGCATGCGTTCCCGACCCTTTTAGTCCCCATCGTTTACAGTTTTCTCTCTTCCCTTTTCCGCACTTTCGCAGAAAGGCGCGAGGGTTCAGAGACCATCAATCTTTCATCCATGACACATTTTTCTCCTAAGGCTGTCCTCTTCGATATGGACGGCGTGCTCTATAATTCCATGCCCAACCATGCCATCGCCTGGCAAAAGTCGATGAAAGAGTTTGGCATTCACATGACGGCCGCCGACGCTTATGCCACGGAAGGAGCCCGTGGTATCGACACCATCCGCGAGATGGTGCGTCGCCAGCAGGGACATGACATCTCCCTCGAGGAGGCGCAGCGGATGTACGATGTGAAGACCCGTTGCTTCCACGAGTTGCCTGAGACGCAGATCTTCGACGGTGTGCTCGATCTGATGGCGAAGATCCATGCTATGGGTATGTCGGTCAACGTAGTGACGGGCAGTGGTCAGAAGCCGCTCATCGAGCGTCTGTTGCTCGATTTTGGCAAGTATCTCGACCGCGATCATATCACGACCGCCTACGACGTGACCCGTGGCAAGCCCAATCCCGATCCTTATCTTGCCGGTTTGCGCAAGGCTGGCAATCTGCAGCCGTGGGAGGGTATTGTCGTAGAGAACGCACCCCTCGGTGTTCATGCCGGTGTGGCTGCCGGGTGTTTCACGATAGCCGTCAACAGCGGACCGTTGCCCGATGAGGCGTTGCTGTGCGAGCATCCCAATGTGCTCTATCCTTCCATCCGTGCTCTCTGCGATGATTTCGAAGCATTGATGGAGCGGGTGACAAGATGAGGCGGATGGAGACGGCAGGCGATCTGCCGTAGTCCTCTCTCCGCCGGTGTCGGTTCCTCCGGGGCGACAGCCCGTGCCCGTCTGGCGTGCCTTTGGAATGATTAACGTAAAAAAGAATAATGCGGGGAACAGTCTTGTTGCCTTTGTCGTATCTTTGTAGTGTATATGAAGACGATCAGTTCTATATATAAGATAGGTATGGCTGCCCTGTTCTTCTTGGGTAGCTCGTGGGTGTTGGCGGCCCAAGGCGATCATGCGAGGGCAGGTCAGAGCGGTGGAGTGGCCAATGACAGTACGGACACGGCGCTCGTCCTCCGTAAGTTTGTCGTTGCCGACCTGGAGACGAAAGTGCCCGTGCGCGATGCTATGGTCATCACCAGCAGCGGCTACCGCGACACGACCAATTACCGGGGCGTCTGCTACATCCCTACTCAGCTCGACACCCTTATCGTCTATAAGGCCAATTATCTCAGCGAGAAGCTCGTGGCGAAGGAGGTAGGCGATACGACTTATCTTTTACCCAACTCTCATCGCGTGTCCGAGGTGACCGTATGGGGCCAGGACCGTCAGCGCCGTCTGGAGGAGGCTGTAGAGCGGTGGGCCAAAGAGGCGACCAACGAGCCCCGACCTTCCAATGGCATTCTCTCCTTCGATCTCGGTAATATCTTGGACCGGCGCGGCCGGCGCGATGCCAAGCAGTTGCGCAAGATGAAGAAGGCCTTCCGCAAGATGGACGAGAAGGGCAATGAGGATCCTATCAAGGCGGCCTATAATAAGACCATGGAAGAGAAGCGGCTGGCGGCTGAGCGTAAGAAGCTCATCAATGAGGCCCAGCAGAAATATGTGGAGCAGAAAGAGGATTCCACCCGGCAGCTGATCAAGAGCTACGAGCAGAAAGAAGACACCACCCGGCTGCCATGACAGCCGGGAAAAATGCGGCAGGGAAGTAGATTCTCGGAATTATATCTCGATTTTGTCATGATTTCAGAAAAATATAAATAATCATTGAAAAAAGAACGGGAAAGTTTTGGAGTTTGCGAAAAAGTCCGTACCTTTGCAACCGCAATAAGGAAATAAATAACATTTCTGAGTTGCGCAACAGAAATTGGGATATGGTGTAATGGTAACACTACAGATTCTGGTCCTGTCATTCCTGGTTCGAGTCCGGGTATCCCAACTGCTTCGAAGTCCAAGTTGAATTTTCAACTTGGACTTTTTCTTTATCCCCCTCCCTTACTACAATAGGACACAAAAGGGAAAACAACTTGCTAATAAGGAAAAACAACTAAAACAACAAGTACAATATATAACAACACAAACACCTGCTGAAAGGGAAACAACAAATAACGACACAACAGGACCGTAAAGCTGCCCCTACCCTACTGTCTTTTTCTAAACGACCCTGCTTTTCATTCGTTATTGGGCTGTAAAGGGGTAAGGAGAACAGAAAAACGCAGGAGAAAACAGAAAAAATAACCAAAAATTTGGAAGTACAGAACAATCTACCTACCTTTGCACCCGTTTTTCACCAACGAACGTAAAATAACGAATGCAAAGAAAGAAACTTGCATGCATTGCGATGGCAATGCTTTCGCAGACCGCCGTCTTCGCGGGTGGTCTTCTGACCAACACCAACCAGAGCTTCATCTTCGGTCGCAACTTCGCCCGTGATGGTGTGATTGCTATCGATGGAGTCTATTCCAATCCTGCCGGCGTGGCCTTTTTGGGTAAGGGCCTCCACCTCTCTCTCGGTGGTCAGAGCGCCTCACAGACGCGTACCATCCGTAGCGGCATGACGCTCCTCAAACCTGCTGGCCTCCCCATGACCGACGAACAATGGATGCAGTCGCCCTACGCCCATCCGCTGAGCCTCAACGGAGGCGATGCCAACGGCATCAAGAGTTTCAAGGGTGAAGCTTCTGCTCCGTTCGTACCTTCGGTACAGGCGGCCCTGAACTACGACAAGTGGGGATTTCAGTTTGCCTTCGGCCTCGTGGGCGGTGGCGGTAAGTGTACCTTCAACCGCGGTCTCGGATCCTTCGAGCGCCAGGTGGCCCTGCTGCCCTCCATCCTGCAGTTGGCCAACAACACCTACCAGCAGCAGTATGGCATCGACCTCGGACTGGGAAGCAACACGCCGGGCTACTCCGTAGAGAGCTACATTCACGGTCAGCAGTACGTCTTCGGATTCCAGTTTGGTTCCACCTACAAGGTCAATGAGAACCTGGCTGTCTATGGCGGCTTCCGCTTCAACTACATCTACAACAAGTATGAGGGAAGCATTTCCAACATCACCGTGAACATCAACGGCCAAAACGAGAATCTCTATAGCTACCTCGGCACCAAGGCGGACGCCCTGGCCAATCAGGCGCTCTCCTATCAGGAGCAGGCCAGCAACTACACCCGCTTGGCCCAGGAGGCAACGCTCGCTGGCAACGAGCAGGCCGCACAGCAGTATGCCACCGCTGCCGAGCAACTCACGAAGGGTGCGCAACTGGCGCAGGGCGGAGCGCAGGCCATTGGTGGCGTGCGGAGCCAGGTGGCCGACCGCAACCTCGACTGCACGCAGCGCGGATGGGGTATCACGCCGATCATCGGTATCGACTACCGCTGGGGCAAACTCAACCTCGGCGCGCGCCTGGAGTTCACGACACATCTCAACATCGAAAACGACACGAAGGTGGACGACACGGGCCTCTTCGCCGACGGTGTGAACACGCCCAACGACATCCCGGGCATCCTCACCGTGGGTGGTTGCTACGAGATACTGCCGACCTGGCGTGTGATGGCGAGCTACCACTACTACTTCGACAAGGACGCCCGCATGGACAAGGACAAGCAGAAGTTGCTCAGCAGCAACACCTGGGAGTGGGCCTTGGGATCGGAGTATGACATTTCGGACGCCCTCACGGTGAGTGCGGGAATGCAACGCACGAAATATGGTCTCGGCGACGGCAGTTACCTCACGGACATGTCATTCACGACGAGCAGCTACTCCTATGGCTTTGGCGCAAAGGTGCGCGTCGCCCCGAAAGTCACGGTGGAGGCCAGTTATTTCTGGACCAACTACGAGACCTTCGACAAGGAGTATGACCAGGAGTATAGCGCAGCCGGCATGTCGGCCAAGGCCCACAACACCGACCAGTTCACCCGCACCAACAAGGTGTTTGGTGTCGGCGTAAACCTCGATTTCTAAGAAAAGCACACACATAGACGCCCATTGCCCAGCAATGGAACAACGAAAGCGGAGAGAGACTACGGGTCGGGGCTCAGCCCTCCCACAGTTTTCGCTCCGCTTTTTTTATTGCGAGCTATTTAAAACGACACATGCAACTTATAGGTTGCTTTTTTTAGGCTCATCCAAAAAATGGCGTGATAGGACAGTCCGTGTTGCTTCAACAGAACATGCTGATAAGGGATATTCCTTATTTGAAAAGTTGCTCCATCGTAACTTCACTATGCACCAAACTATGATGCAGCCCGTCAGCGATGCCATAGGTTGTAACAAAGGTGATGACCAAAGAGAACTTGGTCTTGGTAGAGCTTTGGAAAAGTTCTAAGCGCTGCCTTAGCAACTGTTCGTATGCCTCCGTTATGCGGTATTGCGATTTGCTGAATTTCATCTCGCACAAATGGATGATGCGGTCAGCACGTTTGATGACCAAATCGATCTGTCCACCATTTTGCCCATCAGTTGCTGCCTTGCGCCATGATGAGACTTCGGTCGCCATCCCCGAAATACCCAAGGCACGCTTGATACCGTCCGTGTGCATAAGACATACTATCTCAAATGTAAGACCCTGCCACGTAGAAACTTGACGCGACTCAAAATGATGACTCCACCATTGTTCGTCGCCCGAAACATCGTAAACCACCAATACAGCGTCCCCACTATTTATCAGCGAGTTAGCCGTACCTGTA
>ERZ827043.444-NODE-444-length-53521-cov-15.643886_pt1 | contig 53521 bp, 50 predicted proteins | sample MGYA00519923_ERZ827043 | MGnify/ENA primary metagenome ERZ827043 (study PRJEB31778, sample SAMEA3449251) | human gut metagenome | biome: human gut; feature: human-associated habitat; material: faeces | place: United Kingdom | collected 2010/2012 ... | reverse complement strand
CATATCGCTTGAACTTTAATTAGTTAAACTTGAATTATTCTTCAGCTAGATTTAGACCTTTTTTCAGAAAGTTTCCTTTCCCTTGTCTTTTGAATCCGCTGACTTTTTTTTAGAGATTTATTCCCCAACTGAGTTTGAGCCTTTTTTTTACGGCTTATCGAGGTTTGGGAAAGTGGAATTAGAAAAGTTTTGAACGAAAAAAATGTTGGGGCAGCGTAAGCCGTCATCGTTATTTTTTTCAGGGCAAAGGCTGGAAGCCGGAACTCTTTCATTTCCACTACACCCATATACCTTTGCCGTATAAAAAGAAAGGCTCTCAGATGGGGTGAAGGACACTGAAAAGGGAAGCAGGATGACCAGAGAAAGACAAGGGAAAGGAATGGACAAGGAAAAAGGTGTGCAGCATGTACACCGGAACAGACACAAGCTGTCTGTTACATGGCGAAGATCCGTTTACGGTGCTTCGCTTCGGGTAGGCAATGCGGCTGTACCGTGCACTCATATTATTCAATGCGTGTATCAGGTGGGAGATAAAGGTTGTTAAGGCATAGCCTTAGCTCCGTATCGGAGCATGATGCGGATTGGGGTATGTGTGCCTTTCTTGCCCGGCTCTTGCCTGTCTGTAAGCCTGTGAGCAGACTGACAAGTGCCGTAAGGAGGGCAAGAATACAGCCGGTACCTTGATGGGGTGGTGGGAGAAAGAGAACTGCGTGAACGCAAGAACAAACACAAGGCTCTGCCTTTCCTTATGTAGTCCACACCCAGCCAGCATACGGAGCACATCAGCGCAGCCGTTGTGCCCCAAGATGCCGGACGGGTGTGGTATAGGGTAGGAAATGAGTGGAGTGCATGGTCGGAAACGGAGTCTTTGGCCATGCAGCGCAACGGATGTCCGCAGCCTCTGTCCGGAGGTGACCATGCAATAGTCACCAGAGAACAAAGACAACCGGACATACCTTAGAAGGGTGGTGGGAGTATAACTGAATGCCAAATGCAAAACATCCTATAAAATAGCATAAGATTTATATTAGTTTTAGAAAGCACAATTAAAGTTTGGAATATATAAAGCTCATTAAATTCAGTGTATTTTATAAGAAAACGTATTATTATGGAGATTAAACACATATAATTAATTAAAAATGATACAGACAATAACGGAGAAATCTTCTGTGAACTTTTCGCATATAGTGGCTGTAGTGCGGATAGAATCGAAAGTTATTGTAAGGACTCATTAAAGAAAAACAGGAATACTACAGACTTAAAGAAAGAATAAGCGACTTTGTTCTGGATGCAGAAGAGAACATAAAGGAGCTGATAAAGAATATGCTGCTTACTGAGGGCTTTGAGGAAGAAAGAATAGATAAGGAACTGTCAAAGATAGATATTCATCTAAACAGCAGGACAGTTGAAGGTAAAACACAACAACCTGTCCGACAGCTGGAAGCAACAGCAACTAATCACATAGCAGACAGCAACAGTTCACAGACAAGAGATACCACTCGTTTTTCTTTTGATGGAGGAATACATTACTACAATAAAAGGAAGTTCGTCCTGGAGATAATAAAGCACTACATCAATACGCATCCGGGAATAACATTTGAGGAACTGGAAAAGGTATTCTATCCAGAAATCTATAATAGAAGTAGGGGCGTTGTAAGAAGACTAATTGATGTACAAAGGATGATAAGCCAGTCAGAGGATGTAAAGAAGAGGTATTTTCTCAATAGTGATATTATAACTTTATCTGATGGAACGCAAATAGAAGTAAACAATCAGTGGGGAACGAGGTTTCCAAACTTTCTTACTGCTATAGAAGGAATTTACAAAATTGACAGCAATAATGACTACAAATTATAAACCAAATGAAAATGGAGGTACATTTATAGATAAATAAAAGTATATAAGTATGGCTCTAAACATAATGTATGTAGTATAAATCTTTAAGTTGATTAAGGTTAAAGATTCAAGAATATCTTAGTCCTCCCAAATACGTTTGAAAAGACAAGAAATCAAATAAAGGCAAACACACTAAGTATCAATGTATTAAGCGACAATTTGAATTTTCCGATGTTTGCGAAACTCACTCTTAAAAAGACATAAAAGACTGCTTCTTGTTTCCGTTTTGCTTCTCGGTTCATTTTCTTATCTTTACATCACTTTCCCGAAGTAAGGGAAGAGAAAGAAAAGCAAATGTCAGCATTGGAAACCATATCTGACACGAACTTTCAACAAGAGGGAGAAAGACCCTCCAAGCAGCAGAATACAAAAACAAAATAACACTTCATACATCATGGCAAGACCAAAGAAACAAGTAAAGCTGAAAGAGCCGATTAAAATTCGGTTGAAGTCGCTCGCAGATGGAAACAAGAGCATCTATCTTAACATCTACTATAAGGGAGTGAGAAAGTATGAATACCCCAAACTCTATCTCGTCCCCGAAATCAATTCAATCTGCAAGGAACAGAACAAGCAGAATATGGCGGCTGCAGAACGCATCAAGGCAGAGCGCATCAAAGCCCTTCATGGTCACGGCATACAGGACTGGAAGACAGTAAAACAAGGCTCGATGCTTCTTACCACATGGATAAAGAAGTATTGCGAAGGTGGTGTCGGCATCAAGAAGTCAACGCTCCATTGCCGCGTGGAAATGCTGCACACCGTGGAGAATTCAAACTTAACTGTGTCTTTTATGGTAATGAAACTATCGCTGATAGTATTTATCAACTTCTTGCTGTAAGATGTTATACGTACGAGGATCTTGCATAAGCAAGGACACTTTCTCGTACACTTCCCCCCAATTGTCATCGGTAAATTCTTTAACTAATCCATGCATTGCATAACATACATTGTAGCAAATGTTTTCGATCGTATCCTTAGTTATGCCGATAAAAGCCCCTTGTCTATTGTATTCCAAACACATATCCGTTGAATACCATACACACTCACTGGTAATATGGTGCATTAGTAGTTGGCGAGTGAAATTGTTTGAAACTCTACCTAGATTATTCGCTAATTCGCCTCTAAATGCTTGTTGCCACATTTGATTAATTTGTTTCATATACTTTTGTGTTTATAATGAGATTCATAAGTTACGAGTGTCCTAATAAAATTGGAACACTTATGACCACAATTATTAACTGTTCAACAAGAGCCTTATCTGCTGATCAGAAACTTAAATTAACATAAATTCTTTGTACTGTGTATTAATGAAAGTGTAAAACATCTGTTAATAATAGTATAAATTGCCCAGATACAATTTGAAGACGAATAGCCTCTCCTTCTGCAATAAGGACTAAGAAATCAATTCCTCCAGCGCCTACAGGATAAACAATCGAATATTGATTCGCTGTATTGGAATTTACTTGCCAACCATGCGGATCAAGATATAGGTCAAATCCCGAGTACATGCCACGAAATGCGCCGCTTCTCTGAATCATAGACCACGTTTCGTCTTCGTCAATGTCAATTTTCGCAACCATACCACCAAGCATGCCTCCTCGTTTAAAAACAGAACCTCCTCCAGGAGAATTATCGTCAGTTAAGTTAGCTAACAGTTGACCATTTTTGTATACACCGATTCTTTTGAATCTGAAATAGAAATCCATTTCACCATTCAAGATAGATTGAATTTTTTGTTTTGCATTCATATTGTTATATTTATTTTCTACTCTGCAAGCATCACATTAAACTGATTTATTGTCATAATATGGCGATATCTTTACATATTGTTGCAAAGATAACACAATTCTAATAAAAACATAATTATTTTTGTTGTTATTTTGTTTATATATATTTCTATCAAAATACTTCTAATTGCACTTGAATAGTCATTATACTTAGTATTATTGAATAAACATGTACTCGATAAAGCCTCTTGTGAGGTCAACTATTTCAGTTTATACTATACCACAGGTCACCAAGCCCCACAATCTGAAAATTTCTCATCTTATCCACGTTATTTTTTGTTATCTCCTGTTTGCATTGTGGGGTTATCGGTGATTTTTGTTTCTAGTTTGTTTCTTTTGAGGTTGTTTGGAGGAAAAGGGTGTTATGTATCAGTGAGTTATAAGCAAGTAGCAGATTATGAAGAAGAAAATATTGATGTAATAATATCAAGCGAAAAGATTAATTAACTAATATAAAATGTAAACATGAAGAGAATAATTTTTGCGTTGCTGATTTCAATATCAAGCATAACAATGAATGCACAGTATCATTCTGGCACATCAACAACTGGAACAAGAGACATCTTCGGGAACACAACTACGCCCCACCGTGATTCTTATGGCAGGGTTATAGGCACATCAACAACTGGATCAACAGATATTTTTGGAAATACAACTACGATCCAAACGACTAACAATGGGACATTTATTTGGACTTGGTAATAAATTTAATAAGAAATTATTGCTGTCCGATAAAATCGATTGAATATAAAAGAATATCGCTCGGCCATTGTATATTCAATGGTCGAGTCTTATTTTGTTATTCCAAGCCCCATCAAAAAATAGACAGTTGACAATCTTCTTTTTGGCTCACGTCCAGAAGAGTTTCCCAATCCTTTTCCGGATGATTGAAAAGACTGTAAAAATCTACATAATACATAAGCGTAATCCTCATCATTGTTGCAAGGCCTGAGAAACTCCATGAACGTATGAGTTTCCTTTTCATTATCATAAGCAACAGATTGGCTATAAGTGTCACCCAAATCTGTATTTTAATCGCATTTGCACTTTCCCCATAGAAGTATTTTAAGGGGAAGTTCTGTTTTATTTGCTTGAATAGCAGCTCTATTTCCCAACGTTTGCGGTAGATTTCTATAATTTCGTTTGGAGCTGATTCCATATCGTTTGTGAGCAATGAAACCAGTTTGTGCTTTTTAATATCAACATAGGTAATGATACGGGCATGATGAATCAGAAATGTACCATCCTTCAGCATTTTTGTGAATGTTACATTTTGTATACGTACCTCCATAAGGCCTTTATCATTCTGGTACACACAGTCTTCTATAATGTTGTATTTCAGGTTCTTTTTCATTTTTGTTACATACATAACTTCTCTTTGTGTGAGTGTTTCCAGTTTCTCATAATTAATGTATGCACGATCCATGGCTATTATATCACCTTTGTTCAGTACTGACGGCCTTAACATGAAAGAATCGTTTGTTGCTGCCGAAGTGAACTTTATGTCTGAAGGGACTCCTTCGTTGGCATGTATGACTGTGTGTACCTTTATACCTCCTTTCTTCTTGCCGGTATTGGGATGACGTCCAACCCCCTTGAACAGGAGATTGGAGAACAGAGTGATAGTGGTGGAATCAATAATCTGAAGACGTTTCATCCAGGCTGTATCTTTGTTTTTGCGGCTGTCCGAGGAAAGTATATTTCTGTATGTAGTGTATAAGTCACGATATATGGACTCAAATATAATTTCCGGCCGTCGTCTGTTGGCATCGGAAAGAGTACTGCGCGAAGGCATTAACCTGATACCCAAATGACAAAGTTTGCGGGATTCTGCCTGTAGGGAAGCCATTATCTCACGTAAGGAGTCAAAACGCATAATGACCGCATAGAGCATAACGACAAGATGAGTCCATATGTCGAAACGTTTTACATAGTGCTCTCCACCATATTTACGACTTAACCGAAGGATTCTTGACTTGTCCAGTAATTTTATCACCTGACAATAGAGCGGCTGTCCGCTAAAATGTGTACTTTTGCCCATGATTAGATTTTATTGTTTGACGACTGAAATCTAACGAAAATGGGCTGACCTCGCAAATGAAGTCAGCCCTAATTTTATGGTTTTGTAAAATTTTTATCGGACAGTAATAATAAGAAATGAATTATGGTTAAAAAGATTATATTGTTTTGCATAATAATATGTGGCGTATTTTCTATGAATGCACAAACAGTGCAGGAAAATATAGAGTGGAAGATATTTGCATCTGGAAAATATATAGTAGAGACATTTGAGATAAATCAACCATCACAAGATTTTATTGATGTTAAACAGGAAGGAAATAAGTTTATATGGGGGAAAGATAATATTTATAAAGTGTATAATAAAAAAGTATCCCATTCTGGATTTATGTCATATACTATATGGGATTTTATAGATAAATATAATCAAAAAGGCCAAATGATATACCAGAATAATAGAGATGCAGATTGGGCAACCAAGCATATGTTTTATATTCATTACAAAGGACAGGAACAAGGAAAATATTATTGTTCAAATGAACCCAAAAATATAGAATAATGAAAAGGCTTATAATTTTATTTCTGACTTGTATAGTTATCATGAGTATGAATGCCCAAACAAATAAAAACTATACTATCAATCAGAAATTCAAGTTTCATTCGCTAGAATTCCTAGAAACGGGAACAGATAAACTATTAGAAGAGTTCCCGGAAGGGGAAGGATTAGTAATAAATGCGATATCGAATAATCAAGAATATCTTATAATATCAATACCAGGAGTTCATGATTATTATTTACAAATTGTAAATAAGGTAGAAGATACACCTGAAGAGAACCTTAAAATTATAATGTACCAAGGAGGTGAAAAAATAGAAAATTTAGGAACATATACAGCGAATGTATTTTATGTATACGATTTAAGTAAGAATAACGAAGTTCCAGAATTAATTAGATTTGAGATTAATAATTCGCCTAACATACAGCAGTTTAAGGGTATTATTCGGTTAGATTAGCTAAGTTCTATGTTATGACATGTGAAAAAAAATGTAAATATTAAGTTCCCTTAAGGTGACTGAAAATCTACAAGTAAAGGCTCCGGTCAGGAGCCTTTTATTATTACCACACAGTCCTCGACTTCGGTGGGCAGACCGAAAAGAGGGTATCGCGTGAAATAGGGTTGCGCTTCTTCATCAGGTGGGGTGCAGACCAGTTCTGCACCTATACGTGTCAGTGATTCATCAATCATCCTGACTTCTTCATCTGTCAGACCGGTCATGTCTCCGTTGAAGATGTAACCGAAAGCCCATGTCGGGATTTTCTCTATGCTCTGTTTCATGGTATATGGGTTTTAGATTTGAACTACCTTGTTTATTCTGCCGTGAAGGAAGTTTCTCAGTGCTGTCTTGTCGATTGACTTGTATTCATACCAGCAGCCGTACTGATTGACGAGGAACGTCTTCAGGATGTCAGAAAAATCAAACCTCCATCCTCTCACCGGGATTCCGCTCTTGAAGTAGGTATTATGGTTCACCTGGTATGAAATCCAGTTTTTCTCCTCACGGCTGAGTTTTTCCTTGTTGTTGACTTTCTGACGAAGGATATAGGCTTTTGCGTCCTTAAGAGTGTCAAGTGCAGGCACTTCCCACAATGCGAATTTTGTTGCTATTGCTGCCATAGTCGTATGAATTTATGAGTTAATGAATTTATGCGGATCTGAGAGCGAGGGAGTTGAGTTTCAACTTTCTGCCGTCTCATTTTCCGACATTTTTTTATGCGTCTTCCGGTCGCATCGGTCGTTTCGTTTCGGTGCCTGTCAAAAAGGTAGGGAGAGGCTGGCGCAAGGTTTTGACAGAAAATACCTCGCACAGCAGGGAAGAATTTCCGTCAAACCGTCAGGCCTGACCTTGAAAGCAGCCACGCCCGGTTATACCTTTGCACCAGGAACGGACGACCACCAGATGCAGACGGATACGGACGGTGGAGGAAAGGAATATGACGGCAAGGATGAAAGGAGTAAGGTATGCAATAGATAAAATAACAAGAATATCAGGAACAGGGAATTAATATAGAGAAATACAGAAAAAGTATAGAGAAAAAAGCATAAGGTGTTTAAACTTTTGGAAACAGGGAATAAGACATTGTTTGAATATGTAACACAATCAAACAAAGAAACATTTAGCTTTAAGGTGTTGAAAAAAAGGAGAAATAAACTACAAACAGAATCTATACAATAATAAATTTGGATGCTTCTCCTTAAATAAAGAAGGTCGAAACAAATAAATATAACATTAGCATATCTATCTTATTATCTACTATTTATGCAACATGGTTAAAGTTAAAATAGAGTGATAAAAGTCTAATGTAAAATAACAGAAAAATATCAGGAGAAGGAACTGTCATTACATAGACATCCTTGTAAGAAGAGAGAAACACGGGCAAGTTCTTGTCTGATATAATCCTCGGATTCATGGTCATCAAGATTATCATAGTCAGAACTGGCATTTAGAATGGAATAACAGAATACCTCCTCAGAATTGACATCTGGGATGTATTTGAGGAGTTCCAGTTCAAAGGAATCATAATCCTCGATATATTCATAAAGAAACGTGCGGATGGATGTAGCAACATCTTCCTTAGAAGCATTAGGATTCATCTTATAAATACAGACAGTAAGGTTAGTAAGAGCAGTTTTAACAAGACTATTTCTTAAAGCTGTAGAGAAGGGTTCATTAAAATCACTTATGTGATAGAGAATAATACCGCAGAAAAGAGACATAGCTTCAGAGTATAAGCTGAGTTCGCTCCTGAAATTATTTATCCAGAAAAGGTTGGTTTCAATTTTATTGTTCATGAGATTATGATTTAAGCGTTTATTATATATAACGACATGACAGACAATTTTTACCATAGGAAAATGATATTTTTTTGAAGATGTACGATTTCCTTAAGTGCATAAGTATATATAATTAATAATCATTAACTTTAGGCTCGAATACTATTCATGAACACATAAGGGAAAAGAATATCAAAATAATTATGAATAAAAATATAGTTTAAGAGCCAACACCTGTGTTATATACAACACAAGAGATGTATATACAAGGAGCGCTCTTAGCAAAAAAGACTTTTATTGAAAAGGCTATCTTAGTATTTATTATATAATTGAGTTGAAAAAATATTTTACAGCTATAGCTATGTAGATATTAAATCACTTATGTAAGGCATTTATAATTAAAATGAAATAGTATAAACAAAAAAAATGCTCATAAAATATACATAATAGTATACATTTTATGATTTTAAGTAAAACCTATATTAATATTAGATACCTATGCAGAAAACCATAAAAATTGCCAAAAATAAATATGAGGAATTAAGTAAGAGTTCAATATTCTTTCTAAAATACTATGATGATGAGCAATATAATTACCAAGGGAAAAAAGTTGATCTTTCAAAGTGGCGTTCAATTGAGCGTGATTTGAATATAAGTTTTGATGCTGGCAATTTTTCAGACCGTACTCTAGGCTATGCATTATGTATTATTGACAAAGGTGAGGAAGAGAAAGATTTTAAGGATGAGATTATAGAAGATACTATAAATATGACTTTTCATAGTGCTACAGGTGATAGTATAAAAGACTGGATTTATATCTTTAATAGTTTCATTTTGCGTTCACAAGATATAGAAGACAAATTTGCCTTCATGGAACTTTTATGGGCTTTGGATAAATTGCAATGGAATAAAAAAATTTTCAATTCTGTCTTTGCACATTATCCTTCACAAACAATTTACTTTTTAATAAATAGTTTACAGAAATATGGAAAATTGTTATCATACAATAAGCAGTTGAGTTTGAGAGATCTTTGCGCAGTATATAAGTTAAACTATAGCTTATATGACCCTAATGTAATTAGACAAGCATATGAATGTATACCAGAAAGGATAAATCCAATTACATGTAAAAATAAAGCAGACTATAATACGTTAAATATTTTTTCTATAGTAGATGCCATCTTTGAACAAAATAGTTTTGAATACTCTGATGTTCAAATGGCAAATTCAAACTCTTTACTCAAAATTCACTCATGGTTTCATAATGAACTGCCCCTTGACGACTACAATATTCTTCTTCACTTTTATCCATTTTTTTCAGAAAAGCTCAAGTTATTATCAATTAAAAGATATTTTCATGATTTAAGAAATAGGTATATAAACCTTGATGCATCTTTCTTAAACGAACTAAAGGAAAATAAACATGATGAAATAAGCAGATGCAGATACTGTATAGAAAGTCCAACAGAGCCTATTATATTAACTGTTTCATTACTTATAGATACACTTTTAACGTTAGAAAGGACGAAAGGGAAATCTTTCCAGACATTTGATGGTGTTTTGGACTTTGCAATGACACATTGTGATATAGTCCATCCTGTAATAGATTTTAAGTTAGAAAGATTTATACCAACCTGTGATGGGGGAGCAGTTTATAATGCAAATTCATTTAAAGGCTTTATAGATTATGATCTAATTCTCAAAGTAAAAGAGGAGAAGATTACGACAGATAATTTGCGTAATTCATTAATAAACATAATGGATAAGTATGCGGAAAGGTTAAGATATCCAACATGTAAGTATGGTGATGGTTCAATTATACCAGCTGATACTTTTCAACATTGTATACAAAAAAGAGTAATAAATAAGAAAAATGAATCGCAAAGTCAACAATCAGAATGGCAATTAGAGTGCTTGACGTATTTATATTATCCAGATAAATGGTCAATAAAGCATGAGAATATTGAGAATATAAAAGTTTTTCTTAAAGATGAAAACATACAACCAAGTCCTAAATATAATATCTCTCTTGACATGTTTTCTATAGATAAACTAAAAGCGTATATTCGAAACATACCTAGTAATTTTAAAGTATTAAATGATGGTGAGTATCTTATAAATTCTTTTAAGAGAAGCGATATAGAGAAGAATATTTTACTATATCTTGCTTATGAATACTCTGATATAAGGAGAATGAGAATATACCCCCAAAAAGGAGCTCTTGTAGGGTTAGACTTTGATGTATTTGGATATTGGAAAGAAATAAAGGAAACTCTTTCACAGGAAGTACTACGAAATAGAGAAAGTGAAGAATACAAGAAAGCTTATGACCTATTTAAAAAGATGGAGTCAGAGGAAGTAAGACGAAGGTGTATAGAATCTCTTAAAAAGGAACTTAATGCAGATTTACTCAGCGATAGTTATTTTGAGTTGCCGTATAATAGAGATATTCTGGTCAATATAATAAATCGTTTCTATTATAAAGGTTCATTCAACGAAATAGATCAAGTTAATCAGCATGAGTTTTTAACGCAATCTGTAAAAAATAATCGCTATATTCAGCTATGTGCTCCACAACTTTCAGATCAGAATAATCCAGCTATTAATTTACCATATTTTTGGTGCAGGGGGAAAGAATGTTTCCATAACAATCTTGGTACACAGACTTTGCAAGAGGAGTCACGATGGATAAATTATTCATTATATCATATGGCTGAAATAATGGGATACCAGATGCTACATAAAACTGAAGGTGGGTATGAGCCAGAACAGGCTGTATGGCAATTTATCGCCATTACTAATAAGGTAATGCAGAAATTCAAGCAATTAAAATGCAGATCTTGTGGACATATGTTATTTACAGATAAGTCATCTGGTTTTAATCGTTATAATTATTATACTTGTATTAATCCTACATGCTCTGAAAGAGGAAAAATAATTTATTTGAATTTCTGCTTTAAGTGTAAAACAGGACTTATAGATTCACGAGATACGAAACAATGTCCTAATGATTGGTATATTTGCCCGAGATGTCTTGCTTGTTGTAATGATGAGCAATATGAACGGCAAGCCCAACGGTATATCTTAACTAAAAGACCAATACCACTAAGAATACAAGAAAAAATGGGACATGGGCATAATGATAAAGGTGAGTACTTTTGTCCTCAATGTGGAGGTGAAATAATTATTATAAAAGATGATCACGATAACATTAGTAAAAAATGTAAAGATTGCGGTTGCATTTTTACTATATAGACAAGATATAGATTGTTAATATAAGGATTTGAGTAAAATTAATGCCAAGCATAAAACAATGGTAATTAACTTTAACCTATATACTTAATAATCATTAACTTTAGGCTCGAATACTATTCATGAACACATAAGGGAAAAGAATATCAATAGAATAATGGATGAAAATATAAATATATCTAAAGTGCCAGCTCCGGTGATATATACGCCTCAGGAAGTGGCGTGTATATTCAAGGAGCAGCTGAAGACACCAGCTAAGGTGGTGACGATAGAGGGGGTGTACAGGCAGAACCCAAAATCGAACAACTACTACGGCTACTTCTATGACAGTCTGGCGGCACAGAACAGCAACTTTGAAATGACGCTGGTGGTGCCGGCTGCCCTCAGGGAGAAGATGAAAGACGGGACATTGGTACAGGTCTCCGGAGTGGTGTCAAAGGAACTGAGGAACAGGTGCTCGATAGACCTGCACTTTAATGTGACGAGGTATGACGTGATCGAGGAGAATGTCATATCGGAGGATGAACAGAGACTTATGAGCCTCCAAGCTGAGAAGTCGGCAAGGGGGTACAGGAATGTGGATGGGGTATTGGAAGCGAAGCTCTTCCGAGGAGAAAAACCCAACATTTGCCTGCTGTTTGCAAGAGGAACCATCACAGACCAAGACTTCAAGAAGGGTCTGGAAGCGGCCAGGTCGCATATAGACTTCGTAGAGGAGAATGAGACATTCGCGCAGATTTCGCAGCTCAGGGCCAAACTGGGACAGCTTGATCGGATGGGATATGACGTGATAGCCATCGTCAGGGGAGGCGGTAGCGGTATCAAGGAAGTGTTCGACATGCCAGACCTTATCGAGAGTGTTGTGAATCTATCCACGCCGTTTGTGACGGGAGTGGGGCATCCGGGAGAGAAACCTTTCATAGCAAAGGTGGCCGACAAGGATCTGGGTACGCCTTCGCTGCTCGGAGTGTACTTCAAGGACCTGGTGAACCGAGTGATAGACCAGAGGGAAAAAAGTAAGGCCGTGCTGGTGGAACAGGTGAAGAAGCAGTTTGAGGAACGTATCGCGGCTTCGGAAAAGCAGAATAAGGAGCTGAACGAGAAGATTGCGACACTCACCAAAGACAGTGAGGCGAACCGCAAACTTCATGCGGAACAGATGATTGTGGCACAGAAGCAGAACAAGGAACTGCAAGAAAAAATCGTCGAAATGAACAAGAATGCGGCCAACGCACAGAAACTGCACGCCGACCAGATGGTACTTTCGGAAAAACAGAACAAGGAGCTGCAGAACAAGATTACCGAGCTGAACAAGAGTGCCGAGAACGCCCAGAAGCTCTACAAGGAGCAGATTGAGGCAATGAAGAAACAGCATGAGACTACCGAAAAACAAGTCAAGATGTATGAGGAACAGGCGAAGAGTTTCAACGAAAACATATCGAAGATGCAGCAGACGAATGCAGCCCTGCAGAAGTCGCTGACAGAGATAACTGCACAGAATGCGAAGTCGGCTAAGGAACTTGCGGATGCAAAGGCTTTGGCGACAAGGCTGGAGGAACAGTTGAAGCAGGCTAATAAAAAAGGCGGAGTAAGTTATATGGCTATAGCTATAATAGTTATTCTGATTATAGTAATAGTATTATTGTTATGACATGATTATGTTGTTATTTCATGATTTTAATAAAAGACAAAAGATTATGGTTATCTTATGAAATTAAACAAGATAAATGAATTGTATGAAAAAGAAAGCAAAACAGATTTGGTTGTTAATGACAACCCTTATATTAATAATACTGGGGAGCTGTGATAATAGAAGAAAAAATACATCATATAATAAAGAGTATTATTTCTATGAGGAAGAATTACCAATGGAGTATTTTGAAAGGTTTCACCCAAAAGAGTATAATGAACTTTTCCAAAATAATGAAGAAAAAAAAACTATTAAACCTAGTGGAACAGGTAAAGAAGATAAACCTCTTTTACTGTCAAATGAATATAACCCATTTGAAATAGCACCTAGAGAAATAAATATAGGGAAACCGCTTATAGATGTACGTATCAAAGATGATTCAACAGTAATTTGTGTATATGTAGAGATAACTAAAGAAGTATACACATCCGAGTATATAGAAGAAATAAGAACAAATTACCACAATAATAAAAGGGACCAATAAAAAAGAAAGGTTGCTTACTGAACATCAAAAAGCAAAAGAATAAATGGATAATATATATGGGAACCAGTGTGGAAGCGACAATGCTTTCACCAGGAAAGCAAGACTACTCCAGTATATGTACAGAGTGGAGACAGTCGAAGCCGGTGGTGCTTTATGTGGTGCTGGTGGCTATTATATTGTTTTTGATAAGTAACTAATATGGAAGACATAAAGAATATCAAGTATTTATTGAGGGACATAAATATTGTCCGGAAGAAATTTGAGGAAAGGGAAAAGAATGAAGATAACTTCAATATGTTTACTATCCTTAGAAAGGAATCGGACGAGGTGTATTTGCACTCCAGGTTTCTTTCCGCTTTGTTGGATCCAAACGGGCCACATAAATTAGGAACAATATTCTTGAAATCATTTTTGGATAGAATAGAAAGTGATTTTGAATATGATGAAAAGTCACTTGAAGTTTACCCCAACAATCAGAACAGAAGCGAATATAAGGAGATAGATATTTGCTTTATAGACAGAGTTGCCAAGAAAGCTGTAATGGTAGAGAATAAAATATACCATGAAGACACTAATCACGAAGATAAGGGGCAGCTTGAAAACTATTATGGCAGCTTGATTGAGGAGGATAAGATTCCTGAAGATGGGATAGAGGTATATTATCTTACTTTAGACGGGCATGAGCCAAGTGAGGACAGTGTAAAGTTGAGTGGTAAATATCCAAATCTACAGGATAAAGTGAAGTGTATTTCTTATTCTGTGGAGATATTGGAATGGCTACGAACCATAGTAAAAGAATGTTACAACAAACCTTCATTAAGAGAATCTATTATTCAGTATATTAAGATAGTTGAGAATATGACAAATAACGATATAAGCATAGACGAAAGAAAAGAGATAACAAGTCTCATAGGCATGAATGAAGATAATCTCCTGAGTGCAAAATTGCTCATAGATAATTTCAATCATGTAAAATGGCATACAACATACGATTTCTGTAATGAATTGGAATCTGAATTACGTAATAGAGGTTTTGAAATATTACACAAACCAGTGGAAGATGACATCACTAATCTTGTTCATGGTGGACCTATCAAGCGTAAGGTAGATTTGGTCTTTACTGTAAGAAAAGGAGAGATACCTGTTTGGATAAGAGCTGATTTTACAGATTGGTTATACTGGGGTGTATGCAATGACAAGGAAGAAGAAATAAAAGTATCGAAAGAAATATCTTCAAAAATAAAATCCTTTGTTCCTGATAACAATGAATTTACACAAGAGGATATTTGGCTATGCTGGAAATATTTTGGCAAGAGTGATAATGAAAAGATCTACTTCCCAGATTTCTCAGAAGAAGGAACATTCAGATTAATCTCTCCTCAATATAGAAAGGCAATGATTCAACGTCTTGTAAACGAAATAGAGGCATTTATAAAAGAAGTATTGAAATACTGATGGAAAATAAAGATATATACGGAAACCAGTGTGAAAGCGACAATGCTTTCACAAAGAAAGCAAGGCTGCTCCAGTCTATGTACAGAGTGGAGATAGGCGAAAAGGAAGGAACAGGGCCTACAAGAGCTTCTAAGCGAAGATACGGGAACATGATCAGTGGAGGTGATGTGTCCGGAAAGAACTTCCTGATGAAGGAGACTTTCGAGTATGCCCAAAAAAGAGTGGCCGAGAAAAGTAAAAATGAGACGATTGACGGGTTCAGACTGTTCAACAATCTGCTATCTAGCCAGCCGATGGCATTCAACCTGTTCCATCCCCTGATGTTACTGTTGAAGCAGGAACCGGCAATGGTTACGCTTGCCGTGAGGTCGGTCTTCAGAAACTTCCCGGTATTTGAGGTAACAGAAATCGGTCTGGAGTTTATACCTACACCGATTGACAAGTACACGAATGACAAGTCTGCCATGGATGCGTATATCCGTTTCGTGGACAACAATGGTGGCAAGCATATCATCGCCATCGAGACGAAATACACGGATGTGCTCGGAGTGAACGAGGCCAGCCGTTGTGAGGAACAGAAGCAGATGCTCGTTGATACCGGTCTGTTCAGCGCGGACTTTGAGGAGCTGCTGATGGGAGATAAAGTAAAACTTACGCAGATTTACAGAAACCTTTTGCTTACAGAGCGGTACAGGATAAAAGAAGGGCTGAAGGATTCGTATTCAGTCGTTCTTTCACCAAAGGATCATCCGTCAACCGAAGAGGAAATCAAGTCGGTTACGGAGTACCTGAAGCCGGAGTATGAATACAAGCTGAGTGCTGTTACCTTAGAGGATTTTGTTGAAGCGATGATACAGTATCTGCCGGAGTATTATGCTCAGGTTTATGAGAGGTTCAGGGGGAGATACCTGGAATTTGGGAAGGTAGATTTGAATTTGTGACAGAATCAAACTACCCAAAATATAAGTAAGTATAAAATTATAAACATATTATGCTTTAGGTTTAAAAAAAAGGCTTATTTTTGTTGCTTTAATATAGAATAATCGATTAATAATGAAGGAAAATCAACAAGATATTGCAGAAAATCGCATAAAAGCAGTACTGGCTGATAAAAAAAGACGTGTAAATGGTTGGCAAACGAGATAGGATTGAGTGAGAATACTGTCTCTAGATGGTGCTCAAATAAGCAACAACCATCATTACCTCATTTAGCTCGTATGGCTAATGTACTAGATGTTGATATAAGAGATTTAATAAGACCAACAAAAGAAAATGTATAAAACAATATGGGATCCTGAAACAGGAGGAGTGAGGCTACAAGATTACAAGACAGAAAATACATTGAATATCTCACCCAGACCAGTTTTTTTTGAGGAACTAGAATTGCTAGGTCTTGATAAACTAGGGTGGAGCTATCCAAAATGTGAAGAGCCATTGCTATGGGCATGTAATAAACAATATTTCTATAGAGGTAAACTTGTTTTTGAGGCCAAAGGTGCAAACTTATATGACAAAGCTCGAATTGAGCTACAGGAAGGTTGCGAAAATCTAACACTGGTTCCTATAAATATGGAGTTAATGTTAGAAAAATGTTCAGATGAAATGCGTCGTTTAGAAAGTGAAGCAATAGAATTTATTCAGGACACTTATCAGATGTATTCATCAACAAAGAGGATCAGAGACGTCTCAGATTCCAACAAGATGGATTTTGAGATTATGGCAGAAAGACTCGAGAAGCAACAAAAGAGAAAAATGGCTATAGTAAAAGAAGACTGTGACAGTTTTGATATAATGCCATTAAAAGTAGCAGAAGAGGCTGGGAAACGAATATTTAAGACAACATCAAAAATAGATGTATTCTTAGCTTCTTTCTCTGGAGGAAAAGATTCACAAGTCATATTAGATTTATGCACTAGAGCATTGTTACCTTCTACATTCCAGGTTATTTATTCAGATACCGGATATGAATTACCTCATTCACTAAAGCTATATGAGGAGGTAAAGGAGTACTACAATGAAAAGTATCCTGAGCTACTGTTCCGAACAGCCAGAAATCATGAAAAAGTTCTCAATTATTGGGATAAGATAGGAACACCTAGTGATACGCACAGATGGTGTTGTTCAGTAATGAAAACGGCCCCTTTATATAGAATGCTTAAAATCGAGGGGACTAATAAACAAGCAAAAGTATTAGCCTTTGAAGGAACCAGAGGAGAAGAAAGTAATAAGCGCTCTACATATGAAAGAATAGGTAAAGGAGTTAAGCATAACGGCGTAATAAACGCCAGACCAATATACTTCTGGAGTTCAACTGAGGTTTACTTATATTTATTCCTGAATAAACTACCGATAAATCCAGCTTATCGCTTTGGGAAACCTAGGGTAGGCTGCTTGATATGCCCTTTCTCTTCTGAATGGGATGACATGATAGTAAATAAATGCTATCCAAACGAGGTTGCACCATTTGTGGAAAGAATAGTAAGCTATGCGAAAGCAAGAAATATACCCAATATGGATGAATACGTAAAAGGTCATAAATGGAAACTCAGAGCCAGTGGTAAATTTATGGATGTTAACCCAAGCATAACTTTCGAACAGAAGAAAACTGACTTAAAGGTAAAAATAGAAAGAAGTGCTTTAAGGCCTGAGACCTGGATTCCTGTATTAGGAAAATGTACACTTTCAGAAAGGAACCATATATTGTATGGTGAACTTAGGAATAAAACAGATGTTTATCCATTTGAGATAAAGACACTAGGAAACGATAAATATGAGGTTGATTTTCATAATTTGAAGGATGTTGTATACACAAGTCATATTAAGAAAGCCTTGTATAAGTCAACTTATTGTATAAACTGTGAGGCATGTGAAGTAGAATGCCCAACTGGAGCGTTAAGCGTATATCCAAAAGTAAAAATAGAGACATCGAAATGTATTCATTGCCTAAAATGTCTCACATTTCATAATAAAGGTTGTATAGTAGCAGATTCATTAGATATGGCACAGAAAGAAAATTTAAAATTAACCGGTATAAGTGGTTATGGCACCTTCGGTTTGAGAGAAGAGTGGCTTGAGAGTTATATGATTGAAAAGGAAGAGTTTTTGAGTGGTTCTACTTTAGGAACAAAGCAGAAGCCTTCTTTGAAATCGTGGCTAAAGGATTCTGAAATAATAGATAAAGCAGGCAAAGAAACTGAGATGGGTAATTACTTATCTCAAATAAAAGATGATATGCCTACTTTAGTATGGGAAATAATATGGATTAACCTTTGTAACATATCACCTCTGGTAAAGTGGTTTATAACAAATGTTGATTCAGGAAGTATTTACTCTAAAGCTATTTTGAAAACAAAATACGAAGACCAATATCAAGAAGGATTAACAACATTTTCTTATTCTTTGGATGCTCTTTTCAATACATTCACTTCATCACCGATTGGTGGAGAATTTAATCAAAAGAGCGATATTAGTAAGACTGAGTTCATACGTGGAAACTATAATGATTTATCAGAGTATGCTTTGATTTATTCATTATATAGATATGCGGAAATAACAGGACAATATACATTTAGAGTTTCAGATCTGTACGACAATACAATCCAAAATGGAATTGTGAAGGAGTTTGGCATAGATAGGCAATCACTTGTAAAACTTCTTAGAACATTAAATTCTTCTTCTAACAGACTTTTAGTTGCAGAACTCAATATGGGATTGGAGCATATTACATTGAAAGAGGATATTACTGCGTTTGAAGCTCTAAAGATGACAGTCAACTACTAATTTGTGCATAAAAAAAGAAACGATTATGACGACAAAATATAGTGACATTGTAACACTCAGAGAATCAACACCAGCATATAACATTCAATCAGAAAAAGAAAATGCCTGGAAATCATTTATTGCAAATGATCAGTTCAATGATATTTTGAGAAAAGTAATTCAGTCCGTAAGAAATAATGACATAAGTCTGCATTGTTCTTTTTGGATTGATGGTACTTACGGTTCTGGAAAGAGTCATGCTGCAGCAGTAATAAAACATCTGTTGTGTGATACTCTAGAGGATATTGATGATTATGTTAATCAAGAATATTCAGCACCGAAATATAAGAAACTTAAGAATGATATAGTTGAACTTAGGCAAAATATAAGACTTTTGCCGGTTCAATTGTATGGTCAGCAAGAAATATCCCAGGAGAGTGATTTATCACTCCAGATTCAGAGGTGTGTCAATGATGCACTTAAAAAGGCGAAGATTGCTTTTACAGTAAAAACTGACTTCGACAACTATGTAAATCATATTGATAACCAACCTAGAATATGGGAGTTATTGATACACGATAGTGCTCAACTTAGAAGTGTAGCACCTACTATACAAAAGTTGAGAAGTGAGCTTGTGTCATGTAATACTGAGGTATTAAATAGAGTAAGAGAAGCAGAAAGAAATACCGGTGTATCGATAAATCTGGAGCTCTCAAATCTTAAGCAATGGCTTATTGATGTACAAAATAAACTTAAGTCAGAGAATACCGGCTATGACGGACTCTTTATAGTATGGGATGAATTTACAGAATTAATGCGTTCTGCTGTTGGCTTACGCCTTCTTACCCCATTACAGGAAATAACAGAGGCTTTAATGAGTAGTGAAAATAATAGCTACTTCTTATTCATAACTCACCCATCTGCCTTTAACGGCTTGATCGCAGAAGAAGCAACTAAAACGAAAGGTCGCTATCATTATACACACTATAATATGGAGACTGTATCTGCTTTTAAGATCATGTCCCGTAAATTTAAGATTATAAACCCAGACAGTGATGAATATACAAGACTTGTTCACGAGTTTTATTCAGATAAACAAGACATGTTGAATCTGTTTTCGACAAATTCAACAAGTCCTGAAGAAACCAAAGAAGATTTGCAACGAGTATTTCCAATACACCCATACACTGCAAATTTGGCTACTTACTATGCCCGAGAAGTCGGTAGTTCCTCTAGAAGTGTTTTCCAATTTCTAGCGAGTGATGCAATTAAAGATTTCTTGGATAGTGAAGAGAATTATCTAAACAGGGCTACTGTAACCGCAGATATGCTTTGGGATTATGTTGAAGGAGATTTTGCAGCTGATAACATGAGGTTTGCGGCAGTAACAGAGAGATATAACAGTTACAGGCTGAATGTTGAACATCAGGGTAGAACAGAATTTGCCGTATTCAAAGGTATCCTTCTCTTGAATGCATTGAATAATATTGCACAAAATCCTACGGTAGTGCCTAGCCAAGAGAATATAATAAAGTTATATCTGGGTACACCTTATGAAAAAGACGTCAATGAGGCACTAGACTATCTGAATGATAAAAGTATCATTCAACGTAATCCAATGGGATTATTTACCATACAGTTCTCAGCACTTCCAACTGGAGAAATTCAAGAAATAAAGGAGAACCTATTAAAGAAGGATTTCCTTTATACTTCTCAAGTTGTGAACTTTGGCGAGTCTGCGAAGACTGAGATTAACAAAATGCTTAAAAATGTCTCCAGGCCATATTCTAGCTATATGTATTCAACTTCATCAAATGAATATGTATTGCTTAATAATATCGAAAGAGACGCAAAGAAAGCCCGTTCATATGAGATTTTCCTTGCCTTATTCTTTGCTAGAACTACAAATGAGTTGAATGAACTTAAGTCAATTGCAGAAAAGGCTTCAGTAGATGAAAGATTCAAAAATGTTGCTTTTATAATTTTCGACACCATTATGGGGCAACAAAATTATGATAGATTCATCGAATACATGGCGATAGCTTCTTGTGCACAGAAGAACAATCTTGCAGAGCAACAAACTGCTAATATTAAAGATGCATCTGATATGATAAGTCAATGGATGAGAAATATTAGCAGAGGTATTTTCACTTCCTATATTAGAGGGAATCAGGAAATAAATAGCGCAAATAGACTCACATCATTTATAAACGGAAGAATATCTCCGACAATATTCAGCAGTGGTCCGGAATCGTTGGAAATCATACTAAACAGATCTTCAAATACATATTGGAAGAAGGCATCTACAAGAACAACTGTTGATGCTATCCTTTCATACAATACAAAAGAAGATATACTCTCCCGATGCGGTGGACCAGCAAAGCATGTTGAGTATCTATTGCAAGATAGTGTTGATGAAAATCTAAGATTCAAAGATGATGTTGATCAGAATCATCCTTTATACAAGGTATGTCAGAGGGTAAAATCAATATTTAACCATACGGCGAAAAATACGCAGTTTAATCTTGGAGAAAAACTTAAAGAATTAACTGAACCACCTTATGGTTTGTTCCAGTCATATGCAGGTATGGCAATGGTAGCATTTGCCATGAGAGCATATATCAAACAACTTTTTGATTCTAATGGTAGGCCAAGAGAAGCACAACATCTTGTTGATGATGTAGTCGAAATGTTCAAGGTTTGGGAAGACCAGAAGGAAAGTAACAAACTGAATTTCCAATTCGAAAGCAAGGAGAGTGGTGAATTATGCAAGAATCTTATAAAGGTATTCAACTTGGATAAGTTACCTGGACATAACGAAGTAACAAGTTTGAAAGATGCAAGATGGGCAATCATAGGAGAGTTTTCTAAACAGAAAGGTTTCCCTTTGTGGTCATTAAAGTACATTGATACTTCTGATAACATTAAAAAGATCATAGATAATATCCTTAAGATATGTGAGCCAGACGGATTAAAAAACCCAAGTCTACTGACAGAAACATTATCACAGCTTAAGCAGAATTCTTTGGACCTTAAAAGTCTATTAATTCAGACATCTCTGTTTGAAATAGGTTTTAAGAAGTACCTGCACGGCATTGAAATGGTAGATGTTAAAGAAGATGAGATAGAAGAAGCTATCATATATCTAAGACAGCATCTACAAGGAGAAATCGGAACATGGAAAGAGAATGACGTTAAAGAGAAACTAAAAGACTGGAGAATAGAGAAAAATACGTCTGATGATACAGAACTTAGAAAAGCTCTTGTGAATCTCTTCGACATACAGACCGATAGTGATAAATTGCCTATTATCGATAGTATTATTGATATTATTTGGGGTATCAGCTTAGCTTCGGTACAATATCCAATATGGACACTTAAATATGTGACAAGCGACACAGAAGAAAAGTCTTTGCTGACTGACCTTCATAAGTTGTTCATTATTGATAATTATGCAAACTTAGCAAATAGTCAAGAGCTCGCAACCAGGATTAATGAGCGTATGGATGAACTTAAGGCTTTAATTTCTGATAAAGAAAATTTCTATAATGGTTTCATTAATTATATAAAGGGCATCCAAACTATCGCATTGCAGGAATCCGAAATTGATAGTGCTATAAGCTATTTGAATGGCAGAAAAATCAACATTAAGGCTTGGAGTGAAATACTTATCAGTAATATACTAAAAGACTGGCGATTAGAGAATTCTACTAGAAAAGAAGAAGAACCAGAAATACCGACCACTGAAAAAGAAGAGATTGTAAGATGGGTTCAAAATCTGTCACCTGAAAAGGCTAAATCAATCCTTAATGCTATGTGTGACGATAATGTAACTTTAAACCTATTGAAGAAATATGTCAATAAATAGAGTATATGTCGAAAATATTGCACAATTAATAGAATTGGTAAAAGAAGATAAGTTGACGCAAAATGCGTCAACTTATCTTAGAGATAGATATCCTATAAGATTTGTATTATTTGATAACTTCAATGACAGTTTTGAGTTTGTAAGCCAACTCATGGATTGTGGCTGTATACTTAAAAGTGTTGAAGATTGGGTAGATCCGGATTATCCAGATATAATGTTGACATACAATGACCTATCCAGAAGAATAAAAAATTTTATACAGAATGAAACATTACCATCTAATGATTATGTAATAGCACCATTTTCAGAACTGGCACGATTCTATGACAATAATGAAAGAAAAACATTTGAATCATTATTGAGAACCATAAAAGGTATAGAATCAACTTCAGAAGCGTGGAACAACCATCAAAGGATATATATCCCGATTGTCGGATTAGAGGGAAAAATGCAATCTATATTACCAGATACTCAGATTATAATCTGGCAATTAAAATCGGATAAGCAATCCAATTATAACCTTATCTTATGTCATGAACTTTATGGGGTAAAAGGATTAGAAAAGAATTATACACTTATAAATAATGTTCATGACTGGTTACAGTATTGGAAGAACTCTGTAAGTAAGGAACACAAGTCTATTATATCAATATCAGAAGCTATTATGGCAAATGCAGAATATGCTCAGCCAGATAATGCTTTTGAATATAAGATATGTACTGATATTTATTGTTTCCTGACGAGAGGATTAAACCTTGACTTTGGTGAACTTAAATATTCTGCCAATGATGAATATCTATGGAGAAGATTGGCAGAAGACATAGATCTGTCGAAAGATTTTGATTTAAACGAATTTGTTTTTGAACAATTTTCGGTTACTTCAATAGACGATTATAAGACATTTATAAAAATATGGTTTGAGTATCCGTCAGAATATGACAGGTGGTTGTTGAGTGGTTTTTATAGGACAAGTCATGAAGACTATATATCAAAAATTCTCAGCAAGTTAGACAGTTATAAAGATACAGAACTTGTTCATCTTATTGCACTAGAAAGAAGCAGTATAGAAAATGAAATCATAGCACGAAAATATTGTCTTGATTATTCTTATAGTAAAAATGTACGGTTAACAGTAGAAGTTGAGAATCTGATTGTCAATCAATTATGTGCATTAGGTATACAACAAGGATATGAAACTGCTGTAAGATACTTTACCCGAATTTCAAGGAAAGAACGACAATTGGCTATAGAGTGGATTGGTAAGGGGTATATAAAACCATCCATGATTCAACATTGTTTTCCTGAATTATATACGTACTTAGACAAGAGCATCGGAACAAGAAAAGAAAGCCAGAAATGGTGCTTGCCATATATAGATGAATATAAGAAGGCCAAAATAAGTAATACAATAAGCGATGAACTCAGTGCGTTAATAAATGAAATCAACAATGACGAGATTTCATTCTCTAACTGGTATAATGACTTTAAAACCACAAGAACTATACTTCAAGGAAGAGATGACATTGATGTATATTATTGGATAGACGGTTTGGGTATAGACTGGATGCCTTATATTTCCGATTTGATAAAGAAATCGGAACATAAAGGTATGTACTTAAATGAAATTATGATAGCACGTTCATCCTTACCTACAACCACAGAGAAAAATAAAGTAGATTTGGATCTTTTGTCAAACGGTGAAATAGCTAATCATAAAATAGGAAATTTAGATGGTTATGCCCATCAAAGGACTAACATATATCCCGATTATATTATAAATGAATTGGAGATTGTTTCTACAGCTATTAAAACCGTAATAGATAAGTTTAACGGGAAAAAGATTGCTATTGTTAGTGACCATGGACTGAGCTACATGCCTCAATTAGCATCAGGAATGAATATGAGTAATATTGAACCTGATCACAATGGAAGGTTAGGATTTTTACAAAGCAGTAAAGCTACTTCTGACAGTAATTATACCATACTTGATGATGGAAAAACAATATGCGCTCTCAAGTATAAATCCTTATCATCAAAAGTTCCAGCCGGTCTAGGAGCACATGGAGGATGTACACCAGAAGAGGTTCTTGTACCTATTTTTATTGTATCATCCGACAAGAATGCTGTAAATTGGAAAGCAAATATTATTTCTTCAAACGTATCGGCAAATAAGCCGGTTGTTTCAATAGAAATTAAGAATGCGCCAATTGATGCCGATATATATCTGATATATGATGGAAAAAGGTATGAAATGTCAGAGAAACAGAATGAAATATTCGAAAGTGAAGAACTTATTCTTAATGCAGATGTAAAAAGAATAGCATTATATGTAGGTCCGGACAAGAAAGACTTCCATATTGACTTCTCAAAAGCAGCTGATGTGGATGACAATATGTTTGATTTCTAAAAAGTTTCATATGGATAATAATATAGCAGAAAAAATAAGAACATATTTTAGCCAGATGGCTATATACAAAGACCCTGTAAAATCATCAAGTTTATTTGCAGGGAGAAACCTTCCTGCATTTGTAAAGGACTTTATCATAAAGAAGTATATAAATGCAGACGGTGAGATAGACAACATAGCATTGACAAATTTCTTAGATTCAGTAATACCAAAGGAAGCATCTCAGGTAAAAGACAAACTAGGTGAGGGCAAAGAACTTGTGGTACTCACAAGATTTAATATCTTTATTGACCTAGTTAATGGTGTGCGCAGATTTGGTATACCTGACATGGGTATTAAGATAAATGAAGGCGTAATACCAGACTATGTATATAAATCTCATCAGGGAGAATTGGTTGACGGAGAAAAATGGGGCATAATAAAATTATGTGTCTTACCTAATGATGACGGGAAGAAGAACCATGTAGAAATGGTAGATTTCAAGCCATTCAAACCATATCGTTCTGTCGATCTGGGATATTGGCAAGAGGCTAGAAAGGGATTTACAACACAAGAATGGATTGATGTATTACTTTCAGCTATGGAATACGATTCTTCAACATTTGAAGGCCTTACGCAAAAAATGGAATTTCTAACCAGATTGCTGATATTTGTTGAGCCAAGATTAAATGTTATTGAATTAGCTCCAAAAGGAACAGGTAAATCTTATGTATTTGGAAATCTGTCAAAGTATGGATGGCTTGTAAGTGGAGGAAAAGTCTCTCGTTCTAAATTATTCTTTGACAAACAGAAGCAACAACCTGGAATAATAAAGAATCATGATTTCACAGCTTTTGATGAGATTCAGACCATTATATTCCAGGAACCATCAGAAATACAGGCAGCATTGAAATCATATCTGGAAAGTGGCAAAACAACGATTGATAATAATGAGTTTTCTTCAGAATGTGGTCTCATGCTAATGGGTAACATTCCACTTAATGAGCAAAGGCTCCCAATATCAAGAACATATTTTGATGCATTGCCCAAATATTTCAGGGAATCTGCTTTATTGGATAGATTCCATTGTTTTATCGAAGGATGGTACTTGCCTAGAGTGCATAAAGGTATGATATATACAGGTTGGACTATTAATGTTGAATATTTCTCAGAGATTCTTCACTCCCTGAGAACAGACAATGTATATAGCCATTTATTTGATAAACTTGTCTCTTTCCAGTCAGACGCAGACATGAGAGATTTTACTGCAGTAAAAAGAATAGCAACAAGCTATATTAAACTACTGTTCCCTCATTGGAGAACAGTTGAAGATGTAAATCTTGATGAATTTGAAATGTACTGTTTAGAGCCAGCCTTAAAGAGAAGGGGAATTATTAAGGAACAATGCCATAGGATAGATCCTGAATTTAAAACAGCAATGCCTGATATTAAGGTTAAAGGTTTATAATGTAACTGACTATGGTAGAAATAGAGCATAATCTCGACGAGAAAAAGTTCAAATGGTTATGGGCTAAGTATGTAAAAGGTGGGAATATAGAAAGGCATTGCACAGGATGTCTTACAGGACCTTATAGTAAGAAGTTTTCAGGTGCTACAAATAAAGAACTTTTGACTCAGCCCATTATACTGATGGATGAATGTAATGATTACGAAGCTATTTATTTCTGTGGTGTACTAAAAGAAGGATATTTGAATAAGAATCCGGAGAAGAATAATTATAGACATAATGTTCATTTTATTGTTCTTCCACAGCCGGACAATTCTGATGTATGGGAATTTGAAAACTGGAAAGTTACAGTTAAAAACGGCATTCTGGAAAGAATACCAAAAACATTTGAGTTGGATGATTCATTGTTCAGGTTTCCATATGATGCTCATTATTTTACATGCAGGATTTTCAGATGGATGGTCGGCCATTTCTACCCAGAACTTATTAAATCAACAATAAAATTAGAAAACGAAAGGGAAATAGAAATACCCAAAATTCAATATCTAATAGATTTAGGATTTAATATTGCATCAAAGAAATTTGTGAACGACTCTGATTATATAAATTATCTGATAGAAAGCAATATATTAGGAGAAGAAACTATACCTAAGACGCGTGCAGCATTACTTAAGCCAGGTAACTTTTCAAGAGCCCAGTTTATTGATTTTGTTATGCAAAACATAGATTTTGAAAATGTAGATAATCAATATGGTTTATCGGAAAAAGACATAAAGAAAATCCTAGAAATAGGGGTAAATGAAATGTTGGACCAATATTTCCCGTATTATCCCAGATAAGAGAAAGCCAGCTTTAAAGCTGGCTTTCTTCACTATAATCATACCATCTTTTTGAATTTAACTCTACAGGTATAATTTCCTTAGTACCTAAGTTCTGAATAGCAGGTTTACCATCCATCAGACCTGTAACAAATACCAAATCATCATTAAAGTCATCATCTTCGTCAATAAAATCTTCAATGATATAAATACTAAAACAATCACAGGAATCAAATTTCTTATCTGGATATAATTTCTGTAATGTATCCCATGCACTTTCAAATATGTGCTCCAAAGTATCAGGATTTATATCATCATAAAAATTGAATTGTTTAAAATCGTTTGTTGTCATATAGCTTAAAAAATTTGAGGTTAAAAACTTGAATTATTCTTCAGCGAGCTTTAGACCTTTTTTTTAAAACCTTTGTCTTGGTTTGGTCTTTTGTCCGCTGACTTTTTTTTTGAGATTTATTCCCCAACTGAGTTTGAGCCTTTTTTTACGGCTTCTCGAGGTACGGGAGAGTGGAATTAGAAAAGTTTTGAACGAAAAAAATGTTGGGGCAGTCGAAGACAACATCGTTATTTTTTTCAGGGCAAAGGCTTGAAGCCGGAACTCTTTCATTTCCACCACACCCATATACCTTTGCCGTATAAAAAGAAAGGCTCTCAGATGGGAAACACCGATAAATGAGGAAGCAGACAACATAAAAGACCAATGAAAGACAATATAATTGCAAATATATTAATCAGTATTCCAGAGATTTGAGTAGTCACCTTCATACGCATCTAATCTGTCGGGGTAATCATTAAATGGATAATCGTCTTCATAACATTTAGGGAAAAGTGATTCATCTTCATAATAATGCTCAATTATATTACCGTAATGATCAATGTAAACCTTACAAGTGTCGGGCTTATTTAATTGAGTCAAAGCCTTACCATCAATGAAGATATTAAAACCTACCTCGTTTATATATTTAGCTTCAGTTATCTGTTGGCCTGATGTAGTCATAAATCCTACATTGTTGTCAATAATATATCCCCAAGTATATTCATGCGCATCAAAAATTGAATCGTATTTTGGAGAAACTATAACCTCCGATGAGTTTAATGAGTATCTGAATATACCAACTTTTCCATTTTTTATTATTGAAAAATAAGCATATAAATCAGCCTCGTAGAAGAGCTTTATCTCTTCGTAACTGTTTGCTAATAGGTCATTACCTAAATGATCTTTAAGCCCTATATATTTTCTGCTAGAACCATAAGATGGTAGTTTCGCAAAAATACCAGGTTTGCTTTGATGATCAATCTGTTCAGGAATAACAGTCTGACCATAACATATTAAGAATCGAGAATTCTTATAGAAATAACCATAGATTTTTATACCATCCTTCTTGTACCAATCAATAATATATTCATCAAGATTTCTAACACCCCTAATTTGTTCACATATTTTACCAAAGAAAGAGTCAATCTCTTCTTGCGTTTTAAATTCTATATATTTGAAACTCATAATAAAACAAATTTAAATAGGTTCTTTATGTGGCGGAGAAATGTGACGTTACATGAAACATTATTCTTTATAGTAAGGTTAAAATATTTGCTAATCATTCCATGGGTAACCACAAATTTCACAAACACCATCATCTTCAAAATACCAATTTCCACACCGTGGACATTTTACACGTTCAAAACTAGCATTGTTACATTTTTCTTCTTCAGTATTCACATTGCTGTAAAGAAACTTATTACGATTTATAAATTCCTTATAAGTCATTTCATAAATTATTTTATGAAGAAACTTTGGGAACATTTTAGATAGCTTTTCCTTATTACCAGGTGTAGTTGCAATTAGATTTATAGAATCATACTCGCGCCATGTTCTTCTTCCAGTTCCATGTACAGTTATCCATTGGCAATCATTAAAAGCCTTGAAACCAATATAATTTACTGTATCTGGGATATATATCGCTTTGAGATTTACACAAAATTGAAAAGCAGATTTACCTATGTATTGTACAGATTCAGGTATTATTAATTCATTAATTCTTTCACAAGCATAAAATGCAAAATTATAAATTCGTGATACTGATTTTGGGATAGTTATATTCTTTAAAGTACTGCAATAACAAAACATATGTCCTTTTATGCATTTTATTCCATCTGGAATGTTAATTTTTTGTAGAGAGACACATCTAAAAAACATAGATTCACCATAGTATTCTATATATTTGGGAAGAATAACCCGTCTTAAAGATCTACAATTGTAAAAAACACCATTACCTAGAGACTTCACAGAATTTGGAATTTTTATTTCTTCAATTGAACTATCAGCAAAAGCTTTATCCTTTATATTTTTAATTGAGTATGGTAATTTAACTTTTGATATTTTACTATTGCAAAAAGCAGAACGTTCAATACTCTTAACCCCATCAGGAATATATATTACTTTATTATCTGAATAACACCCGATAATAGCGTTTCTTTTAATGTCAATAAGCAATCCACTTTTTAAAAGAAACTCTTTAGATTGATTATTTATAACTAAGTTACAGTAAGCAAAAGGATTAATTCCAATATCTTTTACAGAAGTAGGAATAACAATATTTTTGAGATTTTTACTATACCAAAAAGCATAACTACCAATTCGATTTACAGAATTAGGAATTGTGAAAGTTGAGATAGAAGATTGAAATGATATTACTTCATTCTTATCTGAAGTAAAAAGTATATCATCTTCAACAATAAAGTGTGGCGAATTACTTTTGATTCTAACATTATTATATGCTATAGGGTTACCTGTAATTTTGGAACAGAATAGGGGAATTATTAGCTCTTTTAATCCGGTATAGGAAAAAGCCATATTTTCAATCGTCTCTAGATTATCAGGTAATGAAAGAGATTCTAACTTACTACAACATCTAAAAGCAAATTCTTTTATTGTTTTAACTCCTCTTCCAAAATTTACGTGTTCCAATTTTATACACTCTTCAAAAGCTCTTACACCGATAATAATTACAGAATCAGGGATTTTTATTTTTTGTAATGAAGAATTTTTAAAAGCACGATCACATATTACTTCTGTTCCTTCTTTTATTTCATATTCATAGTTATAGAAATCTTTACGTTCAAAGCCTAGTAAACGCTTACCATCTGTACTATAAAACACACCATATATGTCTTTTTCAGCAATCGCAAAATCATGTTCAGATACTTTTGTTGAATAGTTCCCCATATTATTTTTAGTTTTCATCATTATAATCTTTTTATTAATATAATAATTTTGTTTTTTTAATATGTGACAAAACAAAAACGGAAACTGTTCTTTATGTGGCGGAGGAATGGGGTTGCTTCCTTGTCGATAGAGTAAGGGTTCCCCCATTTGGAGATTCCGGACACGGATTCTGCGTATGTGATGTGCAGGCGTATCTTTGCCCTGGTCATGGCAACATAGAACAGCCTTGCGGATTCTCTGATTTCTTCCGGAGTCTTCTTGTCAAAGAACGGATAGACACCATCGGTTGCTTCGAAGATGATCACGTTCTCAAACTCCAGGCCTTTTGCCTTGTGGACTGTAGAGACGAACACCTTTTCTGTTATACATGAGCTGTCACACAGGTCAGCCTCTCGATAGGTCGTTATATCGAGAAGGTGGGCTGAAAGCTGCTCCTTCAGGCTCGGTGTCTTCTCCGGAGAGATTACATCATTACGGAGGAAGCTGAAGATGTACTGCATCTTCGGGTTCGCTGTTATCCAGTCTTTCTGTATGAATGTGCCGTACAGTTGCTCAAGCTCGTCAACAAGCAGAGGAGTTTCAAACGACCTCTGGTAGAGACGGCTGAGTGTACCATGATAGATGTCGGCATAGGCTCTGCGTAACAGCTCGGCCACGGCAGAGTTGTTCTGAAGGCAGTCGATGTGCTGCTGCATGCTGGCAGCAAAGATACCCAGGAAGTAGTCAAGCACGGACTTGGTGGCGATGATGTCATCATCAGCCAAATGGGAGTTCTCACCTTCGAGACCGAAGACCTCCAGCAGGGTTTTGAGCTTATAGGACTTCAGGCGTGGAGCCATGATACGTGCCACCCTGAGGGTATCGAAATACAGAGGATGAACAGTAGGGAAAGAGAAGTCACCGCAATCCCTACGGAGATTGTGGTCAAGGATATTGCAGTCATATTCCACGTTCTGGCCGATAAGGGTACAGTCACCCACAAAGTCCATAAACGCATACAGGCCGGCCTTACGGTCAACCTTTTCCGCTCGCTCATATTCCTGAAGAAGAGGGTTAATGATGCCTCCGAGCATGGCCGGTATCGGCTTGTCAGTGTGAAGGATGATGTTGAAGCGGTCGGTAATCTCCCCGGTATTCACCTTAATGGCCGCAATCTGCACGATGTCATCCTCAAAGACATTCAAGCCTGTGGTTTCCGTATCAAAGATAACGTATTCGCCCTGGCAGCATCTGTAAAGCTCCAGCATGTATGAACTGCGCGTGTAGTTGAGAAAATCAGACGGCAGCAGGTAGTTGTCACGGAGATACTTCACGAAGCGGCGAGCCTCGGAGTCTTCATTGAAGATACCTGTCCCGGTCAGGATCTTTGACCAAGCCATCATGTTGGAATCCATGTACACCACTTGCAGATGGGCGAAAAGCAGCTGAGCCTGACGGGTAGTGAAAAGGTCTGTTCCGGAAATCTTGAAGTGGGGGATATTGCGGTTTGAGAGTTCACGCGAAATCTGGTCGGCATCCTTGTTCCAAGGCACAAGAACAGCCACCCTTTCATCAGGATGCGAGGTACAGAAATTACCAACACTTTCAGCCACAAGCCTTACTTCAGCACCCTTTTCAGGAGCGGACATGATGCATAGTGAGTCATGTCCGGCTTCAGTAAGATTGTTTGTCTTGGGCAGGAAATGAGGGTCAACATCAAGCTCCATGTTGGCGTATGTGTTGAAAACATCCAAGAGATATTTAGGTGAACGGTAGTTGAAATACAGGCGGTGCATATTCTCTCCACAGCGTTCACGTAACCATTCAAGCGTTGCGAGCTTTGCGCCTATGAATGAGAAAATTGCCTGCTGCTCGTCTCCGAGATAAAGAGTCACGTTTTCCTTAGAATGGTCAGTAAACAGGTCGATGATTCCGAACTGAAAAGGGGAGAGGTCCTGAACCTCGTCAATCTGAATCCAGGAATATTTCTTCAGCCTGTCCTGATGCTGTGAAGCGTGGATATAGGTCAGGATTAGCAGGTCATCGAAGTCAACCAGGTTCCTTTCTTCCTTGTACTGTTGGTATTTTCTTGCAAACTTGAACTGCTGGAGGCAGTCATCCAAGTACTTTGACGGCTGACCGGAAATATCTACTTTCGGAAAAACAGTACCGTTGTAGAGACCGGCAAAGTTCTCCATCGTGTAGTCGAGGGACACCAGCTTGAACAGCGTCTTATAGTCAAACGTGCGGAACAGATCGGTGTGCATCAGGAACACCTTTGGGCATCCGCTGGCAATCATATAGCCAAGGTGCTGCAACTTGATGGCATTGGTAAGAACACGATTGTAGCCATTACCGGCATAGGAACCTTCTTTCCAGCCGAAAATGGAAGCCATAATGGACAAAGATTCCTGCTCGTCAATGACGGTGGTATCACGTGCCACCACGTTGTTGTCAAAGAGGTAGTGCGAACAGAAACGGTGTACGTTTCCGACAAACAGACTCATTTCTCCTGAAGCCTGAAGCCTTTCGAGTATTCGGGAGCGCATACCTCTGGCCGCCCTGTTAGTGAAAGTCAGGCAGAGCATGTCATCCAGCGATACACCGCATGAGAGGGCACGAACCACCCTTTCGGCAAGGATATCCGTCTTGCCGCATCCCGGAGGAGCCAGAACCAGGTGATAGCCGCTGTCAAGGGTAATCACTTTCTTCTGGAACTCGTCATTCTCATACTTCCTGTCGAAGGTATATGCCGGGTATTCGTAGAGAGGGTAGTTGCCTGGAGTAGGGATGCTACCATCTGGGGTATGGGGTGTGTCGGTGGGTTTCATTATATATTTTCTTACAGTTTGTCAGTTATAAGTCCGGGATCTATCTCCAACTTCGAGAAAGCAAACATTTTCTTGCCAAGATCCTTCAATGAAGCTCCTATATGGTAAACCTCTTTATCGTCAACTATCAGGAAACGGTCATGACTGTTCCGGTAGGTTCTGATATTGATGGGTGGGTACTGGTCATTATGCTTGTCAAGGTCAAGCTGAAGCTGCGGTGTAATCTTCTGTGTATAGATAGTGGCCGACACACCCGGATTGCGTTTGCTCATCATAAGCAATACAGATTCATCGACATAGTTGTCTATCAGAAGAAGGGATTTTCTGGCGGTTTTGATAAGATCCGTTGCAAACTTGTAGGCATCGAATATCTGCCCGTCATAGAAGATACCTTCCACCGGTGGCAGTGAGGTACGGACAAAGAAGTCAATCTTTTCCGAATGTAAGGCAACTGTTTTCTCCAACTCTGAAAGACGTTGGTTTATTGAGTATCCCTTTAACAGATATTCTTTCAGCACACTACTCGCCCATCTCCTGAAAAGCGTTGCGTTTCTACTGTTTACGCGATATCCTACAGAGAGAATCGCATCAAGATTGTAATACTTGGTAGTGTACTTTTGTTTTCCATCATTACCCATATGTTCCAAAATGGAACATGTGCTATCTACATCAAGTTCACCACTGTTGTAGATGTTATTAAGATGCTTGGTAATGGCAGGTCTTTTTGTTCCGAATAAGTTGGCTATCTGTTCTTGTGTTAACCAAACTGTTTCATTTTCCATGCGCACTTCAAGCCTGATAGCTTCATCCGGTTGATATAGTATTATTTCTCCTTGTTCCATTTTATCTAAGATTTGTTCAGCATATTATTCAATAAAGAAATCACAGTCATAAACATCTGTACCGGAAGGAAACTCCACCCTCACGCAGTAATTGCCACAAACTATATATTTTTCAGATACGATAGTTCCGGTTTCTCCAGTGTTCGGATCTGTAACCTTGTAGCCAGGTACCATTTTGGCAAGTTCGGCTTTCATCTTATCTGAGGTGAAAACAGTTATATTGCATCCACAATGTTCATAATAGACAAGTCCCATATCCATAGACCGTGTAGCCTGTTCAACTATATCCATGATTTCCTGTTTGCTGAGAATAGTTTCAGTCTCAAACTGCTGAACCTTTATATCAGGAAATTTCTTTATAAAATCTTCTTTTGTCATATTGGTAATGCGAATATATTTGAATTTATTGTTTTAATAATTTTTGATTGTGTAACATAATCAAATTACTTTCTATTTGGTTGAATATCCTCTTCGGCCAGATAGTTATAAATTGTCTGTTTGGCCTTGATTCCGGTTATCTCCATTATCTGCTGTACGGCTGTACCAGCCTTGTAGAGTTGGATGACAGCTTCCTTCTTCGTTTTTTTCATCTTAGTCCCTTCCTGTCTTCCGAACTTTACACCCCTCTTCTTGGCTGCATCGATTCCGGCTTTACACCCTTCAAGAATAAGATTGCGGTTATACTCGGCCAGTGATGCGAGTATCTGCATGGTGAACCTGCCGACAGCTGTAGAAGTATCAAGATTGTCCTGAAGGGAAACAAGTTTGATTCGCCGTTGCTCCAGCTTTGCACAAAGGTCGAGCATTTCCTTTACGGATCTGCCTAATCGGTCAAGTCGGTAAATGACAAGTGTGTCATCGGTACGAAGGTAATCCAAGCAAGCAGTCAGACCTTCACGCTTGAACTCCTTACCGGAGATTTTGTCTGTGAAGATACGGATGCACCCAGCATTGTTCAGTGCATCTTCCTGAGAAGAGAGGTTTTGCTCCCTTGTACTTACTCTAGCATATCCTATTTTTTCTCCCATAAGTCTAAATTATACTTGATTTTTCAAAGTTATTGTATTTAGACTTAAAAAGCAAGAAAAAAGCCCTATATATATATATAATGTATAGGGCAAACTTTTATAGTCCATGTTAAACTATAGTTTATTTTAGAACTTAGAACTAGGGGGTGGATTATGACTCGAATAACCTACCAGAGACATTATGCTTAGATTTATTATGTACATAATGTCGGTTATACCCCAGTTACATTAAAAAACCGTATCGTCTATACAATCTAGGATCGTCAATTCCTTCAGGTGAAAATAAACACAGATAAACTTTATACTTCTTTTCATCTAGAGTAGGTAAATGCCAGGCAAACGACGACCCTTTTATTGCTTGGTCACACTGCTCTACTATTGAGTCAACTGTATTTTTGGGAACAAACCCAGTATTTTCATAATACGATTCAACAATATTAACTACATACGAAATAAAGATTTCTATTTCTCTACCTCTGTTTGAACTTGAATCGTTATATATACTAAGTAACTCTATTTTAAATCGTTCGACACAGTCTGGGAAAGGAGGGAATCTCTGCAATTCTGGTTTAGCTGTAATTCTAAATGGATTGTAGATGGCTTTTTCAACCATTTCCGTAAAAGCATCTTGATTGAACTGGGATTTTCTTGGGTCGGATGTCTTAACATAACCAATAATAGGTTTACGACATTTTCTACCAGATATTTCTTCTATAACTCTTGTTACATGGGTAATCTCTGGTTGAAGTTCAATGAAATCCTTACTATCGTTTGTATTACTTGTTTGAATCTCCAATATTGTTTGCAGTATATCAGACCAATTGTTCGCCAAATCAGAAATAGCCTTTAATCTGTTCTCTGTATCTAATAAGGTTATTTTCATTGCAAAAAAATGCGATAGAATTTCCGTATTAACAAGTTCAGAGAAAGCCCCGAAGCAATACTCTTCCTCATATAAATAACCAAGAATTCCGGCAAACGAGTACATTGTACGCTTTTTCCTTTCATTTCTACCATCTTGCGCTGATAACAAAAAAGATGATTTTTGGAAAAGGCTGCTCAAAATACTAATGCATTGAATCGCTCTTTCCATAGTTTTGCAGGTTATTTCTACTCTTTCGGATGAAGATTGTTGTATTGGAAGTATGTCAATGGGATTATCTATGTTCTCAATGTATTCAATGGGGATAATAGATTTTACCATTACCTCTGCTTGATTAAACTCATAATCAGGATCCCATTCTTCTAAGTTCGATTTATGTATGGCATCCATCCTTACCATCTTTAGGTCTTCAATTGTACCTCCGTGGTGATGATTTGGCGAAGCAGCATCACGATCAGAGAACAATGTCTCATATCTCCATGCAACATCTAACTTGATTTTTAATAGAACCAAATCAGCACCTGCTTCTTGGCGTTTTTTTATAAGTGGATGTCTTTCACAGAAACTTAATCTAGCATAATCCTCGAGCCAGAAAGAGGCGTCAGTGTCTCTTAGCAATGTCATATCTCCTTTCGTACTTACTTCTATTGCATTAACAAGACAATATTTCAAGGAACATATACCACCATTCCTTTTTATGTTTTCTATGTTTTCTCGCTCTGTGAAATGATAGAAGTGTGTGATTCCATTATCCGAAAGGTATTTACGTATATATTCTTTGTCAACTTTATTGATAGGAAAATGTTTTTCGTTAACAATATCAGCAAGAAGAAGTGAAATAGAGGAATATTCATCTTCTTTTAGAAGATAACAATCCTTTACAGACTTTAAATAGAAACGGTGTGCCAGCTCTACCGAATCCTTCTTCCCATCTAATATCGCAGTCGAAAATGGCCTTAAACTTTGGTTTGATAGACTCTTATAGAGAACTTTAGCATCACGTTTAAATAGAGATTTTAGCCCTATCGTTTGACCCATAAAAGCAAAATCATGAGATAGGGAATAGTCGGCTACAGCTAGAGTTTCTGGTGTAGAAAATGAAGGGGTCAGGCTATTGAAATAATTTTTATACCTGCAAAGGACTTCAGCCCTTTTATTTAAGCTCGAAATTTTGTGCCTATAAGTAATATGGATATCAAAGTCCTCAAGGCGTGCATCTGAATGTTCAGGCCAAAGAATAACGCGAGATAATATAAGATAAGCATATTCAAGTAGTTTCCCCATCAATTTGCTTTCAACAGAACTAGAATTAAATCGTTCACTGGAAACAATTTCGAATATTAATTCAGAACAAGCGTATACAGATTCTTTATTGTTCCAAAAGTCGCCAATTGAATACAAAGCGGTTCTCAGCGCTTTTTCATAGAACTCCCAAGCTTTATCTGCTATATGGTAACGAAAAAGTATTTTGGCCATATTGTAATTCACATATAATGAATCTACTGACTGATAAGCATCTGCAAACCCTCTTATATGAATTTCGCTTAAATCTGTATTATACAAATAATCACTATCTTCACAGAAACTCACAATCTTGTCATCTTCTCTAGTGTTTATATTTGATATTGTCTTAATTGGCAAATCAGAACTAAGTAAAGACGAAAGATAGAAGATATGACAACTCTGAATATCCTTGCTTTTTTCCTCTGTAAGTTCCCCTTTCGCCATGAGGTATTGTTTGAAGAAATCAAGTGATTCCCCAAGTTCTTCATCATTAGGTCTTGTTTTCAGGAAATCAGATAACTCCCGATCTCCTGAAACCATTAAATCTAACAAAAAATTTTTATCTTTCTTTGAGTTATTCATCAAACTATTGGGCAGTTAGCAATTCTTATTTCCTATATTCAATAAATGTGTCTCTTTCGTACATGTGTAGTACACATTTTTCTATTTCTCCGTTACGATAGTATACATCAAGACCATATTCCGAATAATCAACATCCATCCAGCCTAATGGTGACATTGCTTTTAATGGATACCCTTGTAATACAACCAAATCACGCGATATACTTTTTACTCTCATTGGTTTATCAGACATATTAGGCTGTCCTATATCATTGTTAAATATTTTAACAATATACCCGTCACCAGGGCGTATTTGGTAACCAGAACATCCTTTTACATTTTTCTCTACGGACACTGTTCTCAAACAATGTTGAAGACCCATAACTGGCATAATATTCTCGTATCTCTGGTGACATGTGGACTTAAAAACAAATGGTTTAAACTCAGTCTCTGCGGTTTGGCTTTTTGAGCCACAATCCAACTCAACCATGTCGCCATAGAACTCGTAAATTCTGTTTGCCATAGGGATTAGAGACGAAGAATTTGGATCCATAAACCCAAAACGCACATACGAGATTCTTCCGTTCTCGTAGAAAAGGTGACAAACATAAGGGTCATTGCTACCACTTATGTTATTCGCCATATATTGAATTCTGTCACTTGTTATAAGAAAATTGCCGGCAGCTTCTAGAATAGTAGAATGAGGATTGGAAAGATCCATAGAAGGTGTTTTTACAATATTAAGGTGTTCTGCGCCTGATATTGTAAAGATGATTCTATCGCCAACAACTTCTGCAACGATTTCTGCATTCAAACTGCCTTGGCTAGTACATTTCTGATTTGCCCACTCTTCATATCTGTCAACGACAAAACGGAATCCCTTACCGAAGATTTCTTGCATGCTTGCGCTAACTGGAGTCCTTTTGGAACTAGATGTAACAACTGAAGATACAGGTCTTGCATTAACACCTGTATTTGAGGAAGGGCTTGCTCCGCTATTGGTTGCGTTATTATCTGAGCCTTTCTTCTTGCCAAATAAATTTTCAAAAAATCCCATATTATTTAAATTAGTTATAAATGATGTTTTATAAATTAATATCTTCGTCCTCATGGACTTTTTCCTTGATGTAATTCAAAACCTCGCGATGATATATCTATAACATCAAACTTGCTTTAGTTTGCATAGAGGTCGTTATTTATTTTTCTTTACAGGTCATTTTTTATTCTACTATCATCTGGGTATTGGCCAGACTTGGATTTGTGCAATATCTTAATAGACTTTTTGAGATATCATACGTTAGTGCCTATGGTTGAACAACATGGGGGAAAAAGATTCACCCTTGATTTCACAACATATTATCTTACACTTTTTGCGAATTTACCAAATATTCTCGTTTTTATCTAACATAAGGATAGAAAATAGAAGGAACATAGACATTGCCAAATTCATAAGCCTGTTTGAATAGTGGAGCAATTTGCCTTGGGGTATAGCCAGCATTTCCACATCCTATAGCTGTAAGTATGAACTTCTGTCTGGGATGTAGAACTACATATTCCGTAAAACGTTCAATCGCTTTTTTAACTTCTTGAAACGTGTATCCAACTGTTGGTATTGCATATGACTGACCTTGAGCACCTTCTGCTTGTCCCTTTATCGCACCAAAGTTTGCAACTGCATGTTCGGCAGCACCACCATTATGTGTTCCATGTAAGTTACTGCCAAATACAAAAATTTCATTGGGATTAAGATATTGTATAAACTCAGGTGCAATACGTTCGTTATCAGTAAAATAGTTTTCATTCATTGAGCTCAGCATCTGTTCGCGAACTTCTTCAGACGCTTTTGCGAAAACTTGGCAGCGGCGCATATATGACATTTTTTTTGAGTAAGCTCTTTGACTTCGACGTTCGCATTCAAACATCTCTCGCATACCTGCATCTGTCTTTTGAAATTCTATGAAACTATCAATACCAAGAGAGCGTGAGGTTTGCTCTACATCGATGTTTGCTCCCATAAAAGTAAAAATCCACCCTTTCTTTTTGAGACTCTCTATAAGTTCAACTACCGAAGAATGATTCCATTCTTTGGAAGCATTCTCATATCCGTCTGTAATTATTATAACTTTCCCAATTGAATCAGAATTTTTTGCAATGTTCTTTAACCTACTAACTGTGTTGCCGATTGCATCATAAAGCGGCGTACATGCGTTTGGTGAATAATCATTTGACGTCATGTCTTTCACTTTTTCTATTGGGGTATTTTCTATTATATATCGTGAATTGGTCGAGTCAAAACAGTATATTGAAACGAACTGAAGTTGATCCTTGTCTTCCGCTGCACTTGACCTAATGCCATTTAGGGTTTCATTACATCCTGAGATAGTATGTCCTGTAACCCCAGACATAGATCCGCTTTCATCGAGGATTATCAAATTGTAAACGATAGAAATGGAATCCGTTTTGTTTCCCAACTCATCTATTTTATACACTCTCGATTCTAAGTCCCTGTCATTCTGCATGTTTACGGAATTTGATGTGTTAGTGATTTCCTTTATTGCCATATGATTAATTATTATATGTGACTTATTTCGTTAAAAACAACACTTTACAAAATATCATTGCGTACTTATAACGCAAAGATAAAAAGCTTTTTATATTCCACACAAATTTTATTGCGTATGTTTTACACATTATGTAATATTTAACATTTATTGCAATATACTATATTTTTAAATCAGCTTTATAAATTCCGTTTTATGTTATAGTACAGCCTTGAAATGTAAGGCATAATATTATTGGAGATATTAACTATAATTTTCATAGGTACTTAATGTGCTTCACTTGACATAAAGTAGTGAATTTTCATTGTTATTAATACACATTGTAAATCATATTTACTGGTAGCTTAAAAAATTTAATTTATCAATAATACCCCTTCCCTTAGAGATACTTGTTGGGAATTACTTTCTGCCAAAAGGCTTTTTGTAGTGGACTCATTCATAAATAGAATAAATCTTCTGATGATTATTATGTCTTTTGGGAAGATTGACTTTAAACAGATTTAATAATTGGTCGTAAAGAAGATTTTATCAAAATCAAAGTAATTCCGGTCATCTAAATATTCTTTACTAAGGAAATTTAGGAAACATCAAGAAAAAATGAAGAGAATATATGAATCATTTGGTTATTTACCTAATTGATATATTTGGGTGAAATATGCAATTAACCCCTATATTGGAAACAACAGCTTTGGAGTATTGAAATTCACACTAAATTGTCCGAAAAAAAGTACGAATTTCGGACAAATTAGCCAAAGAACTTGTTTTGTCCGAAAAAAAGCATTAATTTCGGACAAAATTAGATTCCATGGTACTATCAAAAGTCATTAAAGAGCACATAACCAGGAACGGAGAGAACAAGATATACACTGTTTCTGATTTTGCAGACTTGAACAACGATATGCTTGTTACAAGGGTGCTGTCAAGGCTGAAGGAAGAACAGTTCCTTATAAGGCTTTCACAAGGCATATATCTGTATCCGAGCAGGAATAGGTTTGGTATTTGCAAGCCGAGCATTGATCAGATAGCCAATGCAATAGCTGAAAAGGATCATGCAAGGATAATACCTTCCGGCCTCACTGCCCTAAATGAACTGGGTTTGTCTACACAGGTGCCAATGAATGCAGTGTACATAACCAACGGAACACCGAGAACCATAAAACTAGGCAACCGCTCAATCACATTCAAGAAAGGGACACCAAGATACTTTGCCTATCAAAGCCGTGTTTTCACGATGGTCGTGACCGCCCTCAAACAGATAGGCGATGATAAGGTAAGTGATGAAGTTCTCTTGAAGATAAAGTCGATACTTGATACGGAAGAAAAGGAGAAGGTAAACCATGACTATAGGATAGCACCGCAATGGATCAGAAAGAAACTTAAAACCGTTTTATATGGAAACAACTGAGAAGACAATATGGATAAACCTGCCGGAAGATGAAAAACTCACAATATTGAGTAATATCGCCGAAGAAAAGGGAATAAGGGAAAATGCTGTAGAAAAGGATTTCTGGGTCAGCATGGTTCTTAAGGCTATGTTCAGTTTGGAATATAGTGACAACCTGGTTTTTAAGGGAGGTACAAGCCTCAGTAAAGGCTGGGGGCTGATAGAACGGTTTTCTGAAGACTGTGACCTGGCCATAGACAGGAAATATCTTGGTTTTGGAGAGGAACTATCCAGAAAGGACAGAACCAGATTAAGGAAAAAGTCTAAAGAGTTTATAGAAAACACCCTTTCAAAGGATTTAAATGTAAAACTTGAAGAACTGGGACTGGCCGGAAAATTCAAGATTAACATACCGGAAGTCAAGGAATCCGATAAGGATCCGGTCGAGTTCTTTGTAGAGTATGAATCCTGTCTTAAGGACAAGGAAGATTATATAAAAGAAAGGGTAAAGATAGAAATAAGCTGCAGGTCTATGTTCGAACCGTTTGAGAACGTGGAAATGCGGTCAATGATAGAGGATGCGTATCCGGAAGAGTCATTTGCACATCCCAAGTTCAGTGTCCCGACAGTAATACCAGGCAGAACCTTTCTGGAAAAGGTGTTCCTGCTTCACGAGGAGTTCAACAGGCCGGGTGGCTGTACGAGACTTGACAGACTGACAAGACACATGTATGATATAGAAAAGATGATGGACCGGGATTTCGCCAAAGAAGCGATGAACGATTCAGGAATGTATGAGGAAATTGTAAAACACCGCCAAAGCCTGACCGCATGGAGTGGTCTGGACTATAAGCTGCATAAACCATCAACCATTGATTTCATACCAGATGAAACAACAAGACAAGAACTGGAGAAGGACTATTCGAAGATGCAGGAAAGTTTCATTTATGGTCAATCATTATCCTACGAAGAATTGATAGCAAGATTAAAAGAGCTGCAAGAACGCTTCAGGTCATTGACTTGGGAAAAAGAAAGCGAATTCTTCAAGGAAGAGAACTAGCTCAAAACATATTCATCTTTAAATATATAATATTATGGAAAGAATTATAGTAGAACAACTTAGAGACAGACTTTATTATGCAACAGACACAATAGTTACATACATAGACAGCAGGGTACTTATTTGCAATTCAAATGAGTTCCCCCAAAGTCTGGAAGACAAAGCGGAATTTATAACTACCAGTAAATACTACATACTGGAGTCTGGCGACCTGTGCCCATGTAACGATTTATACTATAAAGAAGACATCAGGCTGTTCAGTAGAATCAGCTTCGAAAGAAAAGAAGAAATCAGAAAATTTACTTTTGAATGTGTCTATTACGGGCTGATGGATGAACTGGAAGACGAAGGTAAGAAGAAAGACCTTGGTTTCCTATTGAACAGAGCCATAGATTATTTGGATGAAATTGGGCTAACGCCGGCAGAAAAATACAAGGCTGAAATATCTGACACATTACAAAGAATGATTGAAAAAGAGAAGGAATAAGCAAGACACTTCAAGAGAGAGAAATACATATTCTCTCTCTTGAAGCAATAATATTATAAACCAAAGAATGGCTTAAGCAATCGCAAAGCCTTATCAACTTCAACCTGATTTACATCCATAAGGTCATCACCCCAGGCTTCAGGAAAATCTATGATGGATCTGCCGTTGTTCAGGACTGCATTTCTGATGGCTTTCTTTACGTTCGGAAAAGATGGCTCTATCTGGAAGTGCAGACAATGGCGCACAGCCATTGTAAGAGTTTCCTCGTCAATGAAGAAACGGATGGTCACATTCATGTGAATCTGGTTTTTCTGTTCAATTTTTTTCCTCTTAGTCTGGAGCTTGGATAACCTGGAGTAGAAGAATGACGGAACATTCTTACCTTCCGAAACAAGCCTTTTCATTTCTTCCTGGATTTCATTGATACCGTCACGGATGTCAGTAAGGTCAGTACAGTTTGATGCGATTGTATAAGGTGAAAGTCTTGTCTTCATATCAATGTGATTTATAGGGTTAAACATTATATCTGTAGTTCTTGTATGATGTCTTGCGTATATCCACCGCGTCATATACTTCGTCCGTATGTTCTGATGGCATTATAAAGCCGTTACATTCAAGAATATGGCAGACTATATATCTGGCGGTAATTCTGTTGTCCAGGATGACGAACTCAACATCCCTGTAAAAGCCTTTGAAGGTCTTGCCGTTTGCATCTGTGATTATTACAAGCTCTCCCTTCAGGTGGTCAAGTTCTGCAGCTCTCTTCTGTGCATTCTTAAGCAATATATTGGCACTTTTCAAGCCTTGCTGAATAATTACTTCCGGTTTCATATGATAACAAATTAAAGTGTTGTATAATTGGGTTTATTATACCCTATCCTTTATACCTTGACAAAGGATAGGGAAAATGAGTCAGTCAATGTCATAGCCTATCATGGTATTGTCATTGATAAGCAGGTAATAATAGCCGTTCCCGGTATTTCGGTATTCCTTCATAAAGCCTGCTGCCATGTCACCGTCCTCACGGGGTTCACACCAGAGTGTGCCGTCATAGCCACAAAAGTCAAACCTGTAACTTGAATACTTCTCCTTCTTCTTAAAGGCTTCCCTGAAACACTCCATCACCATGCAGCCGCAATACTTCTCGATGGTGTTCAATCTGATACATTTTCCGTCAATGGTGGTTCCTGTCGTGATATGGTTTTCATACAGTGACTTCTCAGGATCTGCGTCTGCAATCTGTCTTAGCCAGGCATTGGTGTGTGTAGCCAGTCTCGCCAGCTTCTTGTATTTCAAGACCTCTTTTCTGACGGTTTCTTTATCATCCTCACCGGTCGGATAATAAACAGCCTGAATGGATGCCCAATCATAAAACCTATAGCCTTTCCTTTTCTTCCTCTCTGCGATTATACCTATCACTCCTTCCTGACGGTTGATAAAAAGTCTTCTACGCTTTCCGTTAATTCTAACATAAAGCGATGCAGGATTATTAGGGTTACGAAGATATGCTTCAGCCGGATGTATTGTTGTTGTGTTCATATCGGTAAATTTTGAAAATTAATAGTATTTTGATTCTGTGACATAATCAAATTAAGAGTAAACCATATCTTCGGCAAACCTCTCTATCCAGTCAACAATATGGTTCATGTTGTATTCAGAAGTGATAATAGCTTCCGTTTCGCTTATCTGAGTGAATCTTGAAGATTCATATCCGTCTATGAACTCCTTTAAGCTCTCTACACCGAACATTTCCTTTTCTTCTTCGAACTCCTTATCTATTTCAGCAAGCGGTTTGTTGAATTTAATGCGCAAAGTTTCATAGTTCTTTTCCATAATACAGTCATTTAGAGTTATTGATAATGGTAATATTTCCGTACACTTTTCTGAATGCTTCAGATACATCATCAAAGTATCTGCTGCCATACTCACAGGTAAGTTCCTTTGTCCAAAAATCAAAGCTGAAGGATTCAGTACAGTCTATCGTTACACTAACATAGTCCTCCATACCACTCTGACACACAATGGTATGCCGTTGTACCTTAAACTGACGGTTCAGGCTCATATATCTTGCGGTCAATTTCTTAACCATCATTTCAATCCACTTCATAATATGTCATTTAATTGTTTTGCTACTTTTTCTTGAAAAAGTAGTCACAACCTTTTTTGAAAGGTTGCGCTACTCGTTTCACTTAAATTCTGCCTTCATCTGCATAACTGTAATAAGATTCATTGCAGATGATAACATGGTCAAGCATTCGGATATTGAGTGTCTTGGCTGCCGTTGCTGCCGATTGGGTCAACTTATCATCTTCTGTACTCGGTTTGGTGTTTCCGCTCGGATGGTTGTGTGAAAGTATAAATGAGGTAGCCTCGCAAAGAATAGCCTCTTTAAGCAGTACCCTTATATCAATCAGGCATGTATTCAGTCCACCGGAAGAAATGCGTATTCTCTTGATAACTCTTGCAGACGAGTTCATTAAGACAGCCCAACATTCTTCTGTCTTGTTATCTCCCAAAACAGGCTGCATATAGTCATAAATGTCTGTACTCTGTCTGATAACCGGTCTTTGGTTCTTGTTTGAGTTGCAGCGTTTGTAAAGCTCCACACCTGCCATGACGAGATTGCGCTTGCCTGGTGTCATCTTCGCCAGGACATCCTCAAAGCTGCACTCTTCGCCATATACCACTTCCTTTTCCTGTACCTTATTTACCATCACTGCGCTGTTGGTAAGAATATACACAAGTTCTGAACTGTCCATCAGTCTGTAATCGCCGTTAACTTCGAAACCTTTTCTCATATCCGTATGCTTTAGAGTGTTAAACCTTGAATTATTCTTCAGCTAGATTTAGACCTTTTTTTGAAAACCTTTGTCTTGGTTTGGTCTTTTGTCCGCTGACTTTTTTTTTAGAGAATCATTCCCCATCTGAGTTTGAGCCTTTTTTTTACGGCTTATCGAGGTACGGGAGGGTGGAATTAGAAAAGTTTTGAACGAAAAAAATGTTGGGGCAGTCGCAGACAACATCGTTATTTTTTTCAGGGCAAAGGCTGAAAGCCGGAACTCTTTCATTTCCACCACACCCATATACCTTTGCCGTACAAAAAGAAAGGCTCTTAGATGGGGTGACACCGATAAATGAGGAAGCGGACAGCAGAAAAGACCAATGAAAGACAATCGAAAAACGAGGTATACCGATTGTTACGTTAGGGATAGAAGAATAAAGCCCACAGGAACGAGGACTTGGAGCGGATAGCCCGACAGCTTGCTGTAACGCCATAGTGAGAATTAAGCAGGAATAAATCGTAGAATCATTTGCAACTACAAAAAATGCCATATATTTGCAAACGTAACACATTGATAATTAATATATTAATATAATAATAAAATAAAAATGAATATGGAATTAAAAGAAAGAATAAAGCACTTCAATATAAGGGAAAATGAAGGAATAGATAAGGATGACAAGAACGGTAAAATATCAGAAGCATTCAAGCCTATAGCAGAAACTATACTGTCCGGTCATTTTAAAGTCACTAAGAACAACAGTGATTCTTTTGTGACAGTCCACCCCACCTGTGTTGAGATGTATTACCATGAAGAAGGTGAGGGAGAAGATAAGATTAAGGACTATATTGTCTATCACAGAAACAGCAATGACGGGAAAAAGGAAGTGTCAGTATTCACCCAGGGCGTGTTACATAACCATGTTTCCGGAATAGACCTAACCTTTGAGAAATTGGTCGGTGGTTTGCCTGTTAGATTTTCCGCTTTGATAAGAGAGTTCTGGATAGATAAAAGCAATAAGAAAGAAGAGCATGGTGAAAAGTACGGTGAGGAAAACATCAAAGCATGCACTGAATCCAATCCTGAAAAAAGATCCACTTACCTATACGAGGCATTATACTCTCAATATTCTGTATTCGATGGCTTTAGTGTGCAATGGGTTGATGGTAATGAGAATGACAGAAAAGAGATTAGTTGTGTCAAAACAAGATTGAATGTTGCTGAGTATGAAATGAAAGATAATAAGGATGGTAAAGGTCAAAAACCAGAAAAGATAAAAAAGGATGGGATTGCAAAAGAACTGCTTACAAAAAACCAAAACTACAAGCAATGTCAAAGAATGTGGAGCTATTCTATCAATGAGGATAAAGCCAAATAAAATAAGCTATGATACCAGATTATGAATGTAATGCAGTCTATTTCTCAGAATGGCTGAAAAAGGACTACCCTGACATACTCAAGGGACTGGCAAGGATATTGAACAAGCATAATGTAGCTTATGATATCATTCCAAACACAAAGGATGTATGGTGCAGAGACTACATGCCGATACAGCTTGATAAAGAGAGATACCTATGCTATGAATACAAGCCAGACTACCTGATGAAGAGCGCAAGCAACCGGAAATACATTACAGATTCACTGAATGTATGCCGGGATATGCGATTGGATGTAAAGGAAACGGCCATAATTATAGACGGTGGTAATGTCGTCAAGGCTGGAAATAAGGTTATAATGACAGAAAAGGTATTTGTGGAGAATCCATCTATTGATGAAGATGCGCTAAAGAAACTGTTGGAGAAACAGATGGAATGTGAGGTTGTCTTCATTCCTTGGGATAGGAATGAAAAGTACGGTCATTCCGATGGAATAATCAAACCTATTTCAGACAATACCATACTGATGACCAATTATCATGACTTTGACATGGAATACACCAAAGAGGTTGTAAAAAGGCTTTCCGGTAAATTTGAGATAGAGACACTTTCCTATAAAGTCAGGAAGACAGCTCCAGAAAGCTGGGCTTACATCAATTTCATGACTGTAGGAAAACTTATTGTATTGCCAGCTTTAGGGAAAGAAGAGGATGAACAGGCATTGGAACTGATTAAGAAATATTACCCTGATTCTACAATTGAGCAACTCAATATATCGAATCTTGTAAAGGATGGTGGTGGTCTCAACTGCGTAAGCTGGTGCAGACTGGTAGCTGATGATGAAAGAAGATTTCTGACATTGTACAACCGTCTTAACAGTGAAAAGGAATTGACCGAAGAGAATATGTTCACAGATGAAGAAATTATTTTCATGTGTAAGCATAGCCTAAGGAGGTTTGCCGACAAATTCCCTGGTATTGCCGAATACTATATGAAATGCTTGGATGATTAAAACAATAGGAGATGCAGTATGCCACTATAAATGCATCTCCTTAATGGAATACAGCGGAAGTAAGAGAAAGGAAAATGATCTCTCTTACAGTACCATTTTGTAGTAAATGTTGACGGAGGATTTACATACAAGAAAATACTTATAATACTCAATTACAATACTTTATATTTTAGTAGCTATAAATAAAGTTCTCCTTACAGTAACATTTGTAGTAAATGTTGGTGATACCCCATTTACAGAAGAGAAGCCCAGGCAATAAATAACCTTAGCGATACTTTTGTACAAAATGTTGGAGGTACCAGGAAGAATAATGTTTATATAGAATAGAAGGGAAAAGAAAGCAAAGGACATAAAAAAAGGTATGCAAGGAAATAACCAAGCATACCCCAACCTAAATTTGATTGTGTTACAGATTCAAAAACTATATTGAATTTCATTGATTTTCGTCACCGAAGAGTTTGAGCTGGCGTTTGTTTTCCTCTTCCTCGGCAGCTCTTCTTCTACGTTCATATATCAGATGCTCTTCATGTTTTAGTACACTCATCATATCCCTGATTGTGTTCAGCCTATCTTCTTCGTTTGTGAAATAAGGAATGTTTTCTTCATCACCTTTGAAGTACTGAGTGTACATATCGATATAGCATTTGAAACTCTCTTTCAGGGTAGAAGGAATCCTTAAAGTTGTCGTTACATAACCGGTCTTCAGCTTGGGGCCCGCACCTGCCCTTTTACCACCACGCTTGTCATTAATAATCTTCTCAATATCCCAGGCTGTAAGATTAGTTTTAGGGAGCGAGATTTCTTCACCTTTAGTAGTCATCGCATAATATATATCAGAAAGCCATCTCTTCCAAACCTTTGTAATCTGTCCAGTGAAATATAGGCGAAGGAACTCTTTGGTAAGGTGATTGTCAGGGAGCTTCCCGGCGGGAGTAACACCGTCTTCGTCAATAAAGACATCTACATCAATATTATATTTTTCTACTAGTTCAAATTTATTATCCATAAAAGCTGATTTGTGTGATTCAATACAAATATACTACATTTTGATTATGTGACAAAATCAAAAGCAAATAATTTGAACGTGTTGTATTGTAAAATATATTTCACAAAAAGGCTCGCCATTCCCATCTGGAATAAAGCAAGCCTACAGCATTAGCACACAATGAATCAGTCTTTAAGAGAGTATGTCTTTACTGTCTTCTTACCTACCTTTTCTGTAGAGAAGGTAAGTTTGTCTTCCTTAGACAACCAACCTATAGCAGCCCAGAACTCTGCTTCGGAGAGTTTGGTCTCCTTTTTCAGATGAGATACTTCTACACCGTTTTTACCTTCGAGCAGATGCCAGATAATACCGGCATTCTGACCAATTAATACCTGTTCCATAATGAAATTAATTAAATGATTAATGAAAAGTGAATAAATGAGAAAACATCTATCACAGCCTGGAGAGAATGCGATAGACGGGCTGCAGAGCAGCTATAAACTTAAATTATAATGTGCGTTGATTTACTGTCAAGAATAGAAGAAATGAAAGGGAAATGACAGTGTTGGAATGTTATAAGTGTCTTATAGTGAAGCAAAGATAGGTAAATTTATGGGATATATTAAATAAAAAAACAAGAATTTAGAGAAGAAACATGCTTTGAAGCAACAGTTTACTATTAAAATATATTTTGAAATAAATTTTAGTAGTTTACAGAAAACAATGAGAAATATATTTTTAGCACAAACGCACACTTAAATATTGTAATAATATGAATACAAGTATTAAAATATATACATTGCGTTAATTTTACGCATTAATATTTGCTTTATATAAAAAAAGATATACCTTTGCGTTATAATTACACAATGATATTATTCAACTACAATTATAAACTTAAAAAATTATCACTATGGCAATATTTGATTTTTTCAGCAAGAAGAATGAAACTAAGAAAGGCATTACAGTTCCTATGACACCTATAATGGATAACTCTGCTGATATAGATGATGTAAGTAAAGGAGATAATGTTACACAAGAACTTAAATTAGAACCTAAAGGAAACACTCCGCTTATGGTATCTTGTGCAACAGGATGGCCTATAGATATTATATACGGATATTTAAATAAGAATTATGAAGAAAAGGGGTATAACGATGCAATGATTAAATGTGACCTGGCATTTCGTGATATGAATAAAAATATTATAAGGAATAAGATACTTATGATATTCAGGGAAATAAATCTCAATTATAATGCAATGCAGCAGGATCTAGAAACAAGAATCAATAATTGTAACGCAGCTGGTCTTCTTACAACCGTAACAGAACTGAATAAACAAATGTCTGTAATAAAATCACATAAAGAAGAGCTGGCTAATCTAGAAGAAGACTTTAAAAATAATATCAATGAGGCTTCTATACCATTACAATCCTATGAATGTGGTTTTCTAAGAGGAGTTGCCACAATAGCTATGAGTGCACCTCAGCAACAAAATTTTTCAACAAAAATCCAAACAGCACCTACTCTAAAAGCAATGGTAGGATAATTATAAAAAAACAAATGTAGGTTATTATGAAAATGTGGACGAAATTTGGCTGTATCCTTACAGGTTGGAGTTCAGCAGTCTTAGCTCAATGTTCAGAAGCTAGCAAATGTCAATTAAGTAAATATACATCAGCACTGCTTATATTAATCATTATATGGGGAGTAACAGGATTCTGTTTTGCTCAGAGATACATGGATCTACCATTTTGGGGATGCTGCTTAGTATCATTATCTTTTGTTACTATCGTTATAATGATTGAAAGGCAAATAATCCTCACAACAGAAAAATCATTTTGGATGGTGCTTTTCAGGGGTATAATAGCTCTTATTATGGCCGTTGTAGGTTCTACTATCTTTGATCAAACCATGTTTGGGAAAGATATAGACAAACAGATGGCAAATACTATCGAAAACCAAGTTGTAGAACTTAGCAAAAAAAGAGTAAGAATCATAGATGATAAGATAGCAGCATTGCATAAAGAAATAGATTCGCTTTCTGCTATTAATTACACTTTACAAGAAGAAATAAACCTAAGACCATTTATAACTCAGAAAACTATAACTAATACAACGAACACTATAGTTGTAGACGGAGAGATAAAAAAAATAAATACGCCTTCTGTAACAACAAATCAAATTATAAACCCCAAACAGGCACAGTTAGATAGCAACAATAAAACTGTAGCAAGCTTGAGAGAACAAGAACTTAACTGGGTTCAGAAAAAACAAAATGTTGAAGAGGATGTAAGAACGGAATGTAAAAGCAGCGTGGGATTTCTTGAAGAAATAGAAGCAATGTGGACTATAATAACAACCAGAAAGTTGGCCGGTGTCTTTTATTTGATATTTTTCTGTTTACTAATGAGTTTGGAGTTATTCGTTGTAATAAGTAAAATGTTAGATAAAGAATGCGATTATGAAATAGCCATGAAAGGGGCACAGAAAGTAAGAATACTACAATTCACAAACGCATTTAGCCGTTCAGGTATAAATAGCATATAAAAGGATTCTCAAAGGAGACTGTAATTCAAACTGTGTCAATCCTTAATAGGCCTGATTATCTTTAAACTTACTTTTAAATATATCTGAAAATAGATGTATTCTAAGTAAAATTGTTATAAAGTAATGGCAAATCAAAGGTTTGACATAGTTTAATTTATATAGTAAGTTCTGATTTTGTTACAATATCAAAATCAAACAATTTGAACGTATTGTGTTTAAAATATATTTCATAAAAAAGGCCTGCTTGTCCCATAAGGAATCAAGCTGGCGTACAGCATGAGCGCACAATGAATCAGTCTTTCAGAGAGTTTGGTACCATCTCAAAAAGAGACAATTTGCGCAGTTTACATTCATATCATTTAAGTTGTTCCCATGTGGACAGACCATCTTTTTTATATCTAACAAGTAGATATGTAAGTATGTATAAACATAAAGCTGAAGCTAAACCTATAAAATACGTAGCTTCTATATAACCGGTCCACATATGAGCCCCTAATGTAAAAAAGAGAGCACATACAATTAGAATGTAGTAACCTAATTTTCTAAAAGAGACAAGCAATAATATACCAACAACAGAAATTAAAGAACAGACTAAACTTGGCGCATTTAATAAGAATATCGACATATCGCTAAAACACAGACCTAAAGCTGTGGTAGAGTACGTCATAAATAACTGGATACCTAATAGCAGGACTATATTTACTACATATTTTCTTTTAGCCCACCCCTTTATATGATATATACTATACATACTACACATAATAGAAATCAAAGTACTGCATAATAATGTAAAGTATGAAAGAGAACGATTTATATGATGTTCTCCACTGATCAACAACATGAAAACAGAAAAAATGAGGGACGATATAACGGAGAGAAATGTATATCCTCTTTTTTCCTTACGAGGATGTAAATTAAACTGTGTCAGCAAAGAATAAAATATTAACTTTGCTAACAC